>JAEEGI010018338.1_pt1 | contig 14235 bp, 11 predicted proteins | sample 8958751 | NCBI WGS metagenome assembly JAEEGI01 (sample SAMN16246545, study PRJNA631951) | gut metagenome | biome: gut microbiome; feature: rumen; material: KS-attached | host: Bos | place: Iran: Karaj | collected 2018-10
GGAAATTCATTAATGCAATAAGAAGTCTTGTTCCAGTAGGGGTACCCATAAAATCAATTGGTCCATTTACAATACCAAGTGATGTCAAAATGCTGTTAACAGGACCTGATGTTGAAAATAATGTAAAGAACAACATTGCAAAAGCTGATGCCATAATAAGATTTGGTAAATATATCACCACTTTGAAGAACTGTTCACCACGGATTTTTAAGCGAGCATCTACAAACCAAGAAGCAAGTAAAAGCGCAATTATAATCTGAGGAACAAATCCAATCATCCAAAGGGTAAAGGTATTTCCCATATATGTGAAGAAATCCTTGCCCATGACATTGATATAGTTATCAAATCCCACGAAGCTTGGTCCTACAATACGAAGACCAGAGCGGTAATATTCATAAAAACTATACCTAATCGTGTCTAAAAGTGGTATCAATGAAAAAATTAAATAAGTCGCAAAGAAAGGTAAAATAAACAGATAGCCATACTTTGCACGGCTTATACTCTTTCCTTTTTTCATAATATTAAATCTCCTTAGAAAAGCGGGGCAGACATTGCCTGCCCCATATATATTGGGATGAATAGAGAATATTATCTTTATTCTGGCCAGTTTACAGCTGTGATATCTGGATATCTTTCCATGATAGCCTTCTCGAAGTTAGCCTTAGCTGTATCGTAGTCAACCTGACCCTGAAAATAATCACCGAATGAGCTCTGGATAAGCTCTACACAACCCTGATCGTATGGTGAAAGTGTTGTCATCTGAATAGATGAAGCTGCTGGCTGGAAGTACTTGAATGGATTCTCTCCACCAAGGAACTCTGCTCCAAAGCTGTCATCCTCAGCGATTTCCTTCATACCAGACTGTGTATTTGTGAAATCAAGGTAATCCTTTGTAATCTTCATAAGGTTATCCTTGTTAGCTGTTACTGCAAGCATGATTTCCTTAACGTGCTCTGGGTTATCTGTACCAGCACATCCGTGAACGAATGAACCACCCCAGTTGAATGCCTGTGGACCATCTGTTACAGCCCAAGCACCTGCATCACCATCCCAGTTTGGATTAAGAACGAAGTCGATACCCCAAGCTGGAAGTAAGAAACCAAATACCTTAGATGCTGAACCCATTGACTTGTTCCAGTCATCTGTCCACTGTCCCTTAACATTCTTATCAAGAAGACCTGCATCAAGCCATTCCTTTGAATCGTTAATCCAGTTGATAATCTGTGGATCTACGTTAATCTCTGTTGAGCCTTCCTCTACCCATGGAGCGGAAATGCTGTTTCCATAAGCACGGAATGTATCTGCATAACCTGCAAGTGTATAGTAACCCTTAGCCTTAAGCTCCTCACCAGAAGCCTTCATTGTAGCCCAATCAGCTACCTTTGCGTGGATTTCATCTGGATCATCTGTTCCAAATGCATCCTGTGCAATGTCTCTACGATAAACGAAAAGACAAGGGCAAGCCTGCCATGTAGAACCTCTCTGAACACCATTAGCATCAGAAGCTACTGTCTTTGTGAAATCATACTGATCTGCAAGATCCTTATCTGGATCAATACCAAGATCTGTAAGTGGAATTGCTACATCTGCTTCAGCATCTGTGTACTTTACAACATAATCTGTCTCTGAAAGGAACATATCAATCTTGTCATCATCAGCTGCTGTAGCCTGATTTAAAAGTCCCTCGTCAAGCTTTGACTGGTATACACCATCCTGGTTAGGATTTACTGTCCAGTGAATCTCTGTACCATCAGTAAGATATGTGATTGTACCATCCTCTGATGTGTGATCAACCTTATCATATACAGCTTCTACTCTTGTTCTGAACTCGTCGTTCCAGCAGTAAATGTTAATTACTTTTCCTTCCTCTCCTGCTGCAACGTAGCTGCTGTCCGCACCAGCCTCTGTAGCTGCACTGCCATTGTTTCCAGCTGCGTCTCCCCCGCAAGCTGTAAGTCCTGCTACCATAGAAAGGGCAAGCATAAGACTAACTACTTTCTTTTTCATTACGTATTCCTCCTTTTAAATAACTAGAAATGGGATTGTCCCTTAAACGATTACTATATTAATTTCTGGGGCTTTTTTTTAATATCAAATCCGTTGTAAAAATGATAAAATCATGCTATGCTTTAAAAAATTTTTTATAGCTTGCCAGAGTCCCAATCCTTAGAGATTGTGGCCTACAAGTAATCTCGAGGTATTTATGAAACAAGATAAAGATATTTTTGTATTTGATATTCACGATGACGAGGATGCTATAGTTCATCGTCATCAGAATGCAGAATTACTTTTCTATCAACAGGTAGCAAAGGGAGATGTTGATGCCATTCGTGAAAACTGTCTTAATCACGAATTTTTAAATCAGGCTGGAGTAGGAATGCTTTCAAAAGATCCTCTTCAGAATCTTAAATATCATTTTGTAGTTTCTGTTGCCATCATCTCACGCCTTTGTGTTGATAATGGCATGGAAATGGAAAAATCTTATAGACTAAGCGATTTTTACATCCAGCGTTTGGATGATATTACTTCTATAGAAATGATGGAACAGCTTCACGATAAGATGGTTACCGACTACACTTATAAAATGAAGATTATCCGTCAGAATGCAGGACTCTCTCGCCCTATGACCGAGTGTATGAATTACATTTACTCTCATCTAAAGGACCGAATTACAGTAAAGGATCTTGCAGAATATACCAACAACTCTGCAAGCTACATCTCACGTCTTTTTAAAGAAGAATTGGGAGTTTCCACCAGTGATTATATTAGAAATGCAAAATTAGAGGCATCAAAGAATCTTCTTAGATATAGCGACTACTCGCTGGTTGATATTGCAAATTATTTTTCATTTACATCACAGAGTCACTTTTGCCAGTTGTTCCAGAAGGAGACTGGGTTAACACCAAAAAAGTACCGCGAAAAATATTACGGTACTCACTGGAAAGGAACAGAAGGTGACATTATGAACTACCATGACTTATAGTCCTAATGTCACTTCTACTACGTTATTCGATTTTAAATTCTCTATGATATTTCGATTTATGACTACCTTTGATTCGCTTACGTTAATATCCTCACCATTCAATTTCGCAGATACGATTTTATATTCGCCGCAGTCCAGGTTTGATGGGTTCGTAAATGCGATATCGAAGCGCTTATCTGCAAAGTTGAGGCTGATTGAAGCCTTGCCAGATTCATCGAACTGGTCTTTTGTCAGTGCTGGTGCAATTACAAGATCTCCTGCCTCTCCCTTTACACCAAATACTTCTGTAATCATTGTAAGCAGATACCAGCTGGCAGCGCCTGTAAGATAAGGATACTTGCCACGGCCCTTAGCATCAAAGTACTCTGGGATTCCTGGGTACATATGACTAACGTTGAAATTCATTGATGCATTTGAAAGTGCTGAAAGCGCCTTATGACCTGCCTTTGCAAAGCCTCTTTGATATAAGGCATTTGCGTACATAACAGCCATATGTGAGAATACTGCACCATTTTCTTTCTCGCCATAAGCGAAACCAAACATTCTTCCTAAATCGCCCTTAAGCTCTTTGAAATCTGTGTTAAGTCTGTATCCACCTATTTCTTCTCTATATAAATATCTATCAGCAGCCTTTGTAATAGCATCAATCTGCTTTTCTGTTGCAACATTTCCCATAATTGCAAATACCTGACCAGTAAGCATCATTCTGGTCTTCTCAGAATCACTGTCATAGCACTCTACTCTGCGGCAGCTGTCATCATAATAGCTGTTAAACCAGCCCTGGCCCTGCTCACCTTCAATCCATTCCTGAGAATTAAGATGATTTGTAAACCATTGAGACATTTCCATAAGCTTTGAAACAAGTGTCGATACAGGAATCATAATCTGCTTTCCAGAAATATTTCCCTCAACTAATTCACAATACTTATTTAATAAAGCTGTCTTATCCCCAACAGATTCGTAAATCTGAACATAGGAATCAAGTAATGTATTAAGCTCTGATGCAATGGAGATTGTATCAATTCCAACATTAAGTGCATACTCTGAAATAAGCATTGATAAATCCTTAAGGTTTCCGGCATAGGCATATGAGAATGCAACACTTTCACCATTTTTTGATGCCATATCAAGAGCATCATTCCAGTCAGCTCCACGAAGCTTTAATACATTATGCTCTCCAACCTCGTAGAATGCACAAAGATTCTGAACAAGAAGATGTTCTATAATAGAACCTTCATAAACCTTGCCATCCTCTGTGTACTGCTTATTTCCTTCAGTCTCGAATTTCTTATCAATAAGATTTCCTCTGTGAACAATAGAATCCTTAAAGTAAGGAACCTTCTCCTTGAGGATTTCGTAATCTCCTGACTGATGTATGTAAAGAAGCAGAGTCTTTAGTGGCCAATATGCGTGGTCCATCCACACTCTTGCGATTCCATTTCTGTCAGCAATGAAGTTGCCCAAGCCATCTCCGATGATAGTAGCATTGCTTCCGTCCATACGAACACCGCCAAAGTTTGCAACGAGCATCTTTCTAACATCATCTGGCTCCATAAAGAGAAGTGCAAGACAATCCTGCCATAAATCTCTCCATCCTCTTCCACCTCTTCCATAATCGTGATATGGAAGGAATGAACAGCCATAAACTCTTCTAAGGAATGGCTGGAATGCAACCCAAGCCATAAACTCATCAAAGTCCTTGTTACCTGTGTGGAAGTTTACATTGACCTTGTTTGCCCAGTACTTCTTAGTAGCCTCAAGCTCTTTTTGTACATCTTCCTTAGTAACTATTCTCTTTTTAACCTCATCAAGCTCTGATTCATTTTCTGCTACGCCAATTAATACCGTATATACGATTTCTTCCTTTGGCTGAAGTGTTACCTTTTCGAACTGTAATCCGCCTACTGCTTCAAGACCTGCAAAGCTTTCACCTGATTTGCAGCCTGGCTCCTGACGATAAACACTTCTAGGCTTTAAGAAGCTTCCACCCTCACCAATAAATGATTCCACTGTTGGGAAAAATGATTCTGGCTTAGCTCCATTTTCATCCATACCTAAAACAAAATATGTTTTGTTATTAAGTCTGTGTCCCTTCTCATCAAAGGACATCGTAGGCTTCACAAGAACGCCTTCATCTATAGTAGAAATTCTATGGAGCATAGATGTAACATTTCTATGATCGCGAAGGTTATCTGCAGATCTTCCAAAAATAGGAATAGCTGCTATAGGGGTTATAACCTTTGCCTCGTCGGAGATATTTTTAATGGCAACTGACATAACCTCAACATTTAGATCCACAGGAACAAATGAAGTGATCTCTGCCATTACACCAAAACTACTGTTGGCTCTAGTAGCTGTATGCCACATAAAGCCAGCTGAAACAAGACTTTCATCCTGCTCCATTGTGAATTTCTTACTCTCCTGCTCTGCAGAAGAACCAACTGCTGACCACACAGAACCATTATCCATGTACAACCAGAAGTTACGGCCATTTTTATTATTATGAAGATTTTCCACGCTGACTGGCTCTAACACAAAGGTCTCCTGATTTACCATAGCATCGCCACCAAGATTTGGTGTGACAGAACACTTCAGGCCCTTCTCACCAGCAATTGGAAAATAAAGGTAGCTGGTATCCTCGGCCCTGCCGATTCTAAAGCTTCCCATATCATCTAAAAACTCATACTTACCTGTATTAATTGTTTTAAGCATCACATACCCCTTACATAATAGTTTTATAGGATGATTGAATTATACTCTGTGCCCTCAAAAAAAGTTATCAAATCTGTTAATTAATATCAGATTTGTGAACATAAAAATGCCACCCCATATGAGGTGGCAAATATCTTTTTGATTATCGCAATTCCGAATATCCAAATGAATTTACTATAGCATCAATTGGTACTCCCTGCTTGCATAATGGGCAATCATGAAGTGGATAAGATGCGTAGTTTGGAATATCCTCATCATGGAAAACAGCTGTGATATCGATACCAGCAACCTGGCGAACAGCTGAAAAGATAGCACAAGCACCGCTAATCTTTGCTCCATAATATTTTACACACTCTGCAAGACTTTCAACTGTACGTCCTGTACTTAATGAACCAAAAAGAAGAAGTACATTTTTATCACGAACAGTAAGCTGCATATTATCTCTAAAAATGTTTTGTCCGGTAGAGGTAAGCTCTGGAGATGTAACGTAAATTGTTTTGTGCTGATTGTAATTTGCAACACCAGCCTTTGTAAGCTCCATTGCTAAAAATGTTCCAACAACTTCCATATCATCGGCACATACTATCGTATCAACGGGGGTTTGTACTGAATAATGCATTGCAAGAAGCTGAGCTACCCCCTGTGCCTCGTTGCATCTGGTTTTCATTGTACCAATCTCCATGTAATTAGTAATGTGAGAATGATTGGTTGCGAAGTGACCAGGAATAATTTTCAGTGCTACTTCTGAATTAAGTGGTGCAGGAATTTTAGTATACTCTTTTAGCATAATAACCCCCTTTTATTAACGTAGACTTAATAACACATCGTACAAAATTCTTTCTAGCAAAGTTATTATATCATACACTTAAAATTAAAAGTGTGAATTTTTATATGTGGTCTGCAATTAATCTTCTATTTTAGGCATTACTTTGAGGGCGCCTTTGACCTGTGTTACCTTTGCGGCTGTGGCATTTGCAAGAGTAAGTAGTTCCTTAATCTGCTCTGTTGTAAGTTCAATGCCGTGGCCTAAGATGTAGTGAAGGGCGCAACCCATAAATGTGTCACCTGCTCCAGTAGTATCTACTACTGATTCCATTTTGACACCAGCTACCTTTACAAGCTCATCCCCTACAGAGCCAAGACTTCCATCAGGACCAAGTGTAACGAAAACCTGCTTTGCAGAAGACATTTCTTTGATCTTCTTGTAGCCTGCTTCCATATCTGATAAGCCTGTCATAAACTCTACTTCGTTATCTGAAATTTTGAGGATGTCGCAGTTTTCCATTCCCCACTTAATAGCTGCCTTGGCATCATCAAGATTCTCCCAAAGTGGCTCACGTAAATTAGGATCAAAGGAAATGAGAAGACCCTTTTCCTTGGCAAAAGCAACTGCCTTTTTTGTAGCTTCCTTTGCGCATTCTGAAGTCATTGAAAGAGTTCCGAAATGGAAAATCTTTGAATCCTCGATTAAATCAAATTTAACCTCTGATGCATTAAGCATCATATCTGCTCCTGGATTTCTGTAGAAGCTAAAGTCTCTATCTCCGTTAGGAAGCCTCTTAACAAAGGCAAGTGTTGTACGTGCCTCTTTATCAAATACTACACCTGAAGTCTCGATTCCAAGCTCCTTGATTGTGTCTGTAAGCATATGTCCAAACATATCCTCGCCAACCTTGCCAATAAATGCTGTCTTGTAACCGTTCTTATTAAGTAATGAAAGAACATTACAAGGTGCGCCACCTGGACATGCCTCAAATGTATCATTGCCCTGTGATGACTGCTGTCCTGGAGCCATGTCAATTAAAATCTCTCCTAATGCTATTACGTCAAATCTTTTCATTATATTGTACTTTCCCTTTCTATATATGATACCGGTAAAAGTGTGCGCTTTGGCACAACCTTTCCCTCTGAAGCTGCTATAACAAGTTCTACTGCCGACTCTGCCATCTCTTTAATTGGCTGGTGAATAGTAGAAATAGGTGGTGTGGTAATTCGTGAAATCATAACATCATCAAATCCCACCAGCTTTATATCTTCTGGTACCTTTTTTCCTATTTTACCACAAACCTGAAGCACTTGCGCTGCAATTAAATCAGAACTGGCGAATACACCATCAATACCTGAATCAAGTTTTAAGGCGCTATCCAAAAGCGAATGATAATCCAGGCTTTCATACTGGTCCTGGCTGGTAACTATTTCTTTATATGAAATTCCATTTTTATCACAAACTTTTGCGAATCCTTTTACACGATCATCCGCCGGCATTGAATTGTCAACGACACCAGAAATCATAAGTAGATTTTTACATCCTGCATCGATAAGTGCCTGAGCTGCTAACATTCCACCCTGTTCATTATCACACTCCACCGCTGCAGTTCCATCTTCCATAAAACGCTCTACCGTAACAAGTGGAATTTTACTATTTGCAAATTCCGATACCTGGACGCTAGAAGAAAATAAAATAACACCAGCCACTCGATTGCTTCTACACATATCTAGGTATTCCTTCTCCTTATGCTTTGCCCCCTTGGAGTTGGCAAGGATTATTTTATATCCTCGTTTATTAGCTGCGTTTTCAATATAACTAATCATTTCCGAAAAATAAGGATGTCTAATATGTGGTACGATAACCCCTATCGTATTAGTGGACTTTTTTGATAAAGACCTAGCCACCTCATTTGGTTGATAGTTGAGCTCTTCCATGGCCGCATAAACCTTTGCTCTGGTCTCTTCGGAAATGTATCCTCTGTTATTTAGTACTCTCGATACTGTGGTGACAGTCAACCCGCACTTTGCTGCCACGTCCTTTAATGTTGCCATTATTCCCTCCAAATTATAGCTTCTTGTTTTTCTGAGGAAAAACAAAAATCTATGCTTAACTCCATGCCCACATTTTATCATAAAAATCGGCAATACCCTACTATGCATTGCCGTTTTTATTTATGAATGTTCAATAGTAAACTTTTTAGTTTTTAAGTTAGCCTTAAGTCTCGCAAAAGCGTCACCATTTTTTCTAAGAATTACAAGCTCTTCATCGCTGCAATCCTCTAAAATAAACTCCCCATCAAATGCCGAATGCTCATTTCTAAACTTCATAAGCTCAAGTAATTTCTTAACTACTGGTCTTTCAACCTCGCGGTCGATTTCATCAAGCTTATAGTAATGACGATTAATATTTCTACCAACCTTTGTCTCCTCTAAAAGCTGAAGGTCGTTCTTTCCTGCAAGGAGTCCTACATAGTATACCTGTGGAATACCTGGTGCAAAGAACTGTACTGCTCTTGCAAGAAGATAAGCATCGTCATCATCTCCAAGTGCTGAATAGTAGCTGCAGTTAACCTGATAAATATCAAGGTTGTTGTAAGCTGCTGTATTGTAAATCTTCTTAACGTTAGCGCCGAATTTAAAGATATCTTCTTTTGTACGCTCGATTTCATCATCTGGAAGAAGATCTTTAACGTCTACTACTCCGATTCCATCGTGTGTATCAAGTGTTGTAAACTGCTTTCTAGGGCAAATCTCAAGCCAATGCTTTAAGTACTGAGACTGACCATAGTAAAGGCCGTTAATAAGAAGCATAGGAAGCGCAAAATCATATACATAGTAATCATGACTTTCAATCTTCTGCTGCATTGTATAGTGCTCGTGAATCTCTGGCAGAAGTGTTACACCATATGGTTCAACAATCTTTGCAGACTCATCCATAAGGTCCCATACCTCTGGTTCGATAAAGAAGCAAGAAGAACCAGCCTTCTTTGTAGCATATGCGAATGCATCAAGTCTAATCATAGCAAGACCATGCTTGCAAAGTGTCTCAAGATTATCCTTGATAAATTCTTTTGCAGTAGCTGACTTGCAGTTGATATCAATCTGCTGCTCATCAAATGTACACCAAACCTTCTCAGTAGTGCCGTCTGCGAAATTCGCATCTACGTATGGAGCTCTTGGCTTTCTCTTGTAGATAGCATCTACTTCTTCCTCTGTTGGTTCTCCATTCTCCCAGAAATCCTTGTAACGGATAAAAAGATCTTTGTACTTAGAATCATCCTTCTTTGCAAGGAAATCCTTATAGTATTCACTCTGTGCTGAAATATGGTTAATCATATAATCAGCCATAAGATAGTAATCTTCTGCCAACTTTTCAATATCATTCCAATCACCAAAAGCTGGGTCTACTACATGGTAATCCATTGGAGCAAAACCTCTGTCTCCTGATGAAGGGAAAAATGGAAGAATGTGAATTCCACCAACCGCATCCTTAAAATGCTTGTTCATTACTGTTGTTAAATCTGAAAGGTTATCACCCATAGAATCTGCATAAGTGATAAGCATACATTTGTTTTCTAACTTTTTCATTTTCTTTTTCCTTTATAATTTATTTAAGGCTAGCGGGAAAGCACAGCCATTATGATTGCCTTCGGCAAAGGGGCTGTGCTGTGGCAGACAGGTTCTTCCCACTAAAGTGGGTCCCTCCTGTCTGCTTATTTAACAGCGCCAGCTGTAATACCCTCTACGATATATCTCTGAAGGAACAAATACAAAAGAAGGATTGGAAGCATTGCAAGTAAAAGCGCAGCCATAATTAATCCTGTATCTGTTGAATAAGTACCGTAGAATACCTTTGTTGCGATAGGAATTGTGTAAAGTTCCTTACGACCAAGTACAAGTGATGGAAGTAAGTAGTCATTCCAGAATGCCATTGCATCGATGATTGCTACTGTAGCAATTGTTGGCTTCAATATCGGAAATACGATTTTTGAGAAAATCTGCCATTTGTTACATCCATCAATTGTTGCTGCCTCCTCAAGTGAGATAGGCACGTTTGTGTGAATACTTCCGTGGAACATAAATGTTGCCATTGAAAGTGAAAAACCGATGTGCATAAAGATAAGAGTAATTCTGTGATTTAATATTCCAAATATTCCACCGTATAAAGAAACCAGAGGAACCATAAGTACCTGGAATGGAATTACCATTGATGCAATCATAGTTACAAATAAAATCTTATTTGCTTTCCAATTATTTCTAACAATCAGATATGCAGTCATTGATGAAAGAATGATTGTACCGATTGTTGAGAAAATTGTAATAAAGAGTGAATTTCCAAATGAATTCCAGAAATTCATTTTCTTAATAGCATTAGGGAAGTTCTCTAATGTGAATCCGTGCTTACCTATGAGAGCAAGTGGATTTGCAGTGATATCTGCCTTAACCTTAAATACATTTATGATTACCATTATGAAAGGGAAAATAAATGCTACAAATAATATCGCAAGTACGATAATCATAATGGCGTGTCTAATTTTTTTATTGCGTGCTGCTTTTTCGTTTTCCATTATGCCTGCACCTCCCCTTTCTTACCAACGTATACTTGAATTCCACCGATAATAGCGCAGATTACAAAGAGGATAAGTGCCTCTGCCTGACCTGTACCATAGTTCTTGTTGATGAAAGCCTGGTTGTATACGTGCATAGCAGCAAGTGCTGAGCTTCCGTATGGATCACCGTTTGTCAGTGAAAGGTTTACATCGTATACCATGAAGCATCTTGTGATTGTAAGGAATAAACACTGTACAAATGATGCTGTCATAAGTGGAATTGATATATGAATGATTGACTGTGTCCCCGTACAGCCATCAATTTTAGCCGCCTCAATAACATCTTCTGAAACACTCATAAAGCCTGCTACATAAATAAGCATCATATAGCCTGCATACTGCCAAACTGAAACAATAATAAGTGCTGCAATTGCACCTGTTTCTGTAGCAAGGAGTGATTTGGCATCTCCACTTGCAATAGAAGCTGAAAGTGAAACTAATGCCTTATTAAATACAAATTTCCAAACATAACCAAGTACGATACCACCGATAAGGTTTGGAACAAAGAAACCTGCTCTAAAGAAATTCTGACCTTTGATTCCGCTTGTAACCATGTAAGCAATAATAAAGGCCACTGCATTAACAAGTACTACAGCAATTGCTGAGTAAATAAATGTACGTCCAAGTGATGTCCAGTATCCTGCATCCGCAAATGCATTTACGTAATTGTCAATTCCAACGAATGGCTTACTACGTGATACTCCATCCCAGCTTGTAAATGTAAGGTATAAACCATAGATAAAAGGTATGATAACCACACACGCAAATATCACAGTAGAAATACCTGCAAAAAGCAAATACTGCTTAAATTTGTAGCTAAATGTATTTGTTTTCATAATCTTTCCCTTTCAAATTTTAAGGGCTCTAGGCTTACCTAGAGCCCTAATCAACAAGGTGGTTCGCACCATTGAAAAATGCCTTCGGCATGGTGCTCACAGCATAATTTTTGCTCCGCAAAAAATATGCATTTAATGAGCGATTGGTGTAGCTGTCTTGAAGTAATCTGTAACTTCCTTTGCTACTTCTGCTCTATCAATAGCCTCGTCAAGGTACTTCTGCATGATTTCCTGACCAACAACTGTCATGTGATCATCTGGAAGATAGTTGTAGTTAGGAACAAGCTTGTCGTTGTCAGCATAATTCTTAACTGAAAGTGAAAGTGGATCAAGTGCTGAAGCATCAATGTTGTCGAATGCTGGAACAAGTGCACACTTCTCTGTAAGGAATGCATTTCCTTCAGCGTCGCTTACGAGCCAGTTAAGGAAATCAAGTGCAGCCTGTCTCTGATCATCTGATGTAGCATCTGAGCTATCAACGAAGATGTACTTAGAACCGCCACCTACGAGCTTCTCATTTGTACCATCTGTTGTGTTCTGTGGAACTGGCATCATACCAAGGTTCTCTGTGTAGTCGTACTGGTTGATTACTGACCAATCCCAGTTACCACCAAACATGAAAGCGATCTGGCCTTCAGCGAGCATCATTGATGTCTCTTCACGATCTGCATTTGAAGCAGAGCCCTTAGCGTAGTTGTACTTAACAAGTGTTTCGAATGTATCCATTAACTCGTTGTACTTTTCATTTCCTGCAAGATCTTCTGTACCAGCAAGAAGTCCGTTTACGAATGCATCTGGATCAGCCTGCTCTTCGTATACCATTGGGAACCAGTGAGCACCAAGTGACCAGTACTCTGAAAGGATACCTACTGGAGCTTCCATACCGCCAGCTACGAGTTCATCAAGAAGCTTTGTAAAATCATCAAGTGTCTTAACTGATGAAGGATCGAAATCCTTTCCTGTGATGTTCTTGATTGCATCAGCGTTGTAAAGAATACCTCTAGCCTCTACACAGAATGGGAATCCTGCGAGCTTGTCGCCAACTGTGATACCAAGTGTTGTGTGACTAGCCCAATCTTCATTTGAAAGATCATAAGCATAATCATCAGCGAGTGAGTAAATATCTTTTGCATCTACCATTGTGATTGTGTATGGATCATTTGATGCATACTTTGTAGCAACCTGTGATGCTACAGTTGTGTCTGTGTCAGCGTTGTAAACCTCAACGTGAACACCTGTAGATGCCTCATACTCTTCAGCCATCTCTTCGAACTGAGTCTGAATCTCTGTCTTAGAGTTAAGGATTGTGATTGAAACCCCTGTGCTTGCTGCTGAGTCAGATGAACTTCCCGCATCACCTGAACCACATGCTACCATTGAAGCTGACATAGCAGCTACCATTAATAGCGACAATAACTTCTTCTTCATTACTATTAACCCTCCTTCAAATTAGGTTGTGTGTTGTTTATGTGAAGATATTAGCATCGGTATATGTGTATGTCAATCGGTTGACATACGATTTTAGGGTCAAAATGCACGATTTGTGAATTGAATGCAAAAAATATAGTCCGTTTTTGTGCACATTTATGCTAATAATTGCATGTGATTGATTGTGTATGATTCAATTTGTGCGGTTATTATGCTTTTGTAAAATAAGCATATGTCATGCGCATGACATATGCCACAAAAAAAGAGCTATACCGTATATACGATATAGCCCAACGCTACAACATTATAATATTAAATCTCAAAAACAAATACTTTATTAAATCCAACTCTTAAAAAAGATCTACTGAACCTACGCAGTCCTTATTAGCTACGTAATAAATCTTGCGCTCCTCTGGCTTGATGTAGATGTTAAGCTCCTCAAGTGTCTTACCCTTGTAATCCTTCTTGAACTGAGCCTCTGCCTTCTTTAAACATTCAGCCTCAGAAAACTCCTGATCCTGATACTGAACAACTGCTGATGTAGCAACTTCTTTCTTAGCCTTTGCTACAGCCTTCTTTGCTGTTGTTGTAGCAGCCTTCTTAGCTGTAGTAGCCTTCTTTGCTGCTGTCTCTTTTGCTGCTGTTGCTTTCTTAGATGCAACCTCAGCTTCCTTCTTTACTTCATCTACTGCTTTCTTTGTAGCAACTGTTGCACTAGCGGCTGCCGCCTTAACTGTTGATGCTGCAGTTGCAGCTGACTTCTTTACGTCATCAACTGTAACCTTTGCGCCCTTAGCGTTAGTAACCATTTTTTCACCCTCCTATTTGAGCAATAAAATTATTTGTTTTTTCATTTAAACAGTATTATAGTCATTCTTTGTTTTAATTGCTAGTCTAT
>JAEEGI010018344.1_pt1 | contig 14231 bp, 11 predicted proteins | sample 8958751 | NCBI WGS metagenome assembly JAEEGI01 (sample SAMN16246545, study PRJNA631951) | gut metagenome | biome: gut microbiome; feature: rumen; material: KS-attached | host: Bos | place: Iran: Karaj | collected 2018-10
CATCCAGATGATAAATTACGTATTGTACCCAATCCATACTTTGTTTCAATATGTTTATCTGGTGTCAATTTTGCCTCATCCACTTGCTGAATGAGCTTTATTTCATTTTCAGACATTTCTTCATTAGCTGTATTCAAATTGAAATACAAGTCATTTTGAAAAATCCAATCTTTTGACTCTTTTTTTTCTGTATATATATCAATCATTCGATGCCACTCCTTTAACAGATTTCATTCTTGATTATTGATAATCCTTACATAAAATATCTAAAATTATACGGTTTATCATAGACCACTAAGTCTTGCTTAGCAACACGAGACAATTTTCAAAACGTGAAAGCACATCTTCAGCTGATTTTTTCGTTGTAGGATTAAATCGTAAATTGAGTGTTGCTGTTCTGATATGCTCCTTTTTTGAGTCATAATTATATTGAAGTATCCAATTAATATATCAGATTTTTATACTTTAACACTCCTCCAATTCTTTGTTAATAACATCAATCCATCCAGCATCTTTACTTTCAAAATTATCCATAAATATTCCAAAATTAGTACTTCCGACAACTGAATCATTTTTTTCAGTATTATGTACACGATCACGCATATCATTGTAGTTTTCTGCTGTAATGTGCTCCATTACAGCATCTATCTGTTCAGCTTTACCTTTATACTTTTCTACACCTGTATATTTTTCGATTAATGATGCATTAACTGATTTTGACGGTGACTTAATAATTTCATCCGTCCAATGCTTTATTATTATTTGCATTGTACAAGGATTAGCAAACATAATCACATTATATGACTTTGTACCTATACCATGAAATTCTCTAATTTTTTTCTTTATATCCTTATATTGTTCATATGGTTTTTTTTCGGTGTCACAAAATATAAGTACCAATTCATAAGAGCCATTCTGAAATTTATCCTGATATCTTGCAGGAATATTCCCATTTCCTTCAGCGTTATCCAAAATAAATTCGTATTGTGAATCCCAAACATTTAATGATTTTAATTTATTTAAATACTGATATTCTTCATTTCCTTCACAGATAACACATATTTTATGTTTGTCAAATAGCTTAGGCAGTTTATTCTGCATCAGACTTTTCTCCCTTCGCATTGCTCTTAATACTTAAAAGTGACTTAATTAACTCTGGATCTGGAAGTGCACCAAGGGTTCCCTTCCTATATTTTTCCATAACATCCGTTGTATCTCGAACACCCATTTGAGCTGTAAAATCAGCGAGTGAATATACATATACTCCATCTTCATCCTTATGAATAAACCATATCTGTTCTTTTCTAAATAATTTTTTACAATCCATTAAATTGATATCATGTACAGTAAATATCATCTGAGCATTGGTATTAAGTTCATTATTAAATAAAGCAACTATAGCTCTAGTTAATTTAAAATGAATACTACTATCTAATTCATCAACAACCAATATTCTTCCTTTTTCTAATGCTTCTATTACATAACTTGCAATTGCTGCTATTTTTTTTGTTCCAGTTGAATCAAATAACATACTTGGTACATGAACGCCCTTATATGTTGACACTAATCTAATTTGATCCATAATATTTTCAGGAATATCTAACGCTTTTTCCTCTGGTCGTTCTTTATCATTTGATTTTAATTGAATTTTTTCTCCTTCAACATATTCAAAGTTATCCATATACAAATCTGCATTTTTTATGAATTCGACTATTTTTTGCTGCAAATTATTTTCATTTTTCATTAATTCAATGGTATGTTCCATTGGAATATTATTCATATTAACAATGTCAATTTTTTGGGCAAATCCAACTAATATATCTTTCATGTTACTCAAGCAATCAAATTGAGTAACATCAACTAAATGTAAAAACAAATTATTTTTAGAAATCATAGCCATCATATTTTGAACCGATTCGTTAGTACAATAATATTCCTGTTGTACTGTATCTCTTTTTAGCATAGTCACTGTCTTCTCATTACCATGCACATCTTTTTTTATTTCAGAAAACGATTCATATATATATTCATTAGTTTTCGCATTATAATTAAAATCATATGAATACTTTTTTCCGCCTTCCAAGAATGTTACTCCTAAATGACACACGTCATCTTTCGTAAAAATACAAGGCATCAAATCATTCTTCTCATTCAATAAAACACTCTTTATAGCTCTTATACATTTAATAAGGCATGTCTTTCCGACATTATTAGGACCATATACTCCAGCTGTTTTAAGGACATTAAAATTATTCTCTCTATGAACATTAGATGCAAACTTCTTATTTCTCATATCTGCCTTCATTGAAAAAGATATCTCATCGGCGAAAACAAAACAATTCTTTGCTCTTATCTCAATAATCATCGTTTAAACCTCCTTTTGAGTATACTTCAATTCCATTATATCATTCTTTATTTTTCATGCAATATTTTTTCACAAAAAATATTATTGTATCCTTTTTCTAACAAATAACAGCTCTATTTATTTCTCGTAATTATAACAACATCATCTTTCTTACCTGAATAACATATTTCTATATCATATTTAATTATTGCTTTTTTATACATATATGCTACATACTGGCGTAACTCGTCTTTTGAATACTCCAATCTAATCCCTATTCTAGGTTCATATATATATTTATCATCACAAACTTTTTTGTATTCAAAGCCATCTTTATCAACATCAGCTGGCGCAAGAGTAACTTTAAAATTGTCAACTTTTACACTTAAGGCATTGCTCTTTATAACTAAACCATCACTTATTCCAAAAACGAATTTTCTTTCAAAATCCTCTAACTTTAATGCAAACTCTTTTTCATGCATATAATCCGATGGTTCAAATTCATATTTACATCCCCATAAAGTTTTATATCCATTTCATTTTCATGTTTTTCTATTTTTTCTTGTACATTTGATACTTCACTAACAATACTTAATTCATTTTTCACTTTTATATCTAAACACTCACTTAAACCCTTAATGAATTTCTCTCCATATTGCATATCTACAAAATATTTCTCTTTATTTTTAGATTGTTCAATTAAATGTGCTTTATAAATTTTCTTCATTACATTCGAAAAATTCTCTAATATTTCCTCAACAACATCACTTGAACCTGCTCCTACTTCATTGAACAACTCATCAATTTCAATTAACCTCTCCTTTAATTTTCTTTGATTATCATAACTTAAAAATTGTCCATAACATTCTGCATCTAATACCTTTTCAGGATCTTTCTTGTATAGTGAAAATTTCATCACAACATACAAGTAATAATCATTCACAATATCACTAGTGATACCATTTTGAATAAAAAAGTATTCATATTTCATCAATGTATCAGAAATTTCTATACGTAAATTCTTATCCATAACACCATAATTTCTCGAAACTGCCCTATAGAAATTATTAATTGCTTTTATAACTTTTTTATCATTAAGCAACTCTTTTACCTTATTTTTAAGATTATTATCTATATAATCTTCACTTTCTCTATAAGCTATCCAATACAACATACAGTGTATTGTCATTATTTTATACACATATATATCATCACGCACAGAATATGTATTACCAATTTCATTTATAAATAAACCTTCTTTTACATAATCTATATAACCGTTTATAATATACCCAAAAATAAGCTCTATAAAACAATCTGCAAGATCCTTGTTAGCACTTCTTCTCAATTCTTCATAAGGCAAATTTATGCTATCGCCATAATATTGAACTATCAATCCTATCCAATATTTAGAATTATAGATTATTCCTTTTTTATCCTGTCTATCCAACAAATAGCCAAGACTTCCCATTAAAGCTTTTAAAGAATCAATTTCTTGATTTTTTTCTTGCTCGTTAAAGTTAATATAATAGGCTAATCTAATCACACTTACAATCATTCGAATTACTTGTTAATAAAGCTTTAGCAACTTTTTCAGCATTGCTATTAGCTTTCTTTGTATCTTTTTCTTTTAACATAATTGCAAGATTAAACTTAAAAAACATTTTAAAATAATCTTCAAATTCATCCAACAATTGCTTTGAAGATATTTTTACCCAATCAGATATTAAAGCAGAAATATGAGATTCACATTTTTTATTCAGATCAGCCTCTTTTTCTAAGTATTCTTTTATCTCATTCTCAACTTCTATATTTCCATAATAAGCTTCAAAAATCCCAAAAATGTTATATAAAATTATAATCAATTCAATAATCAAACATGAAAAAATTAAATTATTAAAATGGCACATATTCATACACACACTTATAAACAACAGTAAAAATTCCATAATAATAATTCTTTTCTGTTTAAAAATACGTGGTTTAATATGCAAATAATAAGCAATTTTTTTAACTCCCATATAAGACTCAGAAATAATACCAGAAAGTAAAGCTACTATAGCAATAGGCAATACTACTATAGATGTTTGTATGGATAATAACCAACTCATATCTTCCATATGGTTTAATGGAGTTTTTATCATACATTTTAAATCTAATAAAAGACCAATAATCAAAATAATAATGGAAAAAACAAGAATAATTTCTTCTATTCTATTTTTTACAAATTGCCAACTCTTTTCTATTAGCTTTTTTAACTTCCCCATTTTGATTCCTTTCTGTATAAAAGCTAAACTATACCTACAATTCTATATTATCACAAATATTGTATAAACAAAGGCAGTGTAGCAATTTCTTTTAACTCAGTCGGAGTACAAGCTCCGACTGAGTTAAACGCTCCGCGAGGATGCGCACGGATTCGGACAGGAATTTGTCTGCAGTAGCAGACCCGAATCCGGCGCGCAAGACTCGCGAGCGAGTCTTGATAAAATGTATCGCTTTATAAAAGTTTAAGAAATTAATTAAGGACTCATTTTAGGGGCTTTAAGTTGAGATTTTTCCTAGTATTTTAGAAAAACAAAACTTTTGTTCCCCTAGAATGAGTTTTTTTATTCTTTTTGTGTTATAGTAATAATTGCATTAGAGATGTATAATAGTAAAATGCATTGCGTACAATGAATATATAGGAGGTCTTTATGGATAAATTCGTTTTACATTCAGAATATCAGCCTACAGGCGACCAGCCCCACGCTATTGAAGAATTAGCCAAGGGTTTTGAAATGGGTAACCAGTTTGAGACTTTAGTAGGTGTAACAGGCTCTGGTAAAACATTTACAATGGCCAATATAATAGAGAAAGTTCAAAAGCCAACCCTTATTATTTCCCATAATAAGACCTTGGCAGCTCAGTTATATAGTGAAATGAAGGAATTTTTCCCAGAGAATGCTGTGGAATATTTCGTTTCATATTATGATTACTATCAGCCAGAGGCCTACGTGCCTCAAAGCGATACCTATATTGCTAAGGACTCGGCTATTAATGATGAGATAGATAAGTTGCGACATTCGGCTACAGCAGCCCTATCAGAAAGAAAGGATGTTATTATTGTAGCTTCCGTATCATGTATTTACGGACTTGGTGCCCCTGTGGATTACCAGAACATGGTAGTTTCTCTCCGTCCAGGAATGGAGAAGGATAGAGATGACATGCTTCGTAGACTTATTGATATGCAGTACATGAGAAGTGACCAGGACTTTAAGCGTGGTACCTTTAGAGTTCGTGGTGATGTGGTGGAGATTTATCCATCAGCTTCATCAGGGGATGCCATTCGTGTGGAATTCTTTGGTGATGAGGTAGATAGAATCTCTGAGATTGATTCATTAACCGGCGAAGTTAAGGCAATTAGAGACCACGTAGCCATTTTCCCAAATTCTCACTATGTTGTAGAGAAAGAGAAGATGATGGCGGCTATTGAGAACATTAAGATAGAGCTTGCAGAAAGAATCAAGTACTTTAAGTCGGAGGATAGACTTCTTGAGGCTCAGAGAATAGAAGAAAGAACTAACTTTGATATTGAAATGATGCAAGAAACTGGCTTTTGCTCAGGTATTGAGAACTACTCAAGACATTTAGCAGGATTGCCAGCGGGTTGTCCACCATATACTTTGATGGATTATTTCCCAGAGGATTTTCTAATAATTGTGGATGAGAGCCACATTACAATTCCACAGGTTCGTGGTATGTATGCTGGTGATCAGTCAAGAAAATCAACACTTGTGGATTATGGTTTTAGACTTCCTTCAGCTAAGGATAACAGACCCCTTAATTTCCCTGAGTTTGAGTCTAAGATTAGCCAGATGTTATTCGTATCAGCTACACCTAGCAAGTACGAAGAGGAGCACGAGCTATTAAGAACTGAGCAGGTTATTAGACCTACGGGACTTCTTGATCCTGAGATTAGCGTTCGTCCTATTGAGGGACAGATTGATGACTTGATTTCAGAGATTAATAAAGAGACAGCGAAGAAGAATAAGGTTCTTGTTACAACTCTTACTAAGAGGATGGCTGAGGATTTGACAGAGTATCTTAAGGAAGTGGGCATTAGGGTTGAATACCTTCATGCAGATATTGATACCATGGAGCGTCAGAGAATAATTCGTGATATGCGACTTGATGGCTTTGATGTTCTTGTAGGTATTAACTTACTTAGAGAAGGTCTTGATATTCCTGAGATTAGCTTGGTGGCTATTCTTGATGCAGATAAGGAAGGTTTCTTAAGAACTGAGACTTCCCTTATTCAGACTATTGGTCGTGCCGCAAGAAATGCAGAGGGTCATGTAATTATGTATGCAGATACTATTACAGATTCTATGGATAAGGCTATTAAAGAGACAGAGCGTCGTCGTGAGATTCAGGCAGCTTATAATAAGGAACATGGCATTACCCCTCAGACTATTAAGAAGGCGGTTCGTGACCTTATTACTATTACAAGGGCAGCAGATCCAGATGCAGGTTCAGATAAGCTCAAGGTGGATTACGAGTCCATGTCTATTAAGGAACTTGAGAAGGTTAAGAAGGAAATCGAGAAGAACATGCGTAAGGCTGCAGCAGAGCTTAACTTCGAATTGGCAGCAGAGCTTCGAGATAAGATGATAGAAGTTAATAAATATATTTATGAAAATAAGTAAGATAGGAAGGAATAAATGAGTAATTTGAGTAATAAAGATATTCATCGCGGCAACTTCAAGGAATACATTAAAATTCGCGGTGCAAGTGAACATAACTTAAAGGGTATCGATGTAGATATTCCAAGAAACAAACTTGTTGTTTTAACTGGACTTTCAGGTTCAGGTAAGTCAAGTTTAGCTTTTGATACTATTTATGCAGAAGGTCAGAGAAGATATATGGAGTCTCTATCTTCATATGCTAGACAGTTCCTCGGTCAGATGGAAAAACCACAGGTGGAATTAATTGAAGGATTATCACCTGCAATTTCAATTGATCAGAAGAGTACTAATAGAAACCCTCGATCTACAGTGGGAACTGTTACAGAAATTTATGATTATTTCAGACTTCTATATGCAAGAATTGGTATTCCTCATTGTCCAAATTGTGGTAAGGAAATCAACAAGCAGACAGTAGATCAGATGGTTGACCAGATTTTAGAGTTACCAGAAAGAACTAAGATTCAGATTCTTGCTCCTGTTGTAAGAGGCCGTAAGGGTGAGCATGTGAAGTTATTTGAACAGGCTAAAAAGCAGGGCTATGTAAGAGTTAATGTAGATGGTGAAACTTATGATTTATCAGAAGAGATTAAGCTTGATAAGAATAAGAAGCACAATATCGAAATCGTTGTAGATAGATTAGTGGTTAAGGAAGGCATTAATAAGCGTCTTACAGATTCTGTGGAAACAGCTCTTAAGCTTGCTGAGGGCGTAATGATGGTAGATGTTATTGGTGGCGAGCCTATTAACTTCTCTCAGAGTTTTGCCTGCCCTGATTGTGGTATTTCAATTGATGAGATTCAGCCAAGAAGCTTCTCATTTAATAACCCATTTGGTGCTTGTCCAGATTGTTTAGGTATTGGATATACAATGAATTTTGATACAGAACTTCTTATTCCAGACGAGAGCCTTTCAATTAATGAAGGAGCTATTGCAGGACATGGCTGGCAGTCTGTATCTGATCCTAAGAGTTGGACTGGTGCTATTATGAACGCAGTGGCTAAGGAGTTTAAATTCTCCCTTGATACACCATTTAAGGACTATCCAGACGAGATTAAGGATATCATTATTAATGGTACTAAGGGCAAGTCAGTTAAGGTTAAGTATAAGGGTCAGCGCGGCGAAGGCGTTTACGACATTGTGTTTGACGGACTTATTAACAACATGGAAAGAAGATATAAGGAAGCTGGTTCTGATAATGCTAAGCAGCAGTATGAAGAGTTTATGAGAATCAGACCTTGTAAGACTTGTAAGGGTAAGCGACTTAAGGAAAGCTCATTAGCGGTAACTATTGCAGATAAGAATATTTACGAGATCACTAATTTACCAATTTGTGACTTGTCTGATTTTTTGGAAAATATGAATCTAACAGAACGTCAGCTCTATATCGGTGCTGAGCTTCTTAAGGAAATTAAGGCGAGAGTTAAGTTCCTTATTGATGTAGGTCTTGACTATCTTTCCCTTTCAAGAGCTACAGGAACCTTGTCTGGTGGTGAGGCACAGCGTATTCGTCTTGCAACTCAGATTGGTTCTGGCTTAGTAGGTGTTGCCTATATCCTTGATGAACCAAGTATTGGTCTACATCAGAGGGATAATGACAAGCTCCTTGGCACTTTGACACATTTGCGAGATCTTGGAAATTCAGTAATCGTAGTTGAACATGATGAGGATACTATGAAAGCTGCAGACTTCATTGTGGATATCGGCCCTGGTGCTGGTAAAAATGGTGGAGAAGTTGTAGCCACTGGTACTGCTAAGCAGATTATGGAATGCAAGAATTCCCTTACGGGCGCATATCTTAGTGGTCGTATTAAGATTCCTGTACCTAAGACTCGACGTAAGCCAACAGGTTGGATTAAAGTTAAGGGCGCAAGAGAGAATAACCTAAAGAATATTGATGTGGACTTCCCACTTGGGGTAATCACTTGTGTTACTGGTGTTTCTGGTTCAGGTAAGAGTTCATTGGTAAATGAAATTCTACATAAACATTTGGCAAAATCCCTAAATAGAGCAAGAATCATTGCAGGTGATCACGATGATATTGAGGGTATCGAGCAGCTTGATAAGATTATTGATATTGACCAGAGCCCAATTGGTAGAACACCTCGTTCAAATCCTGCCACATATACAGGTGTATTTGACCAGATTCGTGACCTCTTTGCAGGTACTGTGGATGCCAAGGAGAGAGGTTATAATAAAGGCCGTTTTAGTTTCAATGTAAAGGGCGGCCGTTGTGAGGCTTGTTCGGGAGATGGTATCATAAAGATTGAGATGCATTTCCTCCCAGATGTTTACGTGCCTTGCGAGGTTTGTGATGGTAAGCGTTATAATAGAGAAACTCTTGAGGTAAAGTATAAGGGCAAGTCTATCTATGACGTCCTTGATATGACTGTTGAGGAAGCTGTGGATTTCTTTGAAAATGTACCATCAGTTAAGCGTAAAATCGAAACTTTAAATGACGTAGGTCTTTCATATATCAAGCTTGGTCAGCCATCTACTGAGCTTTCAGGCGGTGAGGCTCAAAGAATTAAGCTTGCAACTGAGCTTTCAAAAAGAAGTACAGGTAAGACAATTTATATCTTAGATGAGCCAACAACTGGCTTACATTTTGCTGATGTTCATAAGCTTGTTGACATTTTACAAAAGCTTGCTGAAGGTGGTAATACAGTAGTTGTAATTGAGCATAATCTTGATGTTATTAAGACAGCAGATTACATTATTGATATGGGACCTGAAGGTGGTGCTAGAGGCGGTACGGTTATTGCTAAGGGCACACCAGAAGAGGTTTGCAAGGTTAAGAAATCTTACACAGGTAAGTATCTTAAACAATATTTGTAAGATTTTGTAAAAAAGAGACATGAATTGGAGTTAGTTTAATGATAAAAGCAGTAATTTTTGATATGGACGGAGTTATGATTGATACAGAGCGTCAATCAAACCTTGGATGGCAATGGGCTGCAGGGCAAAAGGGCATTGAGCTTCCTAATTGGCTTATGGATGAATTTAAGGGAGCTTCGCCTAGTGATAGCGCTCTTAAGTTTAAGGAATACTTTGGAGATAGAGCCGATTTCTGGGAAGTAAGAGAATTAAGAACTCAGTTTGTCTATAAGCTTAGAGAGACGGAAGGGGTTCCTGTAAAAAAGGGACTTTTTGAACTTCTAGATTTCATTAAGGAAGCTGGGCTTAAGTGTGCGGTGGCTACTTCAACAAGAAGAGAGTCGGCTTTTAAGAATTTAACTAGCATAGGAGCTTTCGATTATCTTGATGGTATTGCTTATGGTGATGAGATTGAGCATAGTAAGCCAGCACCTGATATTTTCTTAAAGGCAGCAGGCCTTCTTGATACTAAGCCGGAAGAGTGCGTGGTAATTGAGGATAGTATCAATGGAATTAAGGCAGGGCATGCCGCTAATATGAAGGTGGTTCATGTACCAGATACTATTATGATTAAGGATGACGTTAAAAAGCTTTGCTACAGTATAAAAGAGGACTTAAGCCAGGTGATTGATGTTATAAAAGAGCTTAATAATTAGTTTTACAATAATTTAATAAATATAAACCGGGGCATTGCTATATATAAAGAAGAGTAGAATTAAGATTTCTTAATTCTACTCTTTGTGCTTTGTTATAGTGTTAATAATCTATCCCTTATTCTTGCTGCCCTCAATCATGTCTCTTACAGCCTGCATTCTTCTATCTAAGTCAGCACTTAGAGAAGCACATTCGTAAAGCTCGTTAGAAGTAAGGGTAAGCATAACTGGATCCATGTCCTTTTTGTAGCGCATCTTGTGATCAAGGTTAGCCCAGAATTCCATAGCAATTGTACGGAGCTGAACTTCCACCTTCATGAAGCGTTTTTCATTTTCAAGGAAAATAGGTGTCTCAATAATTAAGTGAAGACTTCTATATCCGTTGCTTTTTGGCTCTTTAATGTAATCCTTTCTTTGTAATAAACGGACATCGTCCTGTTGCAAAAGGCAGTCCGCAAGAAAATATACATCATCTACGAAGGAGCAAACCACACGAACACCGGCCACGTCATACATATTCTTTTCGATGGACTTAAGTCCTAGTGGTATATTTTTACGACGAAGCTTTTCTGCAATACTTTGTGGTGACTTAAGTCTTGTAGAAATTGATGAAATTGGATTTCTTTCATGGTCTAGTGAAAATTGCTCGTTTAAGACCTTGAATTTAGTCTCCACCTCAAGCATGGCACATTTATAATTCGCAAGCATCTGCTGTGTTTCTTTAAAAATTTTCTCAAGTTCGGATAGTGGAATTTCCCCATCGCTAACCATTCTAGCAATTTGCTTGGCATTGTATTCATCACTTACTTTGCTGTAAGCTGAGTTGCTGTATAAATTGTTCGCATTAATATCCATATCGCTTTAGTAAAACCTCCAATGTATTTCTATTTAGTAAATTATAGCATTAATTTTCTATTAGTTGTTAGAATTTACTATGAACTTTATTATTTTATAATAAGTGTAAAAAAGTATTGCTTTGCGTTATAATATTAGTTGATAATTTTATATCTGAAATGTATAATAAAAAGACGTCATTTTGATGGTAATTGGAAAATGTTACATTTTCTAATTCATATAGATTAAGAATAGGAGGACAATTAATTGAACAGCGAGTTAGTATTAGTACTTGATTTCGGTGGACAGTATAATCAGCTTATAGCAAGACGTGTACGTGAATGTAATGTATACGCAGAAGTTATCCCTTATACTACTAAGTTAGAGGATATTATCGCAAGAAAGCCAAAGGGTATCATTTTTACAGGTGGTCCTAATAGTGTTTATGAGGAAGAATCACCTAGTTATGATAAGGCTATCATGGAAGCAGGTATACCTATTCTTGGTATCTGTTATGGTTCACAGCTTATGGCTCATAAGCTTGGTGGTCAGGTTTTAACTGCACCAGTTAGTGAATATGGTAAGACAGAGGTAGAAGTAGATGTTAATTCTAAGTTATTTGAAGGCGTTAGCCCTAAGACAATAACTTGGATGAGTCATACAGATTATATTGCTAAGGCTCCAGAGGGCTTTAAGGTAATCGGTCATACTCCAAACTGCCCAGTTGCAGCTATGGAAGATGAAGCTAAGAAGTTATATGCAGTTCAGTTCCATCCAGAGGTTATGCACTCTGTTGAGGGACAGAAGATGATTAGAAACTTCTTATATAATGTTTGTGAATGTAGTGGTGATTGGAAGATGGATTCTTTCGTTGAAACTACAATTGCCCAGATTCGTGAAAAGGTAGGCGACGGTAAGGTTTTACTTGCTCTATCAGGTGGTGTTGATTCATCTGTTGCAGCTGGTTTACTTGCTCGTGCTATTGGAAAGCAGCTTACATGCGTATTCGTAGATCACGGTCTTTTAAGAAAAAATGAAGGCGATGAGGTTGAGGCTGTATTTGGCCCTAATGGTAATTTCGACCTTAACTTTATTCGTGTTAACGCTCAGGAGCGTTATTATAGCAAGCTTGCTGGTGTTACAGAACCAGAGGCTAAGCGTAAGATTATTGGTGAAGAGTTCATTAGAGTTTTCGAAGAAGAAGCTAAGAAGATTGGTGCTGTTGATTTCCTTGCACAGGGAACTATTTACCCAGACGTTATTGAATCAGGTCTTGGTAAGTCAGCAGTAATTAAGTCTCACCACAACGTTGGTGGTCTTCCAGATTTCGTTGATTTCAAGGAAATCATTGAACCACTTCGTATGTTATTTAAGGATGAGGTTCGTAAGGCTGGTCTTGAACTTGGTCTTCCAGAAAATCTTGTATTCCGTCAGCCATTCCCAGGCCCAGGTCTTGGAATTAGAATTATCGGTGAAGTAACAGCTGAGAAGGTTAAGATTGTTCAGGATGCTGATTACATTTACAGAGAAGAACTTGCTAAGGCAGGGATTGATAAGAATCTTGGTCAGTACTTCGCAGCACTTACTAACATGCGTTCAGTAGGTGTTATGGGTGATGGCAGAACATATGATTATGCTATCGCACTTCGTGCCGTTATGACATCAGATTTCATGACAGCTGACTGTGCTCAGATACCTTGGGATGTATTAACTAAGGTAGCTAACAGAATTGTTAACGAAGTTAAGGGTGTAAACCGTGTAATGTATGATTGCACAAGTAAACCACCAGCTACTATAGAATTTGAATAAGCCTGTAGTTAAATATAAGTGATATGAATTATTTCATAAAGCAGCAGAATTTTTAAACATAAATTCAGTATATATTCAAAGCTACTATATGTGCGAGAGCCATATAGTAGCTTTTTTGTTTTAGGTGAGAAGTATGATAATAAAAAATTTAAGTGTAAAACGTGGAAAAAACACAATTTTAAAAAATATTAATTTAGAGATAAAAAAACAAGATAGTAAAAACGTTATTTAATGGGAGCAATAATTGCAATTGAAATATTATTAGATGTGTTGGAATTATTGAATGTTATACATGTTGAAAATGGTGTTGATACAATTTATTCATTTTGGCAAATGTTATCATGGATATTTATAGTGGGATATTGTATATGGGATTATTATGGATATTTTTACCTTTGTAACGATACAATGCTGTTACTAAGTCCAAGATCAAAATATGAAATACTTAAGAAAAAGGGTGTTATTTATTTTGGATTTATGATGTTGTATTTTACGCTAGGTTTAGTAAGATATTTAGCATTAAATCAGTTTAGTATGTCATTAAAGATGAAGATTTGTGGAATTTATTTTATTAGTAAAATTGTGGCAGTAATTTCATTTTTATTATTATTAATTTTTTTGTTGCAGCTAATCAAAAATATTGACAACAAGTTCTTAGCTCTTCTTACGTTGTTAATAATAGGTGGAGTGATAGTAGGCTTAGAAGCTTATTTTTTATGTGCCAACATAACTTCTAATAGTGACATTACATGGATAATCGGCGTGGTCGACGGAAAAAAAGGAATAAATAGTTATGCATGTATTTTACCAATCTCTTTTATAAATGAAAATGAAGGAAATGTGGTAGAATCATTTTACATTATTACTGTTTATGCAAATATTTTAATTGGGTTCGTTTCTTATGTTTTGTCGAAGATTATGTATAAAACTAAGAAGTATAATTATGTAGCTTTATAAAATGGTTAAGTATGTCTATAAAATTTTATTGAG
>JAEEGI010018351.1_pt1 | contig 14227 bp, 6 predicted proteins | sample 8958751 | NCBI WGS metagenome assembly JAEEGI01 (sample SAMN16246545, study PRJNA631951) | gut metagenome | biome: gut microbiome; feature: rumen; material: KS-attached | host: Bos | place: Iran: Karaj | collected 2018-10
AATAAATAAAAAATGTAGTATTTGTAGTAAAATTGAGCATAATACAAGTGAATGTAATTATTTAAAAGAAAATAAAAAAATTCATGATAAAAATAACTCTAGAGATTATTTTAAAGAATGTTTTAAATGTGGTTCTATTAATCATTTAGAAAGAGATTGTCGTTTTATAAATAAGAAAAGTTATAGTAGAAGTAGAAGTAAAGATAATTCTTATTCAAAGCATTCTTCTTATTATAAAAATAAAAGTTATAGTAGAACATATTCAAATCATTCAAGAAGTTATTCTAGAAGTTATGATGATGATTCTAGTTCTTCTTATTCTAGATAAAAATAGGAATCAAAATAAATAAAATTAATTAATTAAAATTAATGTTAATAAAATTGTTAATATCTGAATTTCAAATAGAAATAAAATTTTATTAAATTTAAACATATTAAATTAATTTGTGTCTATGTTGATTTTTTTTTATTTAATAAAGTTTTTATTTAATATTTATTACTTTATTTATTATTAGATTTTATTCTTCAAATTTATCTAAATGATATAAACAATCTTTTTTGACATTAAAAATATTTAAAAAAAATGATTTATTTTTTATAATCAATAATTTAATAGTATATTATATAATTATAGGAGGAAATAATATTTATTATATTTTATTTAAAAAGTTTTTTGTTCTTTGGATTGAATCTCCAAATAAAGAATTTTTTTTAAAATTTAATAAATCCTCTTTTATATCTTGAAATTCTTCTTTTTGATTTAAATTATTTATTTTTATTAATACTGAATTTTTTTTATATATTATATTCTTTTTGATTTTATTATTTTCTCCTTTTGATTTTTCTTTTTGAACTAATAAATTTTCATTATTTAATAAGTTTTCATCAATTTTATTTTCTATTTGTTCTTTATATTTTGATAACAAATCAATTTTTTTGTTTTTCCTTTTTTTTTTATTAATTTTTCTACCTCTTTTTTTCTTTAATAATTCTTCTTCCTTTTGTTTTTTAATTATTTTTTCTTTCACATCTGAAATTTTAATTTCTTTCATTTCACTATCACTTTCTTCTGACATTTTATTAAAGGAAATAAATTAAGATAATTTTTAAAATCATTTAAACAATTAAAATAATAATTTATTGACAATCATTAATTATGATTCATAAATTTTTTTTATTTATTTAACTTATTTCAAAAGAAATTAATGTAATAATTAACAAATTTATTTTTATAAAAAAATTAAATAAAGAAATTATTGTAATTTAATATTTTAAAGAACTAATGTAATTTGTAGGAATATATGGATTACTTTTCCTATTATTTTCTATATAATTATTATTTCTATTAGAATTATTTAAAATAAAATTTGTATTTTCAATTAATTTATTCTTATTCACATCTTGATATTTATTTAATCTATTTAAAAATTTTAATTCATTATCTTTTAAAATATCCTTCATATAATTTTCATACATTTCTAATTCAGTTAATAAACATTCATTAATTTTTTCTTTTTCTTCAATAGTCATATTCACACAAGTAATAATTTGATTAATATATTTATAAATATTTGTATCTGGAAATAATTTACATAATCTATTTAATATTGATAATAAATATTCAATGTTATTATTTAATTTTAAATTTTTATCTTTATATAAACACATTTCATAATTTGTTTTTTGTATTAAATTATTTTTTAAATTTAATTCATTATTATAACTTTCAATTGAATTTTGAAATTTATTTATATATTCTTTACATTCATTTAATTGTTTTTTTAAATTTATATTTTCATTTAATAATTTCTCATTTATATTATTTAAATTAACAATTTTTTTTTCTATATCTTTTTTTTCATTTAATAAGCTTTTATTTTTTTGTTCATTCTCAAATATTTTATCATTTAATTCTTTTAATTCTTGAATTAATTTTCTATTTTCTCTGGTTAGTTCAATAATATCTTTAGTAGAAATTTTAAAAAATTCTGGAATAGAAGAAATAGATCTATACTTTATTATATTACTACATTTATCATAATTTACATTATCTAAAATATAGTTTTTATTTATTCTTTCTAAATTATTTAATAAATTATCAACATTATCAATATAAGAATCTTTTTCAATTTTTTCATCTTTTTTATAATCATTTAATTCACTTTTTATATTATTTAATTCAATAGAATAATTTTTATTTTCTTTTTTTAAATCAGAAATTGAGATTTCTAAATCAGAATTTTTTTGCAATAAATCATTGATTTGTCGAGATTGATTTTTTAAATTACATAAAGATTCATTATATTTATTTGAAAGAGAATCATAATTAATTTTCATTTTATGATTTTCATCATTTAATTTTTTTTCATCTTCACATTTATTATTATACTTTTTATTAAAATCATTTTTTTCATCTTTTAAATTATTATAATCTTTTAATAAATTTTGATAATCAAAATCAGAGTCGGAAATTTTTTTATTTAATTTATCAATTTCACTTTTTAAATTAGTTATTTCATTATTATGTTTTTCTTTTAAATCTTTTATTTCATTTTCTTTATCAATTTTTTCAGTATTATAATTATGTAATTTATAAGCTTGTCTTTGATTAGTTATTATTGCTTCATTAAATTCTTCTTTTAAATTATTATATTCATTTAATAAATTTTCATTTTCCTTTTTTGCATTGAACAATTCTCTATTTTGAAGAGTACAATTTTGTTTTAAATCTTCATATTCTTCTTTTAATTGATTATTTAAATTTTCTATTGATTGATAATTATCAAAAAGATTTTTTAATTTTTTATTATCATCATTTTTTTGTTTTAATAATACTTGATTTTCATAATTCATTACATTTAATTTTTCAAAAAGTTCTTTTAATTCATTTTCTCTTGAATGAATTGTATCTGTTAATTTTTCAATTTCATCTTTATAATGTAAAGTTAAACTAAATTTTTCTTTTATTTGTTTTAATGAATATGATAAATCATCTCTATCATTTCCTAAATTTTTTAAAGTTTGTAATAATTTATCATTTTCAGTTTTTATTTCTTTATTTTTTGTTTTTAATTCTTCTTTTTCTTTTTCATCTTCTTTTAATTGTTTTTTTATTCTATCATTTTCAAGATTCATAGCATAAAATTTATCTTCTTTCTTTTTATAATTATTTATTTCATTTTTTAAATTTGTTATTAATTTTGAATTTTCTTTTAATTGCTCTTCTTTTTCTTTATTCATTTTTTGATATTGTGTTAAATGATCTTTTAATTCATTATTTTCAGAGTTTAATTTTTGATTATTTTCATTTAAATTTTCTATTTCAGAAATATTATTTTGTCTTTCAAGAGTTAAATTATTATTTTTTTCTTTTTCTTCATTAATATTTTCTTTTAAAATAATATTTTGTTTATTTGAATCTTCATAGTTTTTATTTAATTCATTCATTTTATTAATAGTCTTTTCAAATTCTTCTTTTAATTCATCTAATTCTTTTTTATACAATTCACTTTCAGCTTTATATTTATTAAAATTTATAAAAAATTCACTCATATTTTTTTCATCATTTGCATCTTTGCCTTTTTCAATATTATAATTTTGAAATTCTTTTGATTGTTTAATAGAAGCATTATAATTACCTTTAAATAAATTACTTTCAATTGTTTGTTTTAAAATTTCAATATAAGTTCTTTGTTCTTCATTTATTATCATTTGCTTTCTTAAAGTTTGTTTTATTGAATCTTTTTCATCATTTAATTTTTGAATTTCAGAGTTGAAAGTATCATTTAATTTTGTAATTTCATTATTATAATCATTATTTAATTTATTAATTTCATTTCTATGATTTATGATTAATTGTTTATTTTCATCTTTTAATTCTTTAATTATATTTTCATAATAATCTACATTTATATTATTTTCATTTGTATCTTCTGAAAATGTATTAATATCAACATTAGTATTTCTAATATTACTTCTATTTGATATTATATTTTCTCTTGTTGATGTTGTATTTATATTAAAATTATCTTCATTATTTGATATAACTTTTTTCTCTTCTTCTTCTTTTACATTTTCATTTATATTATTATTACTTTGATGATTAACATTATTTAAATTTTGATTATCTTGAATGTTATTATTTTCATTATTTAAATTTTGATTTTCTTGATTATTATTATTTTCATTTATTTCATTTTCATTATTTATATTTTCACCTTCTTGAACATTATTATTTTCATTTATTTCATTTTCGTTATTTATATTTTCACCTTCTTGATTATTATTATTTTCATTTATTTCATTTTCGTTATTATTATTTATATTACTTTCATTAATCTCATCATTACTTTCATTTATTGTATTTAAATTATTATTAATTCGATGATTTTCACTAATATCATGATTACTCACATTCTCTTCATTTATATTTTCATTATTTTCATTTTCATTTATTTCATGATTACTTTCATTTATTTCAATATTTATATTTTCTTCATTTTCATTCATTTCATTATTTTGTAAAGGATTATTATTCTCATTTGATTCAGGAATAGCATTTTTTTCTTCTTCTTGAGATGATTGAGGCTCATTAGGTTGTTGCATATTATAAAATTAAAATATATTTTTTTTAAACATTACATTCAAACTAAAAAATATTCAATTAATTAAAAAAAATTTTATTCACATTAAAAAAATATAATTTATTAAATACAATCAAATTTTTATATTATCTTCTTCTTGATGAATTACATCATTTAAAGTCTGGTCATTAATAATTTTCAAAGAACTTTTTATAGGGATTTTAATTAATTGTTCATTAGAAATATTTTCAATAGTATTTTCTTTCATAATACTTTCATCACTGAATTTAATTGAAATAGAATCTTCTTTAATATAATTATCATAATTAATTTCATTTCCTTCAGTTATTACATCAGTTCTATTTGAATTATGATTTGATTTTATATTTGATTCTAATATTCTATCATTAACTCCTAAATTTTTTAATTGACTATCAAAAAATGAATGTAATGATGATGAACATCCAAAAACTTGTGTATATATTAAATCCATTATTCTACTAAATTTAGATTGATTAAGTTCACATTTGAAGAAATAATTAAAATTTGTTTTTAAATCTTGATATAATATTTTTAAGGAATTTTCTACATTAATGTTATTATTATAACTTTTATTATCAGATATTTCTTTTTTAAATAAATCTTCTACTTTAATTTCTTTAAATTTAATATTATATTCTTTATCAATATTATTTATTCCTTCAATAATTCCATTATGAATACTCTTAAAAGAATTAGGAAATTTAAAAATTTGAGTTATTCTAATTAAAATAAAAATTATTATATAATAAGAAAGATATGGTAAAAAAGATAAATTTCTTCCATTACTTTGTTCGTTTAATAATGATTTACATTTTTGACTCATTAATCTATAAATTAAATAAGTATCTTGAGTGTTTAATAAATATTTAAAGCAAAATAATAATACTTTAATATAATGAAGAATTAAAGTTAAATATTCAGATGATTCAAACGAATATAATTCTAATCGATGAATATATGAAATTATATCTGAAAATAATTTAGTTTTAAAAGATTGATTATTTTGCATTTCTGAATTTTCAAAATTGGATTCGATAAAAATTATTAAATTAATATAAAACTGAAAATAATTTGTTATTAATAGTTGATTATTTGTATTTAATTCTGTTATTGAATTATCATAAATATTAAAATTTATTAACATAATTTTTATACTTTCAAATTCAATTGATTCTTTTTTTCCTTCATTTTGAAATAACTCTTTTAAGGAATAATTCTCTAATAATAAAGAACATCTTTTATATATTTCTAATTTATTTTTAAGATTTTGTTCTTTAAATAAAAAAGATATATTTGTAATTAGAGGTATAATAATTTTTTTTGAATAATTAGTTTTAGGTAAAACAAAAGTTAAAAAAGTAACTAAAGAATTATCATATTCAATATTATAAATTTCTTTAATAAATATTTTAGCAAAAAGTTTAGTACATCTTTCATTTAAAATATCATCATCCATAATTAACTTATAAAATTTTATAATAATATCATAAAAAACATAATAATTTTTAATATTTTCTAAAATTTTATTAGTAATATAAATAATTAATGATATTATAAAAAATTTAGATAAATTTTGTTGAAGACATATTTCATATAAACGTAAGAATAAAATTTCATCAAATTTAATATTATTCTCATTATCATTTATAAATTTTTTAATTTGTTTATCCATTGTTTCAAATAGAAAATTTCCTAAAGAAATATCTGTTATAATATAAGTAAAAAAATTATAAAGTGATTCAATGATTTGTTGAAAATCAAAATATAAATTATTCTGATTTGAATTAATAATAATATCATTATCATTATTATTTGAAATAGAATTTGAAACTCCTGTTTCAGGATGAGTAATATTAAATTGGTTTATTTCATTAGAAAGATATTGCTTTATTGTATCATAATTTTCAATTATTACTGGATACAATTCTTTTAAAATATTAACATAATAAAATATTAAAGTTAGTTGAGTTTCTTTAGTTAAAGTAAATGCTATATTTCGTGGATTAAATAAATAACCTAAAGATATTAAATTTATTTTTAAAAAAGGATAAATTTCGTTTTTTTCTATTATAACTTTATCATTTTGGTTTTCCATTATTAAATCTATTTTTTTTATATAAGTATTTTCAACTTGAAAATAATTCGTTATATATTCCGTACCATTAAATAAAACAATAAATAAATGACCTAAATAATATATTATTAATTTTAAATTGGAAATATCTGTGTATTGATGATTTAAAATTTCTATTGAATATTTTAATAAATTTTGTTGTAAATCATTATTCTTTTTTAAAGCAGAATTTTCCTTTAAAAATTGTTTTAAAATTATTGTTAATAGAATTGTATTAAATAATGAATAAGTTGTGAAATTTGTTTCTTTTTCATATTTGTTTTTTGTTTTAATTATTTCATTTATAAATTTAATTCTTATATTTTGCTTTTTTTCAAGAATTAAAATATTATTTTTACTTCTTTTTAAAATTTTTTCATAATTTTCTTCATAATTTATAATAGTATATTTAAAACTTTCAGTTTTATCTAAGAATTCATTATATAAAAAAAGATTTACATATATGATGAAAAAAATCATAAATTTCCTTATATTTTGGACTTTTCTTTTCACAACAATTTCCCATTTTTAATTATATTATTATTAAATAATTTCAATTATTCATTTTAACAATTTTATCTCCAAAAAAAAAAAGAACAAAAAGTAACTAAATAATAAGAATTAAAAATATTTCATGTATTTAATTTATTTTATTATCTAATGATGTTTAAAAAAATCACCAAAAAAATTTTTAAATAAAAAATATAAATTAAAGTCATTAATTAAACTAAAAAAATCTCTATTTCCTAATAACAGGATGACTATTAGCAACTTTAGCATTAGAATCAATAACTCTAATAAAAGTATCAACATCAATAAAACCACTTTTATCTCTATCACCAAGTGAAACAATCATATTCCATTGAGTATAACTTAAATTAATATTAACTAAAACACTTTTTAAAACATTAATCATATTATTATTCATAACATATAAACTTCCATTATTAAAGCCTCCAACAGAATATTTTTTTGCATTTTCTCTTATAATTTTTTTATTCTTTGAAATTAATCTATATACATTAATTATATCATTTGAAGTTTCCCATATTCTTAATATTTTAAGTTGATCTTTATTTGCTGGAATATCTAAACTTCCTTCGCTTTGAGCAAATATTTTATTCCATTCATTTAAATCAATAACTCCATCTTTTCTTACATCAATATAATCATAAACATATTTCATTATATTATAATTTGGAACTGGTCTTTGTTCTCTTGAATAAATATCATATATTATTTTTTTAAAAGTATCAAAATCCATTTTAACTCCTGAATTCATTTCAAAAGCTAATCTTGGATTTGCATAATAATTATATAAGAATGTTTTTATTTCTTTTAATTGATTTAAAATATGATTTTTTGATATATATAAATTCTGTTCTTCATTATTAATAAATTTATAAAAGTCAATTAAATTTATTCTTCCATCATTAGTTAAACCACTCTTTGTTATTATATCTTCAATTTCTATATTAGTTAAACCTAATTCTAATCTTTTAATCATATTTCTAAATTCAAATTTATTGCATAAACCTCCATTTTGATTTATTGCATCTTTTATTATTTTTTTATAATCTGAAGTTGAAGATAATATACATCTTTTTATTTTTTCTAAAGGATCATTATCAAATGGAGTTTCTAAGCTTTTATGTTCTTTTTGAATAAAAGGACTATTTAATGTTGTTAAAGGAATATTTGATTGAGGTCTTGTTGTAATAATTTTAGAAGATTTATATTTTGATTTTGAAAAAGTATTATTGAATTCAATTTTATTGAAATATAAATAAGTAAATTCATTATATTTAATAGAATTTGTTTCAATTGAATTTGGGAAATATTTTGAAATATAATTTAAAATAGTATTTGTTTCATATTTTTGAGGAAATAATTTATTAATTCCATTAAAGAATTCTTTTCTACTTATTTCATTTCTTTCTCCTATTTTATCACTATAAGTAGGTAAAGTAGATGATATTGGTTTAATATCATGAAAATATCTAAAAGCATCAATACTATTTGGAAAGTTTTGATTAATGAAAGAATATATATCATTATGCATATTATTATAAAATGAAAATTTATTTGTATCAAATATTTTTTTTAAATGTTGTAAAGTTAAATATTCATTTCCATTTGATATATGTTTAAATAAAACTTCTATTTGATTATTTTCCATATGGAAACTTTCAAATATTTTAGGATTATTTGCTATAAATGATTTAAAGTCATTTAAATTTACTCCTTGACCTAAATTTTTAAAATCATTTATATTTATATCTTTAAAAAATTGATTAATATTATTAGGATATTTTTCACTAATAAAATCTCCTAATTTATTAATTACTTCATTTATCCAATCTGGATCTTTATTAATTTTATTAACTCCAATATTACAATAATTTTTTATTTTAGAATAGAATTCTTCTAAATCATTCATACTTATTTTATTACATAAATTTTGAATATCTGCAAGAACTAAATTATCATTTTTAGTTAAAGAAACAGCATTCATAAAATGTAAAATTTTCAAATCATTTAATTCATTTCCAGCTAATCTTAATATATTAATAGCAAAATTTTTAATATCATTACTTGAAATAATTCCATCATTATCTTTATCTAAAATTGAATAAATTTCTGTGTCACTTAAATGTGAATTTCTATTATACCATTTTGCAAATTCTCCTAATAAAATATTTTCAATAATAAAATTCCCTTTATATATTTGTTCATCATTTTCTCCATAATCAGTTTCAAAAACTTTAAATCTTTTTAAAAAATTATTTATATTTACTTTTTCATTCATAAATTCATCTAAATAGTTATAAAATGCTAAAAGTTGTTTTTGAGTGAGTTTTGTTGGTAATTTTAATTTAGGAATTTGTTCTAAAAATTCTAATTTTCCTATAAAAGAATCTTTATTTTTATCTAAAAAATAAAATAATTTTTCATCAGTTAAATTCATTTTATTAGTTGCAATTTTAATTAAATTCCAAACTCTTTTATTTCCATCGTATACTTTTTTATTATTATCATTTTCTAATTTCATCATTATTTCTTTTTTATTATCAAAAAAGTGAGGATCAATATATTTTTTAACAATATTTTCTAAATCTTCAAAACTAATAATACCATCATTATTATAATCAAATCTTTTAATTATTCCTAAACTTAAATAGTTAACTTTAGGTCTAAAGAATTCATATAATCTTTCTGCTTCAACTGTTCTTTTCATTGAAGAAGAATTACACATATTATTAATTTTAACTAAAAATAAGAATAAGTCATTACTACATTCATTTTGCAAGAAAACTTTAAAAGCTTCTATTACTTTCATAAAAACATCTTCAACATAATTATCATATACTATTATAATGAATTGATGATATGAAACTATATTAGAAAAATCTATTAAACGATGAAGTCTTAGAAAACGTAATAAATTTTTATCATTAATTTTATTATTCACTACTCCTTTTATAACAGGAAGAAATTTTTCTAAAGGTAATTTTTGTGTAATCATAGAATCTACTTTTTCAAATTTATTTTTTAAATCATCAAAAGAAATTGCATTTTGAATTATAGAAATAATTTCATTATGAATTAAATTCGAATTTATATTTTTATAATCTTCATCACCATAAATATTAGTATAATCAACTAATTGTTTTACAGTAATATAATGTTTATTATCAACATTCATTGCATTATATAAAGAAAATAAGAAATTTTTATCAAAAGTAGTACTTAATACTTTAACTTTTAAATTAAAACTTTGTCTATCTAATTTACGTTTTAATTCAGATTCAACTCTACCAGAAAATAAATCAATACCCATTTTATAACAAGCTTCTTCAATTGATAATTTTGTATTTTTTATAAAATTATGATATGTTGTTATTGGATATGGTATATTTTTTAATGTCCTTACAAATTCTTGTCTATCAATTATTCCATCATTTTTAAAATCAAAAAATTTAAAAAGAGAATTTAATTCTGGAACTGTAAAATCAAATTTTTCTAATTGTAAAACACGTTGAAATTCATCTTTATGAATAATATTTTGATCTCTATACATATTATATGTTAATAAATGATCAAAATATTGATCTGGATCCATATGATTTGCATATATTTTATTTAATATTATTTTAACAGAATCTATACTAAAGTTAAATTCATCTTCATTTAAATTTACTTTTTCTTTATTTTTTTTCTCAGCTAAATTTTCCTTCATTAAATATTTTAGATATGTATTTTTATCTATAAAGTTATTATTGTTTGAAATATAATCAAAAGTACTTTTTAAAACTTTTGGTTTTATATTTGCAGAGTTTACTAAATTTGAAAATTCTTCATAGTTTAAATTATCTTTTTCTTGGAATAAATAATTTAATCCTCCTAAAGTAGGTAGCAAATTTTTTATTTTTTCAATTGAATCATTAATTTCTTTTTGACTTATTTTAATACCATCTTTTCCAAATTCAATTTGAGAAATTTGCATTAGTAAATCTCTTAAATTAAAAGCATTTGGATTAGTAATTTTAAAAAATTTTAACAATTTCAATACTTGAACTTTCCCTATAGAAACCATATAACTTTGTAAAATATTTATTAATTCTAAATAAGAAACCATTTTATTAGTATTTCTTTTAATAAAAGGAATAATTTTTTTAATTCTCAAAATATCATTTTTAACTTCATTTAAATTTCCTTGTATTTTTCTATTAAAATTTAATCTTGTTGATAAAGCATGTCGTTCTAAATTTCCACTTTGAGAACTAAATGCATAAGCACTTCTTGAACGAACATTAAGATCATTAATAGTTCCTTTATATTTTTCAATAGGGAAATTTTTATATTCTTCATTAACAATTTTATTAATATCTTCACATAATTTTTGAATTAATTTATTGTAATAAATCATTCTAACTGAAGGATCATAATCAAGATATAAATCAGTTATTTTTTCAATTAATTCAATTCTTAAGTTTTTATGAGAATTAGATTGATGAAAAGCATTAATAAAATCATATTTAGGAATTAAACCATTTCCATGTCTATCAATATTTTTCATATTTCTTAAAATTAAATCTTTACTTCTTAAAATTCCTTCTAAAATATCTTGACTAATTTTTAAATTACCTAAACTTTGAATTGGGAAAGATCTATAATATCTTTGATCAACTAAATATTCTTTTTTAGTTTTTGGTTCTTGTAAACTTAAATCAACTCTTTCTTCTTCAGGAAATTTTTTAACATCAATATCAAAATTATTCCTTAACCATTCATCTCCTGATTGAGAAATATGAGTTAAAACAGCATTTTTTGGTCTAACACTTCTTTCAAATTTATCTATATTAAATATATTTCTTGCTTGAACATCACTATCTTTAGTTTCCATAAATAAATTCAAATTTTTTTTAATATGATAATATTTCTGAGTCTTCAAAGAACTTTCATCAAATATTTTTTCATTATTAAATTTCATTCCAAAAACACTTCCTTTAACTAAAAACATTCCTAAATTTTTCATATAACATCCTTTAAAAACATTTCTTCTAATTTCATCTCCAATTATTTTAATTTTAGTATTAATAATATTATAAAATTCTTCTTTGGAAATATTCATTCCATAACTTAAACTAGCATAATTAACTTTAACAATAGAAACATTATTATTCATATTTTGAGTATAATACATTAAACCACTTTTTTCAGTATAAATTCCAGGTTTTAAATAATCAATAAATTCATTACTTACAAGAAATAATGGTCTTCTTTTTTTTATATCTCTTTCATATTGATTTGTAGTTCCTTCTAAACTTATTTCTATATTTGTAAAAGTAAAAGTTCCAAAACCCTTTATATAAGTTCCTTTTCCCATTTGATAATTTTCTATTATTTGAGTTGATAATAAATTCCAACAATCTTCTATTAAATTTTTAGGCTATGAATTTAATATGTCTTTATAAGTTAATCCTCCCCATTGATTAAATGTTTTTATTGCTGATGAATTTATTGAATTTGTTAAACGAGCTGTTCTACTCATATAATATCCATCTTGAAATGAAGAAGATTGAAAATGATCTTGTGAACTATACATTTTAGTTTTTTTTTTGGATTATTTTTTTAATTATTTAATACCAGCAGTTATTTATTTTATTTTTTTAATTTTAGTTATTTTTTTATTAATTATATTTTTTAATTTTTTATATATTTTATTCTGAAATAGTTTTATTTTCCTTTTAATTTCTAATGAAATAAAAATTATAAAATATTTAAATAATTAACCTTTCTTTTAATTTAATAAATCGAATGAAAAAAATAATTTAAATGGGAAAGAAGAAATCAACTAAAATATTTTTAAAAGAAATTTTAGATAAAAAAGAAGATCTAAAAGAAAAATATATTTATTTAATAAAATATTCAAATGGAGATGAAATTTGGCAATCTCAAAAAAAAATAAGATTATTAGAAGTAAAACAATTATTAAAAGAATATGATAAAATATTAAAATTAGAAAGAAAAGGAAGAAAAAAAAATAATTTATATTATGATAAAAAAGAAAATAATTTATATCATAAAATTTTAATAAAAGAATATAATGATTTAGTAAATGAGTTAAATGATTTAAAAGAAAATAATGAAAAATTAAAAGAGGAAATAGTTGATTCAAAAGGAACTTATGATAATATCATTGAAATATTAGAAAGTATTTCAAAAGAAAATTCTAAATTAAAAAATTTTATTAATCATAAAAATGAAGAAGTAAATTCATTACAAAAAGACTTTAAATTAAGAATAAATCATTTTAATTATCAAATAGAAAAAATTAAAAAAAAAAACAAACGTTTAAAAAAAAAATATAATGAACAAAAATTAGAAAAAAATAAAATATTAAAATATTTAAATGAATTAAAAGAAAATAATAAATTATTGATTTTAAAAAACCAAGAAATTGCAAAAACCAAATCTTATGATGATTTATTTAATGAAGAAAAAGAAATAACAATTAATCGATTAAAAGATAAAATTAAACAATTTGAAGAAGAGAAAAAAAATAATTTTAAATTCAATGAAATTGAAGAATGGAAAGAAAAATATTATAATTTGAATGAACAATATGGTAAACTTGTAGAAGCTTTAAAAAGACTAAAATCTAAAAATCAAAATTTAAATGAAATTTATGAAAAGTATAAAAATAAATATGGAGAAATAAATGATTTGTGAATCAAAAATTAATATAATTTACTCTTATTAAATTTTCAAATTGGAATGTATAATATTTTATGAATATTAAAAAGATATATAAAAAATTAGATTTATTATTCTTAATAAAGATTATTTATTTTCCTGAAATTTATTTTTGTTTCTATATTTAAAAAAAATAGACTTTTATTTTTATTTTTTTTTAATTAATATTGTACCCTAAAAAAAATCTTTGATTGGGGATTGGGGATTGGGGATTGGGGATTGGGGATTG
>JAEEGI010018355.1_pt1 | contig 14224 bp, 10 predicted proteins | sample 8958751 | NCBI WGS metagenome assembly JAEEGI01 (sample SAMN16246545, study PRJNA631951) | gut metagenome | biome: gut microbiome; feature: rumen; material: KS-attached | host: Bos | place: Iran: Karaj | collected 2018-10
TTATCATTTTTTGAAGAAGAAGTACAACCCATATTTTTTTAATTTATAAATATATTTTATTATTAGATTAAAAGAAAAAAAAATTAAAAAAAATTTCAATATAATTAAATAAAAACAATCTATATATTAAAAAAAATAATTTCTACATTTTATTTTAAAATTAAAGAATATCATATTCATATTATTTAATATAAATTTACAGAATAAAATATAATATAACACTTTATAAAACAATATTTTTTTTTTAAAATTCTTCAAACCAATTTTTATTTTTCATTATATCAGATAAATTCATCATATTATCATTACTTAAAGGGTCTTGAAATTCAATTCTAGAAGATAAATATTTATAAGTTTCAAGAGCTTTTTCATTTTCAATAAAAGAACTAAAAGGAGTGAAAGTATTTCTTAAACAATCAGGACCATATTTATTACTTTTTTCAGGAATAATAGGAGCTTTTAATTTCTTAATAAATAATTTATCCCAATCAAAACCATGATAAAAATTATGATGCTTAATAACTTCAAAATTAACACATCTTTCAGAAGGATTTTTAAGTAATAAAATAGTTAATAAATTATTCAATTCAACATTTTGTTTTTCTAAACCATCAAAAGACAATTTCTTATTTAAAATTTCTTTATAAATTCTAAAAGCATCATTAATACCATGTCCAAAAGGATATTTTCCATAATATAAATAATAAAGAATAACACCTACAGAAAAATAATCACAAGAATAATTATAAGAACTTCCATTTAAAACTTCAGGAGCCATAAAAAATGGAGTTCCTATAATAGTATTAGTATAATTTTTATCTATTTTTTTAGCAGCTCCAAAATCTATCATTTTTAAATAACCTGTCTCATCTACCATTATATTTGAAGGCTTTATATCTCTATGAATTATTCCCATTTTATTCAAATATTGTATTATTAAAAATATACTTCCTCCATAAAATTGAGTCTCATATGTATTATAGTATTTCTTCCTATGTTCTAATACATTTTCTAAATTTTTCCCTGTTGAATATTCCATTAAAAAAAAACACCATAAATTATTTTTCATTGTTTTTACTAATTTTATCACAAATGGATGATTTAATGATGTTAATATTTTCTTTTCATTTAATAAAAATTGAATTCCATTTTTTTGTTTTTCTGCTGCTACTTTAGATATTGCTTTTATTGCATATAATGATATTGTATTATGGACAAGGAAAACATTTCCATATTTTCCTTTTCCTAAAAAAGATAAATAATATAAATCTTCAAGATTAATAGATTTATCTTCTAATGAAATTTTATTTTTAATAAAATCATTTAATTTTGGATTTTGTAATAAATTAAAAAAATTTTCTTTTGAAATTTCATAAGTAATAACTTTATCAGTAACAGCAATTATATAACTATTAGAATATTCAGAATCTTCATCTAATAAAAAAATTTCTCCAAAGCAATTTCCCGTAGAATAAGTTCTTAAACAAATATTATTTTTATTTCTATGTTCAACTTCTCCTTTAACTAATAAAAAAAAAGTAACACAAGGAACATTTTGACTAATAATAATATCACCTTTATTATAATTAAATTCAGTAATCATAGAAGAAATACAAATAATTTCTTCTTCACTTAATTGATTTAAAAATTCAATTTTACTTAAATTTGAAACTGTTTTATTATATTGAGAATTAACTTCTTTAGATTTCATTTGTAAATTATCTATTGGACATTCTAATAATATTGAAGAAACTGAAAAAAAAAGATTTGTATATTGTCTAAATAAAGTTGAGTCAATTACTGTTAATGATTCTAATTTTTGAATTGCACTTGAATTTATTGTTGAAACTAATACAAATTTACCTGTTAATAATAAATATATACTATTTTTATTCGCTAATTTTATCATTGAATTCTTTTTCATCTTCTTTAATTTAAATAATTGGAAACATGTTTTTATTTGGTTTTTCTTAAATAATTTCATTATTGTTTCCGATGATGAAATTGAATTTTGAAATATTTCAAATAATATTTCATTTTTATAATCTATTCCTAAAACTTCAACAAAAGAATAAAGAGGTATTAATAATATTTTTTTCTTATTATTAAAATTACTTATATTTTCTTCTTTTTCTGATAAATTTATTTTTAAATATGTATAATCATAAAAATAAGAAATATCTAATCTAAAAAAATCAGATAAATCAATATAATTTTTATCTTTTTTTTCTAAATAATGTTCATCTTCTTTTAATATAAAACACATTTTACATAATAATTGAATATCTTCAATATTTAAAAATTGAAAAACAGGAATTTGTCTAATATAATTACTATTAATAGTTTTAATTTTTTTTTTTTTATTTAGATTAAAAACAATTTCATCAAATAATTCTTTATTAATAACATATAAATTAACTTCAGTAATAGATTTAGCACTATATCTTCTTTGAATATTATTTCCAACTAAACAAATTCCACCAAAAAAATTATTTTGATTTAAAATAACTTTTTTATCATTTACTTTGTCAAAAATTTCAATTTGTCCTTTTTTAATAATAAATAAGCAATTACCAATTTCTCCTTGTTCAAATATATCAATTCCACTTTCAATTTCATATTCAACCATAACTTCAGTTATTAACATTGTATCATATTCATTCATATTATTTTTTATTACTACATTATTATAAACACTATTATATATTTCATCAGAAATTATATTTAATTGATTTTCATTTTGTTTATTATTTTCGATTTTATTTATTGTAGAATTCATTCTTACAAATTTTGATTCTTCTTTCTTTGTTTCCTCATTTTCTATATTTAAATTATTTAGATTTTCTATATTTTTACTTATTAATGTATTTATATTTGTATTCATTTTTGTACTTGCTCTTGATATTTCTTTAACAACACATTTATTATTTTTCTTTTTTGGATTATGTATATAAAGAGAAGTATGTAATTTTAATAAAGTACTATTTTTCTTTTTACCTGTTTTTGCTCTTAAAAAAGTTTCTGTTGTTATTTTTTTTTTAAATGAATGAATAATATTTAATTTATTTTGTCTTTCATAATTTTTTGAAGAACATTGCATTTCTTCTATTATATCATTTTCTTCATTTTGATAATCTTCATTATTAATTGAATCTGAATCTTCTTTTATTTTATCAGGAACATCTATTGTATTTCCATTTACACAAAATTGAACTTGATTACATGATTTTGGACATGCTCCCATTAATTATATTTAAAAAAGAATATATTTTATTTTACTTCTTAGTTTTGAATGATTATTTTAATTTGTTTTTTTTTATGTTTTTTTTATTTTTTATTTTTTTTTAAAGAGATTAATATACACCAATCAGTTTTATATTAAAAATAATTTTCAAAATTTGAAAAAATATTTAAAGTTTAAATTTTTGATGTCAAGAATTTAATTTTATATTCTATAAATCATAACTATATTTATTTTTTCTTTTAAGTAATTATATTTATTTTATTTATTCAATGATCATTAAGAAAGAATATTATAATTAATAATTATTTTTCTATTCTTTGCTCTTTTGAAAGTGATTAACAAACTTTTTCTCCTTTTTTTTTTCATTTTATTTATTTTTTTCTTTTGTAAAACTTTTATAATTGTTTATTATAATTATTTATATTTAATTTATTTTAATATAAATATTTTTTAATTAAATTCTTTAATGTCACAAATAATACTATATTTTCTTTATCTTTGCTAAATTTGCTATCAGGGGATGATAATTTATTTATTATATCTGATAAATAATTAAAATTAATATAGGAATTTATATAATTTATGTTTTCTCCTTGCTCTATAATATTTATTTGATTTATTAAAATACATATTATTGATTTTAATAAAGTTAAATCATTTATTTTTGATAATAAATTAATCAATTTATCGTAATATATTTTATTATATAAAATATAATTTTTAGAAAAAGAATTTGAATTTTTTATAAATGAAAAAAAACAAGATAAAATTGTTAAAGAAGCATTTTCAGAAAGAGAATCTAAGAAATAAATCATTTTATTATAAACATTAATATTATTATTTAACCAATCATAAAAAGATTCAAATTTAGATAAATTTAAAAATAAATGACAAATATTTGTTATTAAATCTATTCTTTGATTCGGTTCATCTTGAAAAAAAATTTTAATAATTATTAAAAATAAATCTGAAGAAATTAAATTATTACAATTAAAACTTTCTTCATTTGTTAAATTTATTAATATTTGAATAGATAAAATAATAATTTTCATATTTTTATTTTTTTTAAATAAATCTTTTATAATTTCATAAAATCCATTTTGAGCAAATTTTAATTCAACACCATTAAAATAACAAGAAATTTGTAATAAAGAAATTAATATTTTTTTTAAATTATCGTCTTTTTGATTTTTAATTAAATTGATTAAAACATTAATACAAGAAGAAATGTTTTCAATTTTTGAATTAGTATTTTTTATTTCATATAAAATAACTTGATGAATATAATTTAAACAATCATATAAATAAATTTCTCTTAAATTTTCTTTCTTTGCCATTTTAACTATTTTTTCGAATATTCCAAGAGAATTTAATTTATTTTTAAATTCCTCATTTTCTAAAATTAAAAGGATAAATAAATCAATTGTTTGATATGAAATATCAATATCATCAAAATATAAAAATTTAACTAAAATTTCTATTGAATTATGTTTTAAAATAAATTTAAAAATTGGATTATTATTTAAATAAAATAAATTATTCAATAATAATAATCCATGTTTAATTATTAATCTATCTAAATAATCAATGTTATTTGAATATTTATTTAAAATTTGAAAAAGTTCTTCATGAATATTATTTGATAAAATAATATCATTTATATAATTTAGATCTTTTGAAGAAGATTTATTTAATGAATAAATACATTGAAATAAACACAATTTATCTTTATAAATATCTTTATTTTCAAAATGATTTATTATTTCATTTATTTCAAAAATTCTTACTAAATTTGAATTTTTTAATAAATTTTCTTCTTTATCATCATTTTCATCTTCAGAAATTAACTTTAATCTCTTTTGTAAAAGCATATTTTGAACTTTATTTTTTCTAAGAGAAACACCATTCAAAATGATATGATTATTAATATCATCCCTTAAATTAATTTTCCCAAAATTAAAACTATCTTTCCTTAAATTAATTTTTAAATCCTGAATTTCCATTAACCAATTAATTAGAAAAAAAAATTAAATTAAACTTAAAAAAAAAAAGAAAAAAATAAAAAAAATTAATATTCAAAAAAAAAAATGTACAAAGAACCAGAAAAAGAAAAAATAAATAAAATATCAAATCAATCAGCATTATCAAAATCGACAAAAAATTTAGAAAAATATAAGAAAATAAGTACAGAAGAGGAGAATCAATATGAAGATTTATTTTCAAATATAACAATAGAGAAAGAAGATGTAATAACAACATCAAGTGATTTTTACACAATAAATCCAATATCAATAGAGAATCAATCATATTATTATAAAAAATTAGGAAATACATTTTCATTTTTTGGAAATAAAAATGGAGATCCAATAATAATAATAGGACCACATTGGCCAATGTATATATGTTTTTGTTCATTTGTATCAATTGGAATGATGTTTTTTTTTTCTTATTTTTGGGTTTATTTACATCTTTTTTTTAAAATTTCAGGAATAATGATTTACTTAACTTATTTTCTAAGTTATACAATAATTTTCCTTATTAATCCTGGTTTTCCTAAACACGATCTCGATTCAAGAACTGGAGAACCGAGAAGTAAATTTAGATTTTGTGGAGAATGCAAAATGTGGGTTAATATTGAAAAAAAAACTAATCATTGCTTTGATTGTAATATTTGTGTTGAAGGTTATGATCATCATTGTCCTTGGACTGGTAAATGTATTGGAAAAAAAAATGCAAATTTATTCTATGTTTTTGTTATTAGTGTTCTTTTCATTTTCGCTTATATTGTTTGTGCTATTACTAATGCTCAAAGTAATATGGAAAGTTATGATTAAAATTATTTGTTTTTTGTTATATAAAGTTTTTGATTATTATTTTTATAAATGAATTAGATTTTTTATATTTTTTTTATTTTTTTAAACTAATTTTTGATGTTTTTTAATTCATATTTTATAATTTTATTTTTTAAAGAATTTAATTGTAAATTTTGATTTTAATATAGTTCTCAAAAAAAATTGAAATAAATCACATTCATTCGAATTTTAATTTATAATTATTTTCTATAGATTAAAAATATATATTAATTATAATTTAAAAAAATATTATTGGCAAATAAAGGTAATACTAAATTATCAATTTCAAGTGTGAATCCTTCATAAAGGAAAATAAAAACCATAAAAATAATTTCTTTAAATAACAATAATTCTTTTTTAATAATAGAAAAAGCAAAACAAGTAGTTATAAAACCTGCTAAACTTCCTTCAAGAGTTTTATTAGTAGGATAATATATTTTATTTCTTCCAAATAAAACACCAAAAATCGAACACATTGAATCTCCAATACCAAGAATTAAAATACCAATATGATTATAATTATAATTTTTAAAATTATAAAAAATACTAGAAGATATACCAGTTAATAAAAATATATGAGTTAAAATAATTTCAGAATCATCTCTTTTATCAATATTTGATAATAAATAATTACTTATTAAATTAATATAATAATTATCTAAATGAGGTAAATTTCTTATAATTTCAAATATTATAAAAATATAAAGTACTATTAATACTATACATTTAAATGTTTCTTTTGGTATTATATAAATTGCTGGAATATATATTAAACATGCTAAAAAATGAAAAAATTTTCTTTTTATTATTAATTTAATTTTTAAGTGATTTAAATATATTGAATCTATTATAAAATATACTATTAATATTATTATCCATGAAATAACTGTTAAAAGGGTTTTTCTTTCAAAAAATAATTTCAATAATGTCAAAATATAATTATAAAGATTTATTTTGTAAAGATAATTTGAATGATGAATTATTTGAATTGTAAAACTTATTATATCTAAATAATTTCTTTTAGTCAAATAACTTTTAATACAATATAAAATAGATATATGAGAAAAAATAATATTTATAATTAATAAATGAGGATTAAAACTTATTTGAACAGAATTATAATAGTGATAATTATTTAAAACAATTGAAGATAAAATTAATTTACTACCAATTAATAATCTATAATATTAATATTTATTTTTATACTTTTTAAGTTCAAAATCAATTGCTAAAAAAGAAAGAATAAAAATACATATTTTCTTTAATACTAATAGATTTTCTGGGAAATAAATATTAACTATACTATATATGATAAATAATATATATGAAGTTTTAATTTTTTTTTCAATTTCCGATAAAATGTTATATTCTTGGAAAACAAACAATAGAAAGGATAAAAATATAAGTATAACTTTATCACTTGAAAATTTTTCAAAAGAAATAAAATTAATCAAAATAAAATCAAATAAACCACTAAACCTTAAAAAATTTAAATATTTCATTAAAAAAAATAAACAAAAAAAAAATATAATAAAAAAATAATTTTAAAATATTTTGCAAGAAAAAAAATAAATTTTTAAATAAAAACCCAAAAAAAAAAAATTTAAATTTATCTAAAATAAGTAACATCAACGACTTTTTTTCCATTAACAATATCTCCAACAGAAAGATGAGTCCAAAAATCGTAAATGAATTGTTTATCTTTAAAAACATTTAATTTTTGAATAATTAAAAAATCATAATAATCACAATTTTTAATTTCAAAAGGAATATCATTACCTTTCCACATCCAAACTCCATTAATTTTATAATCATTTTTATTTTCATAAACTCCAAGAACTCCAAAACATTTTTTTCTAAAATCTTCTAATTTTTGAAGAATAAAATTTTTCAAATTACAAGTTTTAAAAAGAACTTTACATTCATTTGGAAGATTATTATATTCTAAATACCAAAAAGAATAATTTTCTTTATTAAAATCATTTAAAAAATTTTCAATAATTTCATCTTTATTATCTGTTAAAATAAAATTATTTTTAAATATATTTAAATCAAAATTATTTTTTTCTTCTTCAATAAAAGGTTTAATAGTTTCTTTACATAAAATAGTTCTTCCATAAACTTCAATTGCTTCTTCACTTTCCATAATATTAATAAACCATTGAGTTAAATTTTTTAAAAAGGATTTTCTTATTTTTTCAGAATAAACAGTAATCATTAAAAGTCTTAAAAATCTAAATATAATAATATCAGCAAGAGTAAGATGATTTCCCATAAAATATTCTTTTCCTTTTAAATGATTATCTAAAATTTTTAATTGATTTTTTAAATTATTAAAAGATTTCTTATTATTTTCTTTATTAAATTTGTCCCAACCGAAAATAGGATAAATAACATCTTTTATATTATTATTTATATCAATTGATACAAAATCAATCCATTGATGAATTAAACTTTTTTCTAAAGAATTTTTCCCTAATAATTCAGGTTTATATATTTCACAAATATAATTTTCTATTGCTTTTGATTCTGATATTATTCCATCTTCTGTTTCTAAAAATGGAATTGTTAATGTTGGACTTTTTTTTCCTATTTGATTTTTTTCATCTTCACTTTTATTCGATAAATTATTTAATTCATATTCACAATCACATATTTTTAATACGTGAATAATTTCTAATGTTGATTGATGATATATATCTCCTGTTAAAATCTATAAAATGTTAATTAATATTTATTATTATTATTATTTTACCATTTTAGAAGTCATTTTTTTTAAAATGATAATTATATTTTAAAATTATTTTATTATATTTGTTATTTTTTTATATTGAAAATATTTATTTGTTTCTTTATTATTAATCTAATTAAATAAAATAATTTGATGGGTTGTTGCTTATCTCCATCAAACAATGTAAAAATAATAATATTATTTTTATAAAGAAAAAAACTATTTGTAAAGTTGAAATTGAGTCTCTTCAAAATAAAGATTATTCAAATTTAATAAGTAAAAAAGGTACAAATCAAACAAAAGAAAGAAAAAGTTTAGAAATAAAAAATTCTACAAATGAATTTGAAGTTTCTTTAAATGAAAATCAAAGAATAATGCAAAATGAAGATGAATTAATATCAAAAAAAAAATTAGATACTGTAAGAGAAGTAAATAGTGAGTTTTCAAATAGAAAAAATGAAAATAAAAAACAATTAAATTATAATAAAACTAATTCTAAAAAATCTTCTTGTACTGAAAAAATTGATTCTGAAAAAAGAGTTGAAAATTATTATAAAAAAAGTCAACAATTATTGAAATTATTTCCTAAGAAAAAAAATAATAATAATCAAAATTATGAATTTTTTAGAGCTAGAAGTTATAATATTCCTAAACATAATAATAATATTTTTACTAAACAAAATGAAAATATTTTTGATGATTATAATACAGAAAAATTTTATAGCGATAATGAAAAATAAAAATTTTGAAATAATAACTGATAATTATATAATTTATATTCAATACAAATTTATATATAATCATATTGTGGAAATTAAATTTATTATATTATTAATTAAAAATTGTTTTTTTGAAAAATTAAAAGCTATAATAATAAAAATAAGATTTCTTTTATTTATTACATTTGTTTTAAAAATTCTGAATTTATCTATTTATTTTTTAACCAATTAACACCTAAATATATAGAATGAATATTATACATATCATAAATAATTTCCATTTTATTATTAAAACTTTCATTAATAAATTTCATTTTATCATTAGCAAATTTAATATTTGAAAAATCTTCTTTTATTTTTATATCTTTCATATAATTTTTCACTTCATTAGATTTATCATTTTGAAATCTGAAAATCATTTCTAACATTTTTTTATTATTTAATACCCATTTATAATTTTCATTTTGTTGTTTTAATATTTTATTTAACATTTTAGCTTCAGAAATTCTAACATTATCAATTTTATCAAAGGATAAATTATAAAATAAAGGATATATATTTTCCATAAATAAATTTTCTTTAATAAAAAACTGAAATATTAAATATACAAATAATTGTCTATAATGATAATGAATACAATTAGCAAAAGATTCTAATATAATTAAAGCTTTATTTTTATAATCTTCATTATCATTAAAATATTTAAATAAATATTTTGATAATTCTTTAATAGATTTTTTTCTAACTTTATTAAATTTATTAAAACACAATTCCAAAATTTTTGGAAAAATTTTTTTCTCTAAAATATCTATATCATAAACATTAATTAAATTTCCTAAAGATTGAACATATTTAATTTGTTCTCTCCAATTATTGTTTTTATTCAAATTAAAGCATTTTAAAAATTGATTTTTTACGTCTTTATCTTTTATACTTAATAAATATTCAGGAAGATTATAAATAATATTATTTTTAATATCATTCCCATTTTTTTCAAACAATAATAAAATTTGAGGCGCAATATCTTTTTCACTTTTATCACTTCCAATAATTTTAGAAATCTCTTTAAAGGAAGAACTTATTGTTAATTTAACTTTAAAATCATTAACATTAAAAAAATAAAAATAAACAATTTTGATTTCATCCCAAATTTCATTTGAAATTTTTTCTTTAAGAGTAATTAAAACACTTGGAAAAGAATAAGCAATATTATATATTAAAGTTGAATTTTTTTCTAAAGAAATATTTATTTCTAAAGTTTCATTTACATATACATTAATCATTTGTTTATTTTTTTCCAAATCTTCTTTTTTTAAATAATAAATAAATTCACCAAAAATTTCTAAACAAGTATTTTTAACATTAATAACATTATCATTTATTCCAAAGAAAAAAACATTAATTAAAGAATTACTAATAGAATTACTTTTACAGATTTTACATAAAAAAGGTAAAATTTGTATACTTTTTTTTCTAATTTCCCAATTTTCATCTTTGGATAAAATTAAATAAATAGGTAAAACTTTTGTAATTAAACAATTATAAGAAATAATATTACAAACATTAATAAAATTATTAATTAAACATAATCTAATTTCACTTTTTGAATCTTCACTAAAAGCAATAAATTGAGGAATAATAAAAGATTCAGTTAATAATTGACCAATTTCTTCTGTTATTGAATTAAATATATTTATTGATAAAATTTGGTTGTTTATATTTGAATCTTGAGATAATAAAATTAATAATGGAATTAATTTCGAACATTTATCTTCATTATTAGATATTTTAATTATTAATTTTAATGAATTTGAAGCTTCTTTTAATAAATCTTCATTTTTTCTAAATCTAAATATATCTTCTATTAAAGGTATAATATCATTTATTATTACTTTATATCCTTTTTCTTTATGCTCTTCATTTAAAAGAAAATTTTGTAATTTATTAAAGTTTATAAAAAAAGATGTTATTATTTTTGGTTTAATTGAATTATTATAATGTAATTCTTTTAATAAAGGAAATAAATATCCTACAGTGTTTTCAAAACCAATTTGTTCTGCATATGAATATAAATTTTCCATAAAAGTACAATTAAATTCTTCATCTTTATAAGATAAAAATTTAGATATTTTTACATTTAAATTACTTAAAGTTTGTTCTATTTCTATTATTTTTATTTCATCTCTCTTTATTATTGTATTGTTTTTAAATTCATTTTTAATTAAATTATTAAATAAACAAGGTTTATTATTTTTTTCTAAATATTCAAATTTTCTATATTTAACAAAATTATGAATAAATATAATTTCTTCATCATTCTCATCTTCATTGGCATCAATAGAAAATTTAATTTTTTTAGATATAAAAACCTTTTCTTCATAATCATCATTCTTTTTCATTTATTTAATTTTAACATTTATATTTTATTCCTAAAAACCAAAAAAAAAAAGATAAAAAAAAAAGACAAAAAAAAAATAAAAAAAATTTAATTAAAAACATTTATGAAAATTAATCAATTCCAAACCCAAGAATTTCGTTTTCGAGAACAAAATTAATACCTTTTTTCAATTCATCCTTATTAGGAAAATTAGGTAAATTTAATCTATTAAAGCAAGTATGAGCTCTAATAAAATTTTCTCCATTAATATTATAGTCGACTTTTGTGATACAAAAAGGACTTTTATTTCCTCGATTAGATTCTAAAGATCTAAAACCTCCAATAGGCACTCTTGAACTTCCAGTACAAAATTGAAGTAATCTTGCTAATTTATCTTGAGTTAATTCGCTTATTATATCCCAAAAATCTAAAATAATTTTATCATTTGTAAAGTAACCATTATATGTTGTATTTAATCTCCAATCTTCTAAATCTATAAAAGGTGTTCCATTTAATAATAATTCAAATTCCTCTGATGTAAATATTTTTATTAAATTTTCTGGAATTAAAGAAATTAATCCTTTTTTTATTTCGTTTAATAATATTCTATTTTTCCAAATTAAATTATTTATTCTTGTTTCTATATAATAATCTAAATTATTTTTTGTTACTTTTATATTACTTCCATTTGTTATTAAATCTTCTGATATTAATTTTCCTTTATTATCAACATATTCTATATTAAAATATATTTCTAAATCTTCTACATTTTCCATATTTTTTATTTTTTCTAAAGAATGATATAATCCTTGATCAATAAATACTAAATCTTTAAAATCTATTTTTTCATTTAAAATTATTTTATAAATATATTTATTAAAACAAGTATTAACAGTTAAATTTTCTAATAAAGCCTTAGCTATAATTTTTCCAATAAAATTAAAAATTTCAATATTTCTTTCATTAATAGCTAAATCAGAAATGATTTTAATAGAATAATCTAAAGTATCAGCTTTTTCAAATAATTTTTCTTTTTCACTTTGTAATTCTTTAAAAATAACAGTTAACCATTCTCTAATTAAACCACCAGCATCTTGATTAACTTCTCCATTAAAATTAATTTTTAATTCTTTATAGGGATTAATTAATTTAAATTGATGAATAGATAAATTTATTATTTCATCTCTATTAATATCTATATGTTCTGCTCCTTGTCTCCAATCAATTTTTAATCTTTGTAAATAAGATTTAAATATTAATACTTTATCTTCAAATGCCATTCTTTCTATTTCATCTTTTGGCGGAAGCTCCAATTTTACATTGTAATATATATTGTTATCCATTAATATTTCTCTTATTTGAGGTGATGCTGCTATTAAACTCATTTTAGTTATATCTCCTTCATAATTTAAAAATTTATATAATGGATCTGATACCTTTAATTTCTGTTTTTTTTTGTCTTTTTTATTTTTAAAACGCAAATCCTCAATTTTTTCTATTTCATGAGTATTTCCCATTTTTTTTACTTTTTTTGGAAATAGTATTAATAAATTAGGTTTTTATTTTATTTTTTTAATATTTTTATTGTTTTTTAAAGAATTATTATTTATAAAATAATATATTATTTAAATTATATTTTTTTTTTTAATTATCTAAACTTTCATTTGGATCTGATGGTATTGTATTATTCCCTCCTAAATTACTTAATAAATAAATTTGTTCTTGTAAACTTTCTATTTGTTCATCTTTAATTTTTAATTGTTTTAATTGAGATTTAAATTGATTTTTATAATCTTGATAATAATCCAATTTCCATTTATCACTATTATTTAATTTTTGATGTAATTTTTCATTTTCTTTTATTTGTTCATTTAATTCAAATAAAATTCTCATTTTTTCTTCATTAAAATCTTTTTCTTGTCTTTCTAAGAAAGAATTTAAATTTTTAATTGTTTTTTCTTGTTCAATTATTTTTTCATTATTTCTAGATCTATCTTTAATATGTTTAAATTCTTCTTTTAAATTATTTATTATTTCTTTAAATTCTTCATTTTCAATTTTTAAATTTTCATTTTCTTTTTGTAAATTTATTAATTCCGTTTTAAATTTACTTAATTTTGAGATTATATTTAAATTATCTTTTTTATTATTATTAACATTTTTTTCATTATTGTTTATTAAAGAATCATTTTTTGGAGATAAATTTATTTTTTCTTCTTTTGAATCTAAAATTAAATCTTGAAGATAATAATTTTTTGGACTATTATATGCAGAACGAATTGAATTTGATTCTTTATTTGT
>JAEEGI010018356.1_pt1 | contig 14224 bp, 9 predicted proteins | sample 8958751 | NCBI WGS metagenome assembly JAEEGI01 (sample SAMN16246545, study PRJNA631951) | gut metagenome | biome: gut microbiome; feature: rumen; material: KS-attached | host: Bos | place: Iran: Karaj | collected 2018-10
TGTTCTTCAATTAATTGATTGTTATTATCTTTCAATTTATTATGATCTTCATTTAATTTATTATATTCATTATTTAAATTATTGAAATCATCATTTAATTTATTATGTTCTTCTATTAATTGATTATTATCATCCTTCAATTTATTATGTTCTTCATTTAATTTATTATTATCTTCAATTAATTGATTATGTGATTGATTTAATTTATTATGTTCTTCATTTAATTTATTATTATCTTCAATTAATTGATTATGATTATCTGTTAATTTATTATGTTCTTCATTTAATTTATTATGTGAGTCATTCAATTTATTATTATCTTCAATTAATTGATTATATTCATCATTTAATTTATTATGTTCTTCATTTAATTTATTATGAAGATTATTTAATTTTCTATTATCCTCAATTAATTTATTATATTCTAAATTTAATTTATTATTTCCACTTCTTAAAATACTATGTTCTGAATTTAATGTTGATTTTCTTGCTTTAATTTAATATAATCTTGATTAATTTTCTCATAATTTATTTTTAATTTATTTATTTCAATTTCATTATTATTGATTATTTGATTTAATTTTTCATTTTCTTCTTTTAAACAATCAAAATTATTATTTAAACTTTTAAGAGCTTCACTTAAATTTTCTATTTCTTTTATATATTCTTGATTTAATCTTGTAAAATTTTCATTATCTTTTTTTGAATTTTCAAAAAGACAATTTAATTCATTTAAACTTTCTTCCATTTTTGAATTTTCAAGTTTTAAATTTGTTAATTCAGAAATAAATTTTTCATTATCATTTTGGAAATTTTTATTTTCTACTAATAACTTTTCAAAATCAACTTTTAAATAATTATGATCTTCCATTAATTTAGAAAGTTGACTTTTCAAATTTTCATTTTCTTCAAATAATTTTTTATTAATTACTTTTTTATTTTCTAAATCTTCTTTCAAAGTCTCATTTTCAGTTCGAAGATCAGAAAGAGTTTTTTCATAAAATTCATGTGACTGTTTTAACTGATATTCAATATTATTTTTTTCTTCTATTAATTTTAAATTATCAGTTTTTAATTGTTTATTACATTCTTCCACACAAATTAAATTATTTAATTGTTGTTCTGTTTCAAAAGTTTTTGATTTTAATTGAAGAATTATAGAATTTTTTTCTTCTTCATAATGACATGAACAATTGCATATACATGTTGACATTAATAATATTAAATTTAAAATATAAGAAAAATATATTATTTTTTTTCTCAAATAAATTAAAAATTTTTTATTATATAAATCATATTAATTATTAATATATATAAATATATTTATTTATTTTTTTTTCTGTTTTGGTTTGGCATCAATTTCTATTTTTGAATCTTTATTTTGTCTTACTTGTTTATATGCATTAAATTGTGTAATTCTATTTTTTTCTTTTTCCTTTTCTCTTTCTATTTTTCTTTTATTAAGTATTGAATATAATTCTTGTAAATTTCCAGTAGAATCACTTATATCTAAATTATTATTATTTAATTTGGTATTATCAATTAAATTATTATTATAATTAATATTTCTTAATTCAAATGCACTTTTTTCTTTTTCTTCTTTTTTATTTATGAAATCATTTACAGGATTTATTATATTTCCTTTATTATAATTTTCATTTCCTGAAATTTTTTCAATGCATTTTTGTAAAATATTTTTTTTAGTTTTTCTTTTATTTTATTCATTTATAGGATAAATTGATTTCATTAATTCTCTTATATTTTCAAATGTATTATATCTACCTGTTAAATACACTCCAATTTTTATAATTCTCTATTTCTTTAATACTGTTTTTTTGAAATATTTTAACAATTTCATTAAATTGTTCTTTATTACATGCTTTTTTTAAATTTAATATTTTGATTTATATTTTTCTTTTGAAATATCATCATTACTTTCTGATAATTCAAAAAATTCTTGAAATCTTATATAATAAATTGCTAATTGATAATTAAAATTTTTGTTTTCCTTTAATGGAGATAAAAAATTTATTGCTTCATCCCAAATTCCATCGATTATTAATTTTCTTAAAAAAGAAATTTCTTTGTTATAAGAAAATAAACTAATATTTGTTTCATTTTCTAAAGTTATTAATGAATCAATTAAATTATTATTATGTAAATAATCTAAAATCATTATGATCATATCATGTCTTGAATAATCCATTTTTTAATAAAAAAGAAATAATTTTTATTTAAAAATAATTTATATTTATTAACTTTATTTATTTAATATTTCCATAAAAATCTATTCATTATAGAATTAATATAATAATTAGATTGAGATATATATATTTATATTTTATTTTGATAAAACATAAATATACAAGACAAAATATTATTAATCAATTTATTTAGAAAAATTTAAAGTATCTTTTTTGATATTTTTTAACATTTTTTTATCTTTTCCTTCACTATTGCATACAAGTTTATTTTTATAAAAATTTGTATTTGAATTATAATTTTGATTTGATCTAAGATTTAATGCAACATATTTATATTTATCTTTAGAATCATTCATTAAAATTGGTTTATAATCTCTTTTTATATCATTTCCAAACAATTTATTCTCATTATTATTTGTATTATGATTTGATTGAACACTTTCTTTTCTTTTTGTTGAAGGATTACTATTTCTAGTAGTTTTTTCATGAGTAGAATCAGTAAAATAATTACAATTATTTTTCATATTATTATTATTTTTTTGTTCATTTGGATAAAAATCATTTTGTGTTTTACTTTTTTCTTTTAAATTTGAAGATTTTATTGAAATGATTTCATTAAGTATTGATTCATTAATTGTATATTTTATTGTTGGATATCTAAATAAATCACTATGGAATAATTTAGTAGAAAGAGCGGCTGAATTTTTTAAAAAATTTTCCCAATTTTTTATTATTTCATTTTTATCTTTAATACATTTATCATAATAAATTTCATTATTATTTTCAATATGACTTAATAAATTATTTATTTTTCTTGATAGATTATTTAAATTTTCTTTTTCTTTTATTATATTATCTTTACAATTCTTCATTATTCCTTTTTGAGAATTATATATTTCTTTTATTCTATCTTCTAAATAGTTTTTATGTTTCATCAATTCATTTAATAAATGATTATAATTCAAATTAAGTTCTTTAATTTGTTCATCTGTTAATTCATTTAATTTAATTTTCAAATCACTAATATAATTAATTTTTTCATTTAAATCAAATATTCTATTTTCAGCATTATTTAATATATTTTGTAACTCATTTGACAAAGATACTATATTTGGATTAAAAGGAAAAATTTTATGAGGGGAATTTTTATGTTTTTCACAACAATTTGAACAAAATATTTCATCATCATATTCACATATAAATTTAATTCTTTTATGTTCAAAACATTTACACAAAAATTTTTTTGTTTTTTCTTCAGGAAGATATTGAAGTATTGTTTGACAAATTGGAAAATTTGAATCTTCATAATTAAAAGCTAATTCATCAATTGGACACAAATTATTTTTTATACATTCTTTACAAATAACATGTCCACATGGTAAATTTATAGGAATCTTTTTATTTTTATTAAATAATGATTTACAACTAGGACATGTAAATACATTTATTTCTTTTTGTATATTTTGATTTTGATATTTGGAATTATTATTTTGATTGTTATTCGAATGACCATTCATTGTTTATTTAAATTAAAATGACGGTTTTTTGATATAAATTAAAAAAAATAAATAATGACAGTTTCAATTTTTAAAAATTGATAAAAATATTAAAAATAATATTATTATTTAATTAATTCGATTTTAAATAAAAAAATGGGCAATAATTCAAGTTGTTGTCAACCAAGAGAAAATCCAACTCAAATAAAAATTGCTCAAAAAATATCAGAAAATGAAGATAAAAATGAAAGAACAAATCATTCTCAAGAAAATAGTAAATATATTATAGAATATTATGATAAATCTTATAATATAAATAAAATAATTAAAATACAATCAATAATAAAGGGGAGATTATCACGTTTAAAATTACAAAAACAATTATCATTTTATTTAAATTTACTAATGTTTGAATTAGAATCTAATATAATAGATGAAAATACTTTTAAAAATATATTATTAAATAATAAAGGAGAAAAACTTTCAAAAATAGTAGAAAAAAAATTTGGAAAATACATTCCAGAACCAAATTTAAAATTAAAATACTCATATAAATCCCCTCCTGTATACATAAATAAATCAATAAACAAAGATATATATATTGGTTCATATGATATTTACAAAAATTTTATTGGATATGGTATAATATATAAAGAAGATGGTTCAAAAATACAAGGAATATTTTTGAATAATAAATTAAATGGTAATGGAAGATTTTTTATGTCAAATGGAGATTATTACATAGGAAATTTTATAAACGGAGCTGCAAATGGGAAAGGAACTTTTGTTCATTCAAATGGAAATATTTATATTGGAAATTGGATAAATGATAAAAAAGAAGGTGAAGGTGAAGAAATTTATATAGATAAATCACATTTTAAAGGTTTATTTAAAAATAATAATAAAATCTTAGGAAAATTAATATGGAATGATGGTTCATTTTATAAAGGAGAAATTAAAAATGATAAATTTAATGGCAAAGGAGAATATTTTTGGAAAGAAGGAAGATATTATAATGGAAATTGGGTTAATGGAGAAATTGAAGGAAAGGGAATTTTTACTTATTTAGATGGTTCATATTATGAAGGAGAATTTCATAATGGATTAAGAAATGGTTTTGGAAAATATGTTTGGGATAAAAATAAAATTTATGAAGGATTTTGGTTTAAAGGAAAACAACATGGAAAAGGTGTTTATATTAAAAATAATAAAGTTATTAAAGGAATTTGGTTTCATGGAAAAATAAAAAATTTTAATACTGCAGATACTTCTTTAAATAAAAATAATAAAAGTCAAAATTAATATTTATCTAAAATTATCAGTAGTTATTTGTATATTATTATTGTATATTTAATATTTAATTATATTTATAAATTTTATTTTTTTTAATTTTTAAATTTTTTTTAAATATGGAAAGTTTAGAAGAAAAACAAGAATATTTAAGAAATAAAATTCTTGCTAATAATTATGATGCAGATGAATTTATGACATATTTACAAAATAAAAAAGGTGAAGATGGAACTGATTTAAATCTTTGGTCTTTTTCTGAATTAAAAACAACAGTTGAAGAATTTATTTCAAAATATAAAGCAAATAATAATAAAAATAATGAACCAATAAATATTAATGATTATCCAATTGAAAATCTAAATGAATCTAATAAAAATTTAAATAATAATAATAATGAAGAAAATAAAAATAATAATAATATAAATGATAATAATAAAAAATCAGAAGATGAAATTATTATATGTAAAAAAAATGATACAACTAAAATAACAAATGTAAATCATATAAAAATAAATTTAGGATATCCTTTAGTTGTTGAAGGAGGATTTTTTTCAAGAGGATATGTTACTTATTCAATAAATACTATTCCTTTTAATTTTAATGTTAGAAAAAGATATAGTGATTTTGAATGGTTAAGAAATATTTTAGGTATTATTTATCCTCAAATGGTAATTCCACCTATGCCAAAAAAAAATTTTGGATATAGATTTAATGAAGAATTTATTAGTAAAAGACTTCGTGCTTTAGAAAAATTTTTAAATGGTATTTCAATTCATCCTTTATTAAGAAGTAATGAAATCTTTTATGATTTTCTTTCTATTAATAAAGAAGAAGATTTTAATAATAAAAAAAATGAATATAATAAAATTGAATCACCTAAATTTATCAATGATTTTAAAACAAAAACAGGTTTTATAAAAGTTTCTTTATCAAATGATAAAGAAGAATATTTTAAAACTATTAAAGAAAATTGTTTGAATTATCAAATTACTTTATCAAATATAACAAAAGCATATAAAAATTTAATAAATACAATGATAAATTTAAGTGACCAAATGAAAAGTATATCTGAAATATGGAAATCATTAGGAAAAATGAGTGAAGAATATAATGATAATCAAAATACTATTGATTCTTTTTATGCATTAAATAAATTAATGAATGATTGGTCTGATATTGAAAAAAAAACTGCTTCTATTTTAAATATTCAAATTAGAGAACATTTTAGATATATTAAAAATGAATTTAATTCACTTGAACAGTTAGTTTATAAAGTTGAGAAATAAAAATATTTTTGTCAAAAATTATGATTACTTAATATATAAAAAAAATTATTTATTTCAAAGACAAAATATTGCTAATTGGGGACTTGAAAATAATTCTATTGATAATGTTGTATTATTAAAAAATAAAGATTTAGCTTTTTCATTAATGTTACCTAATGAAACTAGAAATGTAATTAATGATAAAAATTTATATTGTTTTTATCTAAATAACTTAACTGAAGAATATGAAAGATTAAAAGAATTAAATGGAATAAGAAATAGGAAATTAGTTAAAACTTTTACAAAAGAAATTATAAATAATTTAGCATCATTTCATGTTTATTTAGCAGAATGTACAATAACTCAATTTCAATTAGATGAAACAAAAGAAATGGAAGAAATGACTGATCAAGATGTTATTGAAGAATATCAAAATAGGAATAAAATAATGAATTAAATTCATTTTTATTTAAACAAAATAAATATATAATAATTAATTAATAAGTTATATTTTTTATTATTATTTTTACTTAAAATAATATTAAATTAATAATATATGGCAGAAAAAGCTCGTGAATTAAGGAAAAAATTAAGTAAAGATTATGCGAATAAAATAAAAAATTCAAATAAAGATAATAACTTTCCTATAAGAAAAGCAGCTTCAAATAATATTGAGCATGATCCTTTAAAATTTTTTGAACAAATGCATTATGAAGAAAAAAAACAACCTGATATTTTACATAAAATATTAAATCTAAAAGGAGATCAAGATATTGTTGAAGAAGAATTAGATGATAAAGAAGAAACTGATTATGAAAAGAAAAAACCAAAATCTGATAAAATAGTTTTAAATAAAAAAGAAAATCCAACAATGAGTGAAGATAAAAAAAATAGATTAATTCAAAGAATGAATACTGCTGTTGAATTTCAAAAAATGAAATTAGGTAAAGCTTTATTAAAAAGAACATCTGAAAAAATAATTGAAATGGCGAAAGAACTTGAAGAAAAATCTGGAATTTCTCAACAGGAAAAAATTGATAATATGACAGAATTAAATAAAATGTTAGATAAAAAGTTTAAAAAGAAAAAATAAAAATAAATCAATCACATAATTAAGATTAAAATATATTTAGATAGATTCTTATCAAATTAATATAAGTTTTAAATTTAATAATTTATTAAAAAATTTATATTATTTTTATTTATAATATTATATTAATCATTAATTTGAATTAAATAATAATTTTTAGAATTTTTACTTCTTAATAATAAAGGAATAAAAGATAAATTAAATTTTTTCTTCAAATTTATTATTGTTTCATATTGATTTAATTGTATTTATCCTATTCCTTTTCCTTTATTCATTGAATAATCATATAAACCTGTTGTAACAAATCCAATTATTTTTCTAGATGTATTAGAATTTATATTTATTGTTAAATCTGTATTTATTATTTGATTTTCAATTTTTTTTGAATAATGTGAATTATAATAATCTAATATAGTTAGTAATTCAACATTAAAATCTTTATTTTTATTTTTTTTATTATTTTTATGAATTTCTTCTTCTATATAAAATTTTTTATTCATATTTTCAAAAGTATTTAAATCAACAATTGAATCTTTTATATTTAAATTACTAAATAAATTTTTATTTAAATTAATTTTATTTTCCATAAATTTAATATATAAATTTATATCATCTTCATTTGGAAGACAAATCATATCATTATATTTAGGTACACCATGTTGAATAGTAAGAAAATTAATACAAAGTAAATAAATATTATTTTTTTCATTATCTTTTTTTGTCAAATGAATAATTTTTTTTAATTTTTCTTGATTTAACAAACAATTAACAGAAGGAATTAAAATAATATTATTTAAATTATCATCTAAACTTTTTACAATTGTTTGATTATTAGTATAATTCCAAGATGGATAAAAAGGAGAAGGATTTAAAATATGTTGATAATTAACTCTTTTACTTGGTGGTTTTTTAAAATATTTTGAAAGTATTCTTTTTGTTTTATCCATAATATATTTTTTATATATAAATGTTCCAGGGTAATCTTTTGGAAAATTTAATTGATTATATTGAGTCATATATCTTTCAAAATCTTTCATTCCAATTGCTTTTGTATTTAAATAAACAAATCTTCTAAATAAATCTGAACAGAAACCTCTTTGAAATAATAATATATAAAATTCTTTATATTTTATATCATTTCCTTCTTTATAATATATATTTTTTTTAATTAAACAAAAATATGTTTGTATTTTAGAATTACTTGTCATATCTTTTGATTTTAAATCAATTGTTTTATCTTTTGGATAATCTTTTTTAGTTTGAATTAATTCAATTTTATTATCTTTATTTTTTTTATTTTTAATTGATTGAGAAATCTTATTGTTTAAAGATTTTAAATCAACTTTTTTTCTATGCATAAAGGTAGTTCTTTCAGTAAAATTTTGAAATTCTATTAATGACTTATCTGTAGAAGATAATAATTCATCTGTGGGAATTTTTGAATGATCAATAAATATTTGTAAAAAATCTTCAATAAATGAATTGGATTTCATATATGAAGAATTTATATTATCATTCTCATTAATTGAATTATTTTGCTCATTTAAGCAATTTCTAAAAATCAATTCATTCATTCTAAATTGACTAGTAGGTTGATTTAACTTAAATACTTCCATATAACCATCTTCACATTTTTCAAAATAATCAATAAATTTATTTTTATTTATTAAATTTTCATATTTAAAATTATCATTTTCACAACTTTTAAAAATATTAAAAATTTTCTCTAAAGATTTTTTACCAGATATAATAAAAGCATTTATATAATGAGTAAATTTAAAATCAATCCCTTTAAAACTTCCTAACATATCCTTAATATCCTTAGAAATAAATGAAATATTCATTATAAAAACAAACTTTTTATAAAACCAAATTTTAACAGGGCCAATTAAATTTCCTTTATCATAAATATCAAATTCATAGCATTTAAATTCTTTTTCAAAATTAATATTTAAAATAATATGTTTTTCTTTAATCTCATTTAAAAAATTTCTAATATTTTCACAAGTAACAATAAAATAATCATAATATGAAATATCACTTATAATAGATTCATATTCCCAATATTTATAACAAGCCTTATATCCTTTATCTCTTCTTTTATAAGGAATGGTATAACAATCTAAAAATTTTTTCATTACAAATCTTTTTGCTAACCATAAATGATTTTCTAACCAATTTTGTTTTGTTGCTCTTCTAATATATGATTGTTTTAAATTTTTTAATTTTCTTTTATGTTTATGACATTTTGATTTTACATTAACTGTTAAATTACTTAATCTATTTTTTCTAGGAATTCTAAAAGGATTATGTGACATTTGTCTTCTTCTCATATGCTTTGGTAATAATTGATGACCACTTTTTGTTGAATATTTAGTATTTAGTATTTCTTGAAATTTAAAAATTTCTTTTTTTCTACTTTCTGCAAAGTCTTCTATTTTTATTTCTGATAAATTTAATCCTGCTTCTGAAAATTCTTTTGTTATTTCTTCATAATGTCTATTTCTCTTATGTTTTAATAAATTTTTATTTTTCATTTTTAAATAATTATTTGATAAATAAATATATTTAAAATTAAAAAATTTATATAAATTTTTTCAATAAAAAAATATAATAAATTAATTTGTTTATAAAAAGAAATAACTATTATTTCCTTTTTAAAATAAAAAAAAAAATGAAAAAACAAATAATTTTTTCTTTATTTAAATGACTTTGAAAAACTAATAATATATTAAAAGAATATAATCTAATGTGTTTTAACCCATTCTTCAAGTGACTTTCTAGTCATTCCTTTCAACCCTTCTAAATCATAATTACTTTTTAAGAAATAAACATCTAAATTTTTTAATTGTTCTCTAAAACCAGAATTAGGATAAGCAATCCATCTATGTTTTCTAACATATTTCAAAACTTCATCATATCTTTTTTTTTCATTATACATTAAATAGGCAATAACATTTGAAGCAGATCTACTTTTTCCAACTTTACAATGAACAAAAACATTTCTAGTAGCAGAATCAATAAATTTAATAGCATCATAAAAATATCTTACAATATCTTCTGAAGGAATATCATATAAATCTAATAATTTATATTCGAAAGTTTCAGGAAAATAAGCTTTTAATCCTTTTGCACAACATAAAACATGGGAAATATTATCAGATTGAAGTTCCCATTTATCCCAAGCATTTAATACACTTCCTAAATATATTTTATCTGTTATTTTTGAAGCATATGGGAAAAATTCAACAATTTCTTCAAAATCTTCTTCTGTTTCATCTATTTGTAATGATGATATATCTTCTTGAGTTGATATTAGTATTAAGGATAATAAAATAAGTAATTTTGGATTCATTTATTTATAAATTGTTATTTTTTTTTATTTATTATCATTTTTTTTTTTTTTGAATTAAATAAGGATATAATTTATGTTATTAGTAATTAAATAGTTTTTGTAAATGCAAATTATAATTAGAAATATTTAATTTAGATTTAATCATAAATATGAAAAACACATTTAAAAGGGATTATGATTATTATTTATCTTCTCCATCAAGGATTTTTTCAGAAAATTCAAAAGGTGATGAGGAAATGATATTTTGGATTAATACATTAAATTCTCAAATAAAAACTTTTTACAAAAGTATGAAAAATCAAATTAATATTGGGAAAAATAATTATAACGATATTCAATCAAATCTTAAAAATTATGATAATATGAATGAAATATTAAATCAATTTATATATAATGCAAAAGAGTCTTTTCAAAATTTAAAAATGACAAGAAGAAGAAAAATTTGTGAAGAAGAATTTCATTCTTATTCAAATAACAATAAAAAATCATCAAATAAAATTTGTATTAATAAATTAAAAAAATATTATTTAACTTTAAATTCACCTAAATCAGCAAATTCATCCATTTCTCCTAGATTATTAGATGATTCATATAATAGTCAAAAATTTAAAAATAAACTATTTCTTGATAATGACTATAATTTACCAGATAATGTTCTTATTTTATTTGAAGAAATTTTTCAACTTTTAAAAAAATTGAATTTATTTAAAGAAAAAATTATACATGATTCAATAGAAATGATTGATGAGAGTAAAAGAATATTTAACAATATAGAAAATTTATATAAAAGAATGAATAATTTTTTGGAAAAAAATAAAAAAATATCCAAAAAATATAAATCAAAATCAATTGAATTTGATGAAATGAATGATGTGGATAATAATATTCAAATACAATTAAAAGAAAAATTAGATTTAATTGAAAAATTAAATGAAGAAATAATAATTAAAAATAATATAATTGATAAATGTAATTCAAGAATAACAAATTTAAAAATATTGGCTGATAGAAAAATAAAGGAAAATAAGGAATATAAAAGAAAAAATGATGAAATACTCAAATTATTGAATATAAAAGAAGAATATTCAAAAAAATATACAATTGAAGAAAATTTAAAGAAAAATGTATATGAAAAAAAAATATCAAAATTAAATTTAGATATAGAAAAATTAAATAATGAATTAAAATTACAAAAAAATTATTTAAATGAATTCGATAAAAAAATAAATGAAAAAGATAAAATAATATTGAAATTTCAAAATGATAACTCAAGATTAAATTCTGATATAGCAAAACATAAAATTGAAAAAAATAATTTAATTAAAGAATTAGACACAATAAAAATAAATAATGAAAATTCAGTAAATATTTGTAATTTACAAAAAGATTTAGAATCGAAAAATAATTTAATTGAATCTTTAAATGAAAATATTAATAGTTTAAATAATAAAATAAATGAATTAAATATAAAAAATATTAATTTGTCAAATACGATTGAAAAATTAAATGATGAACTTTATTCATTAAAGAATAAAAATATAAATGAGGAAGAATTTCATAAATTGAAAGAAGATAATATTAATTATAAAAATCAATTATTAAAATTAACAAATATATCAAACACTAATTTGATTAATAATATTAGTATAATAAATAATTTAAAAAATCAAATTGAAAAAATTAAAAAAGAAAAAGAACAGTTAATTAACTATATTACTGAACAAATAAAATTATATAAAGATAACAATAATAAAATCCAAAATGAAATAAATATCAAAATTAATGATTTTGAAAATAATAAAAAAAATGAAATTAATAAAATTTCAAATGCATTTAAAGATGAAATAAATCAAATAACAGTTAAATATAAAAATGAAATAATTGATTTACAAAATACAATTAATAAATTGAAAGAACAAAATGAAAAATTGATGAAACAAGAAAAAGAAAAAATACTAAAAATTGTATCTCCTGAAAAATATAATATTATAATTGATAAATATATAAATGTACTAAATAATGTGAATTTACATTGGTATCTTATAACAGAAAAAGAAACAAAAAATAAAAATTATTTAAATACATTTTGGATAAATGAATCTGAAATAAATAATTTATCAAAATATAATAAATTTAAATCTGAAGAAGAATTAGAAAAAGATAATATACAAAAAATTATGAAAATGCAACAAAAATTTATTGATGAAATACAGAAAAAAGATGATGAGATAGATGATTTAAAGTCCGAGAATAAAAGGAAAGAAAATTATTTTTCAAATAACTCGGATTTAAAAAATAATAATAATAAAAGAAAGTCTAAAAATTTTGATTCTCTATCAGATAAAATAGTTTCATATAAAAAATATAAAAAAGAATTAAGTGAATTAAATGCAAAATTAGAAAAAAGTACAAATTATATTTTACAATTACAATCTCAAAGAGAAGGAAAAAATGGATTTATTGATGATATTTCTTTCATTAAAAATGAAGATAAAAATAAAAGTGGTTTTTTTGATGATGAAATAAAAGAAGTGATTGAATTTGAAAATGGAGAGATTTTAAATACAAAAAACCAATTAGAATATAAAATGATTCAATTAAAATCCTTATTTAAATTATTAATATATGAAATTCCATTATCAAATAAATTAAAAAGAACAATTAAAGAAATTTGTGAAATATTATCATTTAAAGATGAAGATATTGAAAAAATGTTAAAAGAAAAAGAAAAAGAAAAAGCAAAAAGTAATAAACTTTTGGGATTTATTAAAAAAAAATAAAAATAAAATTTTTATATTTATGTAATTATAATGAAAATATATTATATAAAATCTATAATTTATATTAATAAATTTATAAATAAAATTTAATTGTTAATTATTCTTTTGTTGAGTTTTGGAGTATTAATATCTCCTAAATCTTTTAAAACATAATTTTTTGCTAAACTTACTTGATGATAATTTTTATTTAATTTATTCAAGAAATATTGATAACTATCTAATTTAACTGTTTCATGTCTTTTCACATTTCTTTTTTCATTTCTTAAATATGATAAACTTGTAATACTTTTTTTAATCTTTTTAAATTTTTTATAATTCTCTTCAAAATTATCTTCTTTTTCATTTATTGTATTATTAGTACCTATTGAAGTAATACTATCTTCACTATTTTTTTCTGAATTATTTTTCTTTTCTCTTTTTTTATTTATTTCATTACAAACATGTCCTATTCTTTCAATTAAAATATTTTGAAAATTAAATTCATTTTTTGTATTTATTTGTATTTTTATAATTTGATAATTATTTTCCTTTTCACAATAATCATCAATTATTTCTAAATTTTCATTATTTTTTAAAACAAAATAATCTACAATTTTATAATAACTATCACATTCATATAAACAATAAGGCCAAGAAATATCACAATAATCATTCCTTTCCTTTACTTTTTCTTTTAATCTTTCTAATTTAAATTGATTATTTTTATTTATCCTTTCAATCATTTCACTTAAAATAAAAAGTCTA
>JAEEGI010018358.1_pt1 | contig 14223 bp, 11 predicted proteins | sample 8958751 | NCBI WGS metagenome assembly JAEEGI01 (sample SAMN16246545, study PRJNA631951) | gut metagenome | biome: gut microbiome; feature: rumen; material: KS-attached | host: Bos | place: Iran: Karaj | collected 2018-10
GCCAGTACTTTTCTGTTGAACAGTATTATCTTCAGCCCGAGCGGATTTCTGTCCTCCGCCGCAGATTCGCAGAAATTCTTCTGCGCCTGAACTGTTATGATGACATGGCAGTTTCTTTCGACAGCTGTGAAAGCTGGGAAAAGAATCCCGACCCGGAAACCTTTGCAGACAGGCTGGTTTGTCTTTCGGGGAATGACTTTCTGCGGGCAGTATTTGAAGCGCAAAAGACGATGGTTGATATTGAACATGATGATACCTATATGACAGTATACAATCCGCCCCCTGAGTTTTTGAACAGGCTCCGGATGCTGGCTTCTGCAGAGGGACTTTTCGTCTGGAATCCTCAGGAGTTTGAAAACAATTCATAGTATTCTTATTTATATTTATCATGTCATTATCGTATATAGATACGATATAATAAGTAACTTCTTTCAACAGTTTCGCTGATCATTCACACTCTTCCATTCTTCCGGGAGAGTGTTTTTCTGTTGCCTGCTCCAATAGCGTATAGTATAATGAGACCAACAAATTAAATGATCACAAAACAGTACTAACTGTTATAGACCGGAAACAGGAGGATTGATTATGCAGTTTTTTGTCGCGCAAAACGCGCTGCTCTGCAAGCGGCAGGGTGAAACGCTTCGCATCGAGCCCTGGGGCAGAGATGCACTGCGTGTTCGGGCAACGATGGAACCCGAAATCCGCGAAAAGTCCTGGGCCTTGACCGAACCGTCAGACTCCGTAGCCGAAATTCAGATTTCAGAAGAACCCCATTGGGTTGGAGACGGGACCTGGGATACCCGCCCGATAGCAACAATTTGCAACGGCCGGATCAAAGCAGCAGTGAATTTTGCTGGTGTTATTTCGTTTTTCCGGGACGATGTACTCTTCCTGCGTGAGTATTACCGCTTCTATGACGGCACACTTTCCAGAGAGAGCCGATGCCTGAAAGTCGTCAACCGTACCTGGAAAAGTATTATTGGCGGCAGCGAATACAACCTGAATGTCAAATTCGAAAGCAATCCGGATGAAAAGATCTATGGTATGGGTCAGTATCAGCAGCCGTATCTGGATCTCAAGGGAAGCATCCTGGAGCTTGCACAAAGAAACAGCCAGATCAGTGTTCCTTTCGCTGTTTCTTCGCTTGGTTACGGTTTCCTCTGGAACAATCCGGCCGTCGGGAAAGTCACATTCGGCAAAAACTACACGGAATGGATTGCCCGGGCAACCAGGCTGATGGACTACTGGGTAACAGTTGCCGACACTCCCAAGGAAATTCTGAAAAACTACACAGAAGTCACGGGGCGTTCACCGGATTTTCCGGAGGACCGCATGGGCCTCTGGCAGTGTAAGCTGCGCTACCGCACACAGGATGAAGTGCTTCAAGTAGCCAGGCGCTATCAGGCGGAAGGCATCCAACTGGATCAGATTGTAATTGACTTCTTTCACTGGACAGTCCAGGGTGACTGGAAATTTGACAGCACCTACTGGCCGGATCCTAAGGCTATGATTAATGAATTGCATCAGATGGGCATCAAGGTCATTGTCTCTGTCTGGCCAAGTGTAGACAAACGCAGCGAGAACTATTATCCCATGCTGGAACGTGGCCTGTTGATCCGTACCGAGCGTGGAGCTCCGCAGACCTATGATTATCAGGGTGACTGTGTGGAGATCGATGTATTTAATCCGGAAGCCCGGGAATACATCTGGGAAAAGTGCAGCCAAAACTATCTCGATCTTGGTATAGATGCTTTCTGGCTTGACAATTCCGAACCGGACTACGGAGTTTATGACTTTGAAAACTACCGCTATTACGATGGCCCTGCTTTAAGCTGCTCAAACTTCTATCCGCAGCTGTACAGCCGTGCATTTTATGAGCCCATGCGCAGGCTTGGAAAGCCGGCAGTCAATCTGGTTCGCTGCGCCTGGGCAGGCAGCCAGAAATACGGCAATGTGATCTGGTCAGGTGATGTACCCAGCACTTTTGAAGCATTCCGCGATCAGCTTCAGGGTGGGTTGAATATCGGGCTTGCCGGTATTCCCTGGTGGACAACGGATATAGCAGGTTTTATGACGGACGATGTCAGTGACCCTGCTTTTCAGCAGCTTCTGATCCGCTGGTATCAGTTTGCTGTCTTTTCTGCTGTACTTCGCATGCACGGAGACCGTGGCCCGTACAACATTCCGGCCCTGGACAGCAGAGAACAGGGCGGCGGGTATATGCATACCGGCCAGCCCAATGAGCTTTGGAGCTACGGTGAGGAAAACTACTGCATCATGCGCAGGTATTACGATATTCGCATCTCTATGCACGATTATATTAAGCGGCTCTATGATGAAGCCGGTACCAGCGGCTATCCTTTAATCCGCACCCTCTTCTTCGAATTTCCAGATGACCCAAAGTGCTGGGAGATTGAAGATCAGTATATGTTTGGTCCGGATTATCTGGTTGCTCCTGTTCTGGAATTGAACCGGTTTGAACGTCCGGTTTATCTCCCGGCAGGTATCTGCTGGCAGCTGACCTCCACTGGAAAATGCTTTGACGGCGGACAGACAATTTCGGTAGATGCTCCTTTGGATTACATGCCGGTTTTTCACAGGGCCTGATGATTCCCGGAAGGGCATGACAAAAGATAATTCGCCGTGAAAAGGGAGGAATACCCTTGCAGATTAAAAACCTGATCCGGAAAATTCGGGAATTATTCCGCTTATATCCCCTTCTGGGCAGTATTGCGGCAGTTTCCTTCACATTTGGCCTGTCTGGGTTGTCCGGCCAGATACTGAGGATGTTTCCGGAGAGCATTCCAAAAGATTATCTGATCCCGTGCGGAAGCATTCTTTCGGTATGGCTGGTTGTTTTGTTATTCGGATATCAGTGGTGTTACCGCTATGGCAGCGTCGGAAAAACAATTCTGATCAGTCTTCCCCTGATCCTTCTGATGGGATATAGTCTGGTAAGTACTATGTACTCTGCCTTTTCAGCTCCAGACGTGAAATGGCTGCCGGTGGAAGGGATCATTCTGGGAATCCTGAAGCTGTCTGCAATCGGCTTTCTGGAAGAATCACTTTTTCGTGGGATTATTGCCAACAGTTTCGGAATCCGTTACGCCAAAGATGCCAGAGGCGTATGGCTCGCGGTAATTCTGAGCAGCTTGGTATTTGGTACCGCCCATCTGCTGAATACATCCGTCGGTGTAAGCCTGCACAGCGTGCTGGCACAGTCGGTTACTGCCTTTGTTTTCGGACTATATTTCGCGGCAATCTATTTTCGGGGCGGAAATATTTGGGTCATGATGCTTATACACGCTCTGACTGATGCTCCGGGGCTGTTTCACACGTTGTTTATCTTGACAGATGTAACCCAGATCGACGCGCTCAACGAGAGCAGCTTTGAAGAATGGTACCTCTATCCCGTCTTTCTTCTCCTGACTGTTTTCCTCCTGCGCAAAAAGAAAATGGCTGAAATAACAGCAAATCTTTGCTCCTGTTCAAAAGAGGATGAATCATCCAAATCCTATATTGACAAAGTTCACATATCATAATAAACTTGCAAAAAAATAACACTTTAATAGGAGATTAAGAACCATGCTTGATTTTTTAAGGCAAGAGGGCATAGACGAACAGCTGATAACCCGCATAGTGCAATACCGGAATACTTATCCCGTAGCTGAAAATGACACTGTCAGAATTCCTTCCCCGAAATTCAGATACTATGGCAAAGAAATCTGGCAGCTGGCCATTACAGCTATTCTTTCCGGAGAAAACATTCTTCTCGTCGGTCCAAAGGCGACTGGTAAAAACGTTTTCGCAGAAAATCTTTCCGCTGTTTTCGGCAGGCCCGAATGGGATATCTCATTCTACCTGAACACCGACGCCTCCAGCCTGATCGGAACTGACACATTTAAAAACGGTGAGGTTTCTTTCAGGAAAGGCCCTATCTATGCCTGTGCCGAAGCCGGTGGATTCGGCATTCTGGATGAAATCAACATGGCGAAAAATGAATCCCTTGCTGTTCTCCATGCAACGCTTGACTTCCGCAGGATTATTGACGTCCCCGGATACAGCAGAATCCGTCTGGCTCCCTCTACCAGATTTATAGCAACCATGAACTACGGATATGCCGGAACCCGCGAGCTCAATGAAGCGCTTGCTTCCAGATTTATGGTGATTAACATGCCCGTCATCTCTGGTGATAATCTTGAAAAGCTTCTCCTGCAGCAGTATCCTTCTCTCAAAAAGGAATATGCTTCCCAGCTCACAGTTCTCTTTGAGGAAATCCGCAGGAAGTGTGAAAGCTCTGAAATTTCCACAAAAGCGCTGGATCTGCGCGGTCTGCTTGCCAGCATCAATCTTGTTTACAATGGGCTCTCCATGCATGATGCGTTGAATATTGCCATTATCAACAAAAGCTTTGATGAATTTGAAAGAACACTCGTTGAAGACCTTGTTTCCACCAGAATAGACGGCAAACTAAGCAAAAAAGATCTCTTTTCTGTAGAAACTCCCTGAAAACGAATACAGAATCTGATGATTCACTATAAGCTGCTATGAGTCAGACTATTACTGATCTTCAGAAGAGGCGTGCAGACAACATCATATGGGCTTGTGCAAAGGACTATTCCTTTGCACCTGACTTCAAGGCCTATGATGGCAGCGGAGAAGCGGATATCTACTGGAATATCATCTATGGTTCTGCAAGACGCCACTATGAGTATGAAAAGCTTGAAAAGCTGTTTGCCATGCTCGATAAGTATAAAAATGCTGCGGAATATGAAACCATCTTCTGGAATGCCATAGAACCCGTCCTGTTCCGCAAGGAGGTAAACAGCCGACCTGTCCTCGGGAAGATACGCCCCCTGCCTGCGGAATCGTCCTTGAAGTTCAATGCCGGAATGACAACGGATGAGATTATAGACACCGCCAGGCAATTCTTTTATGATCATTACGGGCTGTATGGAGACGGAAAAATACGTCTGAAATACCGGCTGCCCCATCTCAGAAGGCTTTCGGTCGACACCTTTCTGCAGAGAGGAAGAATCGTCATTCATGATAAAGATCTTTATCGCGGAGATGCGGTTTCCTGGAACGGTGATTATTCTCTCAGCACAAAGTTGACTGTATCGGAACTTCGCGAGTTCCTGGAGACAAAGTTCGGAAAGTCAATCTATCCGGCTGAATATATTGTTCAGCTGGAAAAGCAGCTTTGTTGCGGAAATCACAAATTCACCCATCTCTTCTACACGAAGGGCGAAGTTGTTGAACTTCACGGGATTTACAATACGTTTGAAATGCACCAGAGAAAGCGTCAGGCGGAACTGATTGCCAACAACCATGCCTATTATCAGAAAAATCTGCTCCGGAACCGGCTCCTGATTTCAAAGCTCAGTACCAGCATCATGAACTCGGTCCTGCTGCATATGCAGCCTGCAGATAGAAAAGCCAATTCCGGGCTTGTTAATTCTGCACTTGCCTGGAGGGCCGCAAAGCTTAACGACGAAAAGGTCTTCACGAAAAAAGAGAATGAGAACGCCGGCGATATAAGTGTGGACATTCTTCTGGATGCATCCCATTCACAGGTTACCAGAGCACATAAGATTTCATCCCAAGCGTATATCATTTCCGAGGCGCTTTCAAGATGCCGCGTTCCCTTCAGAGTAATGAGTTTCTGCTCTATGAGCGGCTTCACCGTTATGCGCATATTTAACGACTATTCCTCTGTCAGTGACAACAGCAGCATATTCAATTACTATGCAGAAGGATGCAACCGGGACGGGCTTGCTATCCGGGCAGCGGGAGACCTGATCTCCCGGACCTCATATGAACATAAGATGCTCATTGTTCTTTCGGATGTGAAACCTCTGGATATCGCAAAAATCAGAAAAGATGAAAAAGATATCGGCATCACCTACGATGGAATCAGAGCACTTACCGATACGGCACATGAAGTCCGGCGTTTGCGGACAAACGGAATTTCCGTCATCTGCATTTTCACAGGGGAGGATGTGGATCTGTCTTCCGCAAAAATGGTGTACGGACAGGATTTTGTCAGAATACGGGACTTCTCGCTTTTCGCTGATACTGTCGGGAAGCTGATTGTTGACCAGATGAAAAGCTATTCAGCATAAATGCCTTTTGTTTTCCGGAACAAAAGGCGTTTTTCTGTTGCCTGCTTCAGCGGCTTATAGTATAATTATTTTGGTACCTCAAATGACAGAATAATACTTAAACGGGTGATAAAGGGGGCGTCAGTGACGGTGACAAACCGGGATATACTGAAAATTGCCATGATGCAGTCTGCGGAAGATATCGGTTGCTGCGCCGATGACTTTCTGAAAAAAGAAAATGTGATTGTGCCCTTTCACCTCGGTCAGTCTGCCCGCAAATATCTGAAGGAACCCATTACCTGCAATCTCGTTTCTTACGGAAATAACGTTGTGGCAGCTGCGTCATATGAGGTTTCCGCTGAAGTGTCAGAATATATCGGGCGTTATGATTTTTACCACTGTTTTGAAACGCCGAACATGCACTGGCTGAACGAACGTCTGGCAGAAAAAGGGCACAAAATCTGTTTTATGGCAGAATACTATCTTCCCGATCTGGACAGAATTCCTGACCTGTCGTGTGCCTATGAAATGCGCGTGCTCAGCCAGCCGGATTTTCAGGAACTGTATCTGCCTGAATGGAGTAATGCTCTTTGCAAAGACCGCAGGCAGCTGGATGTGATCGGAGTCGGTGCCTATGATCATGATAAGCTTGTCGGGCTGGCTGGCTGTTCTGCCGATTGCGAAGAGATGTGGCAGATCGGTGTGGATGTACTGCCGGAGTACCGGCAGCGCGGCATTGCCTCCGCTCTGACCAGCACTCTGGCAAAGGAAATTATAAACCGCGGCAAAGTGCCTTTTTACTGTTCGGCATGGTCAAATATCCGGTCGGTCAGAAATGCAGTCAGAAGCGGTTTTATTCCCGCCTGGGTGGAAATGACCGCCAAACCGGCAAGTATTGTGGATGAAATAAACATGACTGACAGTGAAAAAACCATGATGATACAAACCTCAGCGGATACTCCTTGATCAGAATGATCAGGTGAAAAAGTACTATCAACAGTCAGGCAGAAATTATGAAAAACGATCTGCGGGAAAACCGCACTCCGCGTGCAATTCTTTTGAATATTCTTCTTGCCACCGTCAGTTTATTTGTCAACGGCTTTGGGATATATCTCACTATCCAGGCAAATATCGGGGTCGCACCATGGGATGTGCTTAATCTGGGCCTTTCAAAAAGCCTCGGTATTCTCTATGGAAATGCTTCCATTGCCATATCAGTTACCATTCTGATCATCGACATCCTCCTGAAGGAACCGATTGGCATTGCTATGTTTATAGACGCTGTTGTTGTAGGAAAGGCGGTGGATTTCTTCAACTGGATCCATGCTGTGCCTCCCTGCCGTTCTTTGCTGACCGCTATTCCCGTACTGGTCACGGGGTTGTTTATTCTGGGGTATACGCAGTATACTTATATGCTTGCCTCTCTTGGCTGCGGTCCCCGTGATACCCTTATGGTTGGGCTGGCAAAACGGGTAAAACGTATCCCGATCGGTGTGGTCAGCATAGCCATTCTCAGTACAGCTACCCTGATCGGCTGGCTTCTGGGCGGGCCGGTAGGGCTTGGAACGCTTCTTTGCGCATTCGGCGCCGGCCCCGTCATGCAGCTGGCTTTCCATACTGTTCATTTTGATGCAACCGGTACCAGGCACCAGCGGCTGAGAGATTCCCTCAAAGTGTTTCTTGCAAAAAAGTAAAGTCTGCGGTGTTTACGCTGACCATACAGATTATTGATTATGACTAAGAGGTGATGATTATGAAGCGCTCTTCCCTCTCCCGGGTTATGAGATTTTCTGTTCTCCTGCTTTGCACTGTGCTGCTGCTCACCGTTCTGACCGGCTGTGCACTTCCGATTACAAAGCATAATCTTCTGGCCGCAGCCATTGCACCCCTGACGATCCCGATCTACATCAATCCTGTTCAGGTACAGCAGGATACAGACAGCACAGCCCTGCCCTGCTATTACGATGCATATTCCGGCACATATTATTATGTCTGTGAAGACCTCAACAAGGCAAGCAGTACAGAATATGACTATACCCTCCGGGCATTTTACTATCAGAACGGTGTCCTCCGTACGAGAACCCTTGCCACCCGCACTGTCATCTATACGCTCTCCGGTCAGGTCTATACCATCTGCCGGGACAATGCCGGCAATACACTTTCCGAAACAGATTACCTCAGCTACGCTGACCGCTATTTCTCCAATTACGCCAAGGTAATGCACTCCCTGAATGGAAATAATTATACGCCGTCTCCATCAATCCCGGCTCCCACCCCAGTCCCCACTCCTGTCGTCACCCCGGTGCCGACTCCCGCTCCGACGGCTCCCCCGTCCGGAAATTACAGTGGTCCCGCACCGGTGATCACCAAAAACCCAACCAGTGAATCTCTTTCCATCGGAGGCACCACCTGGTTTATTGCCCATGCCCAGAATGCAAACAGGCTTGTCTGGCAGGGCGTGAGTCCGTCCGGGCTTGTTTATACAACCTCAGAGATGCTGACGCTTCATCCCGGGCTCAGGCTGGAGACGCAGGCAAATGACACGCTGGCTGTGAAGAATGTCCCGGCTTCTCTGAACGGCTGGGGATTCCAGGCCCGTTTTGAGGGCACCGGCGGTGTAGCTGTCAGTACGGCTGCCTACATTTATGTGGGAGATTTTGTTGCTGCTTACCAGAGTGTTCTGAGTGCGTATCGTTCGGCCTATCAGGTTGGTGGTCACACAGCCCAGTATGCTGCAAGCTATGGCTTAAGCCAGATGATCACTCACAGTTCCCATGTCGGCTATGCATTCAAAGATCTTGACAAGGACGGCACTCCCGAACTGTTTATCGCCGGTATCGGAACAGACAATGCGGCACAAAATCTGGTTTATGATGTGTATACCCTCATCGGTGGTGTTCCGTCTCGCCTTGCCGTTTCCACGGAAGGAAACCGTTTCTATCTGTGCACAGACAATGCTATTCTGAACAGCGGATCTCTCGGTTCCAGCTACTCACACTGTTTTGTCTACCGCTTCAGTAATAACCGCCTCGAATCCTTAGAGGGTTATATGAGCTGCTTCACCGGCAGTGAGTCAGACGGATACTACTACCAGCGAGGTTCTTATTCCCTCTATCCTCGTGAGGGAGACGTCCAGCTGTCGGAAAGTTCTTTCCGCTATCGGGTACAGCAGCGTGAAAATACCGTTTTTCAGCTTCTGTATACTCAGATCGCCTGATTCTCCGGTGTAGAAATTCTGATCCACTCTGATGAAATCAAACAAGCACTGCGGGCCTTTTGGTAGGCTCACAGTGCTTGTTTTTATTCTATGACTGTGCAGTAGCTCACCTGCTCAGATATATCTGGTCATCCAGAGTTCCGGTCAGATTGAAAGATGCGTTTCCTTTGTCAGAGTGTATGGTGTAGTCGCCCTTAAACCCGGTGAAGGTAACAAACCCTTCCGTATCCGTCATCAGCGCTTCATGGCTTTCCCAGGTTCCATGAATCAGCTTCTCCAGCGCCGAATACGCCGGTTTTTCAGTGTTGTCTTCATGTACAAAACCGGAAGGAGCTTTCAGCCAGCAGCCATCGTTAAAATCCCAGGTGGTAATAGCGTCCACCATAGGATGAGCAAAGAGAATGGAATACATTTCCGTGATCTCTTTTGCCTGTCGCTCTTCACCCTCCGGCGTACTTGGCCAGCTGTCCACCTGCCAGTCATTCAGGTCTTCAATATAATCGGGCATAAGATCCCCGGATATCAGGGTGTTCTCTGTAAAGTGAAGCGGGATACCGAAGCGGGAAAAACGCTCCAGCACATCCTCCAGTTTTTCCCTCCCCCAGTAACCCTGATGCTGGTGGCTCTGAATACCGACAGCGCTGATGGGCACATCTGCTTCCAGCAGTTCTTCCAGCAGATTTTCGTAAGACACGCTGGTGTTGAAATCATTGATAAGCAGCACAGCTTCCGGATTGCACTCCTTCGCCGCTGAGAACACTTCCTTCACCAGGCGGACACGGCCCTTTTCTTTGCAGATACGGGTAACAGCGTTATCATATTTGTCGAACACCGGCATGATGACCACTTCATTGATCACATCCCACAGATCGATCACGCCTTTATAGGCTGTCACTTCCCTGCGAATACGCTCCAGCTGGCGCTGTAGGATTTCCTCATTAGAATACTGCAAAAGCCAGTCGGCACAGACAGTATGCCAGCACAGCGGGTGGCCCTTCAGCTGTACGCCCTGACTGCGAAGCCATTGGGCAGCAGCCATTGTTTCCTGGTAGGCCGTCTTCCCTTCCACTGGTTCGTAGCGGCCCCAGTAAAACGGCAGCGTGCCGTAATTGAACAGCTTCAGCCATTTGTCCAGACGTTCCTGTATAAAGGCTTTATGGGCTTCATCCTGAGTCCTCATCAGCTCCACAGCATCAAATGCCCCGCAGCCGAATAAAAACTGATGAGAAATCTGATCAATCCAAACCGGGCAATTTGCTGCAGGAGTGCTATCCGGGTTCAGAAGCTGCAGCCGGGCTTCTGCTTTCCGGTGTTTCAGCTGATCCATGTCAATATCCTCTGTAAGTCTGTATTATAAATATGTTTTCTGATACTGTTATTTTATCCTAAAAGGTTTACTTTCGTCAATACTGTTGCCAAAGACAGATAAAACTATGAGAAAAGTTTTGCGGCAGCCGAGAAAATTATAATTAAAAGTTTAACTGAAAAAGCATAAAACAATTGACTGTCAGCCCTTCCGGTATTAAAATATGCATAATTATTCTATACGCACAATACGAGGCCTAATAATGAAGACAAAAGAAGAACTGAAAAAATCCGCATGTGCAGCAATTGATGCCCGGAGAGATGACATCATTGCATTTGCTGATTCTGTAGCGGCTGAACCGGAACTCGGATTCAAAGAGACAAAAACCTCAGAAAAGTTTGCTTCCCTACTGAAAAGCCTCGGCAGAAAACCGAGAACAGAAGTTGCACAGACCGGTGTAATTGATGAATATCAAGGTACAAACTCCGAAATCCGGGTTGCGGTCATGGGTGAACTGGATGCCATTCTGGTAGCTGACCATCCCGATGCGGATAAGCTGACAGGTGCTGTCCACGCCTGCGGACACAATGCCCAGCTTGCATCGATAGCAGCAATCGCCTACGCACTCCATGATACCGATCTTATGGAGAATCTTGACGGAGATATTGTCCTGATGGGTGTTCCCGCAGAGGAATATGTCGAAATTACCTACCGGAACAAGCTGAGAGATGAAGGCAAACTGTGGTTCCTCAGCGGAAAGCAGGAGTTTATCAGGCTCGGTGAGTTTGATAATATCGATATCAGCGTCATGCAGCACAGTTCAGTGGCAGCACCCGGCTTCAAAGCCGGTGCAACATCGATCTGCAACGGCTTTACCGCCAAGCTGATCAATTACAAAGGCAAGGCAGCTCATGCCGGCGCTGCTCCGTTTGACGGCGTCAATGCACTTAACGCTGCCATGCTTGGTCTGATGGCTGTCCATGCCCAGCGGGAAACTTTCAAAGATGAAGATCATATCCGTGTTCATCCCATCATCACCAAAGGCGGAGATATCGTCAATGTTGTTCCTGCAGATGTCCGGTTGGAGACATATGTACGCGGCAATAATACGGAGGCTATTATGAATGCCTCGGAAAAGGTCAACAGAGCCTTTCAGGCAGGCGGTGCAGCCGTCGGAGCTGAGTGCGAAATCATTGAGCTTCCCGGTTATCTGCCGGTTGTCCAGTGTGATGACCTCAACGATCTCATGTATGAAGAGCTCAAAACGCTCGTAGGAGAAGACGTCATGAAAGTCTGCCCGGGCTTCGGCGGCGGTTCAACTGATCAGGGAGATGTATCCCATCTCATTCCGTCTATTCAGTCTTATTTTGCCGGCGTTGATGGTGGGCTCCATTCCAGGGACTTCCGTATGATCGATAAGGATCTGACCATGCTCACCGCAGCAAAAGCTATGCTCTGTCTGGTTATTGAGCTGCTATATAATCATGCTGCAGCCGGCAAAAAAGTAAAAAATGGTTTCACGCCTGTTCTCACCAAAGAGGAATACCTCCGTGAGTGGGGCAGGATGAAATAAAAAAGTTGTTTTAGGAGAAAGGTAGGTAGAAATGGAAGATTTTAAGAAAAATTTCAACCTGAAGGACTGGAAAGTCCACGTACTGTGCCTTGTGATCATGGTCATTGCCGAACTGATCGGCACAATGAAGATCACTGTAAACGGGGCAAGAGGCAACGGCATCTCATTCTCGCTCATCCCGATGCTGTTCGCCATCGTCATTGGCATCGCTCTCGGTGGTATGAAAAAGATCAAAAAAGAGACTATGGAAGCTGCTTCCCCTTATATCGGGATCTGTGTCATGTTCCTGATTGTGAAGCTCAGCTGCTCCATCGGTCCTCAGTGGAAGTCGATTGTGGCTGCCGGCCCTGCGCTTATCCTTCAGGAGTTCGGTAACCTCGGTACGATTCTCTTCTCTATGCCTCTGGCTGTGCTCGTATTCCGGATGGGTCGTGCATCCATCGGTGCTGCATTCTCTATCTCCAGGGAGCCGTCCATTGCTATTGTCGGTGAGAAATACGGTCTTGACAGCCCTGAAGGTTCCGGTGTTATGGGTGCTTATGTAACCGGTACTGTAATCGGAACAGTCTTCTATGGTATCCTCGCATCGATCTTCGTAGGCATTAAGCTTTTCCACCCATTTGCTCTTGCTATGGCAGCCGGTATGGGTTCTGCGTCCATGCTTACCGCAGCACTTGCTCCTCTGGTGGAAGCCTTCCCGGATATGGAAGAACAGATCAGGGCTTTTGCCGCTACCTCCAACACGCTCACCAATGCTGACGGTCTGTACATGAGCCTGCTTATCGGCCTCCCGCTTACAGAGTGGCTGTACAGAAAACTCAGCAAGAACCATCCTCAGAAAGGCGTCAAGCCCGTCAAAGGGAAAGAAGATATTGTCGTAGAGAAGGAGGATATGTGATCATGAAAGAAAAGAAATCAGAAAACATGGGCAAACTCTGGGCAACCAGAATCAAAGTCCTCATTATCAGCGGCGTTCTGGCTTCCATCGCCAATATGATCTACGAATGGCGTACCCGCGCTGCCACGATCCACATGCCCTGGGAAGTTTTCCCCGCTCTGCTTTACATGTTTATCATCATTGTCATCAGCTGCCTGGTTCATGATCTGCTGGCAAAGGTTCTGCCGTTTCAGGTTCCGGTTATCCTCTATGTGGCTCTGATCACAACGATTCTGAGCTTCCCGTTTACAGGATGGTTTGCATCAACCATGGCAACCGAATTTGCAAAGATTGGTCTTCTCCCCCTCTGCACACCGATTCTTGCCTACGCAGGTATCTCTGCCGGTAAAGACCTTGAAACCTTTAAAGAGCAGGGTGTGGCCATCGTCTGCACAGCTATTCTTGCTTTCATCGGAACTTATATCGGCTCAGCCATTATTGCTGAGATCGTACTTCGTCTCACCAACGTAATCTGATTTTTCTTCGCCGGGAGCTCTAGCCTGTCTCAGGCAGAAGCCCCTAAAAAAACGCTGCTGCGGTTATTTCGCAGCAGCGTCATTTTTTATTTTTTCTTCAGCCTGTCAGCCAGTGCAAACGGAAATGTAACCAATACCATATATACTCCCAGAATCACAATACTCGGCAACAGATACAGGAACGGATACGGCAGCCACCTGTAAAAGATCTCCAGCAGGAAATTTCCCTCTGTTTCCACTGAGAAGAAATAATTGGCTTTCGGATGCAAACCGCTCCAGCGCAGCAGCAGGTTAATCAGAAACACACAGAAAGCAATCAGCAGGGTTGCCAGTGCAGCACGGGGAAGATCACGAAACTTCGGTCGGTACAGGCCAAAGCAAACAAGCGCAAGGCCTTCGATTACAATCATGAAATGTGTTCCGTAATACCCCAGCATTCGCGGCAGCAGCAAAGAATACCCGTCAAAACCGTTTCCTGGCATCAGAAGTGCCATCATAGCTCCGAGAGGCGCCAGAAAAAAGCAGAAGCACTTCAGAGGTTTGCTGTTTCGTAGGACAGCAACCGGAATCAGGATCATATTAATATTGCATAGCTGCAGCGGCAAGATCG
>JAEEGI010018360.1_pt1 | contig 14221 bp, 14 predicted proteins | sample 8958751 | NCBI WGS metagenome assembly JAEEGI01 (sample SAMN16246545, study PRJNA631951) | gut metagenome | biome: gut microbiome; feature: rumen; material: KS-attached | host: Bos | place: Iran: Karaj | collected 2018-10
CGTTCATTGACGCCCCGAAGAGGACAAACCGGAAACGCAGCTTCAAAGTCTTCACATACATCCTCGCCCACCTCAAAGCATTTGGTACAGATGGACGGCCCCACACCGCAAAGCATGTCCGCGGGATCAGAGCCATACGCCTGCTTCATCCTGGCAATCACATTCCCGCCGATGCGTCCGAGGGCTCCGCGCCAGCCAGCGTGACACAGGCCGATAGCTTTTTTCATGGGGTCAAAGAAATAGAAAGCCATGCAGTCGGCGTGACCGGTGATCAGCGTGACAGCGGGATCATCGGTGATAAGACCGTCGCAGGGGGGCAGGCTTTCTCGCGTGTAGCCCCGGCCTCTATCCTTTTCGTCCACCTGAAGGACTGTGATCCCATGCTCATAGCTGTCCATGACCATGGAATCCTCAGGGAACCCAGCGCCGCGGCTGAAGCGGCGATAGTTCTCCATGACGTCGGCACGGTCATCGTTGGTGAAACTCAAGTTCAGCCCTTCGAAGGGTGCTTTGCTCACGCCGCCTATCCGGGCGGAAAAGCCGTGATCGATCTCTGAGCGTACAGAAAAAGCAGGTATGGTATAGATACCCACGCCCTCCTGCTCTCGATAGGCGAAGTTCGGTCTGATCCGACTGTATGCTTTGATAAAAGCCGTTCTGTCCATCACGCGCCGGCGTTCTCGTCCAGGAGCCGCTGCAGCTCCTCCATAAATGTCTGCGTGTCCTTGAACTCCTTGTACACGGAGGCAAAGCGCACGTAAGCCACCTCATCCACACTTTTAAGCTGCTTCATGACCATCTCGCCCAGGGATGCTGTGGAGATCTCGGAATCCAGAGAGTTGTTTACTTCGCGCACGATGCGTTCCACCATCTGGTTTTGTATGTCTGTAGAGATGGGCCGCTTCTCGCAGGCCTTGCGGATGCCCGTGGCGATCTTCTCCCGCTCAAAGGGCTCTCGACGCCCGTCCCGTTTGACCACCATGATGGGGTTCTCCTCTATCCTTTCAAAGGTGGTGAACCGGCGGCCGCATTGAATGCACTCCCGCCGACGACGGATAGCCGTGCTGTCCTCGTTGGGACGACTGTCGACGACCTTGCTCTCCATGCTGCCGCAGTAACGACATTTCATTGGCTTGTCCTCCGATGGCACGATTTGTACCAGTAAAGTATACCATATTTTTCCCCCACCCATCACAGGGGATTCTGTAAACATGCTATTAACAATTCACGCCGGATACTCCCTCATGTCCACCAGGATCACGTCCTCCCCGATCTTCTGGATGCGGCAAAAGGGGATGACGATGCCGTCGCGGGCTTTCATAAGGCCCAACACGTTTCGCTCCCCGGGCACGACAATAGCCAGGATGGCTCCCGTGCACAAGTCCAGTTCAAGATCGATGACGCAACCCATCCGTCCCCCGTCGCATACGTTGATGACCTCCTTGCACTTAAGATCGGAGAATGTCGTTTTTATCTCCATGCGCGCCTCCTTCCTGTCTCAATCTATGCGAAATAAAACGAATCAGAACTTGACTGACATGTCGAAAACAGCTACAATAAAGCAGCCAATAGATCGTATTCGGGAGGAATGTTAGATGGATACGAAACGGATCATGGTCCTATTGCTATTCTTTGGATTGATGCTTATAGGTTGCCAGGGTTCCTCTACGAAAGAGACGATCTCTTCAACAACTTCAGCGACACAAATAGCCACAGCTGTCGACGCCGTAACTCCGCTTCCGCCCTTATCTGTCAAACAGCTGGTAATTGCGACGCCTACTACAACGTTCACGTCGATTCCAACCTTTACCCCGTCACCTTCTCCGACTCCCATACCCTCCCTTTCTCCTAAGCCCACTTGCACGCCCTTCACCATCGTCTGGATGTCGGATACACAGATCTACAGCCGTATCTATCCGGAGGTGTTCCTCAGCATTTCAGATTGGATCCTGAACAACCGGGAGAAAGAAAACATTCAGTTTGTGATCCATTCAGGGGATGTTGTGGATGGTCTCGGTCCCACAATGTATGAGAATGCTGCCAGAGCTTTGGTTCCAATATTTGAAAAGCTGCCAGGCATGATTGTCTGTGGGAACCATGACACCGCACCGAATGATTATTTTTATAGCTTTTCACATCAGCCCTATGCGCTTCTGGTTCATGAGGAAGGCCAGACCCTGAGTTGGAATAACGGTGAAAACGTCTATGCTTCCTATGTGACCTTTCATGCGGCCGATACGGATTTTCTTGTGTTCGGTATAGGCTATAATATGGTCCGCATTAACTGGATGAACGAGGTGATCGAAAAACATCCCGATCATGTGGTGATCACTGTTGTGCATAAAGGCCTTCAAAAGACAGGCGCTTATACCATGGAAACCCGACCCATATTCTTTGAAGTAATGCCCCAATGGCCAAAATTCAGGTTGATACTATGTGGTCATGAACGCGGCAATCTTATCAGGACCGATTGGTTCGATGACGATCATGATGATACTCCGGAGCGTTCTGTCACCACCATGATGTACAACTATCAGGATGATTGGGACGCCGGGCTAGGCTTCATCCGCCTATTGCGTTTTAACCCCGAAGACCACAGCATCGAGGTTTCCACTTATTCTCCCTGGTACGATCAATGGGGATACTCCAAGGTCACAGACGAGGAGAACCACTTCATCCTGACCAACGCCTGGTAAACAACCTCCCTTTTTGCACGGCTGTCGCGTACGCGGCGGCCATTTTCATTCCCTCCGAATCCGCACGTCACAGGTCACAAGCTGCATAGTATAAGCTATCTTTCTGAAAGGGAGGTATGTAACCAGATGCAGCAAAACTATCAAAGCGGTGACGCCTGCTGCTTTACGAGCCGCGGGCCCGGCATGGACCCCACCATGGAGAACAATGTGGTCATGGCAGGCGAGGTCACCAGCGACGGGACCTGCGGCTATACCCCTGCCGGCGGGTGCCCGTTGGCCACGGTGTATTTCCCCAGCCAAACTTATCGTGCCGGCTACTGTCCGGGGGAAGCTCTCATGAAGGGCACCCTGTTCCCTGAGTTGGTCTTCGAACGTGTGATGTCGGAGGAGGTGTGAATCATGGATCAGGATCGTTTGGCTCTGCTGAAAAAGATCGGAGAAGCCAGGTTCACCTGTGTGGAACTGAACCTGTATTTGGACACCCATCCCGATGACATGGCCGCCCGAGCGGACTATAACAGCTACAGTGACAAGCTCCAGGCTCTGCTGGACACGTATACCAGTGTCTACGGCCCTCTGATGAATTTTGGGCAATGCGATCTGGATGCCGGCAGTTGGGTCCGGTCCCCTTGGCCCTGGGAAACAGTGTGAGCCGGAAAGGAGAAAGCTATGTGGATCTATGAAAAGAGACTTGAATACCCTGTCAACATCACGAAGCCGGATTTGCGGATGGCAAAACTCCTGATGGCTCAGTACGGCGGTCCGGACTCCGAGCTGGGAGCAGCTCTGCGATATCTGACCCAGCGCTACTCCATGCCCGATGACCGGGTCAAGGCCACCCTGACCGACATCGGCACGGAGGAACTGGCTCACTATGAGATGATCGGCACCATGATCCGGCAGTGCATGCAGGGCGCCACCTGCGCGGAGCTGGACCAGGCGGGCCTCGCTGGGTACTACACCATGCATGACCACGGTGTGTTCCCCGTGGACCCAAACGGTGTGCCCTTCACCACAGCCTATATTGCCTGCACCGGCGACCCCATCGCGGACATCACCGAGGACATGGGCGCTGAGCAGAAGGCTCGAGCTACCTATGAGCACCTGATGAACATGACGGGCAACGAGCAGATTTTGGAGCCCCTCTACTTCCTTCGGGAGCGGGAGGTGGTCCACTTCCAGCGGTTCGGCGAGTGCCTGGAGATCATCCAGGGCATCTACAACGGCCGCAGCTCCTGCTCCTGCCGCAACGCCCGCCGGCGGAGGCCGTAAAAAAGGAAAAGGACTGGTAAAAAATGCCGCCCCTTCCGTCCATAGGCTTCGCAAGCGCTTGCGTGGCGGAAGGGGCATACCAATGCGAAAGCAGGGCTGTCTGCGATCTCTTGACCAGCAGAATTTCCCTGCTCTTCGTATTTTTTAATTCAAAGTAAAATATCAGCCCCTGCTCAAAAAGGGGATTGTCGATAAAGCCAATACCTCACGCCACGCGTTTTGCAATGACGACGAAACGACCGCCGCTGGTATAGCTATCACAGGTGGAAAGAACCAAGAGCTCATCGCCAAAAGAAGCATCGATGCCTGTATCGTACAGGGCCATGGCCTTAACGTGCTTCATGTAATCGTTGAACTGCTCTTCCGTGTCCAGCGATGTGTAGTTGTAGTAACGAAACCCCTTCTCCTCTCGATCCAGGACCCGCGTCCGCATCGCCACGATTACCTCATAGGTCCGCTCCTCGTACAGCGTGTCGAAATACAGCGTGGAGTGCGTCTCCCAGTAGGACTTGTCCTCGTATTTTTTGAGTCCGCCGAATATAGCCCCGTTCCGCATTTGGTGACCATACACAAGATAATAGCTTCCGTTCGGATCACAGTCGGAATCCACGAAAGGAACGCCGCTGTATGAGAAGTTACCGTCGAAATCGTGGCCCAGGTACTGCAGCGGCCGATCCGGGCTGTACATCACCGGGTAATCCACGTTCGTATCCGGAATGGTTATCCAGGCAAAGAAATCGTGATTCCGCTCGTATATGGGCAGATACCGCTCCAAACGCGTTGGCTCTGCCTGTTCCTCCGCTGCAGATCCATCCCCCGTTCCCTTAGCCAGAGGCTCTTTGGCCGGAGGATCTATGCCCTCTTCTCCGTTTTCACCGATCACGATATTCGTCTGGGTAGGCTTTTTCGTTGCCGCTGGCCTTGCCGTCGGCCGCGATCTGGACTCATCTCGCGGCGCCTTCAGGGCAGACAGTTCATGGAACGTGTCCGCTTCCTTCTCCGACTGCCGCAACTCACGAATGAGCATGATTGCGGATACCAGGAACGCGACCGCAAAGACGAAAGCCGCGATCAGAAACACAATATTCTTTTTTTCCTTTTTCTTCTTTTCCATCGGGTTCAGAATCGGATGCGGCGCTTGCAGCGCCGCATCCGCTATTCAGTCCTTATTGTTCCGTCTCTTTTCTCTTCCTCCGGGAAGCGACCACCAGCGCTCCGCCACAGCCGACTGCCGACATCAGCGTCAGGCTCAGCATCAAGCAGATCAATCTCTTTTTCATAGGTTCTTTCCTTTCCTGTAGCGTGTCTTGGTAAGTGCCACGCGGGCTTTTTGTGCCAGGAAATATGTTTAAATATTTTAAGCATTTTCCTTATTTTTGGGGCACAATTCACCCATTTATCCAGTCTGTTTGATAATAGCACAACCAAGACAGAATGTCCAGCCTTTTATTTTCAATTTGTTCATACATTATTTGGAAGCCTCCCTTCGCCCACCAGCGGACGCGGTCCGGCCCGTGCTCCAGAGCATCTGCAGCGTCCGAAGAATAACGCCAAAAAAGCGCTGCCGTTCCTGCGGCAGCGCTGTTTGTTCCTATATTATTTCATTGGCCTGCCTCGGGGAGGCAGTGCATATGGGTCTTACTAAGGACGCGGAAGCCCTCGGCCTTACCGCCCAGGGAGCGCAGGCCGAAGTCGGCGGCCCGGAGCTTCAGGTACAGAGCCACGCTTTGATAGGCCTCCGAATCCTCCGGGAACTGGGTTTTGTGACAGAGGACGGCGGAGAGCTGCCGCTGCAGGAGCCCCCGGGTCGTGACGAACCGGTTGGGCTTCGCCGTCATGTAGAAGGCCAGGGCCTCTACGGGGGCAGCGGAGGCCCCGTACTTTTCCATGATCTGGGGGAAGGGCCCAAAGAAGGCCAGGCGCTTGGCCGCCTCCCCCACCCTTCGATGGTCCACATGACATTCGCTCTTCACGTCCGGGTCCGGGGCCAGGATCATCTGGGGCCGGAAGTCGCCCAGGACCCGGGCGACCGCCTTCACCAGGTCTTCAAAGTCGTAGAACCCGCCGTCGCTGAAATCGAGAAAGCGCACGTCAGTGACGCCCAGGGTCTTAGCGGAAGCCCGGGCTTCCGCCTGGCGAAGGTGGATCAGCTCCTCCGGCGTGGTGCCCTGGGGGGCGTGCTCCAGGCCGTAGCGGCCGTCGGTGCAGATGAGGAAGCAGACCTGCTTCCCAGCGGCGGCCAGTTTGGCGGCCGTGGCCCCCGCGCCGATCTCGATGTCGTCGGGATGGGGGCCCAGGAACAGGTATCGGTCGAAGGATTCCACCCGAGGCGGCGGGGCGGCGAAGCGCAGGGCGAGGCGGGTCAGGCTCATGCTTGCTTCGCTTCCCGGCGGGCCTTCAGCTCGGCGCAGATGCGGTCGTACTCCGGCTCGTCCAGGGTGTAGTGCCTCACGTAGAGCACGTAGCTCAAAGCCATCAAAGCAAGGGGCAGCACGATCATCACCAGCAGCAGGCCCAGGGCCTGGCCGTGGGTCACGTTCTGCAGCAGGTCGTGGATCTTAGAGAGCTTGTCCGCCTCGGTGATCAAACTGGCGGCGGCCTGGTTCTCGAGATCGGAGATCTCCTTGGTGTACTTCGTCACGCCGATCGCCATGTAGGTGACGGAGGTGATCACCACGGTCAGCGCGGAGGCCATCTTGGTCAGGAAGGGCCGCATGGAGGTGATGATGCTCTCGTCCCGGGTGCCGTGGATGTACTCGTTGTATTCCACGGTGTTGATGATGGAGATCATGAGGATCAGGTAGTAGCCGTACTGGCCGAAGTTGGCCACCATGTAGCCGATGGTGACGAGAAGGAACTTAAGGTCCATGCCGCCCAGCATCACAGACCCGGCCTTCATGGCAACGCCGGCGATGGACATGAGGATATAGCCCGCGATGGATATCTTGAGCAGCATCAGCATGAACTTCTTGCGGGGCACCTTCCGGGAGATGGCCGGATAGAAGATCATCAACAGGGCCGTCACGGACATGCCGATGGTGGTGAAGAGGCTATAGAGCCCGCCCTCGTAGCCGAACTCGAAGTAGATGTAGGTGGAGCCGATGCCGGAGACCACGATGGTGTTGCCCACCTCGTGGACTAGGAAGATGAGGGCGATCCACAGGAGCTGCTTGTTGCCCGTGATGGTGCCCCAGATCTTCTTGAAGCTGACGGGGGGCACGGGCTCCGCGTTGTAGGACCGGTCCTCATGGACGCCGAAGAGCACGAAGCACAGGAACAGGGGGCACAGGATGGCGATAGCGAGGCCGATGTACCCGTAGGCCACGGTGGCGCTGCCGCCCAAGGCGCTCTTGCCGGTGGTCAGCATGGGGATCAGGATGCTGGCCGTGACGCCGCCGATGCCCGCGAAGAGGGTGGTGCGGGCGGTGAAGGTGTTCCGGGCGTCGCCGTCGGAGCTCAGGGAGGGGATCATGCCCCAGTAGGAGATGTCGCCCATGGTGTAGGTGATGCTGAAGAGGAAGTACATGAGGCCGAAGAACCACACGAAGGGCCACCCCTGGAGCTTGGTGTTGAAGGTGGAATAGATGACCAAAGAGGTGGAGATCATGCCCGCCAGTATCCAGGGCTTGAACTTGCCGTGCTTACCCCGGGTGCGCTCGATGATGTTGCCCATGATGGGGTCGTTCAAAGCGTCGAAGATCCGGGCGCCGAACATGATGGCCGTGATGGTGGCGAACTGGCCCGTGGTGAGCTGCCGGGTGAAGAGCACGAAGGTCAGCAAGAAGTTGGTCACCAGGGTGTAGACCATGTCCCGGCCCACGGTGCCCAGGGGGAACATGATCAGGTTCTGTCTGTCGCGTTTAGCTTGTTCCATATATCCTCCTCTGCGTTTCACAGGATTAGGTAAACTGTACCATCTTTCGGGGAAAAAGGCAACGGGTCAAGTCTTGCCCGCGCATTATTTTAGAAAGCGGAACACCCGCTCGTAGAAGTCCCCGGCCTCCTCGTAGGCGGCGTGGCCCAGGCCCGGATAGAGATAGAGGACGCTGCCGGGGATGCGGGCGGCCAGGGCCCGGGAACCTTCGGCGCCCACGATGCGGTCCTCCTCCCCGCCCAGGATCAGGATGGGGCAGGCGATGTTGGAAAGTTCCGCCGAGGCGTCGAAGGACAGGATGGCCTGGGCGTTGACCAGGAACCGGTCGTAGGTTTCAGGCTTGCCCACGAAGCGGAGGAAGGGGTACATCTTCCGATACTTCTTGAGATAGGCCGGGGAGTAGCTCCGCTCCGCCGTGTCGATCATGAGGGCCTTGTGATCCCCCCGCCGGGCCATGTCCATCCAGCCGGGGACGCAGCTAAGGATCACGTCGTTCACGCATGGCGCGGTGACGGCCAGGACCAGCTTCTCCACCAATTCCGGGTGGTCGATGGCCAGATACTGGGCGATCAGGCCGCCCTCCGACACACCCAGGAGGTTGGCCCTTTCGATGCCCAGGGCCTTCAGGGCCGCCGCCTGGTCCGCGGCCATGTCCCGGATGGAGGTGCCCTGGGGCAGGGGGTCCCGGCGGCTGAACAGATAGACGGTAAAGTCGTTCAGATAGGGCTTGTAGGGGCCAACCAGCAGCAGGGCCTTCCCCGCCACCGTAGCGAGGCCGTCGGAGAGCCCCGGCAGGATCGCCAGTTTCTTCGGCCCGCTGCCGAAGGATACGTAGGGCATGGTGCCCCCGTCCAGGGGGACCTGCCCGTTTTTAGCGTTCCAAAACATATTTTTCACCGCCTTTTCGGGGATGGTTTTAGTGTAATTTCGGGCCGTGGATTTGTCAATACGCCCGGAGCGCCGCCTGATTATTTCCACAGTGGGGCCAGGATGTGACATTTTTGTGGACCGATTGACAAGGGGGCCCCCCAGGTTTACAATGCAGGCAACAAAGCAAAGGAGGTAAAAAGCTATGCATATCCTTGTTTCTCTGTTGATCGGCGCTCTGGTGGGCTGGCTGGCCGGGAAGATCATGCACAGCAAGGGCGGACTTATCCGGAACATCGTGCTGGGCCTCTTGGGCGGCGCCCTGGGCGGCTGGCTGGGGAGCCTGATCGGCGTGGAACCCACCAGCTGGATCACCAGCATCCTGATCGGGATCGGCGGCTCCTGCCTCCTGATCTGGATCATGCGCAAACTCTTCAAGTGACTTGATTCCCTCTCCCCCTCTACGGACTGCCGCAGACCTCTGCGGCAGTTCTTTTTTGTCCCCGGCATTGTGTTGGGGACGGGGCCGTGGTAGAATAGGCGCAAAAGGAAGGTGGATCGTCTATGGAGCTTTTGGATAGGAACGGATTGACCGAGGCGGAATATCTGGCCAGCTATCGAGTCGGGGACTACGAACGGCCCTCGGTGACGGCGGACGTGGCCGTGTTCCGGGAGACGCCTGTCGGCCACGAGCTGCTGCTCATCCGCCGGGGCGGCCACCCCTTCCTGGGCAAGTGGGCCCTGCCGGGGGGCTTCTCGGAGCCCGGGGAGACCGTGGACGGGGCCGCCGTCCGAGAGCTGCGGGAGGAGACGGGGCTCTCCGGCCTCGCCCTGACCCCCGTGGGCTTCTTCTCCCTGCCGGGCCGAGATAAGCGGGCCTGGACCATGTCCGAGGGCTTCGCCACCCTCCTAACCGAGGACGGCCCAGAGCCCCAGGCCGGGGACGACGCCCGGGAGGCGGCCTGGTTCGCCGTGAACAGCCGCTGGGCCCAGGGGGTGTTGACCCTGTCCTTTGAAGGCCCTGAGCGCTTCGAAGCGAAGCTGGTCCGGGACGGCAGCTACGCCTTCTCCATCCTGGACACGGGGGGCCTGGCCTTCGACCACGCCCACATCATCGCCCGGGCCATGCACGCCATGGGGTTCCTGCAGCCCGAGGCGGCGGACTACGATACCATGAACGCCCAGCTCGCCTCCCTGGTGGAGGGGGTGCCCCATTCCCTGGCCAACCTGTCCAACGCCGCCGCCCTGCTGTGGGAGCATCTTGGCGGCATCAACTGGGCTGGGTTCTACCTGCTCCAAGGGGACAAGCTGGTGCTGGGGCCCTTCATGGGCAAGACCGCCTGCATCGAGATACCGCTGACCAAGGGGGTCTGCGGGGCCGCCGCCCGGACGGATTCGACCCAGCTGGTGCCGGACGTCCACGCCTTCCCCGGCCACATCGCCTGCGATTCCGCCTCCCGGTCGGAGATCGTGGTGCCCCTGCACAGGGACGGCCGGGTCTTCGGCGTGCTGGACATCGACTCCCCCCTGCTGCACCGCTTCACCGAGGCGGACAAAGCGGGCCTCGAAGCCTTCGCCCGCATCCTGGAGCCAGCCATAGCAGATATATAAAAGGAAGAAAAAAACGACCGGCGTGCCCTTGGGTGCGCCGGTCGTTCGTTTTGGATGGGGTTATTCCTGCCCTTGCTCCTCCGCCTTCTGCTTCTCCATCTCCCTATCCAACACCAGCTTGAACTGGGTCTCGTAGAGCTCCTTGTAGACGCCGCCCTGGGCGAGGAGGGAATCGTGGGTGCCCCGCTCCTGAATGACGCCGCCAGACAGGACCAATATCTCGTCCGCCGCCAGGATGGTGGAGAGCCGGTGGGCGATGACGATGCTGGTCCGGCCCGCCATCAACGTCTCCAGGGCCTCCTGGATGGCGCTTTCGGAGATGGAATCCAGGGCCGACGTGGCCTCGTCCAGGATCAGGATCTTGGGGTCCTTCAGGATGACCCGGGCGATGCTCAGCCGCTGCTTCTCGCCGCCGGAGAGCTTCAATCCCCGGTTGCCCACCACGGTGTCATAGCCGTCGGGCTGGGCCAGGATGAAGTCGTGGATGCTGGCCGCCCTGCAGGCCGCCTCCAGCTCCGCGTCCGTGGCGTCCTCCTTGGCGTAGAGCAGGTTCTCCTTGATCGTCCCATTGAAAAGATAGGTATCCTGGGTCACCATGCCGATCTGGCTTCTGAGGCAGGTGAGATCCATATCCCGCACATCCACGCCGTCGATGAACACACGGCCGTCCCACACGTCGTAGAGCCGGGGGATCAGGTTGATGATGGTGGACTTGCCGCTGCCGGAGGGGCCCACGATGGCGTACATCTTGCCGGCGGGCACGGTGAAGTCGATGTCCTTCAGGATCACCTTCTCCGTCTCATAGCCGAAGCGCACATGCTCGAAGCGGATCTCGGCGTCGATAAAATCGGGGGTCAGGGTCTTCTCCGGGGTGCTGATGGCGATCTCCCGATCGAAATAGTCGAAGATGCGGGAGAACAGGGCCAGGGAACGGGTGAAGTCCACCTGGATGTTCAGCAGGGATTCCACGGGCCGGTAGAGCCGGTTGATAAGGGCCACCGTAGCGGTGACGGTACCAACGGTCAGGGCGGTATCCATGTTCTTGATGATGAACCAGCCGCCGGCGAAGTAGATGAGCAGGGGCCCGATCTGGGTGAACATGCCCATGACCACCCGGAACCAGCGGCCGCTGCGCTCCTCCTTCAACGCGAGCTGGGTGACCTCCTCGTTGACAGCCACGAACCGCTCGTATTCCCGCTTCTCCCGGGTGAAGAGCTTCACCAGCAGGGAGCCCGAGACGGACAGGGTCTCGTTGATGAGCTGGTTCATCTCGTCGTTCTTGGCCTGGCTGTCGGTGAGGAGCTTCCAGCGGGTGCGGCCCACGCTCCGGGTGGGAATGATCAGCAGCGGGATCACCAGGATGCCCACGCAGGCGAGCTGCCAGCTCATGGTGAACAGGGCCACCAACGTGGTGACCACCGTGGCCACGTTGCTCACGATGTTGGTCAAGGTCCCGGAGATCACGGAGGACACGCCGCTGATGTCGCTGTTCATGCGGGTGATGATGTCGCCCTGCTTCTCCGAGGTGAAGAAGGCGTGGGGCATGTGCTGCAGATGGTCGTACATCTGGTTCTTCATGTCGAAGATGATGCGGCGGCTGATCCAGGCGGAGATATACCCGGAGAGCACGTTGACCACCTGGGACACGGCCAGCGTCCCAAGCGCCATGAGGAGCAGCTCAATGAGCAGCTTCATGTCCCGGCCGATGAGGGCTTCGTCCACGATCCGCCCCGTGATGATGGAGGGCAGCAGCCCCACCACGGAGGAGAGCAGGATGGTGACGAACACCAGCAGGAACTGGACCCAGTAGGGCTTGAGATAGCCCAGGATGCGCTTAATCAAAGCCCCGGTGACCCGGGGCATGTTTTGTTTTTCTTCCTCGGTGAGGAAGCCTCTGGGGCCGAAATGCCCGCCCGGACCTGCCATGGAACGCCTCCCTTACTTCTCGGTCTTTTTGGTGGAGGTGGTCTTCTTCGCGGTGGTCTTCTTGGCCGTCGTGGAAGTCTTCTTGGCGGTGGTGGAGGTCTTCTTCGCCGTGGAGGAGGTCTTGCCGGCGGTGGAGGTCTTCTTCTTGCCGGAGGTGGAGGAGGTCTTCTTTTTCTTGCCCGTGGAGGTGGTGGCCTGGGCGGGCGTGTCGTCCCCCAGCAGGGACACCAGGGACCCTAGGAGGCTGCCGCCGCCGCTCTGCTGCTGGGCAGGCTGGCTGCTGCCGCCCAACAGGCTCCCCAACAGGGAACCGCCGCCGCTCTGCTGGCTGGAACCGCCGCCCAGGAGGCTCCCCAGCAGGGAACCGCTGCCGGCGCTCTGCTGCTGCACGGGTTGGGCCGGGGTGCTGTCGCTGAGCAGGGACCCCAGCAGGCTGCTGCCCGCGCTGGTGTCCGCGTCGTTGCCGCCGCCCAGGAGCATGCCCAGCAGGGAATCGTTGCTGCTCTGCTGCTGCACGGGCTGGGCGCTGCCGCCGCCCAGGAGGCTCCCGAGCAGGCTCCCGTTGGAGCTGCCGCCGCCCAGGAGGGACCCCAGGAGGCCGCCGCCGCTGTTGGAGCTGCCGCCCAGCTTGTTCTTCAAGAGCAGGAACAGCAATATGGGCGCGGCGATCTTCAATATGCTGCTGGCCTGCCCGTTGGACACGTGGGCGTTGCTGGCCGCGGTTTGGGTGGCCGTGGAGGCGTTCCCGCCCAGCAGCAGGGACAGAAGGTCCAGGCCGCCCGCCCGGGTGCCGCCGCTGCGGGTGACGGTCTGCTGCTCCTCAACGGCCGCGTTGGTGCGGGAGACCAAGGTGCCGGAGGCGCTGTCCTTTTCGATGGCGGGCAGGACGGCGTTGAGCACGTCCTCCACCTGCTTTTCCGTGACCCCCCGCCCCGCCGCTTTGGCGATGCTCTGGAGGGTGTTTTCATCCAACAGACCGCGAATGGAATCCATACTTTTTACGCTCCTTTCCAAGATAGCATAAAAATACCACAATTCTGAGGGAATATCAATGCGCGATGCAAAAAAATCGCAGATTTTGTTTCAGAATCCGTTGCAACCTACCATACCTTGTGGTATACTGCTTCCATCCATAGTATATATGGTGCATTCTCAAAAGGGGGAACTCGACTTTGGAAGAGGAAAAGAAAGTAAAGACCGCCAAGGCGGAAGACAAGAAGGAGCCGGCCAAGAAGGCGCCCGCCAAGAAGGCTGAGCCCGCGGAAGCGAAGAAGCCCTCCGCCGCCGCGTTGAAGGCGGCTCTCGCGCAGATGGAGGAGAAGGAGACCGGCAAGAAGAAGAACACCGTCCTGTGGCGGGTGCTGGCCTTCGTCATGTGGGCCCTGGCCATCGTGGCCATGTATCTGCCCCAGCTCGGGGATCTGGAGCTGCCCTTCGGCGCCATGCGGATGCTGGTGCTGAAGAACTACACGCCCATGATCATCGACATCGTGGTGGCCGTGGCCCTGTGCATCGGCGCCGCCCTGCTGTGGAAAAAGGCCAACCACATCCATCCCATCAAGTCCCACAACAAGGTCGCCCAGTTCATCTGGAACCAGCTGGGCCTCATCATGGCCTTCCTGATCTTCTTCGTCATCGGCCTCGTGCTGATCCTGAAGAACGACAAGCTGGACGCCAAGACCAAGAAGATCGCCATCGCGGCCCTGGCCGCCATCACGCTGCTGGTGGGCGGCGTCTCCGCCGACTATCATCCCGTGACCCAGGACGAGGTGGACAAGGTCACCCAGGAGTACAACATCGACACCCAGGATCCCGACGGCTGCTTCTGGACCACCTACGGCAAGAAGTATCACCTCTTCGGCGACTGCCAGGCCCTGACCAACACCTCCGAGGAAAACCTGCACCACACCTCCCTGCAGGAAGCCTGGGAGAACAACCGGGGCGAGCTGTGCAGCTTCTGCGCCAAGCGGGCCAC
>JAEEGI010018361.1_pt1 | contig 14221 bp, 11 predicted proteins | sample 8958751 | NCBI WGS metagenome assembly JAEEGI01 (sample SAMN16246545, study PRJNA631951) | gut metagenome | biome: gut microbiome; feature: rumen; material: KS-attached | host: Bos | place: Iran: Karaj | collected 2018-10
CGTGATCCGCTTCTGTTTCACAGAGAACAAAAAGGACGGGCCGCCGCAGGGCAGTCCGTCCTTCTTTTATCTACTCCCGGCACTCGCGCAGATAGCGGCCGAGCACGCTGCCCGGATCGTCCGGAGCGACGGCGAGCGAATAACAGCAGAGACTGTGGACAAATTCCACCGAACGGTCCATCTGGTTCCAGACGCGGAAGCCGTTTTTGGCAAGACACGCCATACCGACGCGGTCGTAGCCCTCGGGATGTTTGACGCCGCCCTCGGCCTGGCTGCACGCGACGATCAGAGGTTTTTCCTGCGCGCCGAAACGCTCTCGCAGGCTGTCGAGCGCGGCCGGGATCATGTTGCCAGCGCCGTAACCGAGCAAACAGACGAATCGCTCATCTCCGCTCCAGCGCGGATGCGTGCCCGGCATCGCCAGGAACCAGCGCACGCCGCCGCAGCTTTTTCTCAGTTCATCGGGCTCCAGCCAGTTCAGACGCTTTGCTTCGTGCGTCAGGTCGTCCGTGTGCGCCGTGCGCTCGGAAATCTGCGCCGATTCGAGCGCCCAGTCGGGATTGAAGAACAGCGGCTGGCCGTTGACGGCGGTAAAAGCGTCGGGATGCATGGCGTGCGCCTTGTGGACGCGGTCACCGGGGATCAGCTTCCAGTTGAAGTACACCCACACGCCGCGCAGGTCGGTGCAGCAGGCCATCGCCGCGCCGCGCAGGTTGGACGTGACGTCTTCGGGCATGTAGTCGAGCGTCAGCTGGCTGCCGGTGAGGACGACGGGGATGGGCAGATTGCCGAAACACAGGCTCAGCCATGCCGCCGTGTTCGCCATCGTGTCGGTGCCGTGCAGGATGAGCACGCCCGTCAGGCCGTTTTCAAGCTCTTCGATGATGCAGCGGGAAATGGCAAGCCAGTGCCCGGGATCCATCTCCGAGCTGTCAATGCCCGGACGCCCGAGAGGCTCGCGGATCACGGCCTCGACGCCGCGCTCGTTCAAAAGTTCGTCCAGCGACGCGCGCAGTCTCGCCGAGGCGCCGGATACGGGGGCCTTGCCGTTGCCGTCAAAGCCGCTGGCGATCGTTCCGCCCGTGAAGATGACCAAAAGCCGTCCCATGAAAACGTCTCCTTTGCGAGTGAAATGAGGATCATCGTCCGTCACTATTCTAGCACGATTTTTTCATAAAAAAAGGAGACAGCCGCAAGGCCGTCTCCGTTATTTTTGTACAGAACCGCTCGTTAATCAGGGAACACGGGCAGACGTTCAAGATAGGTCACGTCGTGACCGTCATAGCCGCCCTCCTCGAGCAGAGGCGCAACTTTGGCGACGACCGTGCAGCCCGTCTTGTTCAGGATCTCCTCCACCGCCTTCAGTGAGCCGCCCGTGGAGACCACGTCGTCGACGATGGCCACGCGCTTGTGCCAGATCTTCTGCACGTCGGCGCTGTCCATGACGAGATGCTGCTGTCCGGCCGTGGTGATCGACTGCACATCGACGATCAGCGGATTTTCCATGTACACCTTCACCGACTTACGGATAACGATGTAGTTGATGCCCATCATCCGGGCCATTGCATGCGCAAGCGGGATCGCCTTAGCTTCGGGGCAGATGAGATAATCGATATCAGCGGGCAGCTTGGTGACAAGTACTTTCGCGCACTCTTCGACCAGTTCCGTGTCGCCGAGCATGATGAAGCCGGCGATCTGAAGGTGTTCGTTGACGCGATGCAGCTGAAGATGACGGGTCAGACCGGCAATGTGAAGCTCATACGTTTCGTTCATGATGAATGCTCCTTTATTGTTTACAGATGAAAGATAAAGCGGATCGCGATGCCCGCAAGCAGACCGACGAAGGGATTCCAGCGCGCGGAAGCGAAGATCGTCGCGCCGACGACCATGCCCCACGGGCCGAAACCGAAGCCGTTCAGCGACTCGGGAGGAACGGCCGCAAGCGCCAGCGCCGTGTTGTTGATGAACGTGACGAACACGCCGAGCACAAGCAGGAAGCCGGCGATCGACGAACGATGCACGTAGCGTCCGATCGTGGGCAGCAGTCGGAAGATCAGCAGCGCGGCCATGATCACCATCATCATCACCGACGAGCGCACCGGATTGGGCGCCGTGGCCGTGCCGGAGATGATCGACTCGACGGGCGAGCCGCCGAACAGCGTCGAAGCGATGTCGGCCAGGCTGGAGTATATCGCCAGATGATCGACGTTGGCGTTCGTATTCGCGATCGAGCCCGTGATCTTGCCGAACGAGATGTTCGCGCCGATGTTGATGCAGGCCATCGCCAGCGCGCCGGAAAGCACGCGGCGGTTGCGCCAGAAGCACCATTCGATGTTGCCGAAGTTGAACTTCTCCAGCGTGATGTCGGCCGAGAGACGGTCGAGATCCATCTTGCGCACGCGCAGCAGATAATTGTACAGCACCGTCGCCGCCGTCACCGAGATGATGATCGTCCAGGCCAGATCACGCGTGCAGAACCACACGGCCAGCGCCACGACCACCGACAGCGAGCCGGACCACTTCTCCGACTTGAGCATTTCGACCGACACGTTCGCCAGCATCAGGCCGACGCCGGCCATCATGGAATCGACGATCGCCGGACCGATCCAGGCCACGATCGCCTCGTTCAGCCCCATCAGCGAAGGGATCAGCAGGAACACGGCGCCCCAGAAGACCATGCTGAGACGTTCGCGCACGTCCTTCCCCATGCTCCCGGCCAGCGTGATCGTCTCCGCCTGGAACGAGATCGTCGCCACGGAGTTGAAATACAGCGAGCCGCCTGCGCCGATCAGAAACGCCAGCGCCGTCGGCAGCGCCGCAAAGCCGTACATCAGCGCCAGCAGGCCCTGCGGGATGCCGTTGACGACGACCGCCAGCGCAGCCAAAAGATCTGTGAGCATTACCAAGTCACTCTCCCATAAAGAACGGTTTTGGGAAAAATCCCTATACTTTTTAACTCACTACGCGGTTAAAGTCAACACTCTTTCCCCCCTGACACACGCGCCGCCGGGTGAAAATACGCCGAAAAAACACCCTGCCGTGCAGAGTCTCACAAATTGCGTTTTTATGATAAGATAGCGGCGGCTCTCTCATCACAATCATCCACTTCCAAAGGATTGATCACATGACTTTCGGACATGAACTCAGTCTCGTCTTCTGGGCGGGATTCGCCATTCTCTCGTTCATCATCCGTATTTCCTCGCTGTTGCTGATCCCCCGCCGTCACAGCCCGTCGACGGCGACAGCGTGGCTGCTGGTGATCCTGCTCTGGCCGTGGCCGGGCATCATCGCCTACTCGTTTTTCGGTACCAATGTTCTGCCCAAGCGCCGCATGGAACGACATAATGCCGCGCTCTCGCGGCTCCAGGACTTTCGCGATCGCCTGCGCGCCCATCATCCCGGCGCGGCTCGTCCGACGCTGCCGCCTTCGCTGGCCGCCACGGCGAATCTGGCAGAAAACCTCGGCTATCTCAACGCCGTCCAGGGCAATTCAGTGCGCGGCGTCACAAGCGCCGAGGAATTCATCGAGGATCTCGCCGCCGAGATCGACGCAGCCACGAGCGAAGTCAGCCTGCTCTATTACATCTTCAACGACGACATATATGGCCGCAAAGTGATCGACGCCTGCCGGCGCGCTGCCCGCCGCGGCGTCACCGTGCGAATGCTGCTCGACTCCGTGGGTTCGCGCGATTTTCTGCGTTCGGCTTTGAAAAACGACATCCGCCGCGACGGCGTGAACGTCACCGAGGCGCTGCCCGTGCGATTCTACCGCGTCAAGGCGGCGCGGTTCGACCTGAGAAACCACCGCAAGCTGGCCATTATCGACCGGCGCGTGGCTTTCACGGGCTCGCACAACGTCACCGCCCCGAGTTACGGCCGCTGTGACCGGATGCTTTGGATGGACGTCAGCCTGATTCTTGAAGGTCCGGTCGTCCGCCAGCTCGAAAGCGTGTTCCTCGAAGACTGGTACGTGGAGACGGGCGAACTGCTCGACACGCCCCACCTGTTCAGCCCTCCGGCGACGCCCGGCAACGCCTGCCTGCAGACCGTTCCCAGCGGACCGTCCTACTCCACCGAGAACTATCAGCGCCTGATCATCGCCTCCATCATCGGCGCGCAGCAGCAGGTGACGATCACCACGCCGTATCTGATCCCCGACGAGGGGATGCTCCAGGCCATCGAAGTGGCGCGGCTTCGCGGCGTCAAAGTGCGGCTGGTCATCCCGGCCAAATCCGACCAGATCATCGTCGGCTACGCCTCGCGCGCCTACTACAGCGAATTTTTGCGCCGCGGCGTCGACATCTGGCTGTACGGCAAGGGATTGCTCCACTCCAAGACGATGACCGTGGACGAAGACCTCGGCTTCGTCGGTTCGAGCAATTTCGACATCCGCTCGTTCTCGCTCAACTTCGAGATCAACATGATTCTCTACGGCGCGCACGAAAACGCAGCCGTGCACCGTCTGCAGCGGCTCTACATCTGCGACTCGCACCGTCTCACGGCCGAGGAATGGCAGAAGCGCGGCCACGTCTCGATGGCCCTGGAAAGCGTGACGAAACTGCTCAGTCCGCTGCTGTAAAAACAGCTGTACAATTTCGATTCTCTCGTTTATAATGCGCCTGTTTGCTATTTTTCCCCAAAAAGGAGTGAATCCAACGATGATCACCAAAGACATGCTGATCGCCGAAGTCGTCGAAAAGTATCCCCAGGTCGTGCCCACGATGATGATGTCCGGCATGGGCTGCGTGCACTGCGCGATCGCCCACGGCGAAAGCCTCGGCGACGGCGCCATGGCCCACGGCATCGATCCCGACGCGCTCGTGAACGCCCTCAACGACGCTCTCAAAGCCGCCGGCGTCGAAGCGTAATCCAACGCCCCGAACTAAAAACTCCCGAAGTTTCTTAGCGAAACTTCGGGAGTTTTTGTTGTTCAGTAAAACGTTTTTGTTTTTAGGGTTTTGACTACTCGTTCTTTATTCTTTCTTCCAGCGCCGAGGCGATCCGTTCGCTCGCGTACCCGTCGCCGTAAGGATTTTTCGAGCGGGCCATGGAACGGATGCGCGCTTCGTCATCCATCAGCGCCGCAAAAGAATTCATCGCCGTTTCCGGCTCGTTGCCAAGCAGCGTGACGATTCCCGCCTGTACGCCTTCGGGACGCTCCGTGACATTGCGCACAACGGCGACCGGCACGCCCAGCGACGCGCCTTCCTCCTGCAAGCCCCCGGAATCGGTCAGAATCAGCGAACTGCGCGCCAGAAGCGCCGCCATCTGCCCGTACTCGAGCGGATCGATCAGCTTCACGTTTTCGCACGCAGACAACGCCGGCATCACGGCCTCGCGCACGATCGGATTGAGATGCACGGGGAACACGAACGTCCAGTCCGAATGAGCGTTTGCCACCGCCGCCAGACGCTCCGCAAGCGCGCCCAACACCGGCCAGTTTTCGCGCCGGTGCAGCGTCACCGTCACGACCCGGCCGGATGGAGGCACGCACTCGGGCAGCCGCCCCTGCTTTGAGGCAAAAAGGATGGCGTCCACCGCCGTCTGCCCCGTCACCCAAATCCGCTCCGGGTGCGCGCCGCTTTTCAGCAGATTGTCGCGCGCACCCTCCGTCGGCGCGAAGAACGTATCGCACAACGCGTCCGTCAGCACACGGTTAGCTTCTTCCGGGAACGGCTCGCTCATCGAGCCGCTGCGCAGCCCCGCTTCCACGTGTCCCACCGGGATCCGTTCCAAAAACGCCGCCCACGCCGAGACGAACGTCGTCAGCGTGTCGCCGTGCACCAGCACGTAATCGGCGCGCAGATCGTGCAGCGCCTGCGCGATCCCGGGCAAAATGCGCGCAGCCAGCCCCGGCAATGTCTGACGGTCGGTCATCACGTCGAGATTGCGTTCGTACGGCACGCCGAAGATCGCCAAAGCCTGCTCCAGCTGCGTGCGGTGCTGCCCCGTGAGCAGGATCAGCGGCTCGATCGTTTCTCTTTTTTTCAGCGCCAGATACACCGGCGCCATCTTGATCGCCTCCGGCCGCGTGCCGAACGCGAGAACGATTCGTTTTTTCATGGAACTCCACACACCTTTCACCGCGCCATTATACAACAAACGGAAGGAAGCAAAAACACCTTTCCCAATGCTGTTTTCTGACTCCCGGAACGAAGGATTTATTGAATCGCGTTCTGCTCTGCAAAATTGATCAGTCATCGTAACCGTTCGTATTCATTTGTTTTGCAGAACAACGTTCGCTTACGCATCAAACAAACGCCCTGCCGCTGAATTCGCGGCAGGGCGTTTGTTTGTTCTCAGTTGTTACGCAAGGGTAGTCTGATCGTTGAGGATCTCCATAAACTCTTCGCCGGTGATGGTTTCGCGTTCGTAGAGGCGCTTGGCCAGCTCGTCGAGCTTGCGGCGGTTGTCGGAGAGGATCTGACGCGCCTTTTCGTGCTGCGTTCTCACCAGATCGACGACCTTTTTATCGATGGTCGCCTGAGTCTCGGGAGCACAAGCCAGCGAGGCATCGCCGCCCAGGTATTGGTTTGTGACCGTTTCCAGCGCCACCATGCCGAAATCATCGCTCATGCCGTAGCGCGTGATCATGGCACGGGCGAGGCGCGTGGCCTGTTCAATATCGTTGCTCGCGCCCGTCGTCACAGAGCCAAAGACGACTTCTTCGGCCGCGCGGCCGCCGGTGAGCGTGGCGATCTTGTTTTCCAGCTCTTCCTGGCTCATCAGGTAGTGGTTGCCCTCCTCCACCTGCATGGTGTAGCCGAGCGCGCCCGATGTGCGGGGAATGATCGTGATCTTCTGCACGGGAGCGGACTGGCTCTGTCTGGCAGCGACAAGCGCGTGGCCGATCTCGTGATAGGCGACGATCATCTTTTCCTTGTCGGTGAGGATGGCGTTCTTTTTCTGGTAGCCGGCAATGACGACTTCGATGCTCTCTTCAAAGTCGGTCTGAGTGGCCTGGGGACGGTCATCGCGCACGGCACGCAGAGCGGCTTCGTTGACGATGTTGGCAAGTTCCGCGCCGGAAGCGCCGCTGGCCATGCGGGCGATCTTGTTAAAGTCAATGTCGGGATCGTGTTTGATCTTTTTGGCGTGGACCTTGAGGATCTCCTCGCGGCCTTTCAGGTCGGGCAGCTCGACGGGTACGCGGCGGTCAAAGCGGCCGGGGCGGGTCAGTGCGGGGTCGAGCGATTCAGGACGGTTGGTGGCGGCAAGAATGATCACGCCGGTGTTGTCCTCAAAGCCGTCCATCTCGGTAAGCAGCTGGTTAAGCGTCTGCTCACGCTCGTCGTTGCCCATGACGTTGCCGGATCTCTTCGTGCCGATGGCGTCGATCTCGTCGATGAAGACGATGCAGGGAGCCTTTTCCTTGGCCTGTTTGAACAGGTCGCGCACTTTCGACGCGCCCATGCCGACGAACATCTCGACGAATTCGGAGCCGGAGATCGAGAAAAATGGCACGTTCGATTCGCCAGCTACGGCTTTGGCCAGCATGGTTTTGCCGGTTCCGGGCGGGCCGACGAGCAGAATGCCCTTGGGCATCTTCGCGCCGATTTCCTTATAGCGGCCGGGATTGTGCAGGTATTCGACGATCTCAGCCAGATTTTCCTTGGCTTCGTCCTCGCCGGCCACGTCGGCGAACTTGATGCCCTCGGTGGATTTAACGTAGATTCTGGCCTTGCTTTTGCCGAACATCATCGAGTCCGGCCCGCCAAGCCCACCCAATCTTTTCTGCATGAAGTGCCAGATCAGGGCAAAGAATCCCAGCGGCATCACCCACGACATCAGCGCGCTCACCAGCGGCGAGGCCTCTTCGATGATCTCGCTGGAAAATTTGGCGCCGGACTTGTAAAGGCGCTCCGTGCGCGCCGGATCGTCCATCAGGCCGGTGCGGAACATCTTCTTGTCCTTGTCGGTGAAGACGATCTGATTGTCGCGCACTTGCACGGCGGCGATCTTCTTCTCTTCGGTCATCGTGATGAACGTGCCGTAATCGACCTCGGTAATTTGCGCGCGCTGGTACCACGGTTTGGCAAGCAGGTTGAACAGCGTCAGGATCATCATCGCGATCGCCCAGTAATAGATCAGCGGCTTACTGGGCTTTTTCAGTTCATCCATGTGAATTGTTACCTCCTTTGTGTTCTCGTCTCAGAACGATTCTGGTTGGTTATTATACATCAGTCCAGGGAAAAGCACCTTGTAGAAATCACCGATTGTTCAGCGCATAATAATTCCCTTCGCATCCGGTGCGAAGGGGGAAAGCTATTTTTTGAAGATCCACAGCTTGCTGAAAATGTAATTCAGTACGGTAACGAGCACGTTGAGCGCCAGCTTCACCCACATGTCGGGCAGGCCCATCTTGTCGGCGAAGAGCCACATCAGCGCCACGTCGAGCGCGCCAGAAAACACGCGCGCGGCGACAAACGCCGACAGCTCGGTGAAAAACGCGCGAACAGTATTAGTGCGGCTGTGAAACACCCAGATCTTGTTCGTGACGAACGCAAACAGCACGGCCAGCGCCCACGCCCAGAACGTGGCCACGGCCACGCTCATGCCCAAGGCCCGCGTGAACGCCCAGTAGGAGACATAATTGACGATGGTCGTCAGCACTCCGAAAAAGAGATAGCTGATGATCTCATACAGCCTGTCCCGCTCGATCGGCAGCCTGGCTAACAGTCTATCCCACAACGCTTTCATGCGCCTCTTCTCTCTCATTCTCCGTCTTTAATCACTCTGCACGCCTGCACATTATTTAAGCAGCTCTGCCAGATCTCCGATCGCGCAGTCGCGCCATTCCAGCTTGTGCGCGGCAAAGGCCGTGGTGTATTTGAGGCCGCCGCCGGTGGTGACGAGCACGGCGCTCTCCCCTTCCTTCACGATCCCGCTTGCGCGTGCCGCGCGCAGCGCGCCAAGCGGCACGCACGACGCCGGCTGGGCGAACAGGCCCGCGTGCGCCATGTCGGCCTGTGCACGCACGATCTCGCCCTCAGGCACGGAAACGGCCGTGCCGTTCAGTCGGCGCAGTTCGGCGACGACGCGGTTGCCGCTGGGAGGGAAGGGATTGTCGATGGCGTGGGCGATTGTCTCCGCATCGGGAGCGCGGCGGATCTGCGTCCAGCCGTTTTCAAAGGCCGTGACGATCGGCGAGTTGTTTTTCGCCTGCGCGCAGATGAAGCGCGGCAGTTTCGCGATCAGTCCCGCGCGCAGCAGGTCCTCAAAACCGTTGATGATACCGCGGATGTTGCCGCCTGCGCTCGTCGGCACGATCACCCAGTCAGGCACGTCAAAACCACGCTCCTCGGCGATCTCAAACGCGATCGTGCGTGAACCGGCAGCGCGGAACGGCACATCAGAGTTCATGTAATAGATGCCGCGCTCGGCGCCCAAGCGCAGACTCTCCTTATACAGTTCGTCGTACGGTCCGGCCACGCGAAGCAGATGCGCGCCGTAGATGGCGATCGGGGCCAGTTTTTCGTCGGCCACGTTGCCCTTGACGAGGATAAACGCCTCCATGCCGGCCGCCGCCGCATAAGCCGCTACCGAAGCAGCCATGTTGCCCGATGACACCGTGCCCACCTTTGTGTAGCCCAGAGCGCGGGCGTGAGCGATACAGGCCGCCGTCCCGCGGTCCTTGAACGACCAAGTGGGATTGGCACTTTCGTTTTTGAACTGCACGCCGGAAAGGCCAAGCTCTTTCGCGAAGCGTTCCACGCTCACCAGCGGCGTTCCGCCTTCGCCAAGCGAGACCCAATCGTCTTCGGCAAACGGGAAAAACGCCGCGAATCGCTTCGACTGCACACGAGAAGACGTGTCGATCCCCGCTCCGTCATATTTCAGATCGAGCGGTTCACCGCAGTCGCAGCGGAAACGCGCCTCGCACGCGTCATATTCGGCGCCGCATGATTTGCAGAACAAAAGTGCCTTTTTCAATGAACACACCCCGTCTCAAAGAATTTATGGACATCTTAACACAAAAATCGTCACGAAAAAACGCCTTTTTATCGCGTTTCCCAGTTGATTTTTCGCGGATTTCAAGTTTTAATATAGGTGCGCATCGAAATCATCATGCGAGACTAACAGAACAGTCCGCGCCCCGCGCGCGGATAACGATTTATATGCATCAGGAGGAACACACAATGTCAATGAACACAGAAGAAAAACGCGAAGAAAACCTTCGTGTCGAAACGACCGAAACGGAAGACAACGCCCCCAGAGGCCTGAAAGCTCTGGCCCCTGACGATCTCCAAGAGGAACTGGCGACGATCGCAGGCGGCGTCAAACGCGCGGCGGCAAAGCTGACCGGCCGTACTGCGCCCGTCCTTGAAGGCGAACCTGTTCCCGTCGACGTTGCAGCGAAAAAGCCGTTCTGGAAGACCTTCGCCATGGTCGCCGGGCTTCTCGGCAGTGCCGTCGGCGACGCGTTCAAGGGCAACGGCAAAGCGCTCACGGTCAAAAAGGAGCCGCGCCGGCCGATCTTTGCAGAAGAGCCCGACGAACCCGAAGAGACAATTGCCGCCTCAGCCGCGCCTTCCGAAAAGAAGCTCGCAAAATCCGTCCAGCGCGCCAAAGAGTCGATCAACGCCGGTGTCGCCCGCGTGATGTCCGAAGAACACCGCGAGACCGGCCGCGCCGTCGCGAAGGCTATCGGCGGCGGCTTCGGCGAAGCGTTCAAGGGTGTCGCGCAGGGTGCGAGCGCCATTCGCGGCGCGATCGTGAAGAAGTTCCCGAAGGCGGCCCCCGTCTTCACCGCCGCGGGTTCGGCCGCGAGCAAAGCCGGCGGACTGGCCGGCAACGCCCTGAAGGCGACCGGCCGCGGTCTGAAAGCCGCCGGTTCCGTTGCCGGCGAAAAGCTCCGCGATATCAAGGACTCCGGCACGTTCCAGAACGCCGGCAAAAAGATCGGACAGTCGGCCACGAACGCTTTCCACAGTCTCGCAGAAGGCACGAAGAACGCCGGTTCGAAACTCGGTCAGGCTGCCCGCAGCGCCGGCGAAAACATGAAAAAGGGCGCGCAGAACGCCGGCACGAAGTTCGCCGAGATGAAGGAAAAGGCCGGCGAAAAGCTCGCCGAGCACCGTGCCGCAAGCGCCGAAAAGTCGACCGCACCTTCGCCTCTGGCCGAAAAGTTCAAAGGCGTCGCCGCCAAAACGAAGGAACGCTTTGAAACAGCCAGAAACGCCGCCTCGGAGAAGGCCCACGACCTCGCCCAGAGCGCCCGCGAGAAGCTTGACACCCTCAAGAGCGAACAAGCCTCTTCGGGCGAGCACGAAAACGCCGCGGCCGAAAAGCTGAAAGACTTCGCCGGAAATTTCCAGGCCAAAGCCAAAGGCATCGTCGGCAAAGCCCGCGAGAAGATGGAACACTTCATCACCGACGACACTGACACGAAATAACATCATGTGATAAACGAGCCGGAAAGGACGGAACGATCTCCGCCTTTCCGGCTCGTTTGATCTTTGACGTGCATCCAGAAAAAGCCGTCCCGCTCCAAAATAAGCGGGACGGCTTTCTGTATTGCAGATTGTTGGGGAAGATCAGGCTTTGTTCGCGCGCGTTCTGGTAAGCACCCAGAGCACGACCAGCACGGCCAGGCCGAAAACGTCGGTCATCGTGCCGGGATACAGCAGGGAGAGCGCGCCGGCAAAGGCAAGGATGCGCTCGTACCAGTGCAGCGGCGCCATGAAGTAGTTTTCCGTTCCGGCCGAGAGCAGGAACACGCCGACAACCGCCGAGACCATCGCCTGGATCGTAACCACCCAGTTGCTGGCGTTCGTCAGCAGGATCTCGGGAGCCAGCACAAAGATGAACGGAACGAGGAAGCCCGGCAGCGCCAGCTTCACGCCCGCAAACGCCGTCTTGTTGGGATCGGCGCCGGCCAGACCGGCAGCCGTGTAGGCGCCCACGCAGACAGGCGGCGTCACCGACGAGAGCACGGCGTAGAAGAACACGAACATGTGCGAATCCAGCGGCTGCACGCCCAGCTTGATCAGGGCGGGTGCAGCCACGGCGCTGGCCATGACGTAGCTGGCCGTCGTCGGCATACCCATGCCAAGCAGTGTGGCGATCAGCAGCGTGACGATCATCGTGGCGATCAGGTGCACCTGCGTCAGTCCGAGCGTGAGCGAGAACTTCGTCGCGAACAGATCGACAAACGCCTTCGATCCCTGCTCCGTCAGAGCCAGAACGGCATCTCCGACGCGCAGCGCGACGCCTGTAGCGCCCATCATGCCGATGACGTTGCCGACGATGATGCAGGCCATGGCGACGGAAAGAGCGCCGAGCGAACCGTCCTTGAGCGTGTTCAGGAACGTCTTCAGGTCAAGACGGTCTTCCTTCTTCACGAAGCTGAGCACAACGCAGCAGGCGATGCCCCAGCAGCCGGAATAGAGCGCGTTGTAGCCGCGCACGAGGAAGTAGATGATGACCAGCAGAGGGATCGCCTTGTAACCGCTCTTGAGGAGCACGCTGCCGATGCGGGGCAGCTTGTCCTTGTCAAGGCCGCGCAGCCCCAGTCGCGAGGCTTCGAGGCTGAGCGAGCACCAGATGCCCCAGAAATACAGCAGCGCGGGAACGATCGCGCAGACAAGCACCTTCGTGTAAGGCACGTTCAGAGCGTCGGCGATGATGAAAGCCGCCGCGCCCATGACCGGGGGCATGATCTGGCCGCCCGTGGAGGCTGCAGCTTCGACCGCGCCGGCAAAGTGCGGCTCGTAGCCGATGCTCTTCATCAGCGGGATCGTGAATGCGCCGGTCGTCGCCACGTTCGCTGACGTGCTGCCGGAGATCGTGCCCATGAGGGCGCTGGAAAGCACCGAGATCTTGGCGGGACCGCCCTTGCGGTGACCGGTGAGGGCCATCGAGAAGTCGTTGAAGAAGTCGGACGTCTTGGTGCTGGTCAGGAACGCGCCGAACAGCACGAACAGGTAGATGTACGTGGCCGAAACGCCAGTGACCATGCCGAACAGGCCGTCGGTGGTCAGGTAGAGCTCTTCGATGATGCGGGTCACGGAAAGCCCGAAGTGGCGGATCGGTCCGGGCATCGAGCGGCCGTAGTAGCCGAAGAGCAGGAACAGGAAGCAGAACGCCGGCAGGGCAAAGCCCAGCACGCGGCGTCCGGCGATGAACACCAGCGTGACGAACAGCGCGCCGAGGTACACTTCGTAGTCGTAGAACTCGCCGGCACGGTTCGCCAGGTCCTCGTACATGAAGAACACGTAAAGCGAGCAAGCGCCCGCAAGGACCGCGAAGAGGATGTCATACCATGTAGCGTGGTCGCGCGGCGAGCTTTTCAGCGCCGGGTAGAGCAAAAAGATCATGGGAAGGATGAACGCGACGTGGAAACTGCGCTGCTGCATCGTCGGCAGCACGCCGAAAAACGCCGTGTAGAGCTGGAAAATGGCCAGGCCGATCGCCAGAACGGTGATCACCATGCCCATCTTGCCCGTCAGCACGCGGCGCTTTCCGGGCTTTTTCTGGAGCTTTTGCGCTTCAACGTTGGCGTCGGCAACGCTCTGCGCAGAAATCTGTTCAGCCATAAGAAAACAACGCCTCCTTGAATGATTTTACGATTTTACAAAAAGAGGGAGAGCCTCAGACTCTCCCTCAAAGCAACCCAAGATCGCCTTATTTGATCAGGCCGATTTCCTTGTAGTACTTCTCAGCACCGGGGTGGATGGGCATGCTGCAGCCGTCCAGAGCGTGCTCGGGGCCGAAGGTCTTGAAGTAGTTGGGAAGACGCTCCTTCAGAGCGTTCGCGTTCTCAAACATGGCCTTGACCGTCTTGTAGACGACTTCCTCGCTGACCTTCTCGTCGGAGCAAAGCACGCCGATGGCCGCGATCGTCTTCAGATCCTCGGGGAAGCCTTCGTAGGTACCGCCGGGGATGGTCGCAAGAGCGAAGTAAGGATGCTCCTTGACGATCTGCTGACGCTTGTCCTCGTCGATGGAAAGCAGGCGCACGCCGCCGGTGATCATGTCGGTGACCTGCGCGTTGGGAGCGGTGGTGGTCCAGAAGTTGCCCTTGACCTCGCCGGTCTTGAGCGCTTCGGCACTCTCGGTCTTGCCGTAGCGGTTGATCTTGATGTCCTTGTCAGTGATGCCGTAGGCGTTGAGGATGATGCGGCAGTAGGTCTCGATGCCCTGGCCGATGGCGCCGAAGTCGATCGGCTTGCCGCGGAAGTCCTCGATGGTCTTCATGTCGTCACCCTTGACGAGCACG
>JAEEGI010018364.1_pt1 | contig 14218 bp, 9 predicted proteins | sample 8958751 | NCBI WGS metagenome assembly JAEEGI01 (sample SAMN16246545, study PRJNA631951) | gut metagenome | biome: gut microbiome; feature: rumen; material: KS-attached | host: Bos | place: Iran: Karaj | collected 2018-10
CCTCATCATCACCGGTAAGGGGCTGCGTGGTGCCTCTGTATTTCTGCAGATTCACCGTGGCCCTTGTCTCATTATTCTGATAGAGCAGGCCGTCTTCCGTAACCGTCCAGGAATAAACAGACTGATCATCCCCGATCACGATCGGTTTGGGATTTGATTCAGTAGGAACACCTTCACCGAAGGAATAGCCGGGTGCCGGCTCATACTCATATAAATAGTACGTTCCATAGGGAAGATTGTCCCAGGTGATGATACCTGAAACGTTGGTCGTGTTCGCAGGAGTACCCGTGGAATTAACGATGTTCCCGTCAGAATCCTCCAGGTAGAACACGCAGTTCTGCAGAGCATTGCCGTTAGTGTCCGTCTTCTTCAGAACGATCTTACCAAGACATTCCTTGTTGGTGAACGTGACGGTCCATTTTTCTTCTTCACTACCGGTGATCTGAAGACTGGTGGCCTGTCTTGCCGGATAGACAGTCCCTTTGTTGCTTTCCGCAGTAACGCTCTCGTTCTTCATCATATTGGAGTAGTTCGAATCGAGAGTCTCAGTAAAAGTATAGGTTCCGGGCACGAAGAAATATTCCGTTCCGGCTACGATGTCACCGTCGAACGGACTGTATTCCTCTGTGTCGGGGTCATACGTGTAAAGGATGATATTCGCGCCCTGATTGTTCGTGATACTATAATTGATGAGGCCGTACTTGTGCTTGTAAGGACCATCCTCATCATAGTTCACCGTACCGCCGTTGAGCGTGTGCAGTTCCTTCACGAAGACAACACTTTCAGGCTGCTTGGAAAGAAGGTCCGCCGTAATCGAGTAGGAAGCGTCCCCGCTCTGCGATCCGTTGCCATCAAGTTCTGCCGCCATGTGAACAAAGTTCTTGGAGGTATAATGGTTTACATACCCATCATAGAATTCGGTGAGCATGCTCGGATCCACGTCAAATTCCGCGGTAACCGTATAGTAAGTGGTAATGGGCACGTCGACGTCGCCCGATCCATTACCATCGGAATCCAGGAGATTCGGAGTAGTCTTCAGCGTAAGAGCGTCGTAGACAACGTCGTCACCCCAGACATAGATGTCTTCGTTAAGATGATTAACGTCTTCACCATCCTTGAGGACAACGACGTTACCATCGCCCACCTTCTGAATGGAAACGTAGCTCGGCACAAGATTGTAGTTTGAATTTCCACTGTATGAATTTTCAAGCCAGTCTTTAAGAGAAAGACTTTCCAGATAATCCGCGCCAAGACGGCTGTATTCACCGTCAGAAATGACCTCCGTTACTGTGGTGCCGCTCTTCAGAAGACCTACACCAATGGTCCAGGTGAAGGTGACCTTGGAAGCCGTTACAACAGGTTCGTCTTTCTGTATCTTGGTCACGCCCCACTGGTCAGGCGAAGTCGTGCTGAAGTTCGGGCCGTTGGTCGACTTGGATTTCTCATATGTCTCAACCACATAGTTGGGATCGGTCGGGCTAAGGAGTTTGTTAACAACATCGAACTTGCCGGAGATATCTGCCATTCCTGCAAGGTTATAATCTTTGACAGATCCTTCGCAGCCGTTGTTGCCGATAAACACCTGCAGCCACATATAAGAAGATATGGGAGAGCTGACGTGATCAGGATTATCCTCACCACTCCATTCCGGGACCTGGATCGTCCATGTGTTGGTACCGTCACCGTTATCCACAGGATTGCCAATAGAGTAGTTTGTCCCGGCCGCTATAAGGATAAGCCCATCCGGCAGAGTCACATGAAGCTCTACATCGTAGAAGTCATCGTACAGCTCGGTCTTCGAGTCGTACTCACCTTTGATCGACTCAGCTCTGGCAAGGCCATACTCAAGACAGTAGTACACTGTTTTGCCCGCCATAAGGTCGGTGGCTTCCTGTGCTTCTTCATTTGCGCTGACAAGCGGTCCGTGCGTTATTGCAACATGAAAAGGGTTTATAGGGGGGGTCGCATTCGCGCCGTAATAAGACTCTGCTGCATTGTAAATCCACGCAGGAGCATGAGCACCTTGTCCGACTTCTCCGCCGTGAAGCGCACCTCTGGAAGGTTCACCAGATTCTCCCTGCTGCTCAGCAGGAGGATTCTGCTGCTCGCCTTCGACAGGAGGATTCTGCTGCTGTTCACCCTGCGGGTTCTGCTGTTGCTCGCCCTGCGGGTTCTGCTGCTGCTCGCCCTCCGGGTTCTGCTGTTGCTCGCCTTCCGGGTTCTGCTGCTGTTCACCCTGCGGATTCTGCTCGTCAGTACCGCGCTGTTGCTCTGCAGCCGGCTCTTGCTTCTCAGCAGGCTCTTTTTCGTCCAGCTTTTCCGCAGGCTCCGCCTGAGGGGTGTCTTTCTTCCCCTCTTCCGCAGCCTTTTCGGCGTTTTCGGCTTTCTCTCCGAGGTTCTCCTGATCGTCTTTCTGATCCTTCACCTCGGTTACGACGCCCTCTTTGGGCGGCTCGTTGCTATCGTTCCCCGCCGCAAAGCTTACGTGCGGGAACATGCTGACGATCATGGTGATCGCCAACAGCATTGACAGCAGTCGCTTTTTCGTACTTATCATGTTCTACTCCTTCCACGCGCCACTATCCGGTCTGGCGGCGCCGTTTGCGTGATCACAGTTCGCTGTTTTTGTGTTCTGAACTGAGAAAACTGTTGGTTTTTATGTGGCTTTTACCACGGCATGAAAAGGGCGCAATGAGTCACCCTAATAATTCGATCCTATTATACGGGGCCTGTCCGTAAATTTCAATCGCTTTTTGGGCTTTTTTTCTTTTTATTCCCGCTCTTTTGGTGACATTAAGCGGGGTATTTGTCCTTCTTCCGATTTTCAGATGCACATTTGTGCGTGATTCGCCTTTTCCCCGCCGTCCCCGCCCGGCCTCCGGGCTGCTCGCGGATCCGTTCTCTCGCGTCCTTTTCCCCGCGCCGCCCAGAACCGTACCAAAGAGGGGGTAAAGCGCCGTACCGGCGACACTTTATTATAATAATGTAAAGAAAACGGCCTTTTTCCGCCGGATCCGGGCCGGTTTCCTCCCGTTTTCTCCCCGCCGGCCGCCTTTCTCCCGGCTCTTTTACAGGCATTCTTGCCCCTTTTTCAGGCCCCATAAACCCCTTTTTCAGCCTCTCCGGGCGCCTTTCCGGCCGGCGGAAGCCGTGAAAATTTCAGAAAGATCTTCTTCTTACCGCTTTCAATCAGCAAAATGCATTATCTTTTTTCCTCGCGTTTTTTGTCCTGGTCCAGCCGGAAATACGGTCTTTTTCCGCCCCGGTCCCGCCGTTTTTCCGCCTCCCTCCGGCTTTCATTTTCTGCCCCTTGGGTTACGTTTTCGTGTTTTTCAGTCTGTTTCGGCCTTTTTGAAGCCTTTTCCGCAGCCGGAGCTCCTGTTTCCCGCTTTTTTAGCCTCAGGCGGCGTTTTTGCCGCCTTTTCCCGCCGCCGCCCGGCTGTTTTCCTTCTGCCGGTTCAATTTTTCGTAAAAATGCTTTTTAGCAAAGGCCGCCTTCGGCAAAAGAGGAAATTTTTCACGTACTTTTGACCCTTTCGCATCCGCCTCCGCTCCGCCGGCTTCCCTCTCCTGTCCGGCCTCCGCCGCCGGCTCTGTTTCTCTTCTCTCCCTCTCCCCTTCCCGGCGCTCAGGATGCTTCACGCCGTATCCTCCCGGCGCCTCTATTTATCCCGCCCGGCCTCTTTTTTATTCTTTTTTCTATGCCAGTTATATGCCGATTCCCTCCGGAATCTTGAAATACAGCCGCGAAACCGTTATATTATATAATGTAGAAAATGCTATCAGGGTCTCCGGGAACACAATAGCAGATATTCCGCCGTCCCGCAAGAGCTCGGCGCAAGGCGGTATAAAAACGGCATAAAACGCATATCCGGAGCCAGAGCCCGGCAAGTTTCGGTAAAATACGGGCTTTTCCGCTTGCATTTTCCCGCCGGAATGTGGTATAGTGCTTCCGAAGTACGGACCGGCAAAAGCCAGCCCGAAAAAAAACTGGAGGAACTATAATGAAGAAGATCCTGGCACTGCTCATGGTCCTTTGCCTGGTCCTGTCCATGGCCGCCTGCGGCGACAACAAGGACGGCAGCAAGAAGATCAAAGTCGGTATGGTCACCGACGTCGGCGGCGTAAACGACAAGTCCTTTAACCAGACTTCCTGGGAAGGCCTGCAGGCCCTCGCCAAGGAAGATTCCAGCTTCGAAGTGAAGTATCTGGAAAGCAAGACCGATGCTGACTATCAGACCAACATCAACACCTTTATTGATGAAAAGTACGATCTGATCATCTGCGTCGGCTACATGCTGGCCAGCGCCACCATGGAAGCTGCGAAAGCCAATCCCAACCAGAAGTTCGCCATCATCGACGACTCGACCTGCGCGGATCTGCCGAACGTTGCCTGCTTAATGTTCGCGCAGGAACAGGCTTCCTACCTGGTAGGCCTTGTCGCCGGTTCCGTGACCAAGAGCAAAACCGTCGGTTACGTACAGGGCATGGTTTCCGATACCATGAACCTCTTCGGCATCGGCTTCATCAGCGGCGTCCTGGCTGCCTGCCCCGATGCGACCGTACTGCAGTTCAACGCCAACAAATTTGATGATATTGCCGGCGGCCAGACCGCTGCGAAGAACATGATCACCAAGGGCGCGGATGTTATCTACCACGCGGCCGGCGGCACCGGCATCGGCGTTATCCAGGCCTGCGACGAAGAAGGCATCTGGGCGATCGGCGTTGATACCGACCAGGCTTCCCTGGCTCCCGATCACGTGATCACCTCCGCCATGAAGCGCGTCGACGTGGCTTCCCAGGATATCGCGAAGGCCGTCAAGAACGGCACCTTCAAGGCCGGCATCCACACCTACGACCTGAGCAACAGCGGCGTTGACCTGGCTCCGACCCGGACCCACATTCCGGCCGACGTGCTGACGAAGGTGCAGCAGGCCATGGAAGACATCAAGAACGGCAAGCTGAAAGTCCCGACCACCGTTGCGGAATGCCCTCAGTTCACCCTGAAATAAGACGGACGCCTAAAACCGTCTGCGCAGCCCGGCTTACAAAGCCGGGCTGTTTTTTATTGACTTTTTCCCCCCGGCAAATTAGAATAGATACGTTGAGAATCCGTTCGAAACCATCCTTTGTCAAAGGAGCTGTTCTATGGCTGAATACTATCAGATCCGTTCTCCTCTCTCTCAGATCACCGAGGAGAAAATGACCCGCTTTATCGGCGCCCTTTCCGAAGCGCTCGGCGAGCCGCTCGTCAAAGTCTCCTTGGAAAAATACCTGGCGGACGATTTCGCCCTGCTTTACGTCGCCTCCGGCGGCAGCGAAGGCTATTTTCTGGAGGTCTTCGAGCAGCTGAAGGCCCGTCCCTGCTACATCCTGACCAGCGGGGACAGCAATTCCCTGGCCGCCTCCATGGAGATCTTAAGCTTCCTGAACACGCACGGCGGCAACGGCGAGATCCTGCACGGCGACGTGGAAAAGGTCGCCGCCCGCATCAAAGCGCTCTCCGCCGCCCACAGGGCGAAAGCTCTCCTCAAAGGCAAAAAGATCGGCTGCATCGGGAAGCCCTCCGACTGGCTCATCGCCAGCAGCTTCTCTCCGGAAGCCATGCAGGAAAAGCTCGGGCTCGGCTTCGTCTCCATCCCCATGGAAGAGCTGCAGGCCGAGATCGCGAAAAACAGTTACGAGCCCGACGAATACACCGCCCTCTTCCAGCGGCAGGATTTTAAGAAGGAAGAGATCGAAAAGGGCCTCTTCGTGTACGGCGCTTTCGTCCGCCTGTGTGAAAAGTACGGCCTCTCCGGCGTATCGGTGCGCTGCTTCGATCTGCTGGATACTGTGCATACCACCGGCTGCCTGGGGCTCTCCATTTTAAATGCCCGCGGCATCTGGGGCGGCTGCGAGGGCGATATCCCGGTCCTCCTTTCCATGGCGGTCCTGGGCGCCGTCACCGGAGAACCGCTCTTCCTGTGCAACCCGAGCCGTTTCGATACCAAGGCCGGTACGGCGCTGTTCGCGCACTGCACGATCCCGGTCACCATGCTGAAGGACTTCTGCCTGAACACGCATTTCGAGTCCGGCATCGGCGTTGCGGTGCAGGGAACTTTTGAGGAAGGGGACTGCACGGTCTTCAAGACCAGCGGCGACCTTGGCCGCTATCACGTGCAGGAAGGCCGCATCCTGCCGACCGAATTCTCCGACATGCTCTGCCGCACCCAGATCAGGGTGCAGTTAAACGACCTGTCCTACTTCTTAACGAGACCCATCAACAACCATCATCTGATCTGCCGGGGCCGGCACGCCGACGAAGTCAACGCTTTCTTTGAGCTGATCGGCGGCGCCGTGGCCGTGCACGGCGTTCAGTTTTAACTGAAATTCTTTCAGAAGGGAGCAAAAACGTGGCAAAAGAGCACGTGGACATGACAAAACCCGTCATCGAGATGCGGAACATCGTGAAGAAATTCGGCGATTTCACCGCGAATGACGGCATCAATCTGACCGTCCACAAGGGAGAGATCCACGCGATCCTGGGCGAAAACGGGGCCGGCAAATCCACGCTGATGAACCAGCTCTACGGCCTGTTCAAACCCACCTCCGGCGATATCCTCGTGAACGGAGAAAAGATCGAGATGAACAATCCCCGGGACGCGATCGCGGCCGGCATCGGCATGGTCCATCAGCACTTCATGCTGGTCCAGCCCTTTACGGTCACCGAAAACATCGTGCTGGGCACGGAGCCGACCAAGGGCGTCCAGCTCGATATGCAGAAGGCCCGGCAGAACGTGAAGGAGCTTTCCGAGCGCTACGGCCTGGCCATCGATCCGGACGCGAAGATCGAGGACATCTCCGTCGGTATGCAGCAGCGCGTCGAGATCTTAAAGGCCCTCTACCGCGGCGCGGACATCCTGATCCTGGACGAGCCGACCTCCTCGCTCACCCCGCAGGAGATCCTGGAGCTCATCGACATCATGCACGCCTTAACGAAGGACGGCAAGAGCATCATCCTGATCACCCATAAGCTGAAAGAGATCAAGGAATCCGCCGATTTCTGCACCATCATCCGCCTGGGCAGGTACATCGACACCGTAGACGTGGAAAAGGTCACGGAGAGCGATCTGGCCAGCATGATGGTGGGCCGCCAGGTCACCTTCAAGGTCGACAAGCCCGAGATGGAGCCCGGCAAGGTGGTGCTGGAGGTCAAGGACCTGCACGCGCTGGACTACCGCGGCGTCGAAATCTTAAAGGGCCTTTCCCTCTCCGTCCGCAGCGGCGAGATCGTCGGCATCGCGGGCATCGACGGCAACGGCCAGACCGAGCTGGTGGAGATCCTGACGGGCTTAAAGAAGGGCACCTCCGGCGAAGCGAAGGTGAACGGCGTGAGCATCTACAACAAAACGCCGCATTTCGGCTTCGAGCACGGCGTCTCCAGCATCCCGGCCGACCGCCAGAAGCACGGCCTGGTGCTCTCGCAGTCCGTGGAGGACAACCTGATCCTCCAGAACTACAAGCGCGAGCCGTACTCCACGCACGGCCGCCTGAACCGTCCGGCCATCTTCGCGCACGCGACCGAGCTCATCGAAAAATACGACGTCCGGCCGCGGAACAGCGAAAAGCGGCCGGCGGGCACGCTCTCCGGCGGCAACCAGCAGAAGGTCATCATCGCGCGCGAGGTCTTCAACGACAAGGACCTGCTGATCGCGGTGAACCCGACCCGCGGCCTGGACGTCGGCGCCATCGAATACGTCCACCGCTACCTGGTGGAGCAGCGCAACAAAGGCAAGGCCATCCTGCTCGTCTCCTTCGAACTGGACGAGATCATGAGTCTTTCCGATATGATCGACGTCATTTTCGACGGAAAGATCGTCAGCCGGATCCCGGGCAAGGGAGCCGATGAAAACGAACTGGGCCTGATGATGGCGGGAGGAAAGAAGCAATGAAGAAGAAAAGCTTTATGGAGATCCTGACCTCCAACCGCTTTCTGCAGATCCTGCTGTCGATCCTGCTCGGTTTTCTGGTCGGCGCCATCTTCCTGATCATTATGGGGATCTCCGTGGGCGACGCCTACGGCAAGCTGGTCTCCAGCGTGACCAGCGTCAAGGGCATATCCTACGTCATCGTCTACGCGACGGCCTACATCATGACGGGCCTGTCCGTGGCCTTCTCCTTTAAGACCGGCGTGTTCAACATCGGCGCCGAAGGCCAGTTCGTGATGGGCTCCATGGGCGCCGCCGTGGTCGGCATCCTCTTCAAGGATCTGCCCTCCGCGGTGCTGATCCCCTTATGCTTCCTGGCGGCCATGATCGCCGGCGCCGTCTGGGGGATCATCGTCGGCTTCCTGAAGACGAAATGGGGCATCAACGAAGTGCTGGCCATGATCATGTTCAACTGGATCGCCTTCTACTTAAGCAACTTTATCGCGGGCATTCCCGCCATCCACAACGACGGCTCCGCGGAAGCCACGAAGACCATCTCCGACAATGCGCGGACGCTCCTTTCTCCGGAGCTCCGCACGAAGCTGGATCTGGCGCCGACCGCCAACTGGGGCATTCTGGTCGGCATCGCGGCCATGCTGATCGTCTGGTACATCATTGAAAAAACGACGCTGGGCTACGAGCTCAAGGCCGTCGGCGCGAACCGCTTCGCGGCGGAGTACGGCGGCATCGGCGTGAACAAGTCCATCCTGACGGCGCTGGCCATTTCCGGCGCTCTGGCCGGCCTGGGCGGAGCCCTGCAGGTCATGGGCATGGGCGGCCGCATCAGCATCTTCACCGGACAGGAAGGCTACGGCTTCGCCGGTATCGTGGTAGCCCTGATCGGCTGCTCGAATCCCTTCGGCGTCCTCGCAGCCGGCCTTTTCTACGGTGCCCTGATCTACGGCGGCAGCAAGCTGACCCTGGTCGGCGCTCCGACGCAGCTGACCAGCGTCATCATCGGCACGGTCGTCTTCTTCATTGCCATCTCGATCATCTTCGAGCGCTTCAAAGGCGGCCTCAGAAGCCGCAAGAACATCGCCCTGCGAAAGGAAATGGAGTCGCTGGATAAAGCAAAAAGCCCTGAAGAAAACAACAAGGAGGAGGCAGTGAAATGAAAGACTTTGTCAACAGCTTCGGTATCATCCTGTTTGCGATGCTGGCCTACGCCACGCCCCTGATCTATGCCGCGCTGGGCTCCTGCTTCTCGGAAATGTCCGGCGTGGTCAATATCGGTATTGAAGGCATGATGACGGCCGGCGCATTTACCGGCACCGTGATGGCGTACTTTACGGGCAGTCCCTGGATCGGCTTTCTGTGCGGCGGCCTGGCCGGCATGTTTTTCGGCGCCCTGCACGCCCTGGCCACGGTCCGTCTCGGCGCGGACCAGACCATCGCCGGCACGGCCATCAATATGCTCGGTCCGGGCATCGTCATCATGATCGCCCGCGTCCTCTTCGACTCCACGGACACCATCCCGCTCACCTCCGATCAGAGCATTCCCAGACTGTTCAAGGGCGTCTTCGATACCTCCACGGTCTTCGGACGCTTCATGGACAACGTCTTCGCGACCTACGCCTCCACCTATCTGGTGTTCGCCGCGGTGATCATCGTCTGGTTCGTGTTCTACAAGACCCGCTTCGGCTTAAGGCTCCGCGCCTGCGGCGAGCATCCGGAAGCCTGTGAGACTTTAGGCATCAACGTGCTGGCTACGCGTTTTAAATGCGTCTGCATGTCCGGTTTCCTGTCCGGCCTGGGCGGCGCCTGCGTGACTATGACGATCTCCAACCAGTTCCGGCCCATCTCCATCGTCGGCCAGGGCTTCATCGCCATCGCGGCGGTCATCTTCGGCAAGTTCCGGCCGCACGGCGCCCTGGTGGGCTGCCTGCTCTTCGGCTTCTGCTCCGGCTTAAAGACGGTGCTCGGCGGATCCTCCGGCATCGACACGCAGCTGATCTCCATGATCCCGTACGTGGTCACGGTCATCGTGCTGATCCTCTTCGTGGGCCGTTCCCGCGTGCCCAGCGCCAGCGGCAAGCCGTACGTGAAAACAAGATAAGAGGCTCATTGATAGGGGCGGCGCTTTCCGGGCGCCGCCCCGCGCATATAGGAAAGGAGGAAACTCATGTCTGAAACCTACTGCGGAAAAAACTGCCCGGAATGCCCTCAGAAAGAACTTCAGAACTGCCCCGGCTGCAAAGCCGGTCCCGGCCGGACGTACGGGGGAGACTGCGAAATAGCGAAGTGCTGCCGGGAGAAAGGTCACGAAAGCTGCGATACCTGCTCCTGGCAGGAAAACTGCAGAACGCGGCAGAGCTGCGACCGCCAGCCCGATATCCGGAAAAGCCGGAGCGAAGCAGAGCTGAAACGCCGGAAAGCGGCGGCAGACCGTGCGCTGCTGCTGGGCAAATGGCTGTGGATCCTGTTCTGGCTGATCGTGCCCGCAACCGTCGCCGGCTTCCTGAAGACGAACAACGTCATGAAGTCCGCTCCGGGCCTTTACGTTTTCGGTCAGGTCCTGAACGTTGTCTGCTCCGTCGCATACGGCATCGTCCTTCTTCAGCTGGCCGCCGAAGAAGACCGCTACCATACGGCGGGGGTCTGCGCGCTGGTCTCGGCTGCCATCGGGGTCCTGATCATGATTCTTTTCGGCAATTCGGAAGCGCCGGTGTGGTCGCTGCTCATTACACTGCCGGCCGCCGTCGTTGCCCTGGTCGGCGAATACAACGAATACGGCGGGCATTCCGCCGTACTGGAGGGAACGGATAACGAACTCTCCGAAAAATGGATGACGCTGTGGAAGTGGTACATCCGCTGCACGGTCTGCACGGTCGTCGGCATGATCTTCATGCTGTTCGCGCCGCTTTTAGGCGCCATAGCGGCCCTCGCCGGAGCCGTCGGCACGCTTGTCGTGGGCATCACGAAGCTCGTTTATCTGTACCGGACCGCGAAGATCTTCCGCGATTATTCTCCCGAAAATCTGCAGTAATAAGCCGGCCCCCCTCTTTCCATCCCTCCGCCGCGTTCCGCGGCGGAGTTTTTTCTCCCCTCGCCTTCTTTTTTCTCTTTTTTGCAATTTCGTATTTACACCAAGGCAGAAAAACAGTATTATAATATATTATCAATCAGAGGCAGCAACGTATCTGTATCACAATTCAAAGGAGGAACATACAGTGGAACTCACCCGTTATGTACCGGTCGTTTTAGGGGCCCTGGCCCTGTGCTTTGCGGTCTATCTCATCGGCAAAGTAACCCGGCAGGACGCCGGCACCGACCGCATGAAGGAGATCGCCGGCCACATCCATGAAGGCGCCCGCGCTTTCCTGTTTGCGGAATACCGCATCCTGATTTTCTTCGTCGCCATCCTGTTCGTAGCGATCGGTTTCGGTCTGAACTGGATCACCGCCGCCTGCTTCCTGGGAGGCGCCATCTTCTCCACCGCGGCCGGCTATATCGGCATGAACGTCGCCACGAAGGCGAACGTCCGCACCGCCGCCGCCGCCAAGGATAAGGGCATGAACGCCGCCCTCTCCGTCGCCTTCTCCGGCGGCGCCGTCATGGGCATGGGCGTGGTCGGCTTCGGTCTTTTCGGCGCCTGCCTGATCTACATCCTGCTGGGCGGCAACAGCTCCGTCGCGCTTTCCGCTCTCTCCGGCTTCTCGCTCGGCGCTTCCTCCATTGCCCTGTTCGCCCGTGTGGGCGGCGGCATCTATACCAAGGCTGCCGACGTCGGCGCCGACCTGGTCGGCAAGGTCGAAGCCGGTATCCCGGAAGATGACCCCCGCAACCCCGCCACCATCGCGGACAACGTCGGCGACAACGTCGGCGACGTGGCCGGCATGGGCGCCGACCTCTTCGAATCCTACGTCGGTTCCCTCGTCTCGGCCGTCACGCTGGGCATCGTCAATACGACCGTTAACGATCCCCTCAAGGGCGCCATCTTCCCGCTGCTGATCGCCGCCATCGGCATCTTATCCGCCATCGTCGGCTGCTTCTTTGTCAAGGGTGACGAAAACGCCAACCCGCACAAGGCTCTGAAGATGGGCAGCTACGTGGCTTCCGCCCTGGTCGTGATCGGCTCTCTGATCCTTTCGCGCTTCATGCTCGGCACCTTCCTGCCGGCCGTGGCCATCATCTGCGGCCTGATCGTCGGCCTGGTCATCGGCACCGTGACCGAGATCTACACCTCCGGTGACTACCGCTTCGTCAAGAAGATCGCGCAGCAGTCCGAGACCGGCCCCGCCACCACCGTCATCAGCGGCCTGGCGGTCGGCATGCAGTCCACGGCCGTCCCGATCATCCTGATCGCGGTCGGCATCGTCGGCGCTTACCTGGCCTTCGGCATGTACGGCATCGCGCTGGCTGCCGTCGGCATGCTGTCTACCACCGGCATCACCGTTGCGGTCGACGCCTACGGCCCCATCGCGGACAACGCCGGCGGTATCGCCGAGATGTCCCGCCTGCCCAAGAGCGTCCGCCGGATCACGGATAAGCTGGACGCCGTCGGCAACACCACCGCCGCCATGGGCAAGGGCTTTGCCATCGGCTCCGCGGCCCTGACCGCGCTGGCCCTGTTCGTCTCCTACGCGCAGGCCGTGGATCTGAAGATGATCGACCTGCTGAACTACAAGGTCATCGTCGGCCTCTTCATCGGCGGCATGCTGCCCTTCCTCTTCTCCTCCATGACCATGGACTCCGTGTCCAAGGCCGCGTACAAGATGATTGAGGAAGTGCGCCGCCAGTTCCGCACCATCCCGGGCATCCTGGAAGGCACCGGCAAGCCGGACTACACCACCTGCGTCGCCATCTCCACGCAGGCCGCCTTAAAGGAAATGATGCTGCCCGGCATCATGGCCGTGGCCGCCCCCATGATCATCGGCATCCTGCTGGGACCGGAAGCGCTGGGCGGACTTTTGGCCGGCGCGCTGATCACCGGCGTCATGATGGCCATCTTTATGTCCAACGCCGGCGGCGCCTGGGACAATGCCAAGAAGTTCATTGAGGAAGGCAATCACGGCGGCAAGGGCTCCGATGCCCACCACGCGGCCGTCGTCGGCGACACCGTAGGCGACCCCTTCAAGGATACCTCCGGCCCTTCCATCAACATCCTGATCAAGCTGATGACCGTAGTATCTCTGGTCTTTGCCCCGCTGTTCATGAAGATCGGCGGACTGTTCTAAGGAGGCAGTTATGTTAGAATATCCCCAGGAATTTAACCACATCGTAGAAAAAGCCAAGTCCTTCAACCGTCCCTGGCAGGTCGCCGTGGCCGGCGCCAACAGCGAAAACATCCTGCAGGGCGTCTTCGCAGCCCAAGAAGCGGGCTTTGCGGAACCGATCCTGATCGGCAACTTCAAGAAGACCAAGGAAATGCTGGACAATCTGGGACTGGCCGACCGCAAGTACGATTTCTACCCGGTCAGCAGCGCCACGAGCCCGGTGCAGTACGCCATCGAGATGATCCAGGCCGGCAGCGCGGACGTGCTGGTGCGCGGCAACATCCAGACCCGCGACTTCCTGCTGCCCATCATGAACAAGTCCAACCACCTGATCGAAGAAGGCAAGCTGGTCACCCACATCAACGTGATGCGTTTTGAGGAATATCCCCGCCTGATCTCCGTTTCGGACTGCACGCTTCTGGTGGAGCCCTCCATCGAGCAGCGCGAGGACGTCATCCGCAACATGGTCGAAGCCCTCTCCCACTTCGGGATCCGCAAGCCGAACATCGCGCTCCTGTCCCTGGTCGAAAAGCCCAGCTTCCACATGAGAGACACCGTGGAAGCCCAGACCATCGTGATGCATCACAAGGAAGAGCCGATCGCGGACTGCAACCTCTTCGGCCCCATCACCTACGACCTGATCATCAGCAAGGAAGCCGCCCGCCTGAAACACTACAAGTGCGAGTACTGCGGCGAATTCGACGGCATCGTGGTGCCGAACCTGCTGGCCGGCAACCTGATCTGCAAGTTCTGGGACGCCCACCTGACCGGCACCGGCTGCAGCGTCCTGGTCGGCGCGAGGATCCCGGTGGCCATCTCCGGGCGCAGCGAATCCCCGACGCACGCTTTCCTGTCGCTGGCCGCGTCCATCGCGATGAAGGCATAACGCATACACGCAAAAAAACCGCGGGCTCCGTTTCCTGATATGCTACCCCCAAGTAGGACACTGAAATATAAAACCTACTTGGGGGTGTTTCTATGTCAAGGAAAGGCAGTATTGACGCGGCCCTAAAGGTCGAGCTGGTAGAAAGC
>JAEEGI010018365.1_pt1 | contig 14216 bp, 8 predicted proteins | sample 8958751 | NCBI WGS metagenome assembly JAEEGI01 (sample SAMN16246545, study PRJNA631951) | gut metagenome | biome: gut microbiome; feature: rumen; material: KS-attached | host: Bos | place: Iran: Karaj | collected 2018-10
CGTTTGCGGTATTCGGCGATGCCGCGGACTTTTCCATTTTCGCCGTCAATTCGGACGGGGCGCATTCCGGGGTCAATCCAGGAAACTTCGTCTCAACGCCAGATGACGCGGTCGCCTTCTCTTGGGGCGACCCGATGATGATCACCAACAAAGCGGCCCCCACGCGCATCGTGGGGTCATGGAGTCCCAGATGACAAAAAGAAATGGATATACTCTGGTTGAGCTCCTTGTGGTCGCCGTACTGGCGGTCGCGCTACTCGGCATTTCCGCCGCGGGCTACCATACCTGGATCAAGTCAACAGCGGTGGAAGCATCGACCACGGTCCTACTTGCCGAACTTGAACGAGCGCGGGCATACGCCCTGGCGAGATGCTGCGCCACGCGAATCACGATCTACGACGATGATCGAGGCGACCTCGTCCTTGTGGAGCGCCTAGACCCCGAGAAAGGGAAGGACTGGTATCCGATCTCACGAACGAACCGACTTGAATGGACACATGTGGAGCTATCGCAGCAAGGGAAAACTTTCCCGTCCTTCTTCTTCCGCCAGGACGGTTCTTGCTGCACAGAAGAGGAGAGCCTGTCAAAAGAGGCTGATTTTGCGGAGTTCGGCATCAAGCTTCAAAACAGGAAGTCCCAAAACAGCTCCGCCTCCAATCAGCCAGAGCCACGCGAGATCTTCGTCAACGCCCGCACCGGTCTCGCGAACATCAAGGTGAACGAGGCCAAGAAGGAGGGGTCGGAATGAGACGCAGCGGTTTCATGCTGATAGAACTTGCCGTCGCGACATTTGTCATTGGCGTCGCCGTTCTCGCGCTTGCAGCCATCATACACCTCGGGCAGCGCGCCGGCACGGACAGCGACGCCACGACACGCGCGGCCCTCTTCGCGGACGACGCCCTGTCGACGCTGAGGCTGATGAACGACCGCGCCGCCACAGATCCGGATCGCGAGGCCTGGTGCAAGCTCTGGGCAAAACTGGACCCCGATTCAGATGAGTGGGCAAGTGGAATCTCCTGGACAAATCCCGAACGTATTGATTCGGGCGGGACGATAATAACCCAGCTAACGGGCTTCGCCTCGGAAGTGTGGGTGCCGGACCAATCCCACACGCTGTCGGACAAAGCACGCTCGCTACCACATCTCGACACATCCTACGGGGTGCACACAAACTTTTGGTGCCCGGCGCGCGTCAGGAGCGAAGGGCACGAGGCCAACTCCGTCCGGGCGGACTTCTCACTGCGCTACGCACTCAGCATCGCGCCCTCGGAAGAAAAGGAGGATAGCGGGCTCGGCTACGACCAGCCACGCTATTTCTCCGTCACGCTCCATGTCTGGAGCGGCACGTCGCTCGCCTCGGAATCGTCGGACACCACGTTTTTCGCCGTCTTCTCCAACCAGCGGAGGATGCCATGAACACATTGAGACGCCACGGTTTCACGCTACTTGAACTCGTCATCTCATGCGCGATTCTCGTCACCATTTTCGCGCTTGCCGCAACGGCGCTTACGCGCGTCCACCGTTTGCGGGCCGACTCCGAGGCGCAGACCCGCCTCATGACAGAAGGACGGGCGCTTCTTGACGATCTGGCCGCCCAGTTCGCCCATGTCGCCGGCACGAACATCTGGATTTCGGAAAGCAACGCCAGCGACAGCAACGAAAAACTCACTCTGGCTCTCATACGCTACGCAGTGCACCCTCAATCACGCCAAAAGGGAGACGCCTATGCCGACGCGCCATACTATTCCATGCGCCTCGACTTCACATCTGGCAGCTCGCTCAATTCCACATCGACCGTGGAGAGCATCGCGCACAGCAGCGTCACCGACGGCCAACTTCTCCACTCCAACGTCAACCAGGTGGTCTATGACACCGTCAAACATGGTTCCTCCTCTGTGACAAACGCCTACTCCGCCGAGGAGATGGGAACCCATATCCCCGGCGCCGCCGCCGGCGACACAATCAGCGTCCCGGTCACTTACGGATCGTCCGCCACGACATACGGCACCCGCACCTCCCACGACGCCCACGTCGTTGTCGTTCCATCGCCCTTTGAAGGCACCAACACCGTCATCGCCGACGTCTCTTTCGAGAATGCCCATTCCGGTGAACTGAGTCTTACCATTCGCAAACCCATGGCTGGCCGCTGGCCGGAACCATCATCGCGCACGCTGCGCATTGACGCCACCGCCGAAACCAGCGCCGAAAACCTCGCCACCAACTCCTTCATGGCGCCAGGATATCTCGACTATACAAACGTTCCAGTCTCCAGCGTTACCTTCCCCATCGACGAAACCAACGCTACCGCCCGCACTTCCCTCATGGCCTCAGTTGCGGCATACGATTCACTCCCGCCTGCCTACACGAACACCAATGACGTACCTGTGTCCGTCACAAACGACGTGCAAGAGGCCGTCTCCAACAATGTGCCGGCGTCCGTCTCCAACGATGTGCCGGCGTCCGTCTCCAACGATGTGCCGGCGTCCGTCTCCAACAATGTGCCGGCGTCCGTCTCCAACAACGTGCCGGCGTCCGTCTCCAACAACGTGCCGGCGTCCGTCTCCAACAACGTACCGGCGTCCGTCACGAATGACGTGCCAGAAGCCGTAACCAATGACATTCCCTACCTCGACGCCCCATACGTCTCGTCGGCAAACGGGCTCGTTACTGGCGAACTCCTTTTCGGCCCCTATGACGCGCCATGCATCGTCTCAAACTACTGGACGTGGGGCGAAACAACGGCAGTTGACACAAACGGCGTCATATCAGGCATCTCCCTGGTCATAAACGGCCGTACGAACACTTTCGCCTCGGCGACGGATCTCGCCGCATCCTCCACGTCAACGGTCACGCATGCCGACGCCGACTTTCAATTCTCGGAAATCATTGACCTGCTGAGTGTAGATTTGGACGAAGGTGGTGGGCTATTGGGTTCTTTTTCCAACTTGTTCTCGATTGCGCCCCCGGTCGCATTCACCAATGAATTTGTGCCCAGCGATGACGCCGGCTCGCAGCTGCCGGTATTTGTTTCCGAGGTATTGTCTTACGAGGAGCGTCTGTCGCCGCAGATCCTTGCAACGGGATTCGCGGTCCAGTCCGCGACGGCGGGGGCGGGCACCAATGCGACGCCCCTGGTTTTGCAAACCTATAAAAGGGAAATGGACCTTGTCATCGCAAAAGAGTTTTCAACAAACGACATGGTGTTACGCGTGGACCACGACTGGCATACATATACAAGCTATCGGTTCGTTTTCGATGTAGATGCTTCTCTGGTGCCTACCAACAGCTGGCATTACGGCGGCGCCACAACCAATGTCTACCCGAACGGCACATCCTACGACTCTGAGACCCGCTGGGTGGACATCGTCCTAGACGAGGACTTAGAAGGCGCCGACGAACGGACTACCGGCATTTGGTTACGCGAGGATGACAAACGCGACCTCACCGAGCTCGTCGTCAAAACAAACACTGTCAAAGTACCATATTCCTCCCCAAGAGACGCAAATAGCGGTGTCTCCGAGAAACCACTTGCCCCCGCCATTTGGGATTCGATCCAGAAAGTGGTCATCACGCCACTATGCTTCTCGACCAACGAAAACCAGCGCCTCGACCTCATGGTCTGGGAACCGGAAGACAATCCGCCAGGGCCTCCCGTCTGCGCCGACATCTACCTCGAACTCCTCGCACCCGCCCACCAACGCCGCGCTAAAAAGATCCCCGAAGGCGATCTCCGCGACCGCTACATCCAGAACCACGTCATTCGCCTCTCGCGTCGCGCCCCGATTGGCACAGCCAGAAAGGAGTTGCCGTAGGCCAGTTGAACCGTTGGACCGTTGGACCGTTGGACCGTTGGACCGTTGAACCGTTGGACCGTTGAACCGTTGGACCGTTGAACCGTTGGACCGTTGAACCGTTGGACCGTTTTATGGTAAAAGGATTACAACTTGCGACACGCGAAGTGAAATGCGGGCGAAAGCGCCGCAACAATATCTGTTATCTATTATCTATTATCTATTATCTATTATCTGGCCACGATGAGGGCGCTGCCGCTGACGCGCCTTCACGGCGCGCCAGCGGCAGCGCCCTCATCGTGGTCCTGGGCGTTCTCGCGATCATGACGGCCCTTATCTTCGCATACGCCTTCTCTGCCCGTACCGAGCGCCTGGCGGCACGCCAGTCGCGCGATTCCATGCTTGCTCAAAAGCACATCGACAGCATTGTCTCCATCATCATGGGCCGCGAAGTCCCCCTTCATATTCTGGGGACTCGGGGCGATGGAGGAAACGTTTCCATAAGCCCGTTTTCAGGCCGAGTGGACTTTTCCTCGCTCGCCGCGGCACTTGGCAACAACAAAAGCTACTATACCAAACGCGCCTTCACCTCGTGTCTATACGATTCCCATGACTGCGGCACTTGCGACAATTTCCTCAACAACATCTCCACAAACTACATTCCAAACGCCCTGCACAAAGAGCTTACACAGCTTAGCGCCGACTGGGTCCCCATCGAATCCGTCGAGGAGGAATCCAACCGGACAATCTACACCAACGCCCTCTACGCGTACGCCGTTGTAGATCTTTCAGGCTTCCTCGACGCCAATTGGATTACAAGCAATCAAATAGCTCGACTCGCCCGCAATAAAGCCGACATCGAGAATGCCGGCCTCTTCATTGAGGACCGCGCCATTCAAAGCTCGCCCGCACTGGGCACCGACATTGAAGGCTATGTCTCGTACCGGGACCTCTTTCTTCGCAATCGAGGCCTCGCCTCGCCGCCCAGCCACCTGCTCCACTTCTCCTATGACCCCGCCCCTGACGTTACAGTCACGAACGGACCAGTCTACAGCGACTACTCGCAGAACAACGTCGGCGATTTCACGGTGCCGAAACTCGACATCAACGGCTGGACAAACGATTTCACAGGCAGTCTCAGCAGCACAACCGACCTCGAAAGACACTACGAAAGACCAGCTTTCCGCGCTTGGCTCGCCGAGGTGACAAACCGCCTGGCATTCTGTGGTTTCGCAGCGCCGGAAGCCCTCGCGTGGAACCTCGTCAACTTCCTCGATGGCGACCGCGTACCGCAGTCGCCATCCCCTGCCCCATGGCGTGACGACTGGCCCCAGGAGGACGTTCCGCTCATAAATGAAATAGCTATAGCGCAGGTGCCTCTCGTATTCGGCTACACCAACTGCTACGCCGCCGCTGTTGAACTTTGGCACCCGTTCGTTCCCAACCCCATTCGCAAGGAAGACGAAGCCGAGCTCATTGTCGCCGTCTATACTAACTGGACGCCATCGGCTTTCTCCCATACGGACTCGAACTGGACAAACGACATTGTCTTTCTTCCTTCGGGGAGCGAATACGGATTTACGCTCACCAACCGAATAGAACGGATGGAGAATGGCACCAGTTCGGAGTTCTCCGTCTTCACGGCTCCGCCAGAAGGATATGTTTCCTTCCCCGTGGAAATCGTGAACTTCTCGGAATCCGACCATGTCAAGAAGACTGTATCACAAGTCGCGGGTGACATTTGGGAATCGGACGACCGTGGAACGAACACGCTCTACAGCCACTTCGAGAACCTCCCCATCGGCATCCAGCGGTACACGTCCTACGTCCAGTCCAACGAGACCTACTGGGTTCGCAGCGAAGTGATCGTGACAAACGAAATACGCCTCATCACCCGTGTCCGCCTTGGCGAACGCTGGGTTGACGAAGCCATGGCATACGACCCCGACCCCGACTCGGACTACCACGAGGAACCATACCGTTTCCTGTCCACTTGCGGGTGGCAGGTCAACGATCCTCGACGCAACGGGCATCGGGACAACTGGGAAAGCTATGAAGGAATCACATACCGCGAAAGCGCCGAAGGCGAGCAAAGCTACACCTGCACGCTCTCCGGCGCCACCAATGCGATTTGCAACCCCTGGCACACCTATGCTCAAGGGCTCCCGATCGTCCATTTCAACGGCCCCGCCACGCGCGCCGGCGACATTGGATACATTTACGAGCCCTATTCATCCTTCGACAACGGCGATACAATACGGACAAACACGTGGCAGTCAATCTGCCTTGCGGACGAAAGGAACACCGCCTCGCACAGCTCCTTTGCTTTCTCCGCGGGTTCGGCACTCGAACTCTTCACGGCAAGATGCGCGACGAACCGCTCCGTCCGCGGCCTAGTGAGCGCTTCGTCCCCCTACCCCGCCGTGTGGGACGCCCTTCTGGCGGATGCCGAAATCGGACACGGCCTCCAGCGAACTCGTCTGCCGGACTCGGCGATAGAGTGGATGACCAATGTCGTCGGCGAAATACAGCAAGCCATGTACGATACGGAATCCATCCCAATCGGCGTGGGCGACTTCTGCATGGCGGCTGGAAACGCGCCCTCCTACAGGGACATTCCTGAAAAATACCTTTCAGGCGAAGACGTATGGCACTGGCAGGGCAGCGTCGGCAACGAGATAAAGGAGGACATTCTCCGCGACCTGTGCGAATGCCTCTCCTTCCGCCAGCAGATATTCCTGCTCGTAATTGACGTCCGTGTCACCACCCCGGCGCTCTCCGTCCGCGCCGAGCGCCGCGCAGTCGTCCTCATCGTCCGCGACGCCTACACCGGCGCCTGGCGCGTCGTTGAGCGCCACATGCTATAGGCAATTTTACCACAAACTTCAGCGTTTGACTTCGTCCCATTTGGCGTCGAGGCGCTTGGCGCTGACGGGCGTCGGTGTCCGCAGCTCCTGCGCGAAAACCGATACACGGTACTCCTCGACCATCCAGCGGAACTCCGACAAGGCCGCCGCGTTGTATTGGAAGGGCTTTTGCGAGGTGACTGTCTCACGGTAGCGGTTCCAATACGGCGCCACCTGCGCCTCGCGTTCGGCATCGGTCGACGGCGATAGCCGCGCCCGCTCCAAACGTATGCGTACACCTTCAAGATACCGCCTGTAGTGGCGAAGGCGGTCGAACGGGACATGGCGCAGGAACCCTGGAAAGACAAGCCACGCGAGCTGGTTCTTGACCGCAGCGACAGTTTCCGGCGATAGCCTCTCGTCGGATTCCGCGACACGGATTCGCTCCGCGGCGGCAGTCACGATGTCGAAGAACATGCGCGACAGTTCGCCCTGCGCCTCGGCCAGGCGCGGATAGCATGCCTTCAGGCGCTCGTTGAAGTCCGCCGCCGTGCGTATATCAGACTGGTCACGGACAAAAGCCTCCGATGCGATGGCGAGAAGAAAATCATCGGCGATGGCGGCATCAGCGTAGCCTGCGTCTCGCAGGTAGAGCGTGGCCTGGATCGGCAGCTGGCGAAAACGGACCAGCGACTTGGCCTCCTTGCCCAGGGCGAGGACAAAGAGTCTTGCGAGTCCACCCGCATGGACGGCTCCCGCCTTGACGGGATCGGTGTACAGCCCTATTGAAACACAGTCGCCTTCGTCCTTGAGCGCTGGGTATTGGCGAATCATCCAGCCGGCATGGCCGGCCTCGATCATTTCGCGAAGGTCGCCAAAGTCCCAGCGGGTGTGCCTCTGGTCTTTGGTGGCGAGGTTTGCAGCCGATGGAGCCGCCTTTGCAAGTCCGCAGCGGTCAAGAACCTCTTCAAGGTCGCGGCCGGCTGCGATGATACGTCCTGTGGCGTCGTCCTTCACGCGGAAGCGCACCAGGAAGTGGACAGGCATGCGGATCTTGTCCCAAGCGTCTGGCGCAATGCGTATGCCCCATTCGTCACGGACAGTGCGGCAGATTGCGTCCTTCAGCGGCTCCTCTCCCGGCCGCAGATAGGTGAGCAGACGGCTTACCGTGTCCTCTATCGGGGAGAGAATGCGTCGCTGCGCGGACGGAAGGCACGAAATCATCCACGAGAGCTTTTCCGGCAACGCGCCGGGAACGAGCCAGTCGGCGCGCCATTCGCGCAGGGCGGCGGCGTCGGCCTTGCGGACGGTGCAAGTTATGCCGTCCTCCTCGTCGTTGAGCGAGTGGCGGTATGTCAGGCGCATTCTCGCGCGGCCGATGGAGATGGTGTCGGGGAAGGCTGCGGAAGGGCCGTCCTCCTTCGGCATCCAATCGGACTCCTTGAGGCGGAAGGCCTCAGCCTCCGCCGGTGTGGCGCGGCGAAGCCATTTGCGAAGCGCGTCGGCCGAGCAGATGTCGCGCGGGACGACGGAGTCGAAAAAGGCGGCGAGCCTGTCCTCGTCAAGGAGCTGCGGGTTGCGCGTCTTCTCCGCGCGGCGGCGGATTGAGGCGATGAGATTGGCGTTGTCGCGGACAACCGGCGGCGGGCGCGGGAAGTCGCAGCCAACGAGACCGTGGCGGATGAAGATGTCGCGCGAAGCGCCTGGGTCTATGCGGCTGTAGTCGCAGCGACGGCCCTGGACGATTACAAGGCCATAAAGCGTCACCTGCTCGGTTGCGCGCACGAAGCCGTGTTCGCCGTCCCATTCGGGCGAGTGGTAGCTGTGGCGGCAGAGGTCGCCTGCGATTGGCTCAATCCATTCGGGGTCGAGGACGGCCGCCTGGCGGGCGTAGAGGCGCGAGGTGTCGACGAGTTCGCCGGCCATGATCCACTGCGGCGGCTTCTTGAAGAGGACTGATCCCGGGAAGATGGAGAAGCGTATGGCCCGTGCACCGCGGTAGTCGCGCCTTTCGGAATCGAATACGCCGATACGGCCGAGAAGGCCGGAGAGAAGGGATCTGTGAATGGCCGCGTTGTCGCCTTTGTCGGACTTCGTTTCGAGGCCAAGCCTTTCGCAGAGCTTTTCGAGCTGCGTGGCGAGGTCCCGCCACTCACGCATCTTGGGATACGACAGGTACGTCGCCTTGCAGAGCTTGCGCGCCTGGTTCTGCGAGATTGAGCGCGTTTCGTCGTCCCACCACCGCCACATCTTGAGAGTGACGGCAAAATCTGATTCCGGAGCCTTGAACTTGGCGTGGGCCTGGTCGGCCTTCTCCTTCTCGTCGATCGGGCGGCGGCGCGGGTCGTCGCACGCCATCGCCGCGACCAGCGGGATGACGGACGGCAAGACCCCCTCCTCGGAGGCGGCGACGAGCATACGGGCGAGGCGCGGCTCGACCGGGACGCGGGCGAGCCGCCAGCCGAGCCGGGTGAGCGTCGGCGGCCCGTTCTCTGGCATGCGGATGGCGCCGAGCTCCTGGAGTTCGCGAAGGCCCTCGCGGATCATGGCCTGCTGTGGAGGGTCCAAAAAGGGGAACTCGGCGATGTCGCCCAGTTTCAGGTCGAGCATCGTCAGAATGACGCCGGCGAGCGACGAGCGCAGGATTTCCGGAGGCGTGTACTGGTCGCGCCTTAGGAAGTCCTCCTCGGAGTAGAGGCGGATGCAGACGCCCGGGCCGAGGCGTCCGCAACGGCCTGCGCGCTGGCGCGCGGAAGCCTGCGAGACGGGCTCGATCTGGAGCCGCTGGACCTGAGTGCGGTGGATGTAGCGAGAAATGCGCGCCAAACCTGAGTCGACGACAGAACGGATGCCGGGAATCGTGACGGACGTCTCGGCGACATTGGTTGACAGAATGACGCGACGCTTGGCGGACGTGCGAAATGCGCGCTGCTGCTCCGAGGCTGGAAGCGAGGCCAGAAGAGGGATTACATCGTCCATCTCGCCACGCTCGCGGCCGAGCGTCTCGGCGCATTCGCGGATGTCGCGTTCGCCGGGCAGGAAGACGAGAATGTCTCCGTCGTCGGGAAGTGAATCGACGGCGTTGAGCACGTCGCGGGCGAGGTCGGCCTCCTCATCATCGGGTGGCGGCGCATAGCGGACTTCGACTGGATAGAGCCGTCCGGGAATCTTGAGCACCGGCGCGCCGCCGAAGAATGCGGAAAAGGCGTCGGCATCAAGCGTCGCGGAAGAGACGACTACCTTCAAGTCCTTTCGCCGGACAAGGATTCGCTTGAGGATGCCGAGGAGAAAGTCGATGTTGAGCGAGCGCTCGTGCGCCTCGTCGATGATGATCGTGTCGTAGGCGCGGAGAAGAGGGTCCGCGCGCGTCTCGGCGAGGAGCACGCCGTCCGTCATGAACTTGACGCGGGTCCGCGGGGAGACCTTCTTCTCAAAGCGGTGCTGGTAGCCGATGACGTCGCCGACGGGCTTGCCGAACTCTTCGGCGACGCGACGGGCGATTGTAACGGCCGCAAGGCGGCGTGGCTGCGTGCAGGCGATGCGCCGTCCTTCCGCGCCGCGTCCCAGCTCAAGCGCCATCTTGGGAAGCTGGGTGGTCTTGCCGGAGCCCGTGTCGCCGCAGACGATGATAACGGGATGGGCGCGCATGGCCGCTTCAATCTCATCGCGGTGCGCGCAGATTGGCAGCTCCCCGGGGAAGCGGATGCGGAGGTCTTCCATGGCGGACGGATCAGCGGCGGCGGAAAAGCTCGACCTCGACGGTCTCCGCGCAGATTATGGCCCCCGGTTTGCCGACGGTTACGCGGACCGACTCAATCCGCGGATCGAAACCGAGACAGATGTCGGCGATTTCGCCGGCAAGGTGCTCGACAAGAGCAAAGCGCATGGGGTCGCAACCGATGGGAGTTGCGTCGACACTGCAGAGACCACGAATCACCTGCGAGAGCGCATCGTAGTCGATGGTGTCTTTTAGGCTATCGCTTGCCGCCGCGCGTGAGAGATCAAGCCCGAGCTCAATGTCCGCGACGGCAGGGCGCGGAGCGACCTGTTCCTCGGGGTAGACACCGAGGAAGACGGAGAGTTGAAGCTTTCGAATTCTTACGTAGTCCATTTGCACTCCAATGATGATTGCAGATCTCAAATTTCAAATCAGCCGTACTTCTCTTGCGGTGATTGCGAATCTCAAATTTCAGATTTAAAACCGGGGTTCTCGACACCAAACTGTGATATCTGAAATAAGAAATCTGAGATCACTTTTCGTGGCTCCCTCTTTTCTTCACGGCATTCTCCTCCGCCTCGCGGACGGCGGCCAACGCTTGCAGCTTCCTGAGCTGGTACTCGCCTATGCGCCCCTCCTCCAATGCCTTCTGTGCCGCCTCGTCGTTGAACTCCTCGCGGAACTTGGCAAGCTCCTGCTCGCGGACGTATGCGCGACGCGCATCATCGTCGAAGATGCGCTGGCCCTTGATGTCGCTGTTCTTTAGCGACTCGATCCAGCCGTAGAGCTGGCGGGAGACCCTTGAGCAGAAATCGGCCGCACGGTCTATTGCGGCGCGCTCCTTCTCCATCCCCCCGAGCTTCGGGGCGAAGCGGAGCATGGAACGGGTCTCGCCGCAACTGCCGCGGGCGATGTAGAGGAAGTGGATCAGGTCGGGGGTGGAGCCGCGCTCAAAGCCCTCGGCGATGTTGTTGGAGATTGAAAGAGCGGACCTGCGGATCTGGTTGACCAGGTCGCCGCGGTATTTAAAAGCCTCATGGCCCGTAAGCTCGAAGATGACGGCTGCCAAATCAGTCGCCGCCTGCCAGACCGGTAAGTCTTCAAATTGCTTATATGAAGCCATGTGTATATCCTCCAAAAGGCGTTTGGTATTTCAGATTGCAAATCTCAAATTTCAAACGCGTCTTAATCCGGAATCATTATACCACAGTCTGAAATCTGAAATCCGAAATCTGAAATCACCATACAATCTGTCTTGCAAGTACATTTTGGCTCGGCCGAGTCAAAAAAGAGTTTCCAAATGCGTCCAATTGGTATAAACTATTTGTGCCCTCAAGGGGGGGATGTTACCTATGACAGATCAAGAACAATCACCAGCTCCATCGGCCACGCAGAAAGGCGCAGGCTCGACCATGCGGCTCACGACCAAGCTCCGGCTTGTCGCCGGCGGCATGATTGTGGCTCTCTTCTGCACTGTCCTCGCCGTAGTCTGGTCCGTTGAGACCGGCCGCGCCTATTCCACAAGCCTCGACCTCGCCAGCAACTGCGTCCGCGACATCGACCTCTCCGTCCGTTCCGTGGCGGACAGCTTCCTCCTCAACACAGCGCACCTCGTGGCAAACGCCGTCGGCAGCGTCGAAGCCTCATCCGACGTCGACCTCGACTACATGCTCAAGCTCTATGCCCTCTCCGAAATCCACATAATCAACTCAAACGGCATTATCGTGGCCTCAACCGTTCCCAAGGACAAGGGTTGGGATATGGCCGGCGGCGAGCAATCGGCGGAATTCCTCAGGCTTCTGCATGGCGAAAAGGAGTACGCCCAGCCCCTTCAGCCGAAATCCAACGGCGGCAAAGAGATACGCTACGTTGGCGTCACCTTCCCCACCGGCAGCGGCTTTCTACAAGCAGCGCTCGACGGTGAGGCCTTCAACCAGGACCTCCGCCGCCGCGTCGTTGACGTCGCCACCCTTGTTCGCGTGAGAAACAAAGGCTACGTCCTCCTCGCCGACATGGACGGCACGATTCTGAGCGCACCGGCGGCACTTCAGTCTGAAATCGGCGGCAGTCTGGAGGAGTTCCTCGGCATGTCCAGGGAGGAAATCGACGATGCGCCGGCGGGCCTTTTCAACGCCAATGTCAAAGGCGAGCCATCCTACTGCCACATAGGTCTTGCCGACTCATTCCGCGCCGTGGTCGTCCAGCCGGAGCACGAGGTCTTCGCCGCGCGCGAGGCGCTTGTGCCGGCGCTCTTCTGCGCTGAACTTCCGCTGTTTTTAGTCTTCTTCGTGATTGTCAACTGGCTGCTGCGACGTTACGTCGCGGACGACGTCGCCCGCATCGACAAGGCCCTCGCGCGGATTACGGCGGGGGATTTCAACGCGCCGGTCGATGTCCGCTCAAGCGCGGAAATGGCCTCGATATCCGACAACATAAACGCCGCCGCCAGTTCGCTGCGCCACCACGCGGCGCTCGAACGGGAGAGGCTCCAGCGCGAACGCGACGAGGCCATCGCCGCGGAAAAGTCCAAAAACTTCTTTTTCGCGTCTGTCTCGCACGACATCCGCACGCCGCTCAACTCGATCATAGGCTTCACCCAGCTACTCAAGCTCGGCGTCGATGACGAAGGAAAACGCCGCCGCTATCTCGACAGCATAGTCGAAAGCGGTGAAATGCTCATGCAGATAATCAACGACGTGCTCGACCTCTCAAAGCTGGAGGCGGACAAAATGGTCTTCTCTCCCGAGTGGTGCGACATCGGGGAGCTCGTCTCATCGATGCTGTCGGCCTTCGATGGCCGGGCAAGCGCCGAAAACATCACCCTCTCGTCGAAGGTCCCGGCCAATCTCCCGGAATTCCTGATCGACCCGCATCGCCTCCGCCAGATTCTCTTCAATCTCCTTGGAAACGCCGTGAAGTTCACCCATGGCGGTTTCGTGCGCATCATTGTGAAGTATGCCCCTTCCGAGGACAATCCCAACCACGGACTTTTGGAAATCGCGGTACGCGACAACGGCGTCGGCATATCCCCGGAGAATCTCGACAAGCTCGGACGCCCCTTCGTGCAGTTGGTCAAGGGCACCGGACAAATGCAAGGCACAGGACTGGGCCTTGCGATCTGCCGCCAGATGTTATCGCGCATGGGCGGTGAACTGAAAATTGAAAGCAAGCTCGGCTCGGGAAGCACATTCACCGTGCGGCTGCTGGATGTCGAGTCGCGCGACCCCACTGACAATCCCCTTGCAAACCTGCCGCCGGCGGCAACACCGCCGCCCCAGGACAAGGACGAATCATGGAAGAGGCAAACCATGCTTCTTGTCGATGACGTGCCCCTCAACCTGAGCATTCTCTCTTCGATGTGCCGCCGCCTGGGAATCGAAAACATCGGAACGGCGAAATCCGGCCAGGAAGCATTGGACCTGCTTCACAAGGGCGCCTTCGATCTCGTCCTCACAGACCTGTGGATGCCAGGCATGGACGGCGCGGCCCTGCTTGCCGCCATCCGCAAGGACAAGGCCTTAAGCCACATACCCGTCTATGCGGTCTCGGCGGATGTCGAACTCCTCAAGAATTTCGACAGAATCGGTTTCAACGGCATCCTGCTCAAGCCCATCATCCTCGAAAACCTGCGCAAGCTACTCGCAGGTTAAACTGAGCTGAATCTCTCTTTCCAAAAAACATGGCATGTTTCATGCTATAATTGTATGCAAGATGTTTTTTGGGAAAAAAGGGAAAGACAAGGACTGCTACGAGCCCGGAATAACGCCACGTTCGCTGGCGGCGATGGTGCTTTGCATGCTTTTGGCGGCGATGTACACGAACTATTCGTGCACCTACCTTCACGAACACTACCAGGTTGTC
>JAEEGI010018366.1_pt1 | contig 14216 bp, 15 predicted proteins | sample 8958751 | NCBI WGS metagenome assembly JAEEGI01 (sample SAMN16246545, study PRJNA631951) | gut metagenome | biome: gut microbiome; feature: rumen; material: KS-attached | host: Bos | place: Iran: Karaj | collected 2018-10
GCACTGCGGTGCAGCAGAAACAGACAACCCTCCCCTAGTTGGTGACAGCATGAAGCCGCTTCCATGCAACGAAGAAATCATGCTTGACATCGTTGCTAAGGATTCAGATTTCGTAAACAACAAGCCTGCTATGGAAAAGGCTGCAGCTGATGATGCTTATGCATTCTCAGTATTCGGTGGACAGAATCCTCTTGGAATGTTCTGCACAGGCGCTGAGAAGTGCGACCTTTCAAACCAGGGTGCATACGATCAGGGATGTAACGAAGAGTTCCAGAGAGCAATGAAGAACTACTTCGACGGAAACGCTACTCTTGACGAGGCTCTTGAGATCTTCAAGAAGGCTATCGTAGAGAAGTATCCTGAGCTTACAACAGACTAATTTCTTAGGATTACAATCTGGCAATACACAGGTAATTGGCCTGCGAATATTGTGAAATTCTTAGGGGCGCACTGGTTTACCGTGCGCCCCATACAATAAGACAAGAAAATGGAGAGAGAAAAAGGGGACGCTTATGAAAAAAAGAAGTAAGGTTGTAAGCTACAATAAGTGGGGATATATTTTCCTTATACCTTTTGTTGTTGTTTACCTTGTTTTCCAGATGGTGCCGCTTGTTACAACAGTGTATAATTCCTTCTTTGAGAATTATCGAAGCGGACTCAAGCAGATCGGTCCGAACTTTATCGGAATACAGAATTATGTAACTATCATTACCAATGGAGACCTTCCTACATATTTCAAGAACACAATGATTATGTGGATTATGGGCTTCGTTCCTCAGATTATTCTTTCACTTCTTCTTGGTGCATGGTTCACAGATCCATCACTCAGACTCAAGTGTCAGGGATTCTTTAAAACAGTTATCTACATGCCAAACCTTATCATGGCATCAGCTTTTTCAATGTTATTCTTCACCTTATTTGCAGATGGTGGCCCTATCAATTCAATGCTTCTTAATATGGGTATTTTGGCTGAGCCTTATAAGTTTATGTCACATATCTGGTCAGTTCGTACTCTTGTTGCATTCATGAACTGCGTTATGTGGTTTGGAAATACGACCATACTTCTGATGGCTGGTATGATGGGTATCGACCCTTCACTCTTTGAGGCGGCACAGGTAGACGGTGCTACAGCTACTCAGATTTTTTATAAGATTACATTGCCACTGCTTAGACCTATCCTTATCTTTGTTATGATCACATCACTTATTGGTGGTCTCCAGATGTTCGATGTTCCTCAGATCCTCACAAACGGATCCGGAGATCCTATGCGTTCATCAATGACACTGATCATGTATTTGAATAAGCATCTGTTCAGTAAGAACTACGGTCTTGCCGGTGCTCTTTCAGTATTCATGTTCATCATTACAGGTATTCTTAGCCTTATTGTGTTTAAGTTTACCGCTTCAAAAGAAACTAAGTGATGAGGAGAGACTAATATGGCAGATAATAGAAGCAAGATGGCAGGGCAGGATGAGAACAGAGCATCTGTCCACGCCAGGCGTTTAATCGCTTATATCGTACTTATTTTGGTATCATTTTTGTGCCTTTTCTGGTTCTATGTATTGTTTATCAATGCAACCAGATCCAATTCAGAGCTTACAAGAGGATTTACCGCGATTCCCAGTACTCATCTCTTGGAGAACTGGACCAACTTAAAAAATGGAACTCTTCCTATTTTTAATGGTATTTTGAACTCTTTGTTTGTAGCTCTTTCATCAGCTGTACTTTCAACATACTTCTCAACAATGACAGCTTATGCTATTCATTGTTATGACTTTAGGCTCAAGAAGTTTATGTTTACATTCATCCTTGCAGTTATGATGATCCCTACACAGGTTACCGCACTTGGTTTCCTGCAGTTGATCGGCAAGATGCATATGGATGACAGCTTTATTCCGCTGATCGTACCTGCGGTGGCAGCACCTGCAGTATTCTTCTACATGAAGCAGTACATGGATGCTACACTTCCTCTTTCACTTGTAGAGGCAGCACGTATCGACGGATCCGGCGAATTCAGAACCTTTAATCAGATTGTAGTACCTCTTATGAAGCCCGCTATTGCTGTTCAGGCAATCTTCTGCTTCGTAACCAGCTGGAACAATTACTTCACTCCTGCACTGGTACTTCACACTGATACAAAGAAGACGCTTCCTATTCTTATTGCTCAGCTGCGTTCAGCAGACTGGCTTAAGTTCGACATGGGACAGGTTTACGTTATGATCGCGTTCTCAATCTTCCCTGTTATCGTAGTATACTTACTGCTTTCAAGGTACATCGTAGGTGGTGTAACCCTTGGTGGTGTAAAGGGTTAATGGAGTTGCTATCCTCCTAATCTTATTTCCAGGGCATACCTCTGGTTTAAGGTTTTTACTCTTTCCTTTTATAAGCGTTTTTAGAGAAACCATGGCATTCCCCGATGCCATGGTTTTTCGCATTAATTGTGCCTTTTTCGCCATTTTTGGTATAGTAAATCCTGTTAATTTGTGGTAAAGTTTTCTGAGGTTGGGAATAAGGATCACATGATCCAAAAGTTTTAGGAGGAAGTATGAAACGTATCAAATGTATTCTTGTGATGGCGATGATCGCTATCTGTCTTGTGGGGTGTGGTAAGTATGAGAGCATGTTCCAGTTCAACAGTGATGGAACAGGGTCTATTGCAGTTTTATATGCTATTGATCCGGATGCAATGAGCAAATTAGGAATGGATCCGGAAGAGTACGCGCTTGATTCTATTTTTTCCGAACTCAGAAGTCGAGGATTTTCAGTTGAGAGTTATAACAAGGATGGCTACGAGGGGTATGTCGTTAGTGCACAGAATGTAGATATCAACGAGGCTATGAACAATCTTTATATTGAAGATTCCGGTATGGAGATCGTTGGTTTTGGCCCCGGCAAGTTTAACATGTCACGCAGTGGTAATACATGTACCATTGACTGGTATTTCTTTAATACCGACAAGGGTGAGACCATTGAAACCATGAGACAGAGTCTTGACGCTGCCGGAGGAACAGCAAGAATTACAATGTATCTTCCTTCCGCTGCAATCGATCATGATGCACCTTATGTTTCCGATGGCGGTGCAGCACTTCAGTGGGATATTTTAGATCTTGGTTCTGATCAGGCCCTTCATGTAAAGTTCAACCTTGATGGAACATCATCAGGTACTTCAGGTCAGGGCGGTGGCCAGAGCTACGGACAGGGCGGAGGTTCCGGTTCAGGCAGCGGTTCAGGCAGCGGTTCAGGTCAGTCACAGACTAGCGGTGGATTTAGAATCAATATATATGCTCTTGTTACAATTCTTGGAATGATTGCTGTAGGAGGAACAATTCTTTTCCTCTACTTCTCTTCAAGAAAGAAAGAGAAGATTGCCGAGATGTACGAAGACTATAATGGTGGCAATCCTCTTGTGGGAATGGGAGTGCAGAATACACAGGCTCCTAACATGGCACAGATGTCCGGTATGGCACAGAAGAGTCCTATATTCGGCGGACCGAAGCCTATGAGCGGAATGAACGGAATGAACGGAATGAATGGCGGCGGAGCCATGAATGGAATGGGCCAGATGGGCGGTATGAACAATGCAGGATCCATGGGAACGGGCGCAGGCATGAACGGCGCTTCAGGTGTTCAGAACAATCAGTGGAATCCCGCAGGACAGCCTCAGCAGATGAATGGCATGAACCAGATGGGCAATATGAATCAGGGACAGCAGGCAAACGCTTCCTGGACACCACAGCAGCCTCAGCAGGCTCCTAATTTCCAGGCACAGCAGATGTCCAATATCCAGCCTCAGCAGGTATCCAATTTTGCACCTGAGACTCCGGTAGCTCCAACTACTCCGGATTGGGGAATGAATAACTAAATAGACAGCTGAATAAAAAAGGCCGTTGCAGATCACAGAAGTGAATGCAACGGCCTTAAATTTTTTACTAAGTTGAAAAAATTATTTCTTCATAAGCTGATCGAGCTTATCCTTATCAAGCTTGCCCTGGGCAATTGTATTGGCAACCCAGATCTTAAGTGACTCAACTGTTGAATCAATCTGCTCAAGATTCCTCTGGATATCAGCAAAATCTGAAAGCTCGTCATCGGAAACGACGCCATCAGCAGTAATGTCAATAAGACGATTCTTCTGGTTCTCTAATGAATTGAGAGATGAGAGCATACCAAGAACTATCTCTGAGAGAGATGAAAGCTTGGCTTCCGGTACTGATGTCCTACCGATCGCGCATTCGTGGGTGCAGAAATAATTACAAAGCTCGGGCTTCTTGTAAGCTCTTGCCATAGATACAACATCTTCGGGATAGATGCTTGTTTTACCTGTTTCCATCTTCTCAAGACTGCTGTCGCTTATTCCACCGAGAAGCTCACTTGCCTGAGCTCTGGTAAGTCCGGCCTGTTCCCTGCTTTCAAAAAAGATGTTTTTGTCTTCTCTGATTGATCTTTTCCCCATGATACACCTCCGTTTAATACACAAAAATTACTTGGAAAATACAATAATTGATAATTCCCCCTGGTGGAAAAATAAATTGTCTTTATTTGCCAACGTACTTATTTAAACATATTAGGGAAAAACTTACAATAACTATATCAAAAGAAACACAAACAATACAAAAAACTCCTTATTCTCTCTCATGTTTCTTTTGGTTTATACAGCTTCACACATTTCAATTACACCTTCGTGAAAAACCATATGTCTTCCCCAAGACATATGGTTTTTTCATGTCTGAAAAGTTCTAATTGGCAATGTTTACAAAGGGATTTGGAAATGAACTGTAATATTTATAGAAAATAACGATTGTCTTCATGGCTTTAGTGTGCTAAACTCTTTGCAGTGCACACAAATGTCCGTGGAGGAAAAACATAAAATGCAGCAGGATTCAGGCTATTATGTAATAAGAAAGCAGGCTGTTCCGGAGGTCCTTCTGAAGGTTGTAGAGGCCAAGAAGCTCCTGGAATCAGGCAAAGTCAAGACTGTTAATGACGCAGTTGCTTTTCTGGGAATAAGCCGCAGTTCTTTTTATAAGTACAGAGACGATATATATGAGTTCCATGATAGTCTTCAGGGGACAACACTTACCCTGACATTCCAGATGAATGATGAGGTGGGACTGCTTTCCTTTGTGCTTAATCTTATTGCGGAATTCGGTGCTAATATTCTTACGATACATCAGTCAATTCCCCTGAACGGTGTGGCATCGATATCCATTACCATTCAGGTTCTGCCCACCACCAGAGATATTATGGATATGATAACTCTTATGGAAGCCAAAGAGGGTGTACATAAGGTACATATTACGGGAAGAAGTGCTTCGATCTCGTAATTTTTGTTTTAGATGATAATAAAGAAATAAAGGAAATAATCCTTAAGTATATTTGAAAAGTTGGAGGTCAAAATGGCAAAGGTAGCAGTTTTAGGGTATGGAACAGTTGGAAGCGGCGTAGTTAACGTGCTTGATACCAACGCTGCAGAAGTAGCATGCAGCGCAGGTGAAGCAGTTGAGCTTAAATACATTCTGGATCTCAGAGATTTCCCCGGGGATAAGCATGAGGCTCAGGTAGTACATGATATTGATATTATTTTGAATGACCCTGAGGTTGAGGTTATCTGTGAGACCATGGGAGGCCTTGAACCTGCTTTTACATTTGAAAAGAGAGCTCTTGAGAAGGGTAAGAGCGTATGCACCTCCAACAAGGAGCTTGTTGCAGTTCACGGTCCTGAGCTGGTGGAGCTTGCCAAGAAGAATGGATGCAGCTACCTCTTTGAGGCCAGCGTAGGCGGCGGAATCCCGGTACTTCGCAGCATCAATGATTCTCTTAAGCATGAAAAGATCGATGCCATAACCGGTATTCTGAATGGAACAACCAACTACATCCTCACCAAGATGGATAAGGAAGGCGCAAGCTTTGAGAATGTCCTGAAGGTAGCACAGGAGAAGGGATATGCCGAGAGAAATCCTGAGGCAGATGTAGAGGGCTATGACGCCTGCAGAAAGATTGCAATCCTTGCCAGCCTTATGAGTGGCAAGCACGTGAATTATGAAGATATTCATACTGAAGGTATTACCAAGATAAATACAGCGGATTTTGCCTATGCCAGAAGTCTTAATATGGCTATCAAGCTTCTTGGAATGTGCAGGAAGACAACTACAGGTTTCTATACCATGGTTGCTCCTTTCCTCATTCCCCTTGAGAATCCTCTTGCCAATGTCAATGGTGTATTCAATGCCATAGATGTTCACGGCAACATGCTGGGAGATGTAATGTTCTATGGTAAGGGCGCCGGCAAGGATGCCACAGCCAGTGCTGTAGTTGCGGATGTTGTGGATATATTGAAGCATAAGGGCAAGCACATCCCTGTTAATATGAAGGCTGAGGCAGCTGAGCTGTCTGCCAAGGACAGCGCTGTTCGCAGGTTCTTTGTAAGAGTATCCGAGACTGAGAAGGACAAGCTCTTCGATGTCTTCGGTCCAGAGATCGACATTGTTAAGTCAGCTGATGTTCAGGGCGAGGTTGCAGTGGTAACAGATCTTATTTCCGAGAAGGACTTCGAGGACAAGCTTCAGAAGCTTGATAAGGTTAAAGGATATATCAGACTGTTCTGATAAGTTTTTTATAAAAAATAATTAAGAAGAAAAGGGAATAAATGGCGATGAAAAAGGTAGTTAAATTTGGTGGCAGTTCACTTGCAAGTGCAGAGCAGTTTATGAAGGTCGGCGATATCATCAAGGCTGATCCCGATCGCAGCTATGTGGTGCCTTCTGCCCCTGGTAAAAGAAATTCCAAGGATACCAAGGTTACTGACATGCTTTACAAGACCTATGCTCTTGCAGAGGACGGCAAGGATTTCTCCAAGCAGCTGGCAGATATCAAGGCTAGATATGATGAGATCATCAAGGGGCTTAATCTTAAGCTCAATCTTGCTAATGAGTTTAAGACTATTGAGAAGAACTTCAAGGAAAAGGCGGGAAATGACTACGCAGCCAGCCGCGGTGAGTATCTTAACGGTATCATAATGGCTAATTATCTGGGATACGAGTTCATTGATTCCGCAACAGTAGTGGCTTTTGACAAGGACGGAGAATTTGATGCGGAGAAGACCAACAAGCTTATGGCAAAGAAGCTGGAGAAGACTCCCAAGGCTGTTATTCCCGGTTTCTACGGTGCATATCCCAACGGAAGCATCAAGACCTTCTCAAGAGGAGGATCTGATATTACAGGGTCAATAGTTTCAAGAGCGGTTAAGGCTGACGTATATGAGAACTGGACCGATGTTTCAGGCTTCCTTGTTGCAGATCCCAGAATTATTGACAGACCACCTCATATTGAGACCATCACCTATACAGAGCTTCGAGAGCTTGCTTACATGGGCGCAGGCGTTCTTCACGAGGATGCTATTTTCCCTGTAAGAAAAGAGGGTATTCCCATCAATATCAGAAATACCAACAAGCCTGAGGATCCCGGAACCTGGATCGTTGAGTCCACAGCCAAGAAGTCCAAATATGTCATCACCGGAATCGCCGGCAAGAAGGGCTTCTGCTGCGTAAACGTACTTAAGGATCAGATGAATTCAGAGGTTGGATTTGTAAGAAGAGTACTTCAGGCCTTTGAAGACCAGAATATTTCCATCGAGCATGTTCCTTCAGGAATCGATACCATGACTGTATTTGTTCAGCAGGATGAGTTCATTGAGAAGGAACAGGCAGTTGTTTCAGAGATACACAGACTTGCACATCCCGACATGTTGGAGATCGAGTCAGACCTGGCTCTTATCGCAGTTGTAGGACGCGGCATGAGAGCAACCCGTGGTACAGCTGGAAGAATCTTCTCAGCCCTGGCCCATGCAAGTGTTAACGTTAGAATGATCGATCAGGGATCATCAGAGCTTAATATCATCATCGGTGTAGAGACAAGAGATTTCGAGAAGGCAATCCGCGCCATCTACGACATTTTCGTAACGACACAGATGTAAGTTTATAAAGGACGGGCGACCGGACAGAAATGAGTCAGTAGGGACGGTTCTTGCTGACTCATGAATCGTTAATCTACGCAAGACGTTAGGTTACTATTCATGAGTCAGCGAGAACCGTCCCTACTGACTCATTTATATTAATATACTTCCACCTGACCGTTGAAGATCTTCTTCAGGCGATTCCGGACAATGATGAATGCCGGTATAAGGAAGGCATCCGCCAGAACCCAGGCCACGGGGCTGGCAAGGCAGATGGCTGTAAATCCAATAACGGGCACAAGAAAAACTGCTATAAGGGTTCGCCCTATCATTTCCATTACTCCCGCAAGAATGGCGAACATGGAGTAGCCCATGCCCTGAATAAGGAATCGAACGATATTTACCAGTGCCAGAGGGATGTAAAATGCGGAGTTCAGGATCAGGAACTTGTGGGCATTGTTGAGGCAGGCAACTTCACCGGCATCCAGGAAGATCATGGAGAAATTGCGGCCAAAGAAGAACAGCACCACAAAGGCCAGGATCGCATAGCCGCAGCCAAGTTTCACAGCTGCCACAAGGCCCTGGGACAGGTGATCCAGCTTTTTGGCTCCAACGTTCTGTCCACCATAGGTGGCCATGGTTGAACCAAGGGCATCGAAAGGAATACAGAAGAACATTCCAACCTTGCCGGCGGTGGTTACCGCTGCAGCCGCATCGGTGCCGAGACTGTTGATGGCTGTCTGGAGGATTACGCTTCCGATGGCTGTGATGGAATACTGAAGTCCCATGGGAACGCCCATGTTGAACAGGATGAAGAAATGGGATCTGTCCAGCTTCCAGTCCTCCTTCTTAAGATGGAGGATATCGATCTTGCGGATGATAAAGATAAGGCACATAAGGCCTGAAATAAACTGTGAAATAACCGTAGCCAGGGCAGCTCCTGTGATTCCCATGTTAAAGGGCAGAATAAACAGAAGGTCCATTCCGATGTTGATAATGGACGCAATGATAAGGAACTGAACAGGATGTTTACTGTCTCCCAGAGCTCTTATGATACCGGAGAGCAGGTTGTACATATAGGTTACAGGGATTCCGATAAAGATAACTATGATGTACCGGTAAGCATATTCAAGGACATCCTCCGGAGTCTTCATGGCGATCAGGATCTGTCTGCAGAATATACTTACAAGTACTGTCATGATCACAGCAAAAATGCTGCAAAGAATGATAGCATGAGAGACGAATCTTCTCATGCTATTATAGTCTTTGGCTCCGAATCTCTGGGCCACGGGAATGGCAAAACCGTTGCACACACCCATGCAGAAGCCCATGATAAGGAAGTTCACTGCCCCTGTGGTTCCCATGCCGGTGTAGGCCTCTTTTCCCAGAAACCAGGAAACGATGGCGGTATCGATGATGTTATAAAGCTGCTGGAAAAGCATTCCCCACAAAAGAGAGATTGCAAATCCAAAGATAAGCTTCATGGGATTGCCCACAGTAAGGTCTTTTATATTAGTAGTCTTAATGTTTGTACTCATGTTTCACCCTATTACAATCATAAAAAACAGGTTGGTTTACAAAATAAGTGACAATTAATACTACTACTTTTTATCAAAAAATCAATATGTAATAAACGTACCAGCCTTACCCTTCAGTGCATCTGATACAGATGACAGAGATGTGATAAGAACTGAGCCCTTGTTATTGGCTGTAAGGAACTCAATGGCTGCCTCAATCTTGGGAAGCATATCAACTTCGCCAAATTCTCCGGCTTCAATGTACTTTTTCGCATCAGCAACTGTCATCTTAAGGATTGGCTCCTGGTCCTCTTTGCCGAAGTTCTTGTATACACAAGGAACTGATGTAAGAATGATAAGTCTGTCAGAGCCAAGGTCAGCTGCAAGCTTACCTGCAATGGCATCCTTCTCTATAACTGCGGATGCCCCCTTGAGAACGTGGCCCTGCTGGATAACAGGAATTCCGCCGCCTCCGCAGGCGATAACTTCCTGGCCCGCATCCACGAGAGCCTTGATAGCATCAATCTCAACGATATCTATAGGCTTTGGAGCTGCGATGATTCTTCTGTAGCCGTTGCCGGGCTCTTCTCTTACGAAGTTGCCCTTTTTGATCTCTACATCAGCATCCTCTTTTGACATATTACGTCCGATGGCCTTGGTGGGTGCATAGAAGGCCTCATCATAGGGATCAACTGTAACCTGTGTCAGTATGGTGCTGACAGGCTTGGAAATACCGCGGCCTGTAAGCTCAGCCTTTAGTGAATTCTGAATATCGTAGCCTACATATCCCTGACTCATGGCACTGCAAACGCACATGGGAGCAGCTGTGTAATCAATATATATTCTGTGAAGCTCAGTCATGGCCTTATGGATCATGCTGACCTGGGGACCGTTACTGTGAGTAATGACCAGCTGATATCCCGCCTCAACAAGGTCCGCCAACGCCTTCGCTGTGTTCTTGGTGGCATCCTTCTGCTCATTAGTTGTTACACCAAGTGCCTCGTGTCCAAGAGAAACTACCGCCTTAATATTTTCCATTTCACCCTCCGAGTATAAAAAAGATAAAGTAATTGTACCCTATTTCAACGCGTATTAAAATACATTTTATTCTTCATCATCCAAGGCATCCAGCTGAGCCTGGAGACCATTTATTGCCTCCTGGCATCTACCTATTTTCTCCCTCAGCTTACCTATGGCAATGTCTATATCCCCCAGAAATTTGTTTGTCTTACCCATGAAGGCGGACATGTTGCCAGATACCTGATCTCTTTTACTATCCATAGTGTCGTTCAGATTTCCCAGCCACTGCATATCCATGGTGACGTCATAGGGTGTCATTGTATCGTACACCTCGGTAACCTTCTGATGTTTTTCGGAAATAAAAGTCTTAGCGTCAGAAAGCTCCTGTATATCTTCATTGTACTGCTTAATCTCAGCCTGAAGTGCCGAAATCTGGGCCTGTAATTCTCCTCTTGTAGCCATATTACTTTAATCCTTCCACACCTACTGATTCCGAAATTATTTCATCGGTCTTCACTATTGAATCCTTGATCTTTGTCAGCGCCGGAGGCAAAACCTCCGCTGTATGCTTATGGTGCTTGTCCATAAGCTTGTATAAATGAGTAGTATCCTTATCCAGTGCCTGGGTTATCTCTGTTCCGTCGCACCATTTTTTTGGCATTGAACTGATCTCCTCAAGCTTAGTCTGCTCCGCATTGGAAGAAATTGAACCGGTTATTGAATCATAATCGGTTGTATGAATTATCATTGTTTTATCTAAACTCATCCCCGTACCTTTCTCTTCAATTCATATATTATTTCTATTTATCAAAACCTGATCCCTCAATGTTTTACATGCTTTCACTTATAGCAATGTTCTGGCTGATGCCCATACCGCAGGAACTGAAAAATCATTGTAGAGACGATATTGATACCATGCCTGAATCACATCATAAATTGGATAAATAGTTAATATATGCCCCGGAACGGTCATTTCAACCAATCTGGTATCATAATTAATCTCTCCGCCTTTTTTCCTACATAGAATCTCTGTTAAAATAGCAGCCATTCCAAGGAATAATACAAACATTTCTTCCTGTTTCTCAGGAGTATCCTCTGCTTCTCTGTTTTCCCATAATATTTCATCAATCCGTTTTAATTGCTTTTCAGCTGATGGAAGTGAAAGAACATGGTATATTGCATCATACTTCTCTGCCAATTCTTTTCTATGCTCTTTAAAATACTGCTTCCTCTCGGGAGTTTCAAAAGAATCAGGCTTTTCCGTAAGCATATCTTCTACAATCTCAGGCCCTTTTTCCTTTATGAACGAAGCAAAGAATTCTATTACCTCTCTGAACTGCTCCTCTGTTTCAGCCTGCCAATATTCTTTATTTTCATACTTAGGCAAAACGTCACCAATACTCCTTGTTCCGTTTCCCTCAGCAGATGTCCAGATCATCAGCTTATACTCCTGATCAAACTGGGTATGCTGCTGAATTGATACTTCCTGCTTCACATCTCCAACTTCTCTTCCAAAGATCCAGACAATGCCAAACTCTTTACGTATATATTTAAATCCCAACTCCTCAAGAACCGGACCCACAATAGATTTTATTACCTTAGTCTTATTGAGCAAAGCTTTTACCTCAATTTCATTAGCTGCTTTTTCATTTCACACATCATTGGTATCATCCTGCCGATAGCCCATATGTAAAGGGTAGATTTGTTATTATGTACATGATAGCTCTTCCAGCCCGAAGCCACGTTATACAAAGGATGAATCGCGGCACAGCCGGGAACAGTCAGCTCTACATGTTGTTTGTCATAGTTAATCTTGGCGCCATCATAGACAAGCATTATTTCTGACAAAATAGCAGCCAGCCCCATGAAAAGGTCATACATCTCTTCCTCATTATCGGGAGTTATCTCTGCTTCCCTTTTATCCCACAGCACTTCATCAATACGTTTCAGCTTATCCTCTGCGGATTCAATTGAAAGAATATGATAGATAGCATCATACTTTTCTACCAACTCTTTTCTATGCTCTTTAAAATACTGCTTTCTTTCAGGTGTTTCAAAAGGATCCTCCTGGACAGGACCCTTGTCCGTTAGCATCTCTTCCAGGATTGCAGGGGCCTTTTCCTTTAAAAATGAAGCAAAGAATTCTATTACTTTTACGAACTCCTCGTCTGTTTCAGCCTCCCAGTTTCTCTTGTTCTTATACTCAGGTAAAACCTTACCGATTTCCACAATATCATGCCCTCTGGCAGATGTGTAGATCATCAGCATGTACTCTTTTTGAACCCGGCTTTCCTGCTGAATAGATATGCACTGCTCTACGCTTCCAACGGTTCTTGAGAAAGTCCATATGACACCAAATAATTTACGCTTGTAAGTAAAGCCCATATCCTTTACGGCCTGGCCTATAACATCTTTTATTACTTTTTTTCTATTTAGCATAATCGTATTCCTCTGTGTCTTATCATATTTTTAATGGCCTCCGCATCCTACAATCGCATATGCAATCAATTATTTACCTTATCATTAGCAAATTTATCAGTAATCCTGTAACAATCTCAGTCATCTTTCTCTTTTTTTCCAACAATCATTACACAGATTGCCTCTGACTCATAACCGTCAAGATCATCTTCTTCAAGCCAGGTGGGTTCATCATCGCGGAACTTGTGAAATCTCATGGTGATGTTCCCATCCTTTTCAGCGATTACAATATGAAACTCTTCTTGGGGAAATAAATTACTAAGCTTCATAGCCCACATGTCTGCTATAGTGAATGCCAGCTTGAGTCTTTCGTCATCGTTTTCCACTTCAAAAAAATCATTAATACGGCAATCACTACATCCGGCCTCAAGATAAGTAGCATAATCGTGCATTTCAAGCATTCTATCACGATCCAGATTGGCATACTTCTCCCCATCGCGGATGCGCATAAAATAAAATCCTGATGCTTCATAGAACTCAGGCCAAAGAACAGATAATTCGCCTTTAATCTCGATGCTGTTGCTCAGGTCTTTAAGTTTATCCATCTTTTCTTTCATTGCAGAATTATATATATACATAAGTTATTGTCCTTTCTGAGATTATAAACATCGTGCGAGAAAACCCCTTCCGATGAAATCGGTTGTGGGATGAATCGCACTAGCTTTTCTTTTTGTATTTCCCCGTCTTAATGTATTTGCGTTTGTGTTCTTCTGTTCGCTGATCCTCAATGTATTTCTTAACAGTATCAAGAGAAACGCTTCCGGTAGTTGCACAAAAGTAACTTGCACTCCAGAAGGGTGAATCTCCCCACAGATACTTTTCTATATGAGTCCTATATGTATTTCTCACTTCTTTGGAAAGCTGTGATTTTAACGAGTTGATGAGTTTTACAGGTGCCACATCAGGTGGCATGGAGATCAGCAGATGCATGTGATCGACATCTGTCTCTGCAGAAATGAGTTCACTGTTCATGCGTCCGCATAGGTAAGCAGCATAATTTTTCATGAAATCACCGATCTCATCTGTGATCACTTTCTTCCTATACTTGGTTACAAAGATCACATGGTAAGTAAGTTTGTATACGGAATGTGAGCCTCTTCTGTACTCGTTCAGGATATCTGATTCCAGCATCGATTTCTGCATAAATTTACTCCTTATCCAAAGAGAACATATGTTTGCGCTTTTCTGAAATGTGTGCTATAATACTAACTATAGAATACTGCTAAGGAATTTACAACCGTGTACAGAAC
>JAEEGI010018367.1_pt1 | contig 14214 bp, 12 predicted proteins | sample 8958751 | NCBI WGS metagenome assembly JAEEGI01 (sample SAMN16246545, study PRJNA631951) | gut metagenome | biome: gut microbiome; feature: rumen; material: KS-attached | host: Bos | place: Iran: Karaj | collected 2018-10
AACAGGTGGCGGAAGGCTGCAAGTCCGTGGCCTTTAACCTGACCTTCCAGGCAGAAGACCGCACCCTCACCGACGGGGAGATCGATCCTATCATCAAAAACGTGGTGGAAAAAGTGGCGGAAGCCTACGCTGCTGAACTGAGAAAATAGGAAAAACCACTTGCCCTCTTATAAAAATAAAGGTAAAATATATAGTGGTATGTTTTTTGAAATCCGGCCTTACGGCCTTAAGAAGGGAACATTTTATATGGAAAACAAAGAACGTTTAGTTGGTACTGTATCCAGAGGCATCCGTTTACCTATCATCCGTCAGGGCGATAACCTGGCAGACATTGTAACGGACAGCGTATTGAAAGCCGCGGCAAGCGAAGGCTTTGCCCTGCGCGACCGGGACGTCATCTCCATCACGGAATCTATCGTGGCCCGTTCTCAGGGAAACTATTGCTCCGTAGATGACATTGCGGCGGATGTGAAAGCAAAGCTGGGCGGCGAGACCATCGGCGTCATCTTCCCGATCCTGTCCCGCAACCGGTTTGCCATCTGCCTGCGCGGTATTGCCAAAGGCGCAAAGAAAGTGGTGCTGATGCTGAGCTATCCTTCCGATGAAGTAGGCAACCATCTGGTAAGCCTGGATCAGATTGATGAAGCGGGTGTAAATCCGTTCAGCGATGTGCTGACCCTGGAAAAATACCGTGAACTGTTCGGCGCAACGGTTCATGAATTCACCGGCGTGGATTATGTTGACTATTATAAAGAACTGATGGAGTCCAGCGGCGCGGAAGTGGAAGTGATCTTCGCCAACCATCCGGAAGCCATCCTGAAATATGCGGACAAGATTTTGAACTGCGACATCCACACCCGTGCCCGCACGAAACGGATTTTGAAAAAAGCCGGCGCGAAAGTGGTCTGCGGTCTGGACGATATTATGACGGCATCTGTCAATGGCAGCGGCTACAATGAAAAATACGGTCTGCTGGGTTCCAACAAATCCACGGAAGACAAGGTAAAACTGTTCCCGCACCAGTGCCAGTCCCTCGTGGAAGAAATCCAGGCGAGGGTGCTGAAAGCTACCGGCAAGCATGTGGAAGTCATGGTATACGGCGACGGCGCCTTCAAAGATCCCCAGGGCAAGATCTGGGAACTGGCGGATCCGGTGGTTTCCCCGGCTTTTACCAGCGGTCTGGTGGGTACACCCAATGAACTGAAACTGAAATATCTGGCGGACAATGATTTTGCGAACCTGTCCGGTGAGGAGCTGAAGAAAGCTATTACCGACAGTATCGTGAAGAAGAGCGGCAGCCTGGTAGGGCATATGTCTTCCGAGGGAACTACGCCCAGGCAGCTCACCGACCTGATCGGCTCTCTCTGCGACCTGACCTCCGGTTCCGGCGACAAAGGCACCCCGGTTGTTCTGGTGCAGGGCTATTTTGACAACTATTCCAATTAAACTGTATTGCATAGCAGGCCTGAATGAAAGCCTGCTATGCATTTTGTAATTTTAAGGCAGGAAACAAGATATAACAGCTCTTACAAATCCGAAGGAGGCTCATTTATGGAACAGGCAAAACGTCCGGAAACGATGGAACGGATTACGACAGCCGAACTGGCAAAAGCGTTTATTGATGAACAGGTTGGAGAACTGCGCAAGCAGATTGGCGATAAAAAAGTGCTGCTGGCCCTGTCCGGCGGCGTGGATTCTTCCGTTGTGGCCGCGCTGCTGATCAAAGCGGTGGGGCAGCAGCTGGTATGCGTGCATGTTAACCACGGTTTACTGCGCAAAGGCGAACCGGAGCAGGTCATCAAAGTGTTCCGGGATGAAATGAAGGCAAACCTGATTTACGTTGACGCGACGGAACGCTTTTTAGGAAAACTGGCCGGCGTCAGCGATCCGGAAACCAAACGCAAGATCATCGGCGGCGAGTTCATCGAAGTATTTGCGGAAGAAGCGAAGAAACTGGAAGGCATCGAGTTCCTGGCCCAGGGAACCATTTATCCGGATATTCTGGAAAGCGAACAGGGCATCAAGGCCCATCACAATGTGGGCGGTCTGCCTCCCGAACTGAACTTTGAACTGGTGGAACCGGTGAAACTGTTATACAAAGACGAAGTCCGTGTGGTAGGCAAAGAGTTAGGCCTGCCCGACAACATGGTATACCGTCAGCCCTTCCCCGGTCCGGGACTGGGCGTGCGGTGCCCCGGCGCTATTACCCGGGACCGTCTGGAAGCGGTTCGGGAAAGCGACGCGATTCTGCGGGAAGAATTTGCGAAGAACGGGTTGGAAGGGAAAGTATGGCAGTACTTCACCGTAGTGCCCGACTTCAAGTCCACCGGCATCCGCGATGGCAAGCGTACTTTCGACTGGCCGGTCATCGTCCGTGCCGTTAACACCAAAGACGCTATTACCGCAACGGTGGAAAATGTTCCGTACGAACTGATGCAGCATATCACCGACCGCATCGTGCATGAAGTGAAAGGCGTGAACCGCGTGCTGTACGATTTCACCCCGAAACCCACAGCGACTATTGAATACGAATAATGTTATTACCTGTCATCTGTTAAATTTGAGAAGATTAATTAGTCGCTCCTTATTATTGAAAAATGAATGAAAAAACTTGCGCCTCAGCAGATAATGCCGGGGCGCAAGTTTTTTGCTGAATGCAAATATAATTGAGAAATCAAAATTTTTTAGGTTTTTATTCAAATTTAATTTTTTGGATATTGCTTTTTTATAGAAAATGTGGTAAAAAGACAAGGTGTATTTTAATCTTATTAATAATTGTAGAATCAGTATTATTTCGTGTGATTGAAAAAACTTAAAATTTTAAAAGCAGGTTGAAAGGGGTTTATTGGATGGCAGCTTTGAATTTGGAACAGTATGGCATTACAGATGTTAAAGAGATTGTTTACAATCCGTCTTATGAGTTCCTTTATGAAGAAGAAATGAAAGACGGTCTGCAGGGATTTGAAAAAGGTCAGCTTACCGAACTGGGCGCTGTGAATGTCATGACCGGCGTTTACACCGGACGTTCACCCAAAGACAAATACATTGTCATGGACGAAAATTCCAAAGATACGGTGTGGTGGACTACGCCGGAATATCCGAATGACAACCATGTCATGAGCGAAGATGTGTGGGCGAAGGTTAAGGATCTGGCGGTGAAGAAGCTGTGCGGCAAGCGGCTGTTTGTCGTGGACGCGTTCTGCGGCGCCAACAAGGATACCCGCATGGCGGTACGCTTTATTATGGAAGTGGCCTGGCAGGCGCACTTTGTAAAAAACATGTTCATTGCTCCCACAGAAGAAGAACAGGCAAACTTTAAACCGGATTTCGTAGTGTATGCAGCTTCCAGGGCCAAAGTAGATAACTACAGGGAACTGGGGATCAATTCCGAAACCTGTATTGCATTTAATATTACCAGTCACGAGCAGGTAATCCTGAATACCTGGTATGGCGGTGAAATGAAAAAAGGCATGTTCTCCATGATGAACTACTACCTGCCGCTGCAGGGCATCGCTTCCATGCACTGCTCTGCCAACACGGACCTGAAGGGCGAGAACACTGCGATTTTCTTCGGTCTGTCCGGTACCGGAAAAACCACCCTTTCCACAGATCCTAACCGTTACCTTATCGGTGACGACGAGCACGGCTGGGACGACAACGGCATTTTCAACCTGGAAGGCGGCTGCTATGCCAAGGTTATTGACCTGGACAAAGAGTCCGAACCGGATATCTATAACGCGCTGCGCCGCGACGCGTTGCTGGAAAACGTTGCCGTGGACGCAGAAGGCAAGGTAGATTTCCACGATAAGAGCGTGACGGAGAACACCCGCGCTTCCTATCCGATCAGCCACATTGAACATAACGTAAAGAAAATCCGCGCGACTTCTTCCGGCCCTGACGCGAAGAACGTGATCTTCCTGTCTGCAGACGCCTTCGGTGTGCTGCCCCCGGTTTCTATCCTGACTCCGGAACAGACCAAGTATTACTTCCTGTCCGGATTCACTGCCAAACTGGCCGGCACGGAACGGGGCATTACCGAACCGACCCCGACCTTCTCCGCCTGCTTCGGCCAGGCTTTCCTGGAACTGCATCCGACCAAATATGCGAACGAACTGGTGAAGAAGATGGAAAAATCCGGTGCGAAGGCGTTCCTTGTGAACACCGGCTGGAACGGAACCGGCAAACGTATCTCCATTAAAGACACCCGCGGCATCATCAACGCGATTCTGAACGGCGATGTGAACAAGGCTTCCACCAAAAAGATCCCCGTGTTTGATCTGGAAGTCCCAACTGCGCTGCCCGGTGTGAATCCGGCGGTTCTGGATCCCCGTGATACCTATGCGGATTCTGCCGAATGGGACGCGAAAGCACAGGATCTGGCACAGCGGTTTATCAAAAACTTCAAAAAGTATGAAGGGAATGCTGAAGGCAAGGTACTGGTGGCAGCAGGACCGAAACTGTAAGGATTATTTTATCGGGCTAAGATACCCCCCCAAATCGTTTACGGAAAACGTGAAAATTCCGGAATGTGCTCCAAGCGCATTCCGGATTCTTTTATAAGGTTATTTTGAAAGAGGACAGCAGATGGACAAAGTGTTGCGTGGAGACGCCGAAAAAATCATATATGCCGCGCTTCAGGCAGTGCAGCCGGACGAAGCGGTACGGCGGACACTGAAGGACTACCGGTTTAATACCGGCCGAAAAATTTTAGTCGCTATCGGCAAAGCGGCCTGGCAGATGGCAAAGGCGGCGACAGATACGCTGGGACAGGTGGACGCCGGTATTGTCATCACAAAATACAAACATGTGAAGGGCGATATTCCCGGTGTGGAATGTTATGAGGCTGGCCATCCGATTCCGGATGAAAACAGTTTCGCGGCAACCAGGAAGGCGCTGGAAATGGTAAAGGACCTGGCGCCGGAGGACACGGTGATTTTTCTTGTGTCCGGCGGAGGCAGTGCATTGTTTGAACTTCCGCTGATTCCTGAGGAAGAACTGCAGAAGATTACGCTGGGTTTGTCAAACAGCGGCGCGGATATAGTGGAACTGAACAATGTCCGCAAGCGCCTCAGCGGCGTAAAGGCGGGACGGTTTGCCCTGGCCTGTTATCCGGCGAAGGTGCTGAGTATCGTTCTGAGTGATGTATTAGGCGACCCCCTGGACAGTATCGCCAGCGGGCCGGCCTATCCGGACAGCAGTACCTGTGCCCAGGCAAAAGCCATAATAGAAAAATATAAAATCCATCTGTCTCCGGAAGCAGCAGCGCTGCTGGAACAGGAAACGCCGAAAGAACTTAACAATATAGAAACACATGTTAACGGTTCGGTGAAGGAACTTTGCGCTGCAGCGGCGCGGACGGTGGAAGAGATGGGATATAAAGCGTTAGTTCTGACTGATGAACTTCGGTGTGAGGCCAGTTCGGCAGGCAGTTTTCTTGCCAGCATTTTGAAAAGCCATGCCTGCAGCAAACAGTCTCTCGCATTTATCGCCGGCGGCGAAACCGTTGTGCGTGTCACCGGGTATGGCACCGGAGGACGGAGCCAGGAACTGGCGCTGGCAGCAGCGCCTGGTATTGCCGGGCTGGAAGGCGCCGCGATTTTCTCCATTGACAGCGACGGCACAGACGGTCCTACCGACGCGGCCGGCGGCTATGTGGACGGGGAAAGCATCGCTGCCCTGGAAGAAAAAGGAATCAATTTTGACAGTATGCTGCGGGAGAATGATTCATATCACGCGCTGGAAGCCATCGGCGGGCTGATCATGACAGGCCCCACAGGCACTAATGTGAATGATCTGGCGGTTGCGTTGCTGAAAAGATGACAGAGCCGTTGAAGCAACAGACACATCCGTTTAATTATTTGAACTAATATTGAAGACTCACAAAAATCCGGAATATCTGGAAAACCAGGTGTTCCGGATTTTTAGCTTTTCTCAGTTCAAATTCAATGTATTCCTCTGAGAAAATATGGTAAAATTAATAAATAAAGAGATTTCCGGTATTGTAATGACATACTATTGACGAAAGATTGATATAACATGTAAAAAGTATGAATAATACAGAGATGCCCTTATTGTGCGAAAAGGAGGTTGTCACATGAATAAGATGAAAACTGCAGCAGCTGCAATTGCAGCATTTTTTGCGTTTGCTGCCGCGCCGGTTTTTGAGACAGGCCTTGCAGATACAAGCGGTCTTGCGGGTACAAATGAGGTAATCGGTATAAGCTTTTCACGTCCCGCTTTTGCAGAAGGCAACGGCGTGGATTACCAGCTGGGACTGCACTACATTCCGCTGGTGACGCGTACGGAACATTATGACGTGAGCGACGAGAAGGGTGACCTTTTACGTGCACGCTGGACAGGCATCCGGGTAACCGGCCCCGTGCCGTTTGAACCGAATATTAACAAAGCGTTGGACACATACACTGCAAATGAAAGTAAAAATTTCGCTGCATCAAGCAGGAAAATGCTGTCCGATGCTAAATTTGACCACAGCGAACGGGCGAAGTATGGCGCTACGTTCTTTCCCGCTTTTGAGGATAACAGAGATATCTATGTGCGCCGGGCTGACTCCCTCGTGGTGAGCCTGCTGGAATTCGGTTCCAGTTATATGGGCGGCGCCCATGGCATGTATGGTTTCACAGGCAAAACCTTCGATACCTACACAGGTAAGGAGATGCAGCTGACGGATATTTTCACAAGCCCCACAGCCATGACCAATGCTATCAAGCAGCAGCTCATGTTTGATTATCCCAAAGCGTCGTTCCAGGGAAGCAACGGCGCCAGTATGCGGGAGATGGTGGATCAGCTGGCGAAGGAAGGCCACCTGTTCTGGACCATGGATCCCCGGGGCGTGACTTTCTATTTCAATCCGTACATCCTCGGTTCTTATGCGGAAGGCGTTTTCACGACCACGCTGCTGTATTCCGAGAGGACCGACATTTTCAAACATGATCAGTACACGGAAGCGATTACATGGCGGGGTCCTCATTCGTATTGCATGGAAATTCCTGCTTACCTGCCCGTGCGTTTAAGCGACAGCCCCCGGGGCGACAGGCTGTCCGTGATGAATGACCCGGAAGAACTGCTCATTGATTACTGCGGTGAGCAGTTGAAAGATAAGTTTTACGCGAAACACGTCCGTGCCACACTGGTATCTATGCCGGAAGGCGAACGGTATCTGTATGTGGATTATCAGAAGGAAGACTGGAAACACGCCGTGCGGGTATATGCCCTCCGCAATGAACCGGTCTTTGTAGGCGAATATGCCATGACGCGTTTTATCTCGGACATGGTCGGTAGCAATGGCTCAGACTGGTACGTGATGACCGATCCCCAGCAGTTTTACATGACGGCCATGCCGGGCAGCGGCTATGCTCCCTGGACCAGGCTGACCTGCCGGGTAGGCGCAAACGGCGCGCCGGAAGTGTATGAAGTGGAAGGCGGGAAAGGGTAACGTTTTACATTATACGGTAAAGGGACGATTATGGCAGATCAATCCGTTTACAAAAGCAAAAATATAACCATGTGTAGTGACGGCAAATTCCGCTGGGTGTATGAACTGGACATGTACAAATCCCCGGCAATCATTAAAGAAGTGTGGAGAGCGCTACTTATCGCCATGGTCATTGTGCTGGCAGTTGTGTTTGTTATAAATATTATGGACAGCGATTTGATGGAAACGCTGGTATTCCTTGCGCAGACGGCTGTTGTTATGGCTGGTATCTTTCTGGTTCTCGGCGTTATAGGCTATCTCGTTTTTGCGTACATCGTTGGCGGGAAGTACTGTGTGGTTTTCGAAATGGACGAAGCTGGATTAAATCACAAACAGCATGATAAGCACGTGAAAAAAGCGCAGCTGTTCGGTGCGATTACATTGCTGGCAGGCGTAGCCGGCGGCAATATAGGCACAACAGGCACAGGCGTATTGGCATCGGTGCGCACATCCATGTACAGCGCTTTCGATGATGTTAGAGAACTGGAAATTCTGCCAAAGGAGCACCTGATCTGTTTGAATGAAAGCCTGAACCGTAATCAGGTCTATGCGGATGAGGAAGATTTTGCTTTTGTGGCGGAGTATATCAAAGTCCGTTGCCGGAACGCGAAGGTGAAAGGGTAAGGACAGTAAATTTACCGGTTTTTCACACAGAAAAAATACAATAATAATAATTAGGAATGAGGTGTGAGCATGAAAAAATTCAGGATTATTACGTTGTTCTTTGTTTTGTTGTTTGGCTTTGCAAGCCTCACGCATGCAGAGCTGCCAGCCAGCCGCATTGCGTTAGGCGTGCAGTTGGGCGCAAAGTCTGAACAGGTAAAAAACGTGTTTGGCGTTCCTGACCGGGTGACGAAAAACGAGGTAAAATCGGAAGCCTACGGTGATTTTGTGGAGACCACTTTTATTTACGGCAATAATTCCATTGTCGTCAAATTTTATAACGAAGACACCTGGCGGATTGAATCTAACAGTGATAACGGCTGGCGTACTCCCGACGGGGTGACGGTGGGGATGCCGTTGCAGGGCGTGTATGACCGGTTGGGAAAGGAAGACATCAAAAGCCCGGCTGAAAACGGTGAAACGCTGTATTGGTATAATCATGATACCAGGAGCCAGATAAACCGCGGCAACCTGTATGTATTTGTGAAAAACGGACGTGTTTCCCGGATTGTAATCGCATATCAGTGAGATAAAGAGATTTGTTTTGTACCTGGCGTCATGGACGATATAAATGCATCCGTAAAAGAAATACTATAATAGAACAGGAGGGCAGGGATGTTGAAAATTACAAAGATTTCTAGAAAGGTCTTAACACTTTTCATGGTTTGTTTTGCATTTCTGTTAACGGTTGCCTGTGTATCCGGCTTTGCGGCGAACCCTGCTGCTGAAAAAGCAATTGGTCCCGAGGATATTCCGGAAGGCGTATACCGGCGTTTTTCTTCCGGAGAAGAGGTAACCTATCTGGTGGTGATGCACAAAAAAGGAACGCTGGCGGGGGATCCCTTTAAACGGACTTACATCGGCATTGAGTCTGTGCGGCGGAACCATCCTTCCCATCCGGATGGAAGCGTGTTCATGGCAGCCCGTCTGCGGAGCTCGAAAGAGTATAAACTGAATCCGCCCACGGAGGCCGGTCCGGTTCCGACCGACGATATGGTCGCGTTTATGCTGGATTACGCGGAAACCGTCAACGCCGACGGGACAAAGGGGCTGAAGAAAAACCAGTCCCAGGCGTATGTGATGCAGCCCACGGTTGACGGCCGCATCAACATCATAGGTTCGGAAACGCTGCCTGCGCCGTTGTGCGGACATTATATCCCGGTAACAGACAGGCCTGCTCCGCTGGTGCTGCAGCAGGCCATGATCAAATACATGCTGGAGGATTTCATTCCCGCTGCTACCAATATGGATAACCGTTCCCAGTTCTACGATTACAAGATGGAGTTCCTGACGGGGGACAATCCGCCGGTGGATTGCTGGGCAGGCTGGTACCTGGTTCAGGTATGGGAAGACAGGAATATGGATAAGTACGATTCCCGCTACCAGATGAATTTTATCGTAGGCGATACAGGCGATGAAATCAAACTGCTTACTTTATACGACGGAAAAATGTGGCCGGTGTATGCGGATGACCGTTTGAAGGGTAAAATAAACCGGGGTCCCCAGGTTGTGCCGAAAGGATAACATGCTGTTGTATTGCCTTTCATGACAACAAATTGTAAAAAATTTAAGTAAACTCTGTGAGGAATGGGTTTTCCCATTCCTCATTTTAGTTTTTAATGGTATAATAAAAAGAGTATTTCTGTGACCAGTTATCCTATTAAATAAAATATAAAGTTTGCTGAGGAGGGAAATCAATATGGCGGATCCGAGAACAGAACGCAACGCCTTATTAGGCGCCACACTGGTGAAAAAGTTACAGGCGCGGGCCTTTGACGCATATTACTGTGCTACGAAAGAGGAAGCGCTTAAGCAGGCGCTGGCTCTTATTCCGGAAACCGATGTGATTTCCTGGGGCGGCTCTGCCACAATTGCTGAGATCGGTCTGCTGGAGTATGTGCGGAAGAATTTTAAATGTATTGACAGGGAGACTGCGAAAACACCCGAAGAACGGATGGAGATTATGCGTAAAGCTTTGCTCTGCGATACATTTTTAATGAGCACCAACGCCATGACGACAGAGGGTGAACTGGTAAACATAGACGGCAACGGAAACCGTTGTGCCGCTATGATTTACGGGCCGAAGCAGGTCATTGTCATTGCCGGGCTGAACAAGGTTACAGGGAATTTGCACAGTGCCATTGACCGTGCCCACACAACGGCCGCGGCCATCAACATCCAGCGCTTCGGCGCAAAAACACCCTGTGCGCTGACCGGAGTCTGCGCGAACTGTAACTTTGCCGATACCATCTGTAACTATATCGTTGTCACCCGCCGCAGTAAACCGGCAAAGAAGATCAAGATTATTCTTGTGGGTGAAGACGTAGGATTTTAAGGAGATATACGATTATGCAATTTTCATCCCGTTTTACGATTGCCATACATATCCTGCTGGCAGTCAACGAATTTGACGGACAATGCAAGACAACGTCTTTCTTTTTGGGAAACAGCGTCAATGTAAACCCGGTCATTATCCGCAAAACGCTGGGGCAGCTGAAAGATGCCGGGCTTGTTACGGTGGAGGCCGGTGTAGGCGGCGCGGCTCTGGCGAAAGAACCGAAAAAGATCACGCTTTGGGATGTTTTCTGTGCTGTGGAAGACAAAAAGGAAGACCTTTTCCACTTCCACGATCCCAACCCCGATTGTCCGGTTGGTGGGAATATCCATGCGGTCATGGACGGGCGGCTGAAGAAGTTCAAACGGAACCTGCAGAAAGATCTGGATGATGTGACCCTGCAGGATCTGGTTAAGGACCTGCGTAAGGAACTGAAGAAGAACCGGAAGCTGGGATTTGCGTCAACGCCTGCGGAAGAGTAGGCACAAGGATCCCGTGCAGGAAGTATTCGGAGGAGTATGCCCAATGAAAGAAGAGGACGTAAAGAAATTAATAGACAAACTTCAGTATTTTGATTACGACAAAGTACTGAACAAAATACGTAAGAACGTTAAAAAACCAAGCGTCCTTGTAACCGGCGGTACCGGTGTGGGAAAGAGCAGTCTGATCAATCATCTCTTTGGCATGGACGTGGCTGCCACAGGAAACGGCAAGCCCATGACGGACCGCATTACCCGCTATGAACCGGAAAACCAGGACGTGGTGCTGTATGATACCCTTGGCTACGAAGTGGGGGAAGATAAACAGCAGCAGTTTTATAAGGATGTTATCGGTTTTGTGAAAAATGCCAACGGCCAGGGAGACATCAAAAAGCATATACACCTGGTCTGGTATTGTATTTCTGCCGCTAACAAACGGGTAACGCCTACTGACCTGGACGCAATCGCCGCGCTGGAAGGGCTCGCTGAAGTATGCGTGGTGCTGACACAGATTGACGCGGCCACCATGATTGAACTGGATGAGATGAAAAAAGTTTTGCAAAAGAAATTGCCGAAGACTGAAGCGTTCATGGTAAGTATCGATCCACGGATCCCGGAAGAAAAGATGCAGTGGGGCGAGCTGCTGAACTGGTCGGTTGAACATCTGGACGCCGGACTGCAACTGACATTTGCCCAGGCTCTGGGACAGGAACTGAGCGCGAAGCATATCCAGGCTGACAAACTGATCCACCGGTATGTGGCGGCAGCCGCCGGCGCGGTAGTATGTCCGTTGCCCATGACAGATTCTGCGGCGCTGATCGCCATCCAGACTACTATGGCTACGCATCTCTTCAATTTCTGGGGCATCGACCGGGGAACTGACAAAATTAAAGAGGTTTTTGTCAACGTGGTAGTAGCCAATACGGGGCGTATCTTTTCCCGTTCCCTGTTGAAACTGATTCCCGGCGCGGGTTCCGTTGCAGCGGTTGTAGTGAACAGCGGCGTGGCCACATCTTTCACGTATGCCTTTGGCAGGGCGGTTAATGAAGTCTGTTATAAAACCGCGTCCCGATTGGCAAAAGGGGAAAAGGTGGATATTACGTCTGCCTTTGCCATGGACGTGATCATGCAGCTGATTCAGAAGTATTATAAAAAGAATGCAGTATGATTTTTAGCAATCGTTACAGGTGACTTATGTCGATGAGAATCTGGAGCCGTACGGGAAGCAAAGGCCTTCATAAAAAAGAGGGCGTGCCTTCCGGAACGGAAAAGGCCGCAAAAGATTACCGCGGCCAGCAGAAAACAGAACAGAAAACCAAACCGCACAAACCGGCTGTGAGGAATATTCTGGTGCTGGGCAAAACCGGGGTGGGCAAGACTTCCCTGCTGAATTATCTGTACAGTTTTGACCTGCCCACAGGGGCAGGCCTGCCTAAAACAGGGAAGGGTCTCCACGAGAATGTGATTACCCGCAACGGAACAGCCTACCACGTTTTCGACACCTGGGGGATTGAGGCGGATTCTCTGCCGGAGTGGCGGAAGGAAGTGCTGACGCTGGTTCGAAGACGCAACACCTCGCCCCATATCAGCGACTGGTTCCACGCAGTGTATTACTGCTTTTCCGCTAACACCGCCCGCATTGAAGAAACGGAGATTGAAGAAATCCTTGTGCCGCTGCTGCAGTCCGGCTGCAAGGTGATTGTGGCACTGACCAATGCGGAGGACGGTTTCCGGAAGCAGGAAAAGATAGAAGGGATGAAAGAGTATTTGCAGGAAGAACTGACAAAGCGCCTGCATCGCGACCCGCAATTGGAAATCATCCCTGTTGTTAGTATTGCCGGCGAAACGCTGGCGGGAGATACCATTTCCCGCTTTGGCCGTACCGAAGCGCTGGAAGCGGCGCAATATAATCTGGCGGACGATATTGAAAAACGCCTGCCGGCCATTTATAAAATGAACGTGCTGAACAAGCTGGGAGCATGGAAGGAACGCAGCCTGCTCCTGCTTGCCAACGGCAAGATCAGCTTTGTGTTGAATAACAATTCTGCCAGGCAGCTGATTGATCTGATCAATTACGATCTGTTGAATACATTTGGCGCTATTGATGCGGATGGTGATAAGCTGGAAGCAGAAGCCAACGAATACCTGCTGGCGACGGGTGACAGAAAACCCATGGACCGGCGCTGGCGTCCGGAGTTCAGCCGCATTACTTATGTGAAAGGTTACGAATACAGCAAGGGCTTATCTGTCGGGCTTGCGGTGGATGTGGCTGCCAGTCTGCTGCGTTCTTCGAAAAGCATCCGTGAAAATCTGAGCCGACGGGTGGAGAAGACCTATGCGGCCATCATGGACAGTATGAAGAGCAGGGGATAGAAACGTTAAAAAGAATAATATAAAAGTTGACTAAAGACATATAAGTAAACTAAAGAGAGGGCGACTCCGTTTTGCTAAAAGATATACTCAAGGAAAAATTCAGTGAAGTCATCCGGGCTATCTTCCCGGTAGTGGCAATTGTTTTGATACTTTCTGTCACGATAGTGCCCATGCCGACCCATGTGGTGATGGTTTTCCTATACAGTTGCATCCTGCTGATGGTAGGCATGGTGTTCTTTACCATCGGCTCAGAACAGGCCATGGAACCCATGGGCAATCATGTGGGGACCCGTATTACAAAAACCCGCAAACTGTGGCTGATATTGCCTTTAGGCTTTTTGCTGGGCTTTATGATCACGATTTCCGAACCGGATTTGCAGGTATTGGCGAATCAGGTCCAGTCTATTCCTAACAGGGTATTGATTTTGTCGGTATCAGGCGGCGTGGCGCTGTTTCTTCTGGCCGCACTGATCCGTATGGTAGTAGGCATTTCACTGCAACGGATGTTGCTGTTTTTTTATGTCATTGCTTTCGTATTGGCATGCTATGCGCCTCCGGACTTTCTGGCGGTGGCGTTCGATTCCGGCGGTGTGACTACCGGACCCATGACGGTGCCGTTTATCATGGCTTTTGGCGTAGGCGTTTCGGCGTTACGGGGCAGCCGCCATTCTTCCCAGGACAGTTTTGGTCTGATAGCCCTCTGTTCCATCGGGCCTATCATTGCCGTACTGCTTCTGAGCCTGATTTTTAAACCGGAAGATGCGACGTTTGAACCGGTTGTGATTCCGAGAGTGCTGCATTCCCTGCAGTTAGGCGGGCTGTTTTTGGCCGAGCTGCCGGATCAGATGCATGAAATTGCCCAGGCAGTTCTG
>JAEEGI010018368.1_pt1 | contig 14214 bp, 14 predicted proteins | sample 8958751 | NCBI WGS metagenome assembly JAEEGI01 (sample SAMN16246545, study PRJNA631951) | gut metagenome | biome: gut microbiome; feature: rumen; material: KS-attached | host: Bos | place: Iran: Karaj | collected 2018-10
GTGTATAAGATATTATTTTGATTTGTTTTAGTAGATTAGTTTTTAAGTAGTTTGTTTTTGAAACCGATTGTCGTGAGACACTCGGTTTTTTTTATTTTCTGATGAAAATATTTGGAGATTCAGAATTTTTCTCATATCTTTGCACTCACAAACATCATAAACATCATGAATTAGTATTATTAATTGTTATTGTTGTGCTGCTGCTCGGTGCAGGAGTAGGCTTTTTCCTATTCCGTCGCCACTATCAGCAGCAGTTGAAGCTGGCGATGCGCCGTGCACAGAAGAGCGAGCAGCTGAAGGCGGTCTTTATCGACAATGCCTGCCACACCCTTCGTACACCGCTGAATGCCATTTCAGGTTACAGTACTATGATTCTTGAAACACCCGACACGATGATGCAGCCTGATCATGTGAGAGAGTTGGCCGGCAACATTGAGAAAGACAGCAGACAGCTGCTCGGTTTCGTTGACCAGCTTGTCGAATTGTCGAAGTTCGAGGGTATCACACCGTCCTTCACGTTCATTGAGGTCAACCTCACCGAGCTGATGGCCTCTTATCGTCGTGAGGCCATGAACTACACGAAGCCCGATGTGTCTGTACAAGTCAGGACCGACCTGTCGCCGCACTGTAAGGGTACCCTTGATACAAACTTCATGCACCAGCTCATGATGCATCTGCTGAAGAACGCTGCCATGCATACCACGCAGGGCGACATCGTTGTCAAATACGGCTATGAGCGCAAGGGTATTAAGGTCACCATCAGCTATACGGGTATCGGACAGGCCGAACTGGTCGGCGCCGATATCTACGCCTTCCTGCAGAAGGAGAATGCCCTGGCGGATGTCAACGAGTCGTCAGCACTCGGACTGGCCACCTGTAAGGCCATTGTCGAAGTCCTCGGTGGTGAGTTCTATATGGAGACAGAGGCCAACTCAAAGACCGTTGCCACCTTCTGGTTCCCCTGTAAGATGCGAGACCGTCGCAAAGATGTTTATATGATATAAAACAAGAGCTGACTTTTAACCCAAAACAACAAGAGTATGAAAAAGATCATGCAATGGGTGATGGCCGCCACCATAATCTGCGGTTTCAACATGTTGACATCGTGTACTTCGAGCGAAGACGATCCCGTTCCGACCGATGGACGTATCTATATCAATGAGAGAAACTTCCCGGATGACAACTTCCGAGCCTATCTGCTAGAGCAGGACTACGGTCAGGACGGTGTGATTACGGCCGACGAAATCGCCGACATTTGGTGTATTGATGTTTGCGCAATGGAGATTACCAGTCTGAAGGGTATCGAGTATTTCACAGCCTTGGCGCAACTGGACTGTGAATACAATGAGCTCACCGAGCTCGATGTTTCCAATTTTCCGTTGCTGCAGGTACTATCTTGCGGTTACAATCAGCTCACCTCGCTCGACGTTTCCAATTGTAAGATGCTGGGATTACTGTATTGCTATGGCAACGAACTTACCTCGCTAGATTTGACAAATTGTCCCGAAATGGAATACCTGGACTTCGATGAAAATCAACTGACAACGATCGACCTCTCCAAGAATACGGAATTGCTATACTTGGTATGTTATGACAATCAGTTAGCCTCGCTCGATGTGTCGCATAATCCGGAACTGACCCACCTGGATTGCGCTCTTAATAATTTCACTGAGCTCGACCTCTCGAAAAATCCGAAACTGGAGATTCTGGATATAGCCTTTTGTGGTTTCACCAGGCTCGATGTATCAAATAATCCCGCTCTGGAGATGCTGGTTGTGTATTGCAACAACATCAACGGTCAGAACATGACCGACCTGATAAACAGTATGCCGCAGACTGATGAGGCCCACCCACGTTATTTCCGTGTGATAAAAGAATACAGGAGCGAAGAGGGAAACGTAATCACCCAAAGTCAGGTAGCCGCCGCAAAGGCCAAGGGATGGTCAGTGTTGTATAAGAAAGATAAAGATTCAGAATGGGAAGATTATCCCGGCACCGCTGATTAAATGCAAAAAAGCAGGTTGATATCCTTTTGGGGGATACCAACCTGCTGGATTAGAGTTGCTGGTAGAGTTTGAAGAGCTCGGCCACGTATTGGCTGTTCCGTCTGCTGCTGATACACCTTACGCATGGTGGGCTTATCAAGCATGACGTTGCAGACTCCGCAATCTGGAGATTTAATGTAGAAGGGAAGTACCTGCGATGTTGATAACATCGTAGGAGGGTACCGGCACAAGCAGTTATTCGCTATTGTCCGTTCTATATCTATTATGCTTGTCAAGTGTTTCATCGAGACACCTTGTGAAATGTTCTGTTAAGACCCCAAAAACGGAAATTTTATTGTTTTTATTTTGTTTTACCAAAATTAATTCATATATTTGTAGTCGAAAATGGCTATGATATGAAAGATGTTTTATTAACTATACTGCTGTGCTTATTTGCCATAGAAGTTCCTGCTGACAGCTGGGATGAAGGGAACTTTAAGCCCTATAACACCGATGTCGTGCTAGAGAAGACAAACCTGCCCATCCTGTTCATCAACACCCGCGACGAAGCCGGCCATACCACCGCCATCCATAAAGACTACCAAGTGGCAGTGCGTATGAAGATCATCAACAATGCTGACGGGGTGAACTACGGCGACACAGTGGCACATTCGGGGCAGACCACCGACTATGAGGGATGGGTAGGCATCAAGTACAGAGGTAGCAGCTCATTTTATGACTCCGACAAGAAACCTTATGGTTTCAGAACCTTGAAAACGGCTGACGTGAACGGAAAGAAAGAGAAAGTGAAACTGCTCGGTTTGCCAGAGGACAACAACTGGGTGTTGCTGGCGCCCTATCATGACCGCAGTCTGATCCGCGATCCGCTGGTGTATCAACTCTCACGGCCCTACTTCGAATTCACACCTAAGTGCAAATTCTGCGAGATCATCGTCGACGGCATCTACTATGGTGTCTATATTCTCTGCGAAAAACCCAGCAAGGGCGAGAACCGCTTGAACTTTACTGCTCCAGGCGACAGCGGCGACGAACTGACTGGCGACTATATGGTGGAGATAGACCGTGATAATGAGCCACATTTCGTATTGAAATACAAAATGTACGATCATGATATCTGCGCAAAGTACCACTTCCCTGAGTACGAGGAAATATCAAGTGAACAGATGGCCTATATCAAGCAGCGGTTTGACGAGTTGGAGGATGTGCTCAACAGCGACGGTTTTGCTGACAAGGAGAATGGCTACAGCAAGTATATCGACGTGGAAAACTTCATCAATTACCAGCTGATGACGGAGTTCTGCCAAAACCCTGACGGTTATCGTCTGAGTACCTATATCTATAAACGACGTGACTCTGTGGATCCGCGATTCAAGATAACCCCTTGGGACTACAACATGACCTTCGGCAATAATATCGCAGCAGGAGATTTCCTCTATGAGCAATGGGTATATGAGAAAGGACAGAAAGCGGGGCTGTTAGGCAAGCTGCCTGTGCCTTTCTGGTGGAAACGGCTAACAGAAGACGAAGCCTATTGGAAACGCATGAAGGAGCGATGGGCTGAATTACGAACCAGCACACTGAGCGACCAGCACGTCACTGAAATGATGGACTCTCTGGTCAACGAAGTAACGATTGGAGGTGCCTGTGAGCGCAATTATCAGGCATGGCCCATCTGGGACAAAGAGATTCCCCTGGCTCCCACCACTGCCACAAACTATGATGAGGAAATAGCCCTCATGCGTGAATGGACTAAGAAACAAGTGGCGTGGATTGACGAACAACTGGGTTTCGATCCTACGGGTATCATCTCTATTCAGAATGTGCCATTCGTCAAGCGTAAAGACAATGATGACTGGTATGATCTTCAAGGTCGTAAGTTCGCCCCCAAACCCACCGCCCGAGGCATATACATACACCAAGGCAAAAAGGAATTAATCAAATAGCAGGACAACATGGGGCAAGGCACGGTGTGATTCATAAAATATTTCTCCAAACCAAGACTTCTCTTGAGATCTCTCCATGCGCTTCGCTTAGTCGAGATGACAAAGAAGAAAGGACGCTAGACATGACAGAGAGATTTCTAGACTGCGCTCGAAATGACAGAGGGTGAAACGCTCTACATGACATAAAAATGGACCACAAGTGAAAATTTTTTAGCCAACTTTTTTATTTCGTGAGTTGCTGGTAGAGATTGAAGAGCTCGGCCACGTATTGGCTGTTTTTTTATACTTTTCCTTGCATGATTAAAATATTATTTGTACCTTTGCAGCGCAAAAATAAAAAACCAGATACTTTAAATTGATGAAGAAACCGAATATTGACTCCAAATGCTGGGCAGCCTTCCTTAAGATGGGTGCCCGCCTTGAGAATTCTCCATCCTAATTATCTTTCCTTCTTAGGGCAAAGCTTTTTGTCCTTCACTTCATAATCATTTATGAAGCGAAAACATCCTTTATTGTTTTATTTATTTAAACTAATTAATTGGTGTCCCATTTTAACGGGCCACTAAAGTATTAAAATGATTCGTATTATGACAAATGATGAAAAACTTGAGAAAAATAATTGGAGCGAGGAAGCACAGGAATTAGACGACTTCTACTCTGATAAGTATTTCCAACAATCAACTTGTATCATTCCTTTTGGTGGGATTGGAGCGAATTGGATTTTTATGAGTGCAATTGCGCAATATTCCGACTTCTATCATGATGGGAAATGGCCTGATAAGACCCAGGAAGATTTTAATCAATATTATGATAGTTTGTGGAAGGATATCATTAATCCCACAATTGATGGTTGGGAATTATACAATAAGTATTTCTCCAAGGTAACAACAGTAAAATGTGCAAAAAGAATATTGGAAACCATGGCATTGATGAGACACTATTCTAGATACCGTTAGAAACAAGATGGCCCAGTTTTTTGCACTGGTGAGATGGGTCTCTCAGATAAGTAATAATATGGTTAGTTATTTATTTATAGGTTTATGGGTGAAGGGGTTCGCAGTGATGCGCGCCCCTTCTTAGTTGGCTAATGGGAAATCATCTTCTTCCTCATCATCTATTTCCTCCAGCTTTTTGACAATGTCTTCTGGCAATAAAGCCCCACAGTTCATGCGGAACATACCATGCACCATATCTTCCACGCATTCTTTGTAATCATTCTCCTTGAAGGAACTGATAGAAGGATTCCAGCGGCGATGTCTTCTTCACCGCCACAGCCGAATACTACGACCGAAAGAAGAAAGAGCATATTGACAGCCAATAAATCCCCAGCGCGAGCCACACGAACCTTGCCATACAACAGCGAAATAATATCATTTCGGCCACGCACAGGCTTTCGGTCATGGTTTTGACAGGGAAGCCGTACGCTGCCATCACGGCACGGTCGTTGTCCTGATGGACAATAAACTTTTTGCCCCAAGAGTTTGGTAGTTCCAAAAACTTGTCGTACCTTTGTGCCGAATAAATCATAAGATGACTGAAGAACATATCTTAGAATACGAGATACTTGAAGAAGAGAATGACTCAATGCTGGCGGCAGAGAGCTATTCATGGCGGGGCTTTGCCGATGAATTGCAAGAGCTCCACTATCTCCAAGGTGCCCGTTTCATTAATCAACTGAAACTGATCATCTATTACGGCGAGTTTCATCCAGTGGAGGGAGAAACAAACATCTATAGCGCATTAGGAGAGCAAAGTGAAGATTATGGAAACCTGCTCAATGCTGCCCGTAAAGCTGTAGAGCATGGCTATCGTGTGTTTATCCTCCCCAATCCCAAAGGTATCCGAACTGCGGACTTTATCTTCGAGCGTAAAGGAGTGTATAAACTATATGACATAAAGACAATCATGGGCAGATCGTCTGTTAGTAATAGATTGCTGGAGTCTATAGGACAGGCAAATCGTGTATTATTGAATATGGCTGTGGATTACAACCCTATAGCTTTAGCTCGTAACGTTAAGTCTTATTTCGAAAAGAATCCGAAAGCTGTTGAAGTCTTGATATTTAAGGGGCATAAGTGCATTTCTGTTCTGAGGGAAGATGTACAGAGCAAGACATTCCATAAACTGTTCATAGCAAAATACATAAAATAAAAAGAGTTGCCGAAGCAACTCCTTTAAAATGGGCAGTATCGATAAAGCCTTACCCTCACGCGGGAAACTTACCCGGATAGCCAATAGCGAACTATTGACGGTGCAAAGATACGAAGTTGTTTTGTAACTTGCAAGTTTTTAGCCAACTTTTTTATTTCGCACCCTTTCTACGGTTGCACTCCCGGCAGAGCATCTGACAGTTTTCTACGACAGTGCGACCGCCTTCACGCCATGGGGTGATATGGTCACCTTCCATAAACTCAAAATCAAAATCCTTGCCGCACGATTTGCAGATGTGGTTCTGCTGTTCCCACACGGTCAGTTTAATGTCATCGGGGAACGCCCGCAGGTCAAGGAAATGTTCATCTCCTGTTAATATATAAGGTATAATACCTGCTTGCTTTTGTATTTCACTGTCTCGCATTAAATCCGATATGCGTTTGCCAATCGCCACCGTGTCGAGTGTCTCAGAGCCGTATTTGTCATAGAGCTCTGCCCAGTCGAGCCCTTTCATGATCTTCTTAAACCGTTTCATGTCGAAGTTGGTAATAGCCCAGTTCAACACCGTCTGGAAGTATGACCACAGGTTATTGGCGTTTGGATCATGCTGATGGGCTGACATATAGCTGACGGCTGTCATGCGATGTCCCTGACGTGTCTCGTGTTCTGCCATCCATTCGAGGGCTTTCTTCAAGAAGTCCTGACGAATCGGCGTACCGTTTACCAGGTCTTTGCCCAGGCGATAGGCACCGCAGTTCGACTTTGAGAAATGCCGCTTGGCATCCGAGACGAACGGCCCTGCAAAGATGGCATTATTGATCTCTTGCTCATTTAGTGGCTTGCCTGCGATATTGATAGTCTGAAACCATTCCAATTTCTCACTGGCATCACCCTCACATACATAGATGGTCAGGGGATAGTTCAGAATCTTGCGCTGAATATCTTCGGGCTGATTGAAGAAGTTCTTAAACTCATACGAGAACTTACCTGCCACATATTCACAGAGCGAGAGTGTGCGCTGCTGACCGTCCATCACCTCGTAAGGACACTCCGCATCCTCAGAGCGCTTCACCCAATACATCACGTTCAAAGGGTAGCCGTGTAATACAGTCGTGATGACGGCCTGCTGCTCTTTCTCGTTGTAGATAAACTCACGCTGATAGGGTGGGCGGATGTCGAGTTTGCCATTATAACCGCGAACGCCCTGTTCATCGTTATTCACGTAACCGAGGGTAATCTCACCGACAGTCACTTCTCGTTGGGTAATAGTCATCATATCGTTTTAGGATTTTTGTTGCGGATGATAATACGTGAATAGGGTTCCTTTGGTTTCCCGGATTTATCATAGAAACCAATATGACTAGGTCTGGAATTTGGATTTAAGGCCTTAATTTTCTCATAGATACTCCTGTCTACTTTTACCTCATCACTATCTCTTCCAAGACCAACCAATTCAAATTGCTCAGGATTATAACATCCTAATATAGTATCAGGAACTCCCATGTTACCTTTATAATCATATGGGATATCTGCTAGTTCACCAACATCTATTGCATCATAGTTATAATATGTAGGATAATCATCTTTAGAATATTTACTATTGGTGTCCGATAAAAAATTGAGTTGAGCCGACAGAAAAGGGGACAAACCTTTCGGCAAGTCCCCAAAGATTTGTAATTTTGCGTTTGCTACAACAAAAAATTCCAAATCTATGGGCAAAGGTACAAATTTCTCCGGACAGCCGGTACTAAGTCAACTAATAAAATTGATGGACAGGCAAAAAATTAACACTTTAGCGTCAAAATCGGGTGCAAACTACTACACGAAACATCTCGATGGGTACTCACACCTGGTTGTGATGCTCTATGCCGTGCTTAGCAATCTGCGTTCCCTACGTGAGACCTGTCTTGGTTTTGCGGCCAATGCTACCCGTATGAATCATCTTGGCATCGACCATATGATATGCCGCAGTACGCTGTCCGATGCCAATAAACGGCGCAAGTCCAGTTTCTTTGGCTCCATCTATCGCATGCTTTACAAGCGTTATGCCCCAGTTTTATCGGACAGCCTGTCGAAAAGAGAGGTTTCTGCGAAACTCTACGTGATGGACTCGACCACGATAAGCCTTTTCTCTCAGATACTTAGGGGCACTGGACGCAATCCGAATAATGGCAAGAAAAAAGGCGGAATCAAGGCTCATACCATTATTGAGGAGAGCATCGACCTTCCTGTTTTCGTCGACTATACAGAAGGCATAGTGCATGACCATGAGCTGATGAAGCGTCTGTTCGATCTTCCCTATGGATCATTCATAACCTTCGACATGGGCTATACTGACTATCAGCTATGGAAACGACTTGATGAAGCCGGTTACAAGTTTGTATGTCGCCTGAAGGATAATGCCAAATTCAAAATCATCGAGCAGAGAAAGTGTCCTGAGAAAGACATCATCGCAGACCAGATTATAGAGTTTACGTATGACAAGTATGTAGAGCGCCCCATGACAGAGGAGGAACTCAAGCATCGTCGTGGCAGAAGACCCAAGTCTGGCGTGGTCACCGTGAAAGAGCGTGTGCAAGGAACATACCGCTGTCGCAGAATAGTCAGGCGTACTGACGATGGCAAGGATACCGTTGAGTTCATTACAAACGTACTTGATCCTAAGGAGATGTCAGCAGAACAAGTCTGCGAGACGTACCGCAGGCGCTGGAGCATCGAGTCACTTTTCAAGAAATTGAAGCAGAACTTCCCGTTGAAGTACTTCCTTGGCGATAACGTCAATGCCATCGAGATACAGATATGGGTGACCATGATTGCCTACCTCTTATTGAGGGTAATGCAGGCTAAAGCCAAAAGCAAACTGGCCTTCTCGAGTATCGTGATGCTTACCAGGGTAACTCTGGGTGCATATATCGACCTCATTACGCTGCTCAACTGTCCGAAACTCGACTGGAACCTGCTGGATCAACAGCGAGCGAGATGGGAAGCGTATCAGAATACACGACAATTGGAGCTTTTTCCTACGTAGGAGGGGTTACTTTTTGAGATGAGAAATAAATTTGCCTGTTTAAAGGCGGTTTCAAACGAATATTAATCAACTCCGATTTTTATCGGACAGCAATAAATATTTACGAATAAGGTCTAAACTTTCGTGGCGTTTGCTAATATCAAGATTCGTATACCAACAAATTGCAGGGACCTTTATGTAATTATCATCAGGATTAAGTCCTTTAGCTCGTACAAATTTTCTATTCGATTCCAAATTGTTTTCGTATGGAGCCTTATAAACTACTGATATATTGAAACCAAATCCACACCACATTTTGTTTTGCATAAAAAGTGGGAAGATTTCGGAGTAATGTAATGCGCTCATTCTACCCATAATTACAAATTTCTTTTCATATTTTATGAGTTGGGCTACATAATCTCGAAACAGTGAGAACGGTGGATTCGTGACAACGATATCTGCTTCTTTCAGCAGTTCTATACATTCTGGGTCTCGGAAGTCACCAGTCTTTAAGATGCTGATGACGTTTTTGTCGTTTTGCAACAGATAACGCACGTCTGAAAGATCGACAGCCCCATCGCCATTCAAATCCTTAACTTCGGTAATGACAACCTTATAGGCCACTTTCTTTGGCGCATCGGAAAAGTCACCGAAATCAATCACCAACTCGTTACCCTGCACTGGTGAACCATTGTAACAGGTACAAATCAGTTTCTTCAAACCCAAGTGGTTGAAGTGCAGAGCAAAGTACTTGAAGAAGTTGCTCTCATAAGGATCGTCACAGTTACAGAAGACAACCTTTCCTCGGAAGTGCGGCCAATAGTGCTGCAGTTCACGCTCAATGTCTGGCATCTCTGTATAGAACTCATCCTTCTTTGCCGTCTTTGCGGCATTCAAATTCTTGTTGGCCATACGCTATGCATTGATGCGTATTGCTTATCTTCGGAGGTAGGCTATAGGACACAAAGAAAGCATGGACGATCGTCACCCATGCTTCAACGGCCCTAGGAAGCCTACCAAACCGGATAAGTCACGCCCATGCTATACGCACAGACGTTTGCGACTTATTCTTTCGGTTTGGACTTTCTTGAATTTCCTAGGTTCTTGAAGCAATTCCGAATAACAGCAAACGCTTGTTATATTTTACCCACAAAAGTCACACCGGCGTTCACACTTGAACATTGTGCCAGTGATCGATTGCAAAGGTAAGCTAATTCTACGAAATTACCAAATAAAACGGCTGTTTTCTTTCTGAATGTCCTAAGTTGTGACACGAATTTTGTGTAATAAGTGAATTTTTCATTGAAAAATTTGCATAGTCCATTTCTTTCATCTATTTTTGTACCCCAAATGCAAAGGGATAAGACACATCACAAAGACTATCGCAGCCCAGGTTCAACTTGTTGGGCTGCATTCTTGAAGATGGGTGCCCTTCGCGAGAACTCCCCTAACTTTTTCTGTCTGCACTGAGACATATCAGTGCTATTGGCTTCACTGAGACATCAAATAACGATGATGATGTCTATAGGCGTGGTATGTGCGTTGGTGTAAACATCTTTGAATGCGCATAAGACTCTCATGTTTGCTTTTTAGGCAAAAAATAGGAATTTTTTTACGAATAAATATTCAGAAACCAATATGAAAAGGATTAATTTGACATCCGAAACGCCCCTCTCGGCGTTAATAAGAGAGACTCATCATCAGGAACTCGCATCCTTAATAGAACAGTGGCGTCCTTTCCTGAAGGGTGATTGCGCGAATGTGGATGCCCTCAAGATGAACTACTTCGAGTTCGACTTAGATCGTTTCAACATCGGTACCATCTATCGTCATCTGGCACAACTCATCATCTTCGATGCCGTGATTACCAGTATGTCGGAACTCGCACGTTACATCGTCGGTCATTCCAATCTGAAGACTAAATGGGAGAGTGTGTATCGTCAGGTAAACAGATATTTCCATTTCTGCTATTAAGCGTAAAGACAAATGAAAGATTTTGTCATAAGTTAGGATAACTATCTATCGTCAACTCTTGCAAATACGCTGTTTTTGTTGTACCTTTGCAGTGGCAAATTTAAAAGCCACAACCATTAAATTAAAAATTTAAAAGTATGAACAAAACAGAGTATTTCAGATTATTACCGAGGGGCGCCACCATTCTGAGTGGCGCCCTGACATGGTTGGCAGCTTCTGCCACCTTAACTTTAAACAATAACCAATCAATTATCAATACAAAGTATGCAACCACTATTCGATTCCAACATGCTCCTGTCGGAGCACTTCAAGCTCAGCGAGATGCTTGCTTCGGAGACCGCCGAGCAGCATCACATCCCCAACACGCCACTGAAGCGCCATATCACGGCGCTGCAGAACCTTGCCGTGCGCTGTCTCGAACCCACGCGTCAGCACTTTGGCCTGCCCATCCAGATCACTTCCGGTTACCGTTGCCCCAAGCTCAACGGCGCCGTGAAAGGTGCAAGCAATTCCCAGCACATGGAGGGCGAGGCCGCCGACATCACCATCCCCCGTAGGCACTGGCCTTTCTGCTACACCAGCAGCGAGCAGATCGCCCGTCTGCTCTTTATGTGGATGAAAGACAACATCGATTTAGACCAACTGATCCTGGAGCACAGCGGCTCTGCCTGGTGGGTACACGTGAGCTGCCGCATCAACTACCGCCGCAACCGCCACGATAAGCTCAAAATCGAAAACGGTAAAACCACCATTCTTGAATAGACTAAGAACAAGGTAAAAAGATGACACAAGGATTTCTGAAGTTACAGCGCGACCTCTTGTCGCAGCCCCAGATTGCTGATATGTATGCCGAGGAAGGAGCTACAGGACTCGGTCTTTACGTGGCCCTTAATCTCTACCTCTCTCACTGTGAGGGAGGCTGGGGAATCTATACCAGTAAGAAACTGACGGCCATTGCTGTAGAGGCTCACCGGCATCGCAGTGACGTAAAGCGTATTATTGATGACTATGGTTTGTTTATCACCAAAGACTCCCGATTTACGAGCCCCTGGATTCAGCGACAGTTCACCAAGGATGCTTCAAAGATGCGCCGACGTTGCGCCACTCCCGCGCATTCCTCTTATATGTGCGCGGAAGAAATAGAAGTAGAAATAGAAAAAGAAAATAAAGAAAAAGTCGATGTGCGTGTGTCTGACGACACGCACTCGACTCTGGAGTATGCCGCGCCCGCGCTCGACTATCGTAGTTACAGCAATTACCTGAAGCGATGAAGCAGAAAGACAGCACTACCTGGCAGCTCGATTCTACCGACGAGCTGCGCCCCCGCTGCAAGGACAGCGACAAAGGCAAGAAGAAATACCGCTTTCATTGTCCGCTCTGCGGCGATGAGACGAAACATAAGAAGCGTACCGACGGTGCCTTCGACGAGGAGAAGGGCGTGGGTCACTGCTTCTGCTGCGGTGCCAACTTCTTCGCCTCGAAGTGGACCTATCAGCCCCAGCGTCGGCAGATGCCCCGTCAGCCCGAGATATCCTTGGGCGCTTATCCCTCATCAATCATGGCCTACCTGAAAGAGCGGGGCCTGAAGCCTGAGGTGATGCACCGCCTCGGGGTGGGGTGGGCGGAACTGCCTGCCGACACGCCCGACGGCAAGAAGACCTTCCTGGCCTTCCGCTTCCTGGAGCACGGCTTGGTGTTCAACGTGCAGTATAAATCGCCCGACAAGGAGTTCCGCTTCGAGAAAGACTGTCGCATCGCCCCCTATAACATCGACGCAGTGCTGGGTGCCGAGACGGTCTATATCACCGAGGGCATGATGGATGCGGCGGTGCTCGTGCAGTGTGGTTATGAGAGCGTGATCTCCTTGCCGAACGGCTGTGGCACGCGCATGGCCTGCTTCGATCCCTATCGCGAACACTTCCGAGGTGTGAAGATCGTCTATGCGGGCGACACCGACCCGAAGGGCGTCGAGAAACGGCTGGAGGTGGCCAAATACTTCGCCGATAATGAGTTCCGCTATGTGGAATGGGCAGAGGGTAAGGATGCCAACGATATGCTGATGGCAGGCGGGGAGGACATGGTGCGTTTCTGCATCGAGGAGAACTCCCGTGAGGTGCCGCCGCAGGGCGTGATCACCGTCGTGGACCAGATGGAACAGCTCAACGAACTCATCATGAACGGCGTGCCCCGGTTCCCTGGCATCAACCTGCACGGCTTCTCCCACTTCGTGAGGTTCGAACCTGGCCGACTGATGGTGATCTCGGGTTTCCCGGGGGCTGGCAAGTCGAGCTTTGCCGACTATGTGATGATGTCACTCGCCGTACAACAGGACTGGAAGGCTGCCGTCTATTCGCCTGAGAAATACCCGATGAGCCTTCATTATTACGAGTTGGGCCAGCTGCTGATGGGGCGCGAGATGTCGCGGAAGAACTTCCCGCCGCAGGCCATCGAACGGGGATTGAGGTTTCTCCGCCAGAACATCTTCCACATCAGTGAGGAGTGTACCAGCATCGAGGACATCATCGCTACTGCGACGCAGCTCGTGCATCAGAAAGGCATCCGCACCCTGCTCATCGACCCCTTCAACTACATCGAATTGCCCGTGCTCACCGGTGCCAACGACACGCAGAAGATTTCCCATGTGCTTCGGCAGATCGTGGACTTCGCCCATCAGTATAAGGTGCTGGTGATCCTCGTGGCCCACCCGAAGAAACCGCAGACCGACGGGGGTAGGAAGGGTGAGCCGCTGATGCCCTCGCTCTACGACATCGCAGGCTCGGCCGACTTCTACAACAAGTGCGACTACGGACTGATCCTGCAGCGGCAACGCAGCGACGAATACACGAAAGGGACGACCCTGACATGGATTCACGTGCTGAAGATCCGCTTCCGTCATCTCGGACAGATCGGCAAACGGGCCTTCGGGTTCGACACGACGTGCGGGCGTTTTGTTGGCACCCAGAACGATAGCCTCACCCTCTGTGAGTACGATCGCTCTGACTGGAGCAGCCGCGCCCCCGAACAGCAGCAACTCGCCTTCGAGGCGCCCAATCCCGAGGATGATATGCCATTTTAATGTTTAATCTTTAATGTTTAATGTATATGGAACTGATGCAATGTACGCGGTGCGGGC
>JAEEGI010018376.1_pt1 | contig 14211 bp, 17 predicted proteins | sample 8958751 | NCBI WGS metagenome assembly JAEEGI01 (sample SAMN16246545, study PRJNA631951) | gut metagenome | biome: gut microbiome; feature: rumen; material: KS-attached | host: Bos | place: Iran: Karaj | collected 2018-10
CAGTTGGTGCGTTACGCTTTGGGGCAAAAAGAGTCGCTTTATTCATTGCAAAGCACTTCTGCCAGCCTTTTTGAATTATATTGCGGTCAAAATCAACGCGTGTTAAACGAAGATCAAAAGCAAGTGCTTAAGAGGATTGCTCAATATGTTGTGCAGAACGGTTGTGTCTCGGCGCCAATCCTGATGCAGTATGAAAAACCTCTATTCTTGCAGGCTGCAAAACTCTTCGGCCCGCAAAATGTTAATACCGAAATCCAGAACCTGACAAAGTTCATGTTCCAGTAAAGAAAGATGAAAAAACAGATTGAAGTAAAATCCGAAACGACATTGACGAAAAAGGTCTGGAATATGGCCGATGTGCTGGCGGCTGCCGGCGTGGGCTTTACCGACTACATTATTCAGCTGACTTATTTGCTGTTCCTGAAGATGGATGCAGAAAAGGAATCCTACGGATTAGGGAGTGCTATTCCCAAGGGCAATCGCTGGAAAGATTTGCTTTCTCTTGACGGTCCGGATTTGCAGGCGAAATACGAAAAAATTCTTGAAACGCTCAAATCCAAAGACGGTCTGATTGGTGCAATATTTACCGAAGCGCAGAACAAGATTCAAAAGCCCGCCATGCTTAAAAAGCTCATCAACATGATTGATGAAGAAAACTGGTTCAGCATGGAAGGCGATATCAAGGGGGCTATTTACGAAAGCATTCTTGAAAAGAACGGCCAAGATAAAAAGAGCGGTGCAGGGCAGTATTTTACTCCGCGTCCGCTTATTAACGCCATGGTCGATGTCGTGGCTCCGAAAATTACGGAAACCGTTGCAGACCCCGCTTGTGGGACGGGTGGCTTTTTGCTTGCCGCATACGATTACATGAAGCGCCAGAGCAACGATATCGAAAAGTTGAAGTTCTTGCAGACAAAGGCTCTTAGCGGTAATGACATCACGCCTTTGGTGGTGACCTTGGCGAGCATGAACCTTTATTTGCACGATGTCAGCCCGGATACGACTCCCGTTAAATGCGTTGATTCCTTGGAGCACGAACCTGAACATTTGGTGGATGTTATTTTGGCGAATCCGCCTTTCGGAACGCGTCCGGCAGGTAGCGTAGATATTACCACCATGCGCACCGACTTGATTGTCACGACGACCAACAATCAGCTGAACTTTTTGCAGCACATGATGTTGATGCTCAAGGATGGTGGCCGTGCGGGCGTGGTGTTGCCGGATAACGTTCTCTTTGCAGATGGTGCGGGTGAAACTCTCCGCAAAAAACTTTTGACCGAGTTTAACCTCCACACAATTCTCAGACTCCCCACGGGAATTTTCTACGCGAACGGTGTGAAAGCGAATGTGTTGTTCTTTGTCAAGGGAAGCCCCACCAAGGAAACTTGGTTCTATGATTACCGTACAGGCGTCAAACACACGCTTGCGACAAGACCCCTGAAACGCAGCGATCTTGATGATTTTGTGAATTGCTACAATGCAAAGAACATCGCTAAACGCAAAGAAACTTGGAGCGAAGAAAACCCGACTGGGCGTTGGCGCAAGTATAGTGTCAAGGAACTCCTTGCCCGCGACAAGACGAGCCTCGACATAACTTGGATTAAGGACAAGGACGATATCGAAGACGTGACGCTTGCCGACCTTCTTACAAGTATCAAGGACGAAGCAAAGGAAATTGCGGCCCATTCCGAAAAACTTGCCAAGATGCTCAAGGGAATCGACGAATGAACACGAAACTCCTGAAGCAAAAAATCCTTGACCTCGCCATTCGCGGAAAACTCACGCAACAACTCAAAAGCGACGGCACTGCTGCTGACTTGCTAAAGCAAATTAGCGAACAAAAAAGAGAATCCTCCTCTACGTTGTCATCCCCGCGTAGGCGGGGATCTCCTTCCGCACAATCCGAGAAGACCATCATCCCCCTCGACAAAAGCGAATCCCCTTTCGAAGTTCCTGCAAATTGGGAATGGGTGAGACTGGGTGATGTTGTGCTTAATCGTGATGCGGAACGAAAACCCGTATCAAAAAAAGATCGAAATCTTCATGCGCAGAAAATATATGACTATTATGGAGCTGCAGGTGCTATAGACAAAGTTGAAGAATATCTTTTTGATGAAAAACTTTTGTTAATAGGTGAAGACGGCGCAAATTTATTGTCTAGAAGTAAGCCTAACGCTTTTCTTGCCAATGGAAAATATTGGGTTAATAATCATGCTCATGTAATTGATGCTATAGACAAGTCAATGTTGGATTATTTGGCATTTTATATTAATGCCATTTCTTTAGATGATTTTGTTACGGGTACGGCGCAGCCAAAGCTGAATCAGGAAAATCTGAATAAAATCCCAATCCCGCTCCCACCTTTAGCGGAACAACAACGCATTGTCGCGAAAATTGAAGAAGCCTTTGCCGAAATCGATGCCATTGAAAAAAACAAAGAACTTCTCAAAATCCACATCAAGCAAACCCGCCAAAAAATCCTTGACCTCGCCATCCACGGCAAACTCGTCCCCCAAAACAAATCCGACGAACCCGCCAGCGTTTTGCTAGAACGAATAACACGTGATAACCCCCATTATGAGAAGATGGGTTTAGACGAAAGACGAGAGACGAAAGACGAGAGAGATTCTAACTACAAACGTCATTCCCGCGAAGGCGGGAATCTCCCTCCCATGCTGAGTAAAGATGAAGTACCCTTTGAAGTTCCGGAAAATTGGTGTTGGTGCCGGTTGGGTGATATTTGCAATAAGCTAATTGATGGAGACCATAATCCGCCCAAGGGGCTTGATTACGTGACTAAATACATGATGCTTTCATCTAGGAATATCAATGACAATGATATCGTTGATCTAGAAAATGTTCGTTATTTGTCAAAAGAAATGTTTGAAGAAGAAAATCAACGAACAAAGTTGGAGGAAGGGGATATCCTTTTTACATCTGTCGGAAGTTTAGGGCGTAGTTGTATTTTTTCAGGTGATGGCAAATATTGTTTTCAGAGAAGTGTGTCTCTGATACACACCAATATTTATAACAAATACTTGAAATATTTTTTCGATTCTAATTTCTATCAAAAGTACATAGTTGAGAATGCAACAGGAACCGCTCAAATGGGCTTCTACCTTGAGCAAATGAGAAAATCATTTATTGCAATTCCTCCGCTTGCTGAGCAATCTCGAATTGTTGCAAAGATAGAGGAACTATTCGCTGAATTAGATTTAGTTCTTCAAAATGTGTAAATTTACGCCATTTTGACTTAAATCTATTGCATTTTGACGTAAAATAGACTATCTTTATTAAGAAGAGGAGGTCATTATGGCTCAAGTTTCAATGACAGTCCGCATGGATGCGGCCTTAAAAGAAAGTTTTGATTCGCTCTGCTCGGATTTTGGCATGAGTGCCAATACGGCTATGAATATCTTTGCAAAGGCTGTAGTTCAACGCCGCGAAATTCCCTTCAAGATTGAGGCACCAAAAGTGAAGCCTAACGGTGGTTGGGAAGCCTTTGAGGAAATTCGTAAAATGGCAGAAGCAGGAGAACTTCCTGATTTATCAGCGAAAGAAATCAATGAAGAGATACGTCGTTACAGGGCTGGTAAATGAAATTCTATGCAGTCATAGATACAAACGTAATTGTCGCTGCATTGCTTTCGCGTAAAAAAGATGTCGCGACGGTTAAGGTATTGAAAGCCGTTCAAGAAGGTCTTATTTTACCTTTAGTTCATCAGCAGATTATTGATGAGTATAAGGAAGTTCTTTGCCGACCCAAATTTCATCTGCCAAGGCATCTTACTGATTCAATCACGGAACAATTGCGGGCAATAGGAATTTTTTTGGACAGAACCCCTAGCAACGAAAATTTCCCTGACCCGAAAGATGTGGTCTTTTATGAAGTTGCGTTGTCTAAAAAGGATTCATTCCTTGTGACTGGAAACATAAAGCATTTCCCCAGTAATCCGATTGTCGTAACTCCTGCGGAGATGATGCGTCTTATTGAAGAAAGTAAATAGGATTTCCCCAAATTAAAATATTTTCAAAGTTGGGAAATAGACTAGACCAAATGGAGAGAAATCTCGTCTAACGACTTAAAGATTTCTTCAATCCTATCCACGATTCTTTTCTGTTCTGCCAACGGTGGTAACGGAAAAGGCATCTGCAACACTGCATCAATTTTGATTCCTTTTACCGTTGTGCCGGAAGACTTTTCTAAAAACCATTTTTGTGCATAATTACAAAAGACCATGACATAGACTTTATTTATCTGCGATGGAACTTTTACAACCTTTAAATCTTGGTTTATTGCTGTTTTTATTTTTGTTTGGATGCACATTCCTGGATTAATTCTTGTTACAAGAATGAGGTCTTCTTTTTCCGCGTACGATGATGCGCTATCTTCAAACCCAGCTTCTGTAATTTTATCCACCGTATCAGTTAGCTCTATTCCTTTAATATCTTTAACACTTGCCCAATTTATTGAACCGTTCCAATATTTTGGATTTGATTTATCGGGTGTTCCTCCTCCAAAAAAACTACACACATCCCCCAACTTAACCCATTCCCACGATTCCGGAATTTCAAAGGGAATATCGATCAACTTCTCATAATGGGGGTTATGCCTTCAAAATTATTTTCAATGAAATCAACAAACCTCTTGACAAATTTTCAAAATAGTGTATATTTGTGCAGTAACCCGTTTTTTTATAGCATGTAAACGGTGTGAGGTAGTATATGAGCAAGCAAAATGTGTCGACTTTTACCGCATCAAAATCAGCCGGCAAACTCTATTTTTCCCTAATTTCTGGTATCAAAATGCCGCAAATTTGCTCAATTTGCGAAAAAAGTGCTTATTACATGGCGGAAAGTGGGGTGAAAAGTACACTTTCCGCAGTGCAATCGGGCATTTTTGGCGAGATTCGCTCAATTATCGGGCGTCATGAGGAGAAAAAAGTTCTCCAAAGGTGTGTGGATAGTGAAAGAGCTGAGTTTGTCGCGATATATGGTCGCAGGAGAATCGGCAAGACTTTTCTGGTAAAGCAGTTCTTTGAAAGCTCGTTTGATTTTTATACGACTGGAGTCTATCAGGTCTCTCGTTCTGAACAATTGAAAAATTGGCAAAAGCAATTACTGAAATACAGTAAACAGAGAAGGAACACGCCTAAAGATTGGTTTGAGGCTTTTGATCAGCTTCAAGAGTATCTGCAATCCTTAAAAAAGGAACGGTTTGTCGTTTTTATTGATGAATTGCCTTGGCTCGATACTCCCAAATCGAATTTCCTAAAGGCTCTTGAAATGTTTTGGAACAGCTGGGGTTCTGATTGCAATCGACTAAAGCTGATTGTTTGTGGCAGCGCCACAACCTGGATGATTAATAAACTGCTAGGTGATAAGGGCGGTTTGCACAATCGTGTGACAATGCCGATTTGCCTTTCTCCGTTCACCTTGCACGAAACAAGTCAATACTTGACTTATATGGGCTTTGACTGGTCCGATATGGAAGTTATCGAGACTTACATGGTATTGGGTGGAGTTCCTTATTATTTGTCTCTGTTGAGCCCCTCTTTAAGTTTGCGGCAAAATATAGACAACCTGTTTTTTAAGCGTAACGCGGTGTTAAAAACGGAATATGACTTCCTTTTTAACTCGCTTTATAGCGAGGCACAAGCATACAAGAAAGTTGTGGAACTTTTATCGTCAAAAATGATTGGCATGACTCGTAGCGAGATGATGTCGAATCTTAAACTTTTGGACAATGGTTTTTTCTCAATAGTTCTTGATAACTTGGAAAAATGCGATTTTATTCGGCATTATCAATCTTTCGGAAAAAGAAGAAACGAAGCGTTATACCAGCTGACAGACATGTTCACACTGTTCTTTGTGCGGTTTGTCAAGAATTATAACGGCATGGATGAAAATGCCTGGAGTCATTTGCCCGATGGCAAACGCAATGCTTGGCAAGGTTACGCTTATGAACAGGTTTGCATACACCATATAAACCAAATAAAAAAAGCTTTGGGCATATCAGGGATTGCAAGTGATGTTTGCTCATGGACTAAAAAAGGAGAGAACGGCGCACAGATAGATTTGGTTATTGATCGGAGCGATAGGGTGATTGACTTATGCGAAATCAAGTATTGCGATCGACCGTTTGAAATCAAAAAAGATTATGCAGATTGGCTTAAAGAACGACGTGATATTTTTAGAGAGAATGTGCGAACGAACAAGACTTTGCACCTGACCATGATTACGCCGTTTGGATTGGCTAAAGGGAAATATGAATCCTGTGTTCAAGGATGTGTGACGGCAGCAGACCTTTTTCAATAAGGGGAGGAGATACTTGCGATGGATTGTTTCGTTTTCTACCTTGCAGAAAGACCTTCGTTTTACCAGTATCTGGAAGGGCAGAACCTTGCTGTCAATACGATGGATTCGTATTGCTGGACAGCGGACTTCTTCAAGTCGCATTTCGGACGGTTCGGTCGTAAGTCGCTGGCTGATTACAAGAGTTTTCTTCTGGAAAATTTCAAGCCCAAGACCGTTAATTTGCGAATCCAGGGCATCAATAAATATCTGGATTACGCAGGCAAATCGAAACTTCGCGTCAAGAATGTCAAAGTCCAGCAGAAAAGTTTTTTGGAAAATGTTATCAGCGATGCCGATTACAAATTTTTGAAAACTAGTCTATTGCAAGATGGCCAAACCAAGTGGTATTTTGTGGTGTGGTTTCTTTCAGCGACGGGCGCCCGCGTTGGCGAACTGGTGAAACTCAAAGTGGAACATGTGGAGTGCGGATATTTTGACATTTACGGAAAAGGCGGAAAGCTGCGACGGCTCTACATTCCGGAAACATTGCAAAAAGAAGCTTTGCGTTGGTTGGAAAGTGAAGGTCGTTCCAGCGGATACCTGTTCTTGAATCGTTTTGGCAAGCAGATTACCCCGCGGGGGATTGCCTCGCAACTGAAAACGTTCGCAAAGAAATATGGCCTAGATGAAGCCGTCATTTATCCACATTCGTTTCGCCACCGCTTTGCTAAGAACTTTCTGGAAAAACGAAACGACATCGCTTTGCTTGCTGACCTTATGGGGCACGAACATATCGAAACGACTCGTATTTATTTGCGCCAGACAGCAAGCGAACAGCGTGAAGTCGTAAATAAGGTGGTGACGTGGTGAAATATGTAAGAATCAGCCTTTCTTCCTAGAACGTCTGAACTTGGCCAAATCGGAAATCATTTCCTGCTCGCTAGCCCAACCCTTGTCATCGGCAAACGTCTTCTGGATTTTCGCAAGGATTTTCTTTGTACTTGTAGCCATCAAACCTCTGTCAACAAAAATCCCATGTACATGGGCAGCGTGAGCGTTTCGCCGTTGCGACCGACATTGTAGTCGCCCAGTTTCAGGGCTTGTTCCACATGGTATTTTTCTTTGTTCTTGAGCACGGTCCGCATGGACTTGGCATCCCCATTTCGAGCCTTGCATTCTACCGGCGTACACTTGCCGCAGTAGCGCATGACAAAGTCAAGTTCGACTCCGCTGTCCTTATGATAGTAATAAAGCTTGCGTCCCATCTTGCCAAATATGTCGGCAACCAGGTTTTCAAAAATGGCTCCCTTATAGCCAAGCAGGTCGCCGTTCAGAATGCTCGACTGCGTTCCGTCTTCGAGCATCGAAACAAGCAGGCCGATATCAGCCATATAGACCTTGAACTCGCTTTGGATTTTGTTGCCATCTAAAGGCAGTTCCGTCTTTTCAATATTGTAGCAACGGCGAATGATGCCCGCATCCTCAATCCATTGCAAACTGCCAGCGTAATCACGCCCACGGCCACCCTTCTTTACAACGCTATACGAAAATTTTTTGTATTCACGCGCAAGTTGCGAGGGGATTGATTCAAAGCATTCGCGAATACGCGCCTTGTCCTCTTTCGCGGCATACTTGACCATGTCGGCCTTGTATTCGTCAACAATCCGCTTTTGTATGGCTAGTGCCTTGCCAACTAGCCCGCTTTCTAAAAATGTTGTCACCACTTCCGGCATGCCGCCGACAATCACATACTGGTTGAGCAGTTCCCTGAATCGATCGTGAATCGCTACATCAACAGGCGTTTCACTTTGCAGACATTCCTTGAGGTAATCGAAATGCATCGGCTTGATTCCGTTAGCCCAGAGCCATTCCACAAAATCCATCGGGAACATTTCAAGAATGTGTTCGAAACCCACCGGGATAGAAGACTCCTGTTCACCTCCCTTCTCGTCTTTTGTCTTGTAGCCATGCACTCCAAGTAGCGAGCCCGTACACATCACCTCGTATTGACCGTCCAGAAAAAAATACTTGAGGGAACTGCGGGCCAGCGGGCAATCCTGAATTTCGTCAAACACAAAGCACGTTTCATGGGGCACGATTTCTGCCGCAGGGAGCGCTGCGGAAATGCGCATGATGATAGACGCTACGGAAACATTGGGTTCGAAGAATTTCTTGTAATCCGGGTGCTCCCGAAAATCCAGGTACACCACGTGCTTGAAATGACTTTCCGCAAAAGCCCTAACGCTGCTGGTTTTGCCACACTGGCGAACCCCTTTTACCACAAGGGGCTTGTGCTTCGGTTCGTCCAGCCAGTTTTCCAGAATTTGGTCAATTTTTCTCTTAAACACGTTTTCCCGCCCAATTTTTTATAAATATACACATTTTCCTGCCCAATTTTTTATAAAACTGCACATTTTTACAAAAAACTATTTACTGAGTGTTTTTGTGGTGTTTTGAGTCATCCCCGAAGCGATATAAGCAACATCTCCCAACTTCACCCACTCCCACGATTCCGGAATTTCTTTTTTCTCAATAAAACTCCCCAAACCTCTTGACAAATTTCTAAAATAGTGTATATTTGTGCAGTAGGCCGTTTTTTTTTTATAGCGTGTAAACGGAGTGAGGTTGTATATGAGCAAGCAGAATAAGTCGACTTTATCTGGGCTAAAATCAGTCGACAATCACTATTCCTCCCCAATATCTGGTATCAAAATGCCGCAAATTTACTCAATTTGCGAAAAATTTTCCGTGGTATTGACAAGTTGTAGCCAATTGGCTACATTGTAGGAGGGAGAATGTTTCAGATTAAGAAGACGGAATATTTTTTCAAATGGTATAAACGACTAAAGGATGTTGGTGCGCAGAAGAAAATCGCCTTTAGAATTTTGCAAACAGAACAAGGAAATTTTGGCGATTTTAAGTTTATTGGTGATGGTATATACGAGATGCGAATTCATTATGGGCCAGGGTATCGCATCTATTACACGAAGGAAAATGAGGTCGTTGTACTTTTACTGGCAGGCGGTGATAAATCAACACAACAAAAGGATATTGAAAAGGCGAAGGAGTTGAAAAATGAAAAAAAGTGATGCTGAAGTTTCTGATTTGGATATTGCGGATCTTCTGGATTCAGAAGAGGTTGTAAAACTCTTTCTGGAGGAATCTCTTGCGGCAAACGACCCCATATTGTGGCAACGGGCCCTCGGTTATGCGGCACGATCTGCTGGAATGGCGAAGATTGCTAAAAGGGCGGGTTTAAATCGCGAAAGTCTCTACAAGGCTCTAAAAGAAGACGCCCATCCACGATTTGATACTGTTATGCGCGTGCTCAATGCGATGGGCTTAAAGCTTACTATAACGCCTTGCGTTGCTGAAAAAAAGGCAAAGTATTCTGCAAAATAAATCAGTATATTTGTCACACATTTTCCGGTCCAGTTTATTAAAACTTTGCAACGCGGGGATTTTTATCACCTGTTCCACCCTGAATGCCCGTCGCCGTAATAAAGAGCGGCATCCTCGGGCCCGAAATCATCCGGCCCCGAATCGCGTGGAGAAAGCCACCCGCGCATTTTCTTGATGCGTGCAGCATGTTCCGCAGATTTTTTCGCATCGAGTTTCTGTTGCGAATCAGGTGATTCGCTGTTGTCAGGTACGGTGGACATATTATCTCTTCGCATTAACAATAGAAAATTTTCCAGGCTCTGCTACAAGTTCAAGGGTATCCTTTTTATAAATATTCAAACGAACTTCGGAGGGGCCTTTTAATAACAGAGCCAAGCTCATCGGAATCTGTAAATTTGACGCTCCTTCTTTCTTTATTTCAAGAGTCAATTCTGGTGTTTGAACCACACCGTTATCAACCTCGACCTTAACAGTATAAAAACCTGCATCAACAGCGCGATCCACTTTCAGCGCGAAATATACTCCGAAAAACAACGGATTTTTCCATCGATTTTCCTGTGGAATGTTATTTTCAATAACATCCGTACCGAACACACCAAGAAGTATGAACTTACCCGTGTTTTCCTGACGAATCTGTTCACATAACACAAAGGATTTTACTTGCATCTTACACCTCCATCAGTGCGGGTTGAATAAAGGAAGTCAACTCAGTTTTTTCATCATCAGTGGCATTATTAAAGGCCATGATTCCGGCAGCCTTGAAAACGTTCGTATTCAAGTAGAACGACCTTACTGACGAATCTACCGCCTTTATTTTATCCACTGTTTTTTTAAGAATTACGGCCCGTGCATAGGATTCATCAAAACCAGCTTCCGCAACAAGGGTCAACTCAGGCAAAATCGAGACGAATCGAGACAAAGCAATCGCAGCAGCAGACACTTGAGCCCCCTGCTTCCATCGATTGATAGTATGTGGAGCTAGTCCCAAAGCACGTTCTAAACGGCTGTCAGAATAGCCACTCTCGTTCACCCTTTTCAGCAAGGCAGGAACACTCTCCTTTGCCCGTTCAAGAATCCGGTTTTGCACAGCCTTTCTCGGTTCAGAATCTAACAAGATATCCGACAAGCAATCCTTGCAATGGCATACGGAAATTTCTTGCTGAATAGGTTCTGCTAGAGGAACAATCAACGTCCTATAGTCCTTCTTTATTTCAATATTTTCTGAATCACAAACAGGGCATTTTGTAATCATAAGAACCTCTATAAAATCGGAAAACGGTTATCCATTTTAAGTGACTTGATAAACATTATCGTGATAACCTTCTCTGCCTTTTGATTTACCTTTTCGCATACAGCCAAATAGTAGCGCTGATCTTCATAAGAAATACTGTAAGCATACACTGGCGTCCCAAGTACACCAACTTCCGGCCTACGTAACGGTTTCACATCCAGACATTCAGGTGTTTCCTTGATTTCCAAGAGCCATCGGCAAATATCCTCGCGTGGATTGATAATATTCAACCGGTAACTCACCTCTTCCGTAGGAGCCTTGGCATACAGTTGGATTAAAGCACGTTTCTTTTTGCAATAATTCAGTAGCTGTAACCATATCTCAACAGGATCCTTTGGAGGCGAAGAAAAAGCAACAATTTCGTCAATTTGCGTTTCCATACGCCTCCTATTTACACATTATGTGTAAATAATATACATTTTTGGCAACAAAAAGACAAGTCCAGAGGGTATAAAATCTACCGAAATAGCGTTCTCTTGATAATAACGGAGCAAAAGGCCAGCCGTGGATGATCTCGTTTAAATTTGGTCTTTGAGAAAGATATATTTCAAATATGTCCTAGCTACATTCCATATTTTTAGTGGCGCTCCTGTGCGGAGTTGTTGGAGCGAACACCGCGGGAGCCGTGAAAGTCATCGGCTACGATTTGGCCGTCCTCGGGAATGCGGGCCTCGATTCCCTCGAAAAGTGGAAGTTGGAATCAAGCGCTCGCTGAACGAGAACTCACAATACTTCAAGGCGAACGGTGCGAAGGCTAAACAGAATTAACGCTCACTTCACGCACCTAAGGCTATACATTCCATACAACTCACAGACCCACAGAAGTACATACTCATCTATTCCGGAACCACCCCAGCAAGACATGTAATCCGAATTTCTTGAAGATGTCCAATAGCGAGCGCCCCACATTTCCACAGAAAAATGCCATGATCCAGTTTTATCACGTGTCGCACCGCCAGAGGGCAACATGGTAAATCCAGACTCATTCGTATACTTCCTTTGAGCGACAAACCTGTTTTCATTCACAGCATACCACTTATGCGGACTCAAAAGGTATTCAGCCACATAGGACATGTGGTTGTTCGTTTCGACATTGTATTCATGACCAAAATAGCGTCCCAGCTCGATAAAGTCCGAATCCGTCGGCACATGGTATCCAGCGGGGCAAATTCCTGCCACATGTTTCTTATCGTCAATGTAATCTGCCGACAAATCGCATTCCGAAGAATCCTGAGGGCATTCTTCCAAAGTTTTTCCCACCGCCACATACCACGGATAAAGTCTTCCGTACACATCGCAATTCGCGGGATCGTTGCCTAGACAGTAACTGGAATCTGCCGCATAGTTCAGGTTTTGCGCCATCCAAACCTGGTCACCCAATTTCAAGGTGCGGTACACGTGATTATCGCGATCATCGAACAGTTCGCCGTATTCCACATCCGGATTCAACAGGCTCACATCTTGGCAATCGTACTTTGAACAGTCATACTGTTTAGAGGGAATCTTTGCAGGCTCAAAGAATTCAGACAAGGTGTAGTCCGAAAGAGAATCCGTCCCTATATACAATTTCGTCAATTCTACGATATTGACATTCTGGTATTCATCTTCCACCTTCACGCGAATCTGGTAATAATCCGTATCGCCCCAGCGGATATCATCAAGAGTCGTATCCAAGACATTCAACAGGTAATTGGTCGTATCTTTTTTCAAGACAACAGAATCAGAATAAATCGTCTCGTATTTATCCGAATCAAATTCGGCGGCTTCCAGATAAATCTTCGCAAACCTTTCTTCGCCATACACAGGCTGAATCAAGTCGAAAGACAACTTGAACTGTGTCATGTATTTGTCGCTGACCCTATAAATCGATGCCGCATAATCTTTCGGCATGTTCACAATTTCAGGAGCATCGCGATCGATAACTAAAGAAGTATCCCTGACCGTTCCAAGAAAACCCTTTCGAACATTCAAATTTTCATCAATGGCCCAAGCAAGTTTTTGATCAACCCCACTATCTACAGTATCAGGCATCAACAGTTGCCGATACATGCTCGTATCAGGAGCCACACTGCCAGAAATCGCCATAAAACGCATGGTGTACTGCCCTTCGGGCAACACGCGCCAAAGCGAATCTATGGAATACGAAAGCCACGGAGTAAACGTATCGGGCTTGTAGAATTGCTTAATGGTATCGCCTTTAGAATCCAACAATATCATCTTGTAGATATAATTTTTAAAACGGCAACCCTCGCATAACACCTCTACGTTCTTATGTTCTTCGGTCATGTCGAATTTCCAAGCAATATCGCCTAACGCGCGAGTCAATACAAATTCAATATTGTAAGATTCGCCGTAAAACTCTAACACGATTTTATAATAGCCATCAACCAGTTCAGACTTTTTATTCAATTCTTTTAGATTATAGCTCAAGTGCCATAGGCGCGAATTAGCCGTATCCTGGACCACTTTCACTTTAAACGAGCCCACTTCCTTGTACGATGTAGGAGCACCGTACTTTCTGCGAGTTCCTTCAACGGATTCATCGTAATACAAGGTCCCTGTTTCAAGCTTAATTTTCTTGTCGCAGCTAATAGTGTTGATATTTGCCGTAAAATCAAAATCAAGATCTGCAATATAAGAACCATCTCGCGGCCAAATCAGGTTCATCACAGGCGGCACGCTACAGGGGGTCTCGTACACAGACCCACTGCTACTTGAACTGTTTTCGCTGCTGCTCAATTCTTCCGGTGCACTGGAGCTGTTATCGTCTCCGCATGCACAAAGGCCTACACAAAATACAATAGCCAGCAAGCAATCGAATAAAATGGAATGATTCTTCATTTTTCCCTAACATATTGAATTTGTATTACAATATAATAAAAGCCCCCGATCTATCGGTCGGGGAGAGTAAATCAGGTAGGATTCTTCTACTTGAAAAACAGCTTCTTCAGCTTCTGGAAATAGAACTTGGTTTCTTCCACATCGACAAAGAACGTGGCGACGCCCACCACGAAGAACATGTTGAAAACAAGCCCGACAATTGCATTGCCGATATAGAAGCCGCCAAACATATGCTCGCGAACGTACGCGAAGGTGTTCCACAGAATCTGCACGAACGCAACCAGCGCATAGACTTTCAAGACGAGTGAATTCCTCTTGGCTATCGCAAAAATACCCACCGCAATCGAAACGACCACCAGCGCAATAGAAAACCAGGAAAG
>JAEEGI010018377.1_pt1 | contig 14211 bp, 17 predicted proteins | sample 8958751 | NCBI WGS metagenome assembly JAEEGI01 (sample SAMN16246545, study PRJNA631951) | gut metagenome | biome: gut microbiome; feature: rumen; material: KS-attached | host: Bos | place: Iran: Karaj | collected 2018-10
ATGGGGCATGAGCCGCTGTATCTCGTAGAACATAAACCTGCCGATGCCTTGTCCCTGATAGTCGGGGTGTACCATCATGCGCCCCATCCACAGGGAGCCGTCGGCGACGTTGCCACGGATGGAGCCAATTATCTGTCCCTCCGCATTTTGCACTTTGTAGATGGTGCAACGGCGGAACTCTTGGCAGAGATGTTCCAACGTCTCGTCCAGAGGCGACTCGTCGGTCCAGTCCAGACTGCCGAAAGCGGGAGCATAGGCCTTGCGTTGCAGCTCCAGCAAGGCCGGAATATCCTGTTTTACGGCAAGTTCTATCTGCATCGGTTTACGGTTTTTATCACATTTCACATTGCAAAAGTACGATTTTTTCGCGACATGCCGAATTTCTTCGCCAACAAAAGCAATAAAATCGTAAACAGAGCGTTTTTTTGGAATAAAAACCGATCACACCATGAAAAAGTTTTTGTTTTTCTGCGCCACGACAATCGTACTCGCTTCCAATGCATTGGCACAACTGGAAGTAGTGCAATGTACTGAAGATGATTATAAAAAAGGTATCCAGAGCATGTTTTATTGCTCTCACCTTGATTTGTTGCCGGATTTTTCTCCGGCGGACAATGCGCGCATGGACAGTGTGCTGCGCCATCATTTTCTTGCTGCCGAAGGTTATGACGACACTGTGCATTATGACCTTTGGAGGGACACCTGGGTGTTACAACTTTTTGACACCAAAAACTACGTCGTGGAGTATGGTCCGGAAATCAAGGGAGGAGATGTCGTATTCGAACGCACAGCATTTATAGACACTTCGTTTCGTCCGCTGGGTTTCATAGTAGGAGGCAGGGCTACGTGGGATTGCTGCTCACGCAAAGTGGCTACGTTAGAGAATTCACTGTCCGGTGACGTATATCCAGTTTTGCACATATATAAATGGGATTCCCATTCGGCAATTCCTGTAGAGGTAGGAAAATACGCACCCAAAGATTTTGTTATTCAGGAATTCAACTATGGTTTATTCGACCTTTATGTGAAAGGCTACTATATTGTCAATGAACTTTACGCAGGCGATACCAGATATTTGAAGATAACCGTTGAACGCACAATAAAACCGTAAACAGAGCGTTAGTTTGGAATAAAAATCGATCACACCATGAAAAAGTTTTTGTTTTTCTGCGCCGCCATTCTAACCTTTGTTGCTGTGACAAGCTGCAATCATGAACAGCAACAGCCCAAATATGTGGACCGATATTATTGTTACGATGACGACGATGGAATGGAAATCATACTCCATAAGGATGGTACATTTGACATATATTATGGAATAACTCGGGAGCATTTGAAAGGGACTTATCAATGCATATTCCCTGATGTTTCGTTACAAATTGCTGAACCTGACACTCTGCTTTCCGAAGTGAGTATGAGAGATAATTTCGTAAATGGCTTGGATTCATTGAAGTTCAGTGCAAATGCAGATACATTGTATGTATTTGAACGCAATTCATTCTGTTTGAAATTAACTCCACACAATGCACTTTCTCATTTCCTGTTTAAAATGGGAATCTAAATTCACAATAAAACCCGAAACAGAGCGTTGAAGTATATAAACACACGATACACGTTATCAATAACATGACAAAGGACAACAACGGAATAAACCACACCAACGGCGAGGAGCACCGCAGCCTCATCGAATCCATGTCGCCGTTTCTGGACAACGGCAAGCCCAAGCTCGGCATTTTCTGGTACGATGCGGCAAACCAGTCGCTTTTCGGCGTGGAGAAGATTGACGCCGAACAGGCCGCCTTTGTCAACGGTCGCGCCACCATCTCCAAGCTGCACAAGACCTACTGGCAGAAACAGCACCACCGCGCCGAAGCCAAGGGCGACACTACCTCCATTTTCTATCAGGAGCACAACTACACGCTCATTCCCCGCGGCCGCATCTTCCTCGACGAAGCCACCGACCGCTTTTATGTCTGCGTCGGCAACTGGCTGCACGACGGCGTGGGAGGCCTCCCCGTGGATGCGGAAAAGCTGCACGAACTGATAGAGGACGAGTTCAACCTGCCTGTGGATTTCGAGTTTGTCATCGACTACCACTGGGACCTCGGCCACGGCTGGTCGGAGGAGCTGATGTAGGCAAGAAAAGCCCTGCGCTATTTCATTTTTCCAGAAAGAATCTTGTTCCGAAGCCCTTTTACAGCGGGTTTGTAATAGTCTATCTGCATGGCTTCGAGGGTACGCATAAACTCCTCCGTAAGCTCGGGGTAAAACTTGCACATGCGGTAGGCGAGTTTCATGCTCACCGACTGTATTCCGGGAGACTCATCGAGGCTGACCATGTGCTCAAGGCAGAAATCGAGGAAATCCGTCCTTAGGTCGTCTTCGGTTATCTCAAGGCGCTCCACTACGTTCAGCGACAGGCGTCTTACCGACGAGTTTTCGGTATGCATGGTCAGTTCCACAAGCTCGTCGAGCAGCATCTGCAGCTGCGAGAGTTACTTTTTGTCGGGGTGCACCATCATGCGTCCCATCCACAGCGAGTCGTCGGTGACGCTGCCACGGATGGAGCCAATTATCTGTCCCTCCGCATTTTGCACTTTGTAGATGGTGCAACGGCGGAATTCTTGGCACAGGTGTTCCAAGGTCTCGTCCAGAGGCGACTCGTCGGTCCAGTCCAGACTGCCGAAAGCCGGGGCGTAGGCCTTGCGCTGCAGCTCCAGCAGCTCGGGCATGTCCTCAATGGTGGCAAGTTTCAATTCCATCGTGAAAATTACAGACTTTAATTATACAACCAAAAAACTCTCAAAAGATTAATATTTTGATTTTCAACATCGAAAGACACTAAAACAACAAAAAACTTCAGTTTTTTTGGTGTTTTTAGATGTTCCGTTTATTTCTTCCAGCGTTTCAGCTGTGGGAAGTACTGATGCATCATCTGTATGTATTCCTCTTTGGTCATGGGTTTGGGCATGTTTTTGTTCACCTCGTCAACAAACTGTGCGCAGAAGTCGATCATCTCGTCCATGGTGCAGTTGTTGGTGAAAGCCCCGTCCTTGTAGCAGTAGAGGCAGTAATCCTTGTTGCGGCTGCCGTCGGCGTTGGTGCCGGACATCCCTTCGGTGAGCGGCATTCCGCAGCTCTGACAAAATTTTGGTTCCATATTATGGTTGTTATTTGTGAATGTTTATTTTCCAAGCATTTCGACAAGTTTTTTCTCCAGCTCTTCCTCCAGAGTCGTGGAGAATCCTATCTGGGTATGGACGATATTGCCATTGCGGTCGATGAAATAGAGTGTGGGGTAGCCCGACACACGGTATTCCTTTGGCAGTTCGCGGTCGGAGAAAAGAACGGTGTAGGTAACGTCGCGCTTGGCAAGGAAATCGGCCATTCTGGCCTTAACGGGGTCGTCTATCGGGTCGATGCCTATCATAACAAAGCCCTTGTCCTTGTATTTTTCGTGCAGACTTTGCAAGCAAGGCAATGCGGCACAGCATGGGGCACACGATTTGTAGAAGAAATCCACTAGCACCACCTTGCCTTTCAGGTCGGCGAGAGAGACCGTGTCGCCCGCAAGGCTTGGCAGCGACCACAGCGGGGCCGGGTCCCCTGCGGGAAGCAGCTCGGGAGGAGTATATGGAACATAGTCCTTTAAAAGCACTGTCTTTGGCACAGCATCAAACGACAGTTTCGTATTATCGACTTCGGGACTGAAAGAGAGCAACCTGAACTCTCTGTACTCGAACAGTGTGTCTTTCTGTTGCACTATGTCGAAAGCAGTGGAATATTTTAGCGGGAGATAGTCCTTTTTGTCTATCCACACCTTGGTCTCATTGCGTATTATTTTCATACCATAATTCTTATCCTCAACTAGCGTTCCGAAGATAGTAACAAGATAACATTTCTTCCCATCCAATTTGGTTTCGGAAAGTGAATATGTGTAGGATGTGTCGAGCAATTGCATGGCGCCACGCAGAGGGAAACTGTTCCTTTCGGTCAAAGGCGTGTAAAAATCGAGCTGGTGACGCCAATTATTAGCTATGTCTTGAGCATACATCCCGCACGGCACCACCATTCCAGAAGTGTCGTTATACTCAACAAACTCATTTCCAGTGTAAAGGTAATTGCTTCGATATTTTTCTCCGGAATATTCATATTCCTCAACCAAAGCAAATGTTTTACCAAAAATTGAGTCCAACAGTTTTTTGTTGAAGTCGCAGGTAAAACGGCAATACGATGTGTCGTCGCCCGACATGTATTTAATAAGATAATCCACCTCGTAATGTCCACATTGTATGGACTGGCACTTTTGGTACGAGCTAAGAATGACATCCTTTGCTGTGAGATGTTGCGTTTTGCAGCCCACAAGGGCAACGGCTAGTGCCAAAGTGCATAATAACAAGAGTTTTTTCATATCGTTACTTTTTTCTTATCAACTCAGAAAGAGAATCGTTCTATCAGTCGGTTAACGTCGCACGACGGCAAAAATTGTTTATGGCAAGGTGTTTTTGTTTTTTCGTTCCTAAATATTTCGTATCTTTGCAAGACAAAAAAAACGACATTGCCATGGAAAACGAAGAAAACAACACCTTTTCGGCCACAAGACGCGTGATAGGCATCGGCGAGACGGTGCTGGATATCCTTTTCAAGGACGACCAGCCGCAGAAAGCCGTGCCGGGCGGCTCCACATTCAACAGCATCGTTTCGCTCGGCCGTGCCGGTGTGCCGTGCGTCATGGTTACCGAGGCCGGCGGCGACCATATAGGCGAAATTATCTGCCGATTTCTGCGCGAAAACGGAGTGTCGTCGGAATATGTATGCACTCACGAAAATGTGAAGTCGCATGTTTCGCTGGCTTTTCTCGACGAGCACAACGACGCCCAATACATTTTCTACAAGGACCACGCCTCCGTATCGCTCGACGGACCGCTGCCCACCATGCTACCCACCGACGTGGTGCTTTTCGGGTCGTTTTTCGCCGTCAATCCTGCCATACGTCCCGTTGTGGGCGGTTTGTTGCGTGATGCTCGCAAAGCCGGTGCTTGGCTGTATTACGATGTCAATTTCCGCAAAAACCATATCGCCGACTTGCCCGACGTTGCGGCCAGTATCGAGGAGAACATGGCTTTGAGCGACGTGGTGCGCGGCTCGATGGACGATTTCGGCTATCTGTACGACCTGCACGACGGCGACGCCATCTACCGACGGGTAAGTCCGATGTGCAACACGCTGATACTCACCGACGGAGCACGGCAGATACGTGTTTATTCGCCCCAAGGCTGCGAAACTTATCCGGTGAAAACAATAGAGACGGTGAGCACCGTCGGCGCCGGCGACAATTTCAATGCGGGATATATCTACGCCATGCTGCAGGGCTTCGACGACCACGCTTCGCGCATAGCTATGGCTCAACGCTGGAGCCAGGATGTGTGCCGGCAGCTGGGCAACAATATCAGCGACGAGCTGGTGCGGGAGCTGAAAGCAGGAATGTGATTTTTAAGAGGCAGGGCAAATAGCAAGCCAGCAGTATAGTGAATGTAATTATTGGTTTATAAAACCTTCAAACACATTGGAATAAATACGCTTGTCGCGGGACAGACAGTACCCTAAACGCAATTCTGTGCGGAAAGTCCCTTCGCAAACGGGCATTGCCACAACGGCAATCTGGTGCGGTGCAAGATAAATATCTAACAACCCCGTACCACACTCATAAATATAAGCTCTGTACAACTCGTGCCATTGTCCATCCCTTCCCTTCGCCTCAATGGTGATTGGCAAAACATCGCCTTCCCCGACTTGCAGAGTGTCATCGGATGTGTTTTCCACAAAAACAGGGTAAGACATTATGCCCTGACGATGTTCAGGTGTTTTGTAATATTCCCAAAGATACATCGGATAACCGATTATTCGGCTGGTGTCCACTGTGATTAGCAATGTGCTATCGGTAGGATATTTTAGCATTCGTCTTTCAGTGTCATATTCAAATGGTGCCTCCCATTCTTCAACAGCATCAATCCTATTTCCGGTCAGCTCAGGCTTGTATATCAATTTTATCTCCGGTTTAACATCTCCCAAATATACAGGGGCGAAAACAGCTTCGTGATACTCGAAAAGGCTGTCCCAAACGCCCTTTTTCAAAGGGTTGTCGAACCTGTCATTAAATTTTATGGAACAGTAGTCGGTTTTTTCTTTTTGGGGAATAACTTGTGATATGTTTTCCGTGCAGGCATAAAGAGCTAGCACAATCGCGAAAATTACCAGTAATTTCTTCATATCTTTATCTTTTACAATTATTTATTATTGTTGTGCCAAGAAAATTTCTTTCTGTCGTCCAATCTCTTCCGCCAATTGCTCTTCGCTCGGCAGTATCAGCTTGTATTTTGTGGCAAACAGCTGTTCGTTGCCTTTGAGAATGGAGTAACGTGCAATGTCCTTGTCGGTTTGCGAGCAAAGCAGGATTCCTATTGTCGGGTTGTCGCCCTCACCACGTTTCAGTTCGTCAAACATTCGGATATACATATCCATCTGTCCCACATCCTGATGCGTCACTTTACCCACTTTCAAATCTACCAGCACAAAAGCTTTTAGCAGATAGTTGTAGAACACAAGGTCGATGTAATAGTCTTCGGCTTCGGTGCGGATAAGCTGTTGGCGACCGACAAATGCGAAACCCTTGCCCAATTCCATCAAAAATTCGCTCAAATTGTCCAATATCGCTTTCTCAAGGTCTTTCTCCTTGTATCCTTTGTTTCCCGGGAGACCAAGGAACTCCAGAACCGTGGGATTTTTGATAAACTCCAATTTATCTTGCTGGAAAGCCTGAGTTTTTTCTTTCATTTCCTGCTCTACGGGCTCTTTCACCTGCGAGAGGATAATGCGTTCGTAATACATTGTGTTGATGTTGCGATCGAGGGTGCGGACGCTCCACATCTGTTCCGAGGCTTCACGCAGATACCAGTTGCGTGCTTTCTCATCCTCCACACGCATAAGTCGCTCAAAATGAGTCCAACTCAATCGGGCAGGCAGTGCCTGCCGAAATGGATCGGATGATGTTTGACTTGCCGAGTCATTAAATTCAGCAGTCGGTGTCTGCTGAATCTGTTTTTGAGATTGGGCAGACAGTGTCTGCCCAATCTGCTTGGAGTCGTTCAACACCATGGAGCTAATCTCTAAGTTGCTGAATATCAAATAGAACTTTCTAAAACTTTTAATATTCGTTTCAGAAAATCCCTTGCCGAATTCCTCGGTCAAGGCTTCTGAAGCCAATTTTATCAGATATGTGCCATACTCGGCCCGGTTTTCGCCTTTCTGCATCTGTTCCACAATGCGTTGGCCAATGAGCCAGTTGGCCCGTACATTCGCATAATTGATGGCAGCGTAGGCCATTCCACGCGCCGATTGGACAATCTGTTTCAAAGACTTTACAAAATCCCTTTCTTCTTGGTTTATCGTCATGCCTTTCGCCATATTCAAATCATTTTGATTGTTTTTCTATTATACCATAAGCTTAATATAAAACGCAAAATACGTTTATTTATTGCCAATGAAAATGTTTCTCTTTCCTCGTTCCTAAATATTTCGTATCTTTGCAAAACCAAAGAACAACATTATGATGTACAATGAAGACCCCAAGGCCTTTTCGGCCACAAGACGCGTGATAGGCATCGGCGAGACGGTGCTGGATATCCTGTTCAAGGACGACCAGCCGCAGAAAGCCGTGCCGGGCGGCTCCACTTTCAACAGCATTGTTTCGCTCGGCCGTGCCGGTGTGCCGTGCGCCATGGTTACCGAGGCCGGCGGCGACCATATAGGCGAAATTATCTGCCGCTTTCTGCGCGAAAACGGCGTGTCGTCGGAGTACGTATGCATTCACCAGCATGCCAAGTCGCATGTTTCGCTGGCTTTTCTCGACGAGCACAACGACGCCCAATACATTTTCTACAAGGACCACGCCTCCGTATCGCTCGACGGACCGCTGCCCACCATACTACCCACCGACGTGGTGCTTTTCGGGTCGTTTTTCGCCGTCAATCCTGCCATACGTCCCGTTGTGGGCGGTTTGTTGCGTGATGCTCGCAAAGCCGGTGCTTGGCTGTATTACGATGTCAATTTCCGTAAAAACCATATCGCCGACTTGCCGGATGTTGCGGCCAGTATCGAGGAGAACATGGCTTTGTCCGACGTGGTGCGCGGCTCGATGGAGGATTTCGGCTATCTGTACGGCCTGCACGACGGCGATACCATCTACCGGAGGGTAAGCCCTTTGTGCAACACGCTGATACTCACCGACGGAGCGCGGCCGATACATGTTTTTTCGCCACACGGCTGCGACACTTATCCGGTGAAAACCATAGAGACGGTGAGCACCGTTGGCGCAGGCGACAATTTCAATGCGGGATATATCTACGCCATGCTGCAGGGCTTCAACGACCACGCTTCGCGCATATCCATGGCACAACGCTGGAGCCAGGATGTGTGCCGCCAGCTGGGCAACAACATCAGCGACGAGCTGGTACGGGAGCTGAAAGGCTGAACACCAAAAGAGTACCGGAAAAATCAGTGATTAGAGTATCCTTGTTGCGAATATTGCCTTAACGATTTTGCAAAAGTCGCGATTAAGTACTTTCCGAAAGGACTAGAAGGAACTCCGCTTAGGTTTATTGGACCGTATACAAAACAAAATAGAGTCTTGTTTCAAATTGATGGACAATTTTCCCATCGTCATTTATGCGTAACATGTGCACAGGGTTTCCTTTAAAACGTACAAAATATTTATCCCACCAATACCAGATACCAACCGGGTTCCATACACCCTGCGGTGTTTTTTCTTGAAAATCAATATGATGGGACATGTCTATATGAATACTGTCCAGTTGTTTGAATTTAGCACGCTTCAGATAGTAGATGTCCCGCGTGTCTTCGTTTGTGTTTTGAGCTATGTGGTGTTCAAAATCTACAACGTCATTTTCGGTGATATAGATAGAATCGCCACTATTAATGATAAGGAAGAGCGTGTCATTGTTATGGTTGTCCGAAACGCTCTGTGCCAAGGCAGTAGTGGCGAAGGCCATCACAACCACGAATATTACCAAGAGTCTCTTCATAGTTCTTACTTTTTCTTCTGGGGACTTCTAATTTTACATTATTTCTGATTTCATAGTAATTTTTCCGATTTTTTGCGAATTCCGTTAAACAAATAACGAACAAAACGACACTGCAAAGTTACGATTTTTTTTCATACTTTTTTCTCTTGAAAGAAAAAAGTAACAAAAAAGTTCAAGAACGCTTTTTTATTCTCCGCCACTTTGTGGCTATCGGAACAGCCACTGGCGGTTCCTTCACTGTTCGGCCCAACGCGCGTCGATTTTTTGCAAAAATCGTTTGGTTGGGGCGGGAGCCAGTGGTGTTTTAAATGTTTTTTATTCCTTCCATTTACGCTTTGTTTGGTTTTGCAAAGATACGATTTATTTTGTTGTGGAGTGTTAACAACCTTGTGAAGTTTTACACTTAATCATTTGGTAAATAAATATCAATAGGCATTAATAGTTTAATTATTTTTTTCTCGGCACAATATCTTTCTAATATGCTTTTTAATACATTTTGATAATCGGTGTACAAAAGATATGAATAATCTTTGCATTCATCTATCAGCCTTATGGAACCGCCTTGTGGCTCATACTTGTACTCTATCAACAAACCTTCTGGAAGTTTCTGCTCACCGGCCTGCTTTGAAACAGGATGCCTATAATATCCCAATCCGTTCATCTTTTGTTCGATCTTCGGATGTATTATTTTCATGAGATCATCATGCAATTGTTCCATAACAAAATCTTCATCCATAATCCCCAAAGAATCAAACGCTCTGGCACCAAGAGGAAAGTGTTCATTGCTGTTGCAAATACAATCAATCGTAACTTTCGCCAATGTATCATTGTTCAAAATAATTGCCAAACTCTTATCTAACTCAATGAATTGTATTTTCGACAAGTTGTCCATCAATAAGCTGTCTGTTTGCAAATATTGTGGGGAATAATGAAAATACCATGCATCCGAATCCCGCATCTCAAGATAATTGCTTGGGTATTTGTAGTACATATCCCAATAACCGAGGACTTGTTCTGTAAGAAGCCATTCAACCCCTTCCTTTTGAATCGGATCAGCAAAGGGATTTGTCGTTTCTCTTTTGTTGCATGAAGTTATAACAATGCAAAATAAAACCATTATTAATTTATAGTAAGCTTTCATAATTGTAATAGTTCATAACGTTATTGTTGAAAATGGCTATTTTCACGCTGCAAAGATACGATTTTTTTTGATGTGGAGTACCGACAACCACAGGTACGTATTTCAGACTGCTTTCTGGCACAATCTCCTGTTTTTCCAAATCAACACGAAACTCGTTTGATGACGAACATCGCCTTAACGATATCGCAAAAGTCGCGGTTAAGTACTTTTTAGAAAAGCAGGGAAAGGGCTCCGCTTAGGTTTAAAAATCAACACACTCCACTATGCATCCATTCGCATCGGTATAGCAAGTTATTTGAAACGGCCCACGGTCGCCACCGTCATTTGATATAATTATCGTGTCATTTTCAGGAAGTTTTGAAAGTTCAAACGGTTTGTCCGTATAATCAAAAAAAGTGTCCAGAACAACTTTGCTGCGAGACATTACAGTTACGTATTTCAGGCTGCTTTCTGGCACAATCTCCTGTTTTTCCAAATCAACACGAAACTCGTTTGATGACGAACATCCCGCAAAAAATGTCGTAATTACCGCAACAACCGCCACCACAGAGAATAATGTCAATAATTTCTTCATAGTTCTTACTTTTTCTTCTGAATTAAATAGATATTGCCTTCGCTGTCGTCGGTCTCATACACCGGCAACATTGGCGTAGGTGAGGGGATTCGTCAATCAATTAAAACCGTGTCCGTTCCATTTCAGCGTCTGCTTTTTGGTGGTGCCGTTGCTGTTCCAGCGTGTTACGGTGATGTCCTTGCCCGAACGCGGAAGGGCGTAGGAGATATTTACATACTCCACATCGATGCCCGCCTCGCAGATTGTCATTTTCTTGGTGGCGTTGTCGTAGCGGTAGAAAACAAGGCCGTCGTACTGGCCGGGTTCGGGACGCATGCCGTTTAAAAAAGACTCCGTCTTGTAGGCAAAGAGTTTGTGTTTGCCGTCGGCTTCGTTCCAGTAGCACATCTCCACCTGCAAGGTGTATTCGCCGTCCTTGGACTCGTAGAGCACATAGCCGTTTTTCTCGTCGATGGTGAGGGTGACGCCCTTTTCCTGCGCCAGGCCTTTCTGGTGCCGTATCCACGCCTGTTTCACGGCATTGCGCGATTCGACGAAATCGACCTCTTCGGAATTTTCGTCCATGGAAAGCACCGCCCAAGCGAAATCGCTGATAGAGGGTTTTGCACCTTTGTAATTTACTTTGATTGTTCCCTGAGCCGACAGCGCGAGCGTGCTACAGGCAAGGATTAATGCAAAAATAGTTCTTTTCATAACGTTGGAGTTTTGATTTCTGCAAAGTTACACAAAAAAAATGACATTTATAAAAATAATTAGGATTTTTTATGTTAATCCAATCATATTACTGCCTCTCACACCTCGGCGGAAAAGATTCTCTCCTTGGAGACAAAGCGGTCGTAGAGGAAAAGGCAGACATCGACCGCCAGCAGCACGACGATGCCGGCAAGTCCCGCCCCGCCGACAAGCAGGTCGTTGTACGGCGTTACGAACAGTATGCTGACTCCCACCACAGCGTTGAAAGTGCCGTGCATAATGGCTGGAACCACGACAGAACCGGATTTCCTACGGAAATAGAGCAGCATTGGCGTGAGCGCGAGGCACATCAGCACCATCATAAACACCCCTGCCACGGGATGGTCGGGATAGTTGTGGCCGTTGAGGATAAGCGGGAAATGCCATAAACCCCAGATGACACCGATAATCATCGCCACAGCGAGGAACTTCCTGCCTTTCAGCTCCTTGACGAGAAATCCGCGCCATGCTATCTCTTCACCGAAAGCGAAAACGGCGTTAATGGTTACGCCCGACAGTAAGCCGCTTGCCAAGGTGATGGCAATGATGCTCCACGGACCCAACCACGGCATCTGCTGCATGGCGGCTTCGACGGCTTCGCCCTCCGCGGTCCACTGCACGCCGGGCATAAGCAACGACATGCCAAGCACCGCCAACGCCAAAACAGGCATCAGCAGCCATCCTATCCACCACCAACGGTTGATTTTGAAGGAGATGCCGAGACCTCTAAGCACCGGATCCTTGAAGATGAGTTGCGTAAAAACCACCGCTAGCAGCGGTATCAGCATGGCGCCGGCACCGAAAAGGAAGCCCTTAAGCGCGGCGGATGGGTCGGTGGTCTTGAAACTGGTAGTGCCGCCGCAGTAATGCATCAGAAGTCCCATGCCCATCATCGGCAGGAAGGTGAAAAGAAGGAATGTTATCAGTTTTTTGCGGTTCATGGTGCTATTACATTGTGTGGATGTTATTCGCTTTTGCAAAACGTAAAAAGAGGTTTTTTATTGCATGGAACCGATTTTCGGATTTTTTCTGTGGCTTCGACAGGCTCAGCCACCGAAAAAAAGAGACGCACGTCAGCGCATCTCTACAATTGTAAATTATTAATTCTTAACTCTTAACTATTTTTTCCCGTCCTTATAAAATGCCCCTCCTGCACGGCGGCGAAGGTGGCAATGGCGGCCGTAACGACCATTGGCACAGGCGTTTCCAAAAATATTGTCAGGGACACAGCCACGAAAAGCAGAAGTCCCGTGGCTTTGTTGGCAAAGGTATGGGGGAAGCAAAGCTTTTTGTACATCACCACGGCCGAAATCTGGTTTATCACCTTTACAACGATTATCGCTCCGGCCCAAATCCACAGCCAGACAGGGAGATTCAGCACCGGAAACAGCTTGACGCAGCAGCAGGCCACAAAAGCCAAATCCGCCACGCTGTCGAGCAACGCCCCTGCCTTGCTTTCGCAACGGAGTCTGCGTGCCAGAAAACCGTCGAGCATGTCGCTCAAACCGCAGACGAGATAAAGCACCCAAAACGCCGAGCTCCGGACATCGAAAAAGAGCAGGCCGAAGGCTCCGACAATTCGCAGCGCAGTTATGATATTGGGAAGATGTTTCATGCGATTGTTCAATCCAACGGGATTTCGGGGTGCGGCACGGAAAGCGGCCGGCCGTTCTGCGAGAGGTAGAACATATCGAGCACCACCGGCACGCTGCCGCGGTTTTCGCCGTGATGGACGGTGCCAACCATCTCCACCACCGCCTCGCCCTCGCGCACTGTCTTTTCTTTCCCGTCGACGGTGATGATGGTGAGTTCGCCTTGTTGCACCACGCCGAAGTTCATCACATCGTGGTGGTGCCAGTCCAGTTTCTGTCGGGGAGGGAAATGGTAGCGTATGGCCACCAGCTCGGGGCGTCCGGCGGGATAGTCGGGCAACTCGGCTCCGTCCCAGCTCTGCGAGGTGCGCAGGAGTTCGGTGGTCCGCACTTCGGTATCGTTGTCGTGTTTTTGTGCCATGGTATTATATTGATTTCTAATAATTTGCATTATTCATAATCATGCTTGCATGATAATCCACAAAATCAATCCGTTAAATCTGTGTAATCTGTGGTCGAATAATGAAGTCCGTGATCCTTTCATTGTTTGTAATTCGCAATAGCAAAAGAGAATCCGAATCAACTGTGTTTCAACGGTTTCAAATCTTTTCTATCGTTTTCTGCAAGGCCTCCAGAAAACGTGCCGCATCACCGCCGTCCATCATCACATGGTGGAACTGGAAAGAGACGGGCAGCGTGGTCTTGAGCCAGCCTTTGCGGTATTTTCCCCACATCACCATGGGGTTGAGGAACTTGTCGGTGTATTGGTTGGTGATGCAGTCGAGTTCGGTCTGTATCATGGCCGAGGTGCCGACAATCATATATCCTTCGAGGAAAGAGCTTTCGCATTGTTCCGCCACCTTGGCTGTCGATTGCAGGTAGTCGCGGTTGAACTGCTGTATGTCGTCGGAAAAGGGTATGTCGCACGAGTTGATGCCGCCCTTGCGGTTGCGTACCACCACGTTGATGGCGATGCTGTCGTAGCGGTACAGTTTGCCGTTTTCGGGCAGGAGATAGAACTCCTTGGTCTCGCTGGCGGTCTTGCCGATGCACCAGCACATCAACGTGTTG
>JAEEGI010018386.1_pt1 | contig 14207 bp, 10 predicted proteins | sample 8958751 | NCBI WGS metagenome assembly JAEEGI01 (sample SAMN16246545, study PRJNA631951) | gut metagenome | biome: gut microbiome; feature: rumen; material: KS-attached | host: Bos | place: Iran: Karaj | collected 2018-10
AGGTTTGCCGTGTACAACACTGTCAGCATTACCGACTGTTTAATCATACACCTTAGAGCTTCAGACTAGATGAACATCCGAAGGTAACTATTTGAATTTATTTACATAAATCCATTCTCTCATAACGTAGTTCATTCACCTTTCAGCGAAATCACTTAGACTAAGCAAAAGTCATAATTACCTTAAAGGTTATTATGGCTCGTTTACTAAATTGCGTGTTCTCTCAACAATAACACCGACAGCCGCTGCTTTTTCTATCGCCTTTGGCTTATTAATTTTAAGTAGCACTTTTTCAGCTCCGTATTTTTCAAAAATCATACCGACGATTCTTTCAGCGGCAGTTTCAATTAGAGCAAAATGACTATTCTTCAACAAAGTCTCGATGTCATCTGCGACAAGAGCATAATCGATAACCTTCGCATAATCATCAGTATCGGCGGCACGGCCGTTATCATAATAAATTGTCACATCAATGAACAGAGGCTGATCGCTTTTCTGTTCAAAATCGTAAATTCCGATCCGGCAGTCTACCCTAAGTTTTTCTATGTAGATACAATCCATTTCAATACCTTAATTCAACCGCTAACGTCAAACTTTCTTTTCAATCGGAGCAATTACTCTTACTAACAGAAGTCCAGGAAGAGCTATACAAGTGCATAGGATAAAGAAATACAGCCAGCCCATCTGTTCAACCAAAAATCCGGTTGCACCATTACAGAAAACTCTCGGAACAGCCGCAATTGATGTAAACAGCGCGAACTGAGTTGCGGTAAACGCAGGATTGGTCTCTCTGGCTATAAATGCGGTAAACGCGGCAGTTCCCAGACCAACTCCGAGATATTCACCGGCAACGGCCAAAGCAAGCACAAGTATATCGTGTCCGCATACCGCCAGAAGTGCAAATCCCAATATCGTAACTAGCTGAACCCAGCCGAAATACCATAATGACCGGTTAATCCCGATCTTCATCATTGCAATACCGCCAAGCAACGCTCCTATAACAGTCGAGGTCGTGCCTATTATTTTTGCAGTTACCGCTATTTCCTTATTGGTAAATCCCATATCGACATAAAAAGGCGTAATCAGCGCTGTTGCCATCGAATCTCCTACCTTATAGAGAACAAGGAACAGCAGGAAGAACAGCATTCCCTTCAGTTTTCGCCGTTGAAAAAACTCCCAAAACGGTTCAACTATAGCCTCCTTGAGACTGTTGACTTCATGATATATCTTAGGTTCTGCAACAAAAATTGTCAGCATAAGCCCGGGCAGCATAAAAGCAGCCATAGTCATAAATACTGAAGACCATGACATATAGTCCTGCAAAATCAATGCAAGGCTTCCGGGAACAAGAGCCGATAAACGATACAGATTCACGTGAACACTATTGCCGAAACCAAGTTCCTGATCGGACAGGATTTCACGACGGAAAGCATCAATAACAATATCCTGCGAAGCACTGAAAAAGGAAATGAGAATACATCCGATGGAAACAAACATCATATTTTCGTGAGGATCAGCACTAGCCAGCCCGCCGATCAACAATAACAGCAAGATCTGGGTACCGAACATCCATGTACGACGTCTGCCCACGGTTCTGAAGAAATAAGCATCAAGAAACGGAGCCCAAACAAACTTCCAACTGTACGGAAACATCAGCAGGGAAAAAACACCGATGGTTTTAAGATCAATATTCTCCTTTTTCAGCCAGAAAGGGATCAAACTGACAAGTATGAACAGCGGCAAACCGGACGAAAAACCAAGTATCGAACAGATAAATGTATTTTTTGAAAATATCAGACTCCATATGCTGGAACTTTTGTCTTCACTGATATTGGATTTCATGAGAATCAGTCTCTAAAATTGTTAAACTGGAACGGCTGTCCGAGCTCCGCCTTTCTAATTAGAGCAATGACCTCCTGAAGATCATCGCGTTTCTTTCCCGTTACACGAATGGAATCACCCTGAATCTGAGTCTGAACTTTAATTTTTGAATCCTTGATCATTTTAACTATTTTCTTGGCAACATCTGTCTCGATCCCCTGTTTCAGAGACACATTTTTAAAATACCGTTTACCTGACTGTTCAACTTCTTGTTTCATATCAAGGCAGGTTGGATCTATACTTCTCTTGGCAACCTTGTCTCTCAGAATATCAAGCATTTGGTTAATCTGAAAATCAGCATCGGCAGCCAGTTTTATCTGTTCCTTTTCCAAAGTAAATGTTGCATCTACATTTCTAAAATCAAAACGTGTCTTTATCTCTCTGTTGGCATTATCAACAGCGTTCTGAACCTCATTTACTGCAATTTCTGAAACAACATCAAATGACGGCATTTTAACCTCCTTTTTAATAATCACACCGATTATTATTCCATGTCATTACTTTTCAGGTATTCAGTTACCTGAGCTACAATTCCTTCCGCATCAAGTTTCAACAGATGATACAATTCTTCCGGCTTACCCTGTTCCACAAACTCATTAGGATGACCAATATTCAGCACCGGAGTACTTAACTGTCTGTTTTCAAACAATGCGGCAACACCTTCTCCAACCCCTCCGATGATCGAACCATCTTCTATTGTTACAAACAGAATATTATTAAGTTCCGCCAGTTCGAAAATCAGGTCTTCATCTATCGGTTTGGCAAATCTCATATCTACTACGGTGGCATTAAGTTTTTCGGCAGCAGCCTGGACATATCCAAGCAAGGCACCGAAATTAAGAAGAACAATTTTTTCTCCGGTACGGATCAAATGTCCCTTTCCATATTCAATAGGTGTCACATCAAGAACTACAGGATGTTCTGTTCCGCGAGGATATCTTACTGCCACAGGGCCCTTACTGCCACAGGCAAAACTGAGCATACTAATCATTTCAGAGAAGCATGACGGAGTCATAACTGTCATATTCGGAACTATGCGAAGAAAACTTATATCAAACTGTCCCTGATGAGTAGGTCCGTCAGCACCGACTATACCGGCGCGATCAACTGCAAAAACCACAGGCAAATTCTGAAGAGCAACATCATGAATAATCTGATCATATGCTCTCTGCAGGAAAGTTGAATAAATACATACAATCGGATGAAGACCGTCAATAGCCATACCTGCAGCCAAAGTTACAGCGTGTTGCTCTGCAATTGCAACATCAAAAAAGCGTTCAGGATATTTATCGGCGAACTCGTTCATGCAGGATCCCTCCTTCATGGCTGGAGTTATCGCCACCATCAGAGGATCCTCCTCCGCTCTCTTCATCAGAAACTGGCCAAAAACCTGCGCATAAGTTTTGTTTTTACTCTTTGGCAGAGAATCGTTCAGATCAAACTGCGGAACTCCGTGATATGAAGTTGGATCCTCTTCTGCAGGTTTGTACCCTCGCCCTTTCTGGGTAACAATATGAAGAAGCTGCGGACCCTTAAGCTTTTTCATATTCTGTAGCGTATCAATAAGTCCGAGAACATTATGCCCGTCAATAGGACCGATATAATTGAAGCCGAACTCCTCAAACAGAGTACCAGGCATAACCATTCCTTTGATGTGTTCTGCTGTCTTTTGGGTAAATTCTTTCAGAAACGGGACATATTTGCCTAGAAAATCATAGGTTCCCTCACGTACGTTATTATAGAATGCACTAGACAGAATATCGCTCAGATTCGAGGATAAAGCCCCGACTGATTCGGAAATTGATTTTTCATTATCATTGAGAATGACTAGCATATCACTCTTCAACCCGCCTGCATGATTCAATGCTTCAAAGGCCATTCCTCCGGTAAGAGCACCGTCACCTATAACGGCAATAACCTTGTTGGATAGGCCCTTGAGTTTATTGGCTATACTCATACCAAGCGCCAATCCGATCGAAGTACTGGAATGACCGACTGAGGCACAGTCATATTCACTCTCCTCTCTCCACGGGAACGGATGCAGACCGTTGATGTGACGGATGGTATCAAGAAGTTTTGCTCTCCCTGTAAGAATTTTATGCGGGTACGCCTGATGCCCAACATCCCAGATAATCTGATCGTTCGGAGTGTCATATACGTAATGAAGTGCAACTGTTAACTCAACTACTCCAAGTCCTGATGCAAGATGACCGGAAGATTTGCTTACTGACTCAAGTAGAAATTTTCTTACTTCATCGCAAAGTTCGGGAAATTTGGAAATATCCATTTCCCGCAGATCACTAGGCAGATTAACCTTACTTAACAGTTTATACACCTTGGGGTCCAGTTCCATAATTACTTAACTCTTCCTATCAATGATGTACTTCGCAAAATCTTTCAATATAGTGGTATCGTAAGGCAGTTTTTCGAGCAGTTCGATCGCTTCCTGAATGATCGTTTTTTCGTAGGCGATCGCCTCATCAAGACCTAGCAAGGACGGATATGTACTCTTGTTATTGGCGATATCTGAACCTTGCGGTTTACCGAGAATCTCTGTATCGGAAATTATATCCAAGATATCATCATGGACCTGAAATGCCAGTCCGATGCAATCTGCATATTGAGAAAGAATGTCATAATACTCTGAGACAATATGAGGTGTAGAAAGGGCACCTAAAAGAACAGCACATCGGATAAGTGCTCCTGTCTTGTGGGAATGAACCTTTTTCAGTTCATCCAGGGAAATTTTTCTGTTTTCTGCCAGTATGTCAAGAGACTGCCCGCCGCACATTCCGTCGTATCCGGATGATTTTGCAAGCAGATTTACCATTTTAATCTGATTTTTGCGCAATTCCTCCGGGAAATCATCATCTGACAGAATTTCAAAGGCAAGTGTCTGCAATGCATCCCCTGCCAGCATACCGTGAGCCTCACCGTAGACATTGTGAACAGTTGGATGTCCACGTCTTAGATCGTCGTCATCCATGCACGGCAGATCATCATGAATCAGAGAATATGCATGAATACATTCAATAGCAGCCGCAGGTACGTCAAGGATATCCTCACCGACTCCAAGCATGGTACCTACTGTGTATACCAGTATCGGCCTAACACGCTTGCCTCCAAGCAACAGGCCGTGCTTCATCGCTTTCTTTAGAGGTTCGGATACTTCGTCAAGAGCATCAATTTTTTGTTCAAGCACCCGATCTACTCTTGTTCTGTATTTTTTTAAATGTTCGCTTATCAACACTGACTTATTCCTTAAACCGGCTAAAATGGTATGTTATCCTCATTCAACTTGGCAGTTCTCTGTCCGTGGTACCGCTGATCCATATCGTTATTAACATCATGAGTTCTGATTCCTGCAGCTGGTGTTACACTATTTCCATCTATAACAACATCCTGCAATTGTCCTGCATTACCATTATTCTGATTTGTCAGCATCTGTACCTTCTGTTCAGCTTCCGTCAGTTTCTTTTTGCACGCACCTACGAGTCTGATGCCATCTTCAAACAGTTTAAGCGACTCCTCAAGAGAAGTCTTTCCGCCGCTCATTTTATTAACAATATCATTAAGCTGATTCAATGACTCTTCAAATGATTTGCTGTCACTCACCATAGAAACCGAATTCCATCCGCTGTATAAATAAAACACCTATGCCGGCACCCAACGACCAACAAGCTACCAAACTTAAAATGAAATAAAGGGCATACACATGCCCGTAGCCACGCTATTATACAATTTATCCTAAAAAAGTCATAAACTATTAAAAGTCTATCGGTTGCACAAATCACATAATACCACAATAAGCAAAGGAGTAGCAGATTCGAAAAATTTGCCAGGATTACAAAAAACGCCTGCACAGCGGCCACAGACTGTCAAAAAATCTGGTAATTTCCGCTGATGCAGAAAATCCCAACAGCGAATAGAAATCATCCAGGCAATCAAGTATAATGCTCGAGATCTTCAGTTAGGCCACCCTAGACTTCACGAATGAAGGTCAATCGTATATAGAGATTCACAATTGCATTTATTAACCGAGCTAACGCCATGGATATCACAGTACAAGAAAAAGTGTCGAAAAAACCGGCATCAGAGAATGAAGACGTTATCAATAGAATGTTTCCAAATTTATTTCTAGTAAAACTTTTTCCGGAAATCATAATCAAGAGTCATTCCGTAAGACTTTCCATGATCAGAACCCTTAATGTCAACATCCGCAATGTATTGAAGCATTTCGGAATTGAATGCAAGATTCAGTCTAAGTGGGATAAACTGATGGTCAAATGCGATAATTCGCAGGAACTGCCAAAACTTATAGAAATAATGCAGAATATCCCCGGGATCCACAGTTTTGCCGAAGTACACTGTTCAAGTTTTACTGATGTAAATGACATCTACCTCCAGACAAAGGAACTCTACGAAGGGAAATTGGTGGGAAAGACCTTCTGTGTCAGGGTAAAGAGAAAAGGAACACATGATTTTACATCTATTGACGTGGAGAAATATGTCGGCGGAGGACTGAATCAGAATTTAGAGTCAAACGGAGTAAAACTTACCAATCCGGATCTGCAGATTAACATTGAAATAGATCAAAACCAGCTATACCTGATCAAAAACACACATCAAGGTCTTGGCGGATACCCTCTGTCAACACAGGAAGATGTATTAAGCCTTATTTCTGGAGGATTTGACTCCGGTGTGTCATCTTTTAAATTTATAAAACGAGGTTGCAAGGTTCACTACTGTTTTTTCAACATGGGTGGACGAGATCACGAAATCGGAGTAAAGCAGGAAGCATACTATTTGTGGAATAGATTCGGAAGTTCACACCGAGTCAAATTCTATTCCGTTCCATTTGAACCGGTTATAGCAGAAATTCTGGAAACCATGAACAAACACCTGATGGGAGTAATTCTTAAACGAATGATGATGCGAGTTGCATCGAGAATTGCCCAAAAGAATAAAATCCATGCACTTGTAACAGGAGAAAGTGTAGGACAGGTATCTAGTCAGACAGTAACTAACTTGTCTGTCATTGATCAGGTAACCGATACCATGATCCTGCGTCCGCTGATCGTAACAGACAAGCAGGATATCATTGACGAATGCAGAAAAATTGGAACTGTCGAAATAGCCGAATCAATGCCGGAATACTGCGGTGTTATTTCACAAAAACCAACCACACACGCAAAACTTGACGATATACTTGAGGAAGAAAAGAAATTCAATTTTAAGGTTATCGACAAAGCTGTAGAAGATACCGTATGCACAGACATCCGTGATATAGCCAAAGAGACAGATGGCGTTCTGACAGAAGTCACAACGGTAACATCCATTGCAGAAGACGAAACTGTAATCGATATAAGATCGCAAGATGAGGTTGATGACGAGCCATTGACTCTTCCTGGTGTAAAGATCATAAATATTCCGTTCTACAAAATCTCAACTACTTTCGGAGATTTGGATCAGTCAAAAAATTACCTTCTGTACTGTAAAAACGGGGTTATGAGCAGAATTCAGGCCCTATACCTTAAGGAACAGGGGTACAACAACGTGAAAATATATAGAAAAAACAGCTAAAGGCATTGCTTGTAAAAAAGTACAGCACTAACAGTTCCTTATCTCCAATACCGCAAACAGTATGCGGTATTATCCTTCTACAATTTGATATACATTACGATTATGACCATAAATTATCGATTTTAATTAACATCCGTCTAGCTTATTTATTAAAATGCGGGGTAATGGAATAAAGTAACAATAATAGTAACATTCATGGAGTCGCACCTAAATAATTGCGAATGTAATATGAAAAAAAGAATAGTTTCTACGATTGCCACAGGTATTTTGGGCTTAAATGTCGCAGTTGCGGCACCGCAGGTTTCAGATATAATCGATCCGATATTTGAGACAGAGCAGCTTCCAAACTCATACTACGTCAAGGAAAAAAATCAGCATTCAATGTATTTTGCAAACAGCAAGATACCTAATTTGAGTATAGAAGTTAGCTTTGTAAAAAATAATTCAAGACAGTTTTATGAGATCGTCGCCGATTTTATGTACAAGCTCACCCATAAAGGGGACAACATAAATCAGTGCATGAATGATCCGACGTATAAGCCGTTTGCCAGTTACCAGTTCCTGTGTGTAAAAAATCAGGATTCTCTGCAATATGTTATTTTCACTCAGTTCGAAGACGATAATAACCAACCAAGTGATTTTACTAGAATAGTATCCATTTCCAGCAAGACAGGCGATAATGCGACGATCGAAGATCTAGCTGCGATGATCAATACAGCAAACTATCAGCTCGGTTTTTTCGAAAATTTCAACATTCCTCAAAAATCAGTTCTGAAATATGCAAGCAACGTTGATTACTCAAGAATAGACTTGGAGGGAATGCAGAATCTTTCCTTGCAGAAGGAAAACTATTGGGCAGCACCGCAGGACTCCTCCTCTTTAGTGCAGGTAACATCAACTGATATAACCAATCAGGGCATGAAGTTTTTTCTGAAAGACGGGACAACAAATGAAAAATACATCATTACTTATGTTCTTACCACAGAAAAGAAACAGAAACTGACAGAAAACACACAAAAGGCAATAAATTCAATATACAACAACTGTAAGCACACAGTTGAAACAGAAGGTGCTGATTCAGCTAGACTGTCTACAAAATGTGATGAAGGGGCTATGGGCATCCTCATTAAAGATCTTAATCTTAAGAAGTACGAATTCGATATTTATGAAATTGTTACAGCTCCGGAACAGTTGCTTAAAACATTGGAGGATAACAAAGGAAAGTTTGATCAAATCCAATCATATCTGTACAAACAATTCTTTGATTCAGAAATGCTGAACCAAAAAGACAATGTTTTTGCCTACATACAGGATATCGAAAACAATTTGAAACCTGAAGCTGGTATAGCATATCCATACAATTCAAGCACTGCAAAAACTATTGAGTCCGAAAAAGCGGTTCAATCAAAAAACAAAGAAAAAAATGCCCCAAATGATAATCGCTCTCAGAGTGATAAGATAAAGGAAGACATAGAAAACTCAGCTATGATCACAACTCATAGCAGTAGTTCATCTTTATCACTCAGCGACATGCTGACTTACGGCGGACTTGCTTCAATAGCTCTTGCGCTGATAATTTTATTTATATTCCGCAGACGTATAAAAGATAAAGTTGTTCCTTATATGCAACAGAAGGCTGCAGAAAAAGAACAATTTAAGCAGACCGGCGTTGTCCCTGGTGACAGTGGCGGCGAGCTGATTGCGGAAATAGAGGCAGAGCGAATCAGACGTGAAAAAGAGCGTTACAAGCAGCAGAAAGAAGCAGAGAAGCTTGCTAAAGAACTCGAGGAACGCAAAAAGAACGAAACCGAAGAGGAAAGAGCAAAAAGAAAAGCTAGTCTCGACGAGTTCATGCAGAAGTCTGCAATTCCAGGCGTAGTTGCAAGTTCCGGCGAAAAGGAACAGGGTGATGTCGTAACTGAAACAGCTCAGAATCAAACAGTCTCTGAAACAGGCGATACAAGTGATAATACAGTTACTCAGATTAGTGAGTCTGAACCGGATACAACTCCGCAGAACACACCTGCACCTATAAAATCTCCGCAACAGAATACTGTCAGTGAACCAGTAGAAGAAAGCGATGAGGAAAAGGAGCGTCGTCGTCTTGAAGAGGAAAAAAGCCAAAGAGAAAAAGAATTCCAGTCTGTAAAACTGAAAGGTGAAGATCTGCTGATGAAAATGAAGATGAAACAAAAGCAGTCATCAACCAGTAGTTCATCTGAAACCAAATCAGAAGATCAGAGTCCAAAGGAAGAGGCCCCGAAGCAGGAAGCGTCTGTACGCTCATTCAAGACTTCTATTCCTCCACTGAAACCTCTCGACAGTCAGGAATCCAAACCGAAAACTATAATTGAAGAAACCAAACCGGATGAAATTTCTGCAACAGGGAACACCATTAATGAAAACTACGATCCGTCTGTTGAGAACACCATTATTCCTGCATTCAGCAATGATGATTTTGTTACTCCGAGCGAGTCGGAACCAGTTGCTCTCGAGGAATCCCAACCTGCTACCGGGGAGCATCACAAGGCGAAGAATCCTTTTGACGCTTTGGTAACCAAGGGAGATCCGTCCAAATACAGTTCCTTCAATAAAGTTAATGTCGGCCATACTGAAAAAGCAAAAGATTCTGATGAATTTGAAATCGATCTGTCAGATGAAAATCTGAACGGAATGTCAGAAGATTCACTTTTCGGTTCAAATAACGACACCGTACAGAAATACAATGAATCTGAAGAAATCAATTTGGATATCAATTCCAACGATGAAGACAATAGTTTCACCAATCTATCTAGTCAAAGTATCTTTAACGATGACAATATGGTACAGCCAACCGTTGATACAAAGGATGATTCTTTCGAATATATTCAAACGGAAGACACAAAATCAACAGACGGTCTAGAGGCTGTAACTGTAGAAGATGATTTATCGAATTATACCGGAGAGATGGAGGCATCAATTCAGATAGATGATTTTTCTGGAAACAGCGATTCGTTCGCAAATTCAGATAGCAGTTCTACATATCTGAATGAAGCTGTCGATTCTAATGATACATCCTATCTAAATGAATCGGTATCTGCTGAAGAAAGTGTGCAGATAGCAGACAGCAATAATACTGTTCAAACGGAGCCAGAAAACAAAGTTGAAGATACGCCTCAAATTAAGGAGGAACCAACTAGAAGGAAATCAACAAAGAGGGTTAGAAGATTCAACATGGGTTCCCTCTCGATCTCTCTTCATGACGAATAGCGTAAAACCCTAGTTCAATACAGATGCCCGCTCCAAAAAGCGGGCATTTTTTATAGTAATAGAATTTGTTCTTACAGAGCTTTTTTACATTCTCAAAGGAACAAGAGAACTCGTCTTTGGCATACTAGGCACAACATTCGTTACAACCCTAAGATCGCGGTCGCAGATCTTACACTATTTTAAAATTGTTAGAAGATCTAATATTTGATCGTAAGTCTTTGATTTAATTAAAAATAATTCCGAAAACAGCTTTACTTTTATCTTATAATCGTGTAAGATATATATTACACTATTTATTTTATTTTCGGAATAATACTATGAATCTTGAAGAAGCTTACGGTTTATTAAATAACATATACGTCAATTTCAGTAAGAGCGCTAAAAGCTATTATGTTTATTCCTATAGACCTCAATACGATACTGTCACCAAAAGAACCTTAAAAAAGGATGTCACCAGTATCGGTAAAATATTTTCAGAGACAGGATTGGGAGAAATAACATTTAACAGTAGTTTTCTGAATGCACATCCCGGTTTTGTTAATCTTTCAGTTGTTAGAACCGGGAAAAATAAAATACATATTGAAACAAAGAATACTGACAAAGCCGCATCAACACAAAAATCAGAGTCCATTCTGGATGCGAGACATATGAAAATAGGAGCTTCCTACTTTATAAGTGAAATTTTGAAAAAATCGTATTCCGGAAGGACCTTAAAATTTTTGCTTGATAGCAAAAAGCTTACTAAGATTCAGTATGAACAGCTAAAAAGCATCCTGATTTATGCTATTTATGAGGGAGTTAAGCATTTAGGGGGGATCGAATATTTTATCCGGGATCATGTTGTTCCTTATCAGAAAAATATCAATAAAGATACAATTCAGCGAATATACGAGGTTTTGACGAGTGAATTTATTATTGGGTTTTACAAGAAAAAGCAGGAAATAATAAATGCAGATTTGTCTCAACAGAAAAGCTCACTGGCTGATCGGCGTTACATCGCTCTTGACGGTACTAATATTGATGTAAAATCTCCTAATCTGAATAATGCTGATTACGGCAAATCCAAAAGTAACAACACCACTCCAATCATAAACTTTATGTCTTTGATTGATCAGGACACCGGAACGTTAATGGGACATTGCACATATTCAGGCCATACCAACGATATCTCTACCCTTGAAGGGGCAGTTAAACAACTATCATACTTTGGATGTAAAAACTATGCCATAGTAGTGGATAGAGGCTACTGGTCAATCTACAACATTAATGTAATGTACAACATTAACCTTGATTTTGTTGTTCATGTAAAAATCTGCCACAGTACTGTTAAAAAATTCATTGAGAGGAATATTGGTGATTTGGCAGTAGGTAACGGTTGTATCAGAATTGAGCACAATAATGAAATTAACTACGGCAGACGATTTGATTTGGAATGGGCGTTTCATGATCTTAAAACTCACAAAAAACGACGAAAAAATATTTATCTGTATGCATTCTACAATTCTGAACTGGCAGCAAAAAATAAATCAGATCTGGAAAACAAAGTTAGGGAACTTAACTCTTCATACTCTGATTATCTGGAGGCTGTAAATAAAGCTGTTGCGGATCACAAGAAAAAACCTGAAGAACCTACTTTGTCGGACTATTATAAGGAACTTGTAAAAAATGGCATTCTGTTCTTTAACTCTAAATTCAATCGTTTTGATTTGAATGATGTAAAAGCTTATAAGTACTGCCAGGGCGGAGGTGTATGGATTATTGCTTCATCAATGAAATTAGATTGTGAAAAAATATTTTTATTGTATCGCCAGCGTAACGAAATTGAGGTTATGTACCGTTACTTTAAAAATCATGTTGATGCAGATACTTTAAAGGTAAGTTCTGAAGAACATTTTGATGCAAAATTATTTATTGGGTTACTTGCCTCTGAATTTCTTAACTATGTAAAACTAAAAATAAACAAATGGAATGAAACAGCTATACAAAAAGACAAGGCGCAACTCAAAGATAATTCTTTTTATATGACTTTCAAAGATCTTGATACATTGGAATGTATATATCATGATAAAACAATCATTCCGACTACCAATATTTTAAAACGACACGAAAATTTATTTAAAGCAATGGGAATTGATCCTATCGTTTTGCAAAATACCAAGCTAAAAACGGCAACATTAAATGATGATTTAGGATTAGTAGCCAACTAATAGTTTCGTGTAAGAAAAAAAGTGAGATCTTAGGGATTATAACATGCAGGTCTTCGACTGAAACATAAACTGCAAGATCAGTTTGTTGGGTTACAAAGTGGTATCAGTATTATAACATGCAGGTCTTCGACTGAAACGTAACGAGTTTTTGCGTACTGTTTACGGTCAATCAGGTATCAGTATTATAACATGCAGGTCTTCGACTGAAACCTGGAAATGGAATGTGATCTAGTGCCATAATTGAGGTATCAGTATTATAACATGCAGGTCTTCGACTGAAACCAGGACGCTCCGTCTTAGCGATGATTTTCGCCAAGGTATCAGTATTATAACATGCAGGTCTTCGACTGAAACTTAAATAGCTGTTCTGATGCTGACATTGACCGGGTATCAGTATTATAACATGCAGGTCTTCGACTGAAACAATGTATATAAGGAACCGCAGCTATTCAGCATTACTGTATCAGTATTATAACATGCAGGTCTTCGACTGAAACCAACTACTCGTGCATAGTCAACCATGTCGTTTGGTATCAGTATTATAACATGCAGGTCTTCGACTGAAACAGTGTCAAGTACATCTATCATCAAAATTTGATGATGTATCAGTATTATAACATGCAGGTCTTCGACTGAAACTAGGTCCCTTTCTTCCACTTCTGCGCTTTCGTCAGGTATCAGTATTATAACATGCAGGTCTTCGACTGAAACGACGAGATGGGCCAGTACCATCCGTGTGCCGACAAGTATCAGTATTATAACATGCAGGTCTTCGACTGAAACATACTATAAGTCAACCATGCGAGCATGGCTTAAAGCGTATCAGTATTATAACATGCAGGTCTTCGACTGAAACAGGTTGAATTGTACCAACATTTGGTAATTTCCGGTGTATCAGTATTATAACATGCAGGTCTTCGACTGAAACGTGTTTATTGCACGCTCGGTCTGTAAGTTTCAGTGTATCAGTATTATAACATGCAGGTCTTCGACTGAAACTAAACATTCCCGTGTACGGGCTTTTTATTTATATTGTATCAGTATTATAACATGCAGGTCTTCGACTGAAACTACTCGATGTAGCGCTTCACACGGAACTGGTACTGTATCAGTATTATAACATGCAGGTCTTCGACTGAAACATAGAAAAAGTTAAATCCTGAAATGTATTATCTGGTATCAGTATTATAACATGCAGGTCTTCGACTGAAACTCTTTAATGGTCTTGTTGTTAAACATCCCCAGTGAAGTATCAGTATTATAACATGCAGGTCTTCGACTGAAACT
>JAEEGI010018396.1_pt1 | contig 14200 bp, 10 predicted proteins | sample 8958751 | NCBI WGS metagenome assembly JAEEGI01 (sample SAMN16246545, study PRJNA631951) | gut metagenome | biome: gut microbiome; feature: rumen; material: KS-attached | host: Bos | place: Iran: Karaj | collected 2018-10
CCTTGGAGAAGGTGTAGCTGTCGGTGTGGGTGCAGCGGTTGCCAAAGTCGAAGATAGCCTCGGGGTTGATGGCATAACCCATGAAACGCGTCTCGAAGTGGAGGTGAGGTCCCGTGCTGCGGCCCGTGTTACCACTCAGAGCGATGGGCTGTCCAGCCTTCACATACTGGTCGGGCTTGACCAGGAAGCGTGACAGGTGGCCATAGACGGTCTCCAGACCATTCTCGTGGCGCACGATCACATAGAAACCGTAACCGCCGCGCTCAAAACGTGTCAGGCGCACGCGGCCCGAGAAAGCCGAATAAACGGTATCACCGATAGCCGAACGCAGGTCCACACCCTTGTGTGTGCGTCCGAACTGGGGACGGTAGCCATAGTGGCTGGTCACATAATTACCCTTGATGGGCATGACATAGTGGCGAACGTCAAGCACCTTGGTGTTAGGCACGTTGGCGTCCTTATAGCAGTTCACGAGGTCGCTGTCCCAACCCTCGGTGTAGATGTCGGGTTCGGGCTCGCATTCCTCATACAAGTCGGCAGCATACTTTTGTGCTTCCTTCACACGAATTTGGTCATTAACGCGGTCTTGCTTAGCGAGCAGCTTGCTGTGCATCTTGCTGTAGCTTGAAGCAGATTGTATATTCTGAGCCGATATACCTAGCGCAAAAAGGGTCATCGCCGTCAAGGCGAAATATAATCGTTTTATATTCATTTCAGGTTATTTTCTAAGTCTTTGTTTTTAAGAACGGCCAAAATTACTCAATTATTTTGTAAGAGGTGGCATTTAGTGTGCTAAAAAGTGTAAAGTTTGGTTTTATTCTCTAAACAAAGCAAGCCAATCGGCTAATAATCAGCAAAATAAAAAATTCACAAATGCAAACAGTTTCAAAACCGAAATAGGTAGTCATGGCCCCCTTGAAACACCGATTTAGGAGATAAGTCCCCAGTTGGTCTGTTTGTCAAAAATGTCCCTGATGTGGGCAGCCATCTTGCGACCCCACTGGGTTTCCATCTGCGGATCATCGCGCAGATAATCCTCGGCGGCGTTGCGTGCCATCTGGATGATCTGGCCATCCTGAGCGAGGTTGGCAATGTGCAGGTTAAAAGCGATACCGCTCTGCTGGGTGCCCTCCATGTCGCCCGGTCCGCGCAGCTTCATGTCCTCCTCGGCGACGACGAAGCCATCATTGGTCTGCGTCATCACCTGCAGGCGGTGGCGGGTGTCGCGTCCCAGGTCGCTGCGGGCCATGAGGATACAATAGCTCTGGTCAGCACCACGCCCCACCCTGCCGCGCAGCTGATGCAACTGCGACAAGCCGAATCGCTCAGCATCCTCGATGACCATGACCGAGGCATTGGGGACATTCACTCCGACCTCGATGACCGTGGTGGCCACCAAGATGTGGGCTTGGCCGCTGGCAAAGAGCATCATCTGGTAATCCTTCTCGGCTGGCTTCATGCGCCCGTGAACCATCGCCACGTTGTAATGCGGGAACACGTCACGCACCTGTTCATAGCCCTGCTCCAGAGCATGCAGGTCGAGTTTCTCGTTCTCCTCGATAAGGGGATAGACGATGTAGGCCTGCCGGCCCTCGCGCAACTGAGAACCCACAAACTGGTACATCTTGAAGCGGTCAGGCTCGTGCCGGAGCACCGTAGTCACCGGTTTGCGGCCCGGCGGCAGTTCGTCGATGACCGACACATCGAGGTCGCCATAGACCGTCATCGCCAGCGTGCGCGGGATGGGCGTGGCCGTCATTACGAGCACATGAGGAGGCGCCACGCGGTTCTTGCTCCACAGGCGGGCACGCTGCGCTACACCGAAGCGGTGCTGCTCGTCGATAATGGCGAGACCCAGGTTGTGGAACTGCACCGTATCCTCGATGAGTGCATGGGTGCCGATGAGAATCTGCAACTCGCCACTCATCAGCGCCTCGTGGATAGCCGTGCGCTCACGCTTGCGCGTCGAGCCCGTCAACAGCGCTACCTTGACGCCGATGGCATCGGCCAGCGGCTTGATGGTCTCGAGGTGCTGGCCCGCCAATATCTCGGTGGGAGCCATTATGCAGGCCTGGTAGCCGTTATCGAGTGCGATGAGTGCGGTCATAAAGGCCACAATCGTCTTTCCGCTGCCCACATCACCCTGCAGCAATCGGTTCATCTGCTTGCCGCTGCCCATGTCCTGGCGCATCTCGCGGATGACACGCTTCTGCGCCCCTGTGAGCGGGAATTGCAGCACATTGTTATAAAAGTCATGGAAATAGGCGCCCACACGGCTGAAAACGTGTCCCACCAACCGGCGTGTGCTACCCTTGATGTAGTGCAGGATGTTGAGTTCGAGAAAGAACAACTCCTCGAACTTGAGGCGGAACTGTGCCAGCTGCAGTGCCTGCTGGTCGCTAGGCAGGTGGATGTTGTGCAAGGCCTCGGCCAGCGGCATGAGGTGGAAACGCTGCATCAACTCGGGGGGCAAAGTCTCGTCGATGTGCTGCACGGCAGGCGTGTTCAGGATATTGACGACGAGTTTGTGTATCGCGCGCGATGTAAATGAGCGGTTGCGCAGAGTCTCGGTCAGGTTGTAAACGCCCTGCAGTCCTTGGGTGAGGTGCTCGCTGCTGGCAACATCAATCTCGGGGTGGACGATGTTCATGTGGCCGTTGAAGATCGACGGCTTGCCGAACAGGACATATTGCGTAGCCGTGTTGTAAGTGCGCTGGATAGAGGCCACTCGGTTGAACCACACAACCTCGATGGTGCCTGTACCGTCGGTAAACAAAGCCTGAAGGCGGCGTTTGCGGCCCTCGCCCACCGTGTTGAACGTGATGAAACGTCCGCGCAACTGCACCATGGCCTCATCACCATGCAACTCGTTCACATGGTTGATGACGCTGCGGTCGATGTAGCGGAAAGGGAAATAGTACAACAGGTCGTAATAGGAACTGATGCCAAGTTCCTTCTTGAGCAACTCGGCACGCTTGGGGCCCACACCGTGCAGATACTGTATGTCGGTATGGCGCAGGTCAGGCATCGCGGTTCAGCAGGTATTTGGCCAGGACCAGGTCCATGGGGCGCGTGATTTTCAGGTTCTGCGGGTCACCCTCGACAAGTGTAACACTGTGGCCTGCCCGTTCCACGACCGAAGCGTCGTCGGTGAATGTCGGCTCGTAGGGCTGCTGATAAGCATCCAGCAGCAGGCGCGCCTCAAAGGTCTGAGGCGTCTGCACCGCGCGCAACGTCGAGCGATCAAGGGCATGGTTGATGCTGCCTGTGACCTGACGCACCGAGTCGTTGAGAGCGACAACAGGGATGGCGGCGCCATCGCGACGGGCTGCCTCTAGCGTGCGGCCGATGACATCGGCAGTAACCATGGGACGCACGCCGTCGTGAACTGCAATCATGTCAACGGCGGTGATGTCAACGATGCTGTCAAGCGCGTTTTTCACACTGTGCCAGCGCGTCTCGCCACCAGCGACAACGCGGTGAGGCACAGCAAACGCGTAATCCTTGCACAGTTGCCGCCACAAGTCCATCTGCCCTTCGGGCAAGGTCACAATGACATCAAAAGAAGCGTCCCTATATGCCCCAAAGGCCTCGATGGTACGCATCAGGATGGGTTTGCCGCCCAATTCCAGAAACTGCTTGGGCATCTCGGCTCCAAAGCGTGTGCCGCTGCCGCCAGCCACTATGATTGCTATCGTTTTCATTCCACAAAAAATTCACGACCACAAAGTTAATGAAAGTCGAGCGCAGAACAAAAAGATTTTTTCTTTTTTTATGCCTAGACCCCGTAACTTCGCCGATTCTCCAGCAATGTCACGGATAGTCGAGCAATAATCCATAACTATTGCCAACAGAATTCCATCTAATATCATCCTTAGAGCTAAAAACAATGGAGCACCCGGTGATGCCGAATGCTCCACTATGCAAATGAAAAACTAGAGTATCGTGTCGTGTTTAGAGGGCAATGCGCAGACCAGTGTGTCGGAATGAGTATGACGGCAAGCTATAATTCCTCATCGCCACTACGAACATATAACCATAAGCTCCATCCCAAATACAACCTCCACGTTTAACACGAACATCGCCATAATCGGGACCAGTGGGATTGGTTGATGGTGACACACTATAGTAATTCATATCAAACCAGTCCTGGCAGAACTCCTGTACATTACCCGTCATGTCATAAAGGCCTAATTCATTGGGAGCCAACATGGCTACAGGTTGTGTAGAACCCATGCTGTTCCCGTCGTACCAACCAACAGCATTAAGGTCATCACTGCCTGAGTATCTATATCCTTTGCTCTTAACACCACCACGGGCTGCGAACTCCCATTCTGCCTCAGTGGGCAAACGGAAGGTCCTGCCTGTCATTTCGTTCAGTTTAGTTATGAATGCTTGACAGACGTTCCATGACACTTGCTCTACTGGGCGGTTCAAGTCGTCAGCGAAATAGCTCGGGTTGTTGCCCATCACTGCCTGCCACAATGCCTGTGTCACCTCGGTCTCACCAATGCTGAAACTCGACAACGTCACCTGATGAGTTGGATAGCAGAACGAGAAATTAACATTATCAGGTATTCCTTGTTCTGGTGTTGCTCCCATGGTGAACGTGCCGCCATTGACAGTTATCATCTTGAAGGACACATCGTTGACGGTAAAGGTCTCAACCTGGGAAGCAGGAGGCATGGTCAGTAACATATCAATCAGGCGGGCCACATCAATGATATCGACTTCGCCGTTGTTATCGACATCGGCATGTTCCAGACTGATGCTTGTGGCGTCGAAAGACAACAGACTTTCAATGAGCGTTGACACATCACTGATACCGACTTCGCCATCACCATCCACATCGCCCTTAAGCACATCGGCACTTGCACACAATGGTAAAGCCAATAGAAACAGAACAAAAAGAAATGAAATCTTTTTCATGATTAGTTTGGTTTTTCGCCCTATAACACCCCAAAATCCAGGCAGGTAGCACATATAATAAATAACGGCGCGGGGAGTTCTCCTGCCACCCGTCCCACATCCCAAAGGCTCTGGCATGGCCCCAGTCATCGAAACGAGCAAAGCCGAAACCCACGCTGATATGTATGTGGTAACATCTCTATGGGCGAACCGTTACATATCCAATGGACGCCAACAGCTGCATGGTATTTGATGACTGATAGAACTGCCAGACTCTTAGATGCCAAGCACAAAGCGCCAAGTAGCACCGTAATAATTTCTGCTCCTTATCCCTCTGCCAACCCTAAAGGCGGGCTTCGGCATAAGAAGTATTGCAAAATTACAAAAAAAATCGTTTCCATCGCCGTTTTTAAAAAAGATTTAATTGGCGGTGTAATTCAAAAAGGAACCTTAAGCTGCTGGCTTAAAGTTCCTTTTTCGGTTTCAAATAGGTAAAATTTCTAAGGTAAAAAAGATTGTTTCAGGTTTATGGTGCAAATATATAGTCAATTTTCAAATCATGCATACGATTTTTCTATGTTTTACAACATGTTTCCCGGTAGACACCGTGATTATAGGCACAATCGGGCGAATTATAGCTATCTATAATCTATTATAATTCAATCAGATGCCCACTGTAATTAAAATTAATTAACAATCGGTGTTAAACAACTCTAATCGCCCGTTTTTTGCTTCATTCCTCGTATCGAAGGAGGCTGAAACGGCCATCGGGATCCAGCACGGCATAGGTGCACTGCGATATCCACTCGCCAAGGAAGATGACGGGCGGCAGGCCCGTGGCATCACGGTCGCACATGCGGGCGATGTGGAGGTGTCCATAGATGAAGGCTTCGACCTCGGGGTGGCTGGTGTAGTACTCACGCGAGAAGTCAATCAGGCGGTTGGCAGCGGTCTCAGAGATGACCTTCTGCTCCTCGGGATTGCGGTGGGTGCGGTTCTCATTGGACCAGCCGGTGGCAATGGGATAAGTCCAGCGCGGATGGATAGCGGCATAAAGCCACTGGCACACCTTATTATAAAAACACCAACGGGTGAAGCGGTACATGGCTGGTTGCACGCCCACGTCATCGCCGTGTGCGATGAGAATCCGCTTACCCTGTGTCTCAATCACGGTGTGGCCATTGAGGACAGTCAAATTCAGCTGATCGCGCAGGTAGTCAAAGAGCCACACGTCGTGGTTGCCCGTTACCCAGGTGAGTTTGACGCCGGCATCGGACAACTCGGCCAGTTTGCCCAAGAAACGGATATAGCCACGCGGCACCACATATTTATACTCGTACCAGTAGTCAAGGATGTCGCCCAGCAGATAGAGTTCGGCGGCATTATCCTTGATGGAGTCCAGGAAACGGCACACGCGGCGCTCCCGCTCCAGCGGGTCGCTCATGTACTTGGCTCCCAGATGCAAGTCAGAGATGAAATATGTGTTCTTGGACATTGAAGTTTTTAGTTTTAAGTTGTAAGTTTTAAGTATGATTTGTATCGCCTACTAACTTGCTTTACACCTAACGCCTAAAACCTAACGCCTAATAGCTAAAGCCTAAACTACATCATGCCTAGTTCGAGCTTGGCCTCTTCGGTCATCATGCGGGGGTCCCACTCTGGTTCAAACACCAGGTTGACCGTAGCGCTGGTCACGCCATCAACGCTCTCGACCTTCTGCCTCACATCTTCAAAGATGAAATCGGCAATGGGGCAGTTGGGTGCCGTCAACGTCATGTCGATGTCCACATGACCGTCATCGTTGAGGTCAATCTTATAGATCAGGCCCAGGCTGTAAACGTCCACGGGCAACTCGGGGTCATAGACCGTCTTCAACATCTTGATGATGTTCTCCTCGATTGTGAGTTTCAATTCTTGTTCCATAACTGGGGGCAAAATTAGTGAAAAACTCGCAATGAGTGACTGAAAAGCCCATCAAAATGCTTGAGGGTGTCAAAAAAAACCTAGTGTCAAGACTATCAACACTATCCGTCACAGTCAATCAAAAGCGGTGAAAAAGAAAAAATTTCATAAAAAATGCTGAATATTAGCGCTTAATTAGAAAAAAATGCCGATATTTGCAGTCGCAAAATCGATAGGACTCCACTTTGGGACGATTTTTGCCGTTAGATTGATGGCAGATTCCGTCTCAAAATACTTATCGGTCAAGCATTTACAAAAGTAACTTTATTTAATATTTAACTAAAACATAAATTAACGAACACAATGACTAAAGCAGAAATCGTAAGAGAGATTGCTAATTCCACCGGCATTGACAAAGCATCGGTTCTGGAAACTGTTGAGAAATTCATGGACGCTGTTAAGGATTCACTGGCCAACGGCGAGAACGTATACCTGCGCGGTTTTGGTAGCTTCATCGTGAAGACCCGTTCACAGAAGACCGCTCGCAACATCAGCAAGAACACCGTTATCATCATCCCGGAGCACAAGATCCCGGCCTTCAAGCCCGCCAAGGTGTTCATGGAGCAGGTGAAGTAATAACCGTCATCGACAGGACAACATATTTATCAATAAATAACCATCCATTAATTTAATTTTTCACGAACATGCCTAACGGAAAGAAACGCAAAGGCCACAAGATGGCCACGCACAAGCGTAAAAAAAGACTGCGCAAGAACCGTCACAAAAACAAGAAGTAAATCGCTCGCGTAGTCAATCAGTGACGATTATGAGATAGCGGGAACAAACGAATTGCCATCGCCGATGTGTCTAACTTGTGCAGCCCCCTTGCAAGTAAGGTGAAGCTCCGGTCCACATCCTGTCAATTGGTTTGTTCCTGTCTTGATTTCAGGCCACGCTTGCCGCAGTCCTCTCCCGGCTCACCACAGCCTGAAACCTGTTCCCCACCCGACCCTCGCACCAGCCGTGCGGCCCGTGTCCAGCGGGACACACCAGCGCCCACCGCTCAGTGCCGTTTATATATTGCGATATTGACATCATTAATTATATATAAATTCTATCAACTTACTGTATTGTATTACATCCACCTTCTGCGATGAGAAGTGAACTAGTAGTTGACGTCACGCCCCGCGACATGACGACCGCCCTGCTCGAAGACGGGCGCCTCGTGTCGTTGCAACGGGAGACCAGAGATGCCTCCTATGCTGTGGGCAACATCTACCTTGCCAAGGTAAAGAAGTTGATGCCAGGACTGAACGCCGCGTTTGTCAACGTGGGTCACTCCAAAGACGCATTCCTCCATTACCTTGATTTGGGTTCACAGTTCAACACCTTTTCTCAATACATCAAGACGGTACGCGACAATCCCAACAAGCGCCCGACGAGCATCAGCAAGGCCAAAAACCAACCCGACACCAACAAGCACGGCACCGTAACCGACGTGCTGACCCAGGGTCAGGAATTACTTGTACAGATCGCCAAAGAGCCCATCTCCACCAAAGGGCCGCGACTGACCACCGAAATCACCTTTACAGGACGTTACCTGGTGCTCACCCCGTTTAATGATCGCATCTCGGTATCCCAGAAAATCAAGGACGCCGCCGAGAAGACGCGTCTGCGCAAGCTCATCGAGAGCATGAAGCCCAAGAACTTTGGCATCATCGTGCGCACCTCGGCCGAGAACAAGCGGGCCCAAGAGCTGAACAACGAGCTGAGGAAACTGCTCAAGGACTGGGACGACACGATTGCCAAGCTGCAGTCGGCCACTGCACCAAGCCTCCTGTACGAGGAGGAGAGCCGAGCCGTCGGTGAGATACGGGACATCTTCAATCCCGACTTTGAGAACATCCACGTCAATAATGCCGACGTGTTTGAACAAATCCATGACTATGTGAACCTGATCGCCCCCGATCGCAGCGATATCGTCAAGCTCTACAGCGAAGACGTGCCGATATTTGACAAGTTTGGCATTACCAAGCAGATCAAGTCATCCTTCGGCAAGACGGTATCCTTCAAATCGGGCGCATACATAATCGTAGAAAGCACCGAAGCCCTTCACGTGATAGACGTGAACTCAGGCAACCGCTCGCGCACCAGCACCGACCAGGAAAGCAATGCGCTGAACGTGAACCTGCTGGCCGCCGATGAGATAGCCAGGCAACTGCGCCTGCGTGATATGGGCGGCATCATCGTGATTGACTTCATCGACATGGCCAAAGCCGAGCACCGCAATGAGTTGTACAAGCACATGCGCGAAGTGATGCAGAAAGACCGCGCGCGGCACAATATCCTGCCGCTGAGCAAATTCGGACTGATGCAGATCACGCGCCAGCGAGTGCGTCCCGCACTGGACATCGCTACCGCCGAGACGTGCCCCTCATGTGGAGGGAAAGGCGAGGTACAGCCATCACTGCTTTTTACCGACAAGTTGAAAGACAAGATTGATTACCTTGTCAACACGTTGAACGTGAGCAACTTCATTATGTATGTCCATCCATTTGTCGATGCCTACCTCAAGAAGGGTCTAGTGAGCGAATACTGGAAATGGCGCAGGGAATTCAAACGCAAATTCCGCATCATGCCCGACCAGTCGCTCAATTACCTCGAATATAAGGTACTCGACAAAGACCGTAACGAGATTGACCTTAAAGAAGAAAAAGACACCAGCAGCAGCGAGACCAGCAAGAAAGAGCGCCGCTCCAAGCATCGAGCCGCTGCCGACGACGAGAACAAGGACTGATGCCACTCTCCCCACGACAACGCATCATCCTGTGACAGACATCAAAGCCGCCCTGCACGATACCAGCAGGGCGGCTTTCTTTGTCCATATACACGACTGGAGTGGCTAGATGGAATGGACCTGCTGGACAGAGTAGACAGGCAGGATGGGCATGGTAGTAACGTTAATAAGTTGTTTGCGTTAAATTATGTAAAACCATATCGAGTTTTCATATTTATAAATTATATTTGCAACCAGAATTTCATTCTATCATTAACCATTTAATAACAATCAACTTAACCAATGAAGAAACCAACAGCTAAAACAGCTAAGAAGGACCTGAGCAAGCCCAATCCTCTGGGCGCAAAAACCAAGAGTTACATCCAAATGGAGGAGCGCTATGGCGCCCACAACTACCATCCGCTACCCGTCGTACTGAAGAAGGGTAAGGGCATCTACGTCTGGGACGTAGAGGGCAAGAAGTACTTTGACTTCCTGTCGGCCTACAGCGCCGTTAACCAGGGCCACTGCCATCCCCGCATCGTCAAGGCCTTGAAGGACCAGACCAACAAGCTGTGTCTGACATCGCGCGCATTCTACAACGAGGCATTCTGCGAGTATGAGAAGTTCATGCACTCCTACTTCGGCTATGACAAAGTGCTGCCCATGAACACCGGTGCCGAGGGCGTTGAGACCGCCCTGAAGCTGGCCCGTCGCTGGGGTGTTGCCAAGAAGGGCATCGCCAACGACAAGGTGAAGATCATCTGCTGCGAGGGCAACTTCCACGGCCGCACGGTGACCGTCATCACCATGAGCGACGATCCCAGCAGCTATGCCGACTATGGTCCTCTGACCCCCGGTTTCATCCGTATCCCCTACAATGATCCCAAGGCGCTCGAGAAAGCGCTCGAGAAATATGGCGACGAGGTTGCCGCCTTCATCGCTGAGCCCATCCAGGGTGAGGCAGGTGTGTTCGTTCCCGACGACGGTTACCTGAAGAAATGCTTCGACCTGTGCCACAAGCACAACGTGCTGTTCATCGCCGACGAGGTACAGACCGGTATCGCCCGCACGGGTAAGATGCTGTGCTCCCAGCACGACGGCATCCGTCCCGACATCGTGATCCTGGGCAAGGCCCTGGGTGGTGGTGTACTGCCCGTATCGGCATGTCTGGCCGACGACGACATAATGCTGAACGTGAAGCCCGGTGAGCACGGCTCGACCTTCGGTGGTTTCCCGCTGGCAGCCCGCGTAGCCGTTGAGGCTCTGAAGGTGGTTAAGGACGAGAAGCTTGTCCAGAACGCCGAGAAGATGGGTAAGATCTTCCGCGAGGAGATTGAGAAAATCAACTCACCGTTTATCGTGCAGGTGCGCGGCCGCGGTCTGTTGAACGCCATCGTTACCAAGCCCGTCGAGGGCAAGACCGCTTGGGACATCTGCCTGAAGCTGCGTGACAACGGTCTGCTGGCTAAGCCGACCCACGACCACATCATCCGCTTCGCTCCTCCCTTGTGCATCACCAAGGAGGAACTCATGGAGGCCATCGCCATCATCAAGAAGACCTTCGAACAGATGTTCGGATAATTCATCATTCAAGTGTCGCATGCCATTCGCATGCGGCACTTGAAGTTTAGAGATTATAGGTTAGGTGCCAGAGATTCACCACACATCAGGCAACACTAACCACACTTAAAACAAAAATCATAGAACTTATAACATAAACAAAATGAATAACGCCATTATCAGTTTTCCCCTTCCCGCCAATGAGCCGGTGAAGGCCTATATGCCCGGTTCTCCCGAGCGCGTTGCCCTCGAGGCCGAACTCGAGCGCCAGAGCAAAATCGTGGTTGACATCCCCATCATCATCGGCGGTAAGGAAATCCGCACCGGTGACACGGGTACCGTTACCTGCCCCCACGACCACAAGCATGTGCTTGCCACCTACCACAAGGTGACCAAGAAAGAAATCAAGATGGCGATTGACGCTGCCATGAAGGCATGGAAAGAGTGGAGCCGCACTCCCTGGACCACCCGCGCCGCTATCGTCATGAAGATGGCCGAGCTGCTCGCCACCAAGTATCGTCCCATCATGAATGCTGCCACGATGCTGGGCCAGAGCAAGAACTTCTACCAGGCCGAAATCGACTCGGCTTGCGAGACCATCGACTTCTTCCGCTACAACGTGCACTATGCCAGCAAGATTTACAATATGCAGCCCAAGGATGGTGTTGGTCAGCTGAACCACACCGAGTATCGTCCCCTCGAGGGCTTTATCCTGGCTGTTACCCCGTTCAACTTCACCTCTATTGCCAGCAACCTGTGCATGACGCCCGTGCTGATGGGTAACGTGGCCCTGTGGAAGCCCTCCACCACTGCCCTGCTGAGCAACTACTACCTGATGCAGCTCTACAAGGAAGCCGGTCTGCCCGACGGCGTCATCAACTTCCTGCCCGGCAGCGGCGCCCTCATCGGCGAGGTTGCCACCGACAGCAAGTACTTCAGCGGTATCCACTTCACCGGCAGCACCGCAACGTTCAAGAGCCTGTGGAAGCAGGCCAGCCTGAACGTGGACAAGTACATCTCCTACCCCCGTCTCGTGGGCGAGACCGGTGGCAAGGACTTCATCTTTGTTCATCCCAGTGCCGACAAGAAGGCCGTAGCTACGGCAGCCTTCTGCGGTGCATTTGAGTTCCAGGGCCAGAAGTGCTCGGCCGCATCGCGCATGTACATCCCCAAGAGCCTGTGGCCCGACGTGCTGAAGGACATCAAGGCCATGTGCAAGGAAGTGAAGATGGGCGACGTCATGGATCCCATGAACTTCATCAACGCTGTGATCGACGAGGCATCGTTTGACAAGTGCAAGAGCTATATCGACTATGCCAAGAAGGCCGACGACGCCAAGATCGTCATCGGAGGCAAGTGCGACAAGAAGAAAGGCTGGTTCGTTGAGCCCACCGTGATCGAGACCACCAACCCGCGCTTCAAGTCGATGGAAGAGGAAATCTTCGGCCCCGTGCTGACGGTTTACCCCTACGACGACGACAAGGTGAACGAGACCGCCCGTCTGTGTGACGAGACCTCACCTTACGGTCTGACCGGTGCTGTTTGGGGCCGTGACCGCCTGGAGGTAGAGAAACTCACCGACAAGCTGTGCTATGCCGCCGGTAACTTCTACATCAACGACAAGCCGACCGGTGCCGTTGTGGGCATGCAACCCTTCGGTGGTGCCCGTGCCAGCGGTACTAACGACAAGGCTGGTGGCGAGTTCAACCTGATCCGCTGGATCATCCCGCGCGTGATCAAGGAGACTCTCGTTTCCCCCACCGACTACCGCTACACCTACATGAAGTAATCCTTTAGAGGCATCCGCGTTTTTTTCAAACAACTCGAAAAGCCTCCATAGCAACTTACACAACTTTGTTTTTGGCAACCGCGTTCCATTCCCTGGAATGCGGTTGTCTCTTTAAGCCCTAGACACAAAACTCTGAACTGCGAGAAACACGAGCACAACCACGGATTCCATAGTTTATGTTGTATAAGTTGTTTTCCTTTTCGTCGTTGCGCGTCAGCCCATAAATATTATTATTTTCTGATTTTTTTCTTTTGATTTTGCCATATTTTATGTATTTTTGCGACAAAATAGCATTATTAACCAAATAAGGCCCTTGGATTATGAAAAAAACACTACTTTTCAGACTTTTCGTCCTGGCGGCGGCCATGATGTGCGCCCTCGGTACAAACGCTGCCGAGGCCTATGCGTGCTACACGACGTCGAACACGACGCTGACGTTCTACTACGACAACTACCGCAGCAGTCGCACGGGCACGACCTATGACCTGAACACGGGCGCCACCGATACCGGTTGGGACACCGACGGTATCAATGTCAGCGTGACCAAGGTTGTCTTTGACCCGTCGTTTGCTGGTGCCCGCCCGACGTCCACCTACGATTGGTTCTACGAAATGTGGAACCTTGAATCCATCACGGGCATGAGTTACCTGAACACCAGTGAGGTGACCAATATGGGGTATATGTTCCCAAGCTGTTCTAAATTGACGAGCCTTGACCTGAGCAGTTTCAACACGTCCAAGGTGACCGATATGAGATACATGTTCTATGGCTGCAGAAATCTGCGGACCATCTACGTGGGCAGTGGCTGGAGCACAGCGGCTGTGACGGGCTCCGCAAATATGTTCTATAACTGCACCAGCCTGGTAGGCGGCCAGGGCACGACCTATGATGACAACCACATTGACAAGGCCTATGCCCACATCGACGGCGGCACGAGCAACCCCGGTTACTTCACCGAGTGGAAAGAGGCTTATGCCTGCTACACGCCCGAGAACACGACGCTGACGTTCTACTACGACAACCAGCGCAGCAGCCGCCCGGGCACGACCTACAGCCTGAACACGGGATCCACTTATCCCGCTTGGAAAACTGACAGCACCAATGCCAATGTGACCAAAGTGGTCTTTAACTCCTCGTTTGCCGACGCCCGTCCGACAACCACCGGCAGTTGGTTCCAAAATATGGAAAATCTACAGTCCATTACGGGCATGAACTACCTGAACACCAGCGAGGTGACCTATATGGCTTATATGTTCTTTAAT
>JAEEGI010018397.1_pt1 | contig 14198 bp, 13 predicted proteins | sample 8958751 | NCBI WGS metagenome assembly JAEEGI01 (sample SAMN16246545, study PRJNA631951) | gut metagenome | biome: gut microbiome; feature: rumen; material: KS-attached | host: Bos | place: Iran: Karaj | collected 2018-10
GCCAGTTGAAGAATTGTTGCCATTTCCCATCAAGGATATCCTCATTGTAATGACGCGTCCATTCATTGAGACTATCAAACATCTGTCTGACTCGATCAGCGTCCGCCATCGCTCCGATGCTATCGCCCGCCGTAGCCCTTACCATACTGCGACGTGCCAAGAGCTGGTACTCGTTGATCATCGCTGCTCCACAGACAGGATAGCTGATGAGTTCGAAGTAGGCATTCTTTAGTGATTCTGGGATGCGGGAGGCCAGTTCTGTAGCATGTGCCTTCAGTGCGCGCCACTCCGCGATGCGCTGTTCTGTCTGCTCTGTACTGTAATCGATGAACCACACGTGTGCATCCTTGCCAGCTGCCTGCAAGCGATAGTAGCCTGCCTGAATGTCGGCTATCTCTTGTGCCGCCTCGTTGCCGAAGGTCTTCGCGGCCCAATACTTGATATAATTGTGTGCCTCGGAGGGATTCCAGCGATTGATATCCCAAGCCAAGTCCATCACAAACGAGATTTCCTTCTCGGCTGGTTTAATGTCACCCACATTGAACACCCAAATCTTGCGAGCACCATAGGTATAGGCCTTCGTAAGTTCTGCCGAAAGGAAGGTGGTCGATAGTGGACTGAGCCAAATCCAACTGGCGGGGTCGCCATGATAGGAGAGGTGATAGTAAATGCCTGCACCGCCTTTACGCTTCATCTCTTCTGGATTGCAGAGGTTGCGGCAGTATCCGTGTTTGTCGTCACTCCAGAGCAGTATTACATCTTCTGGCACTTTCAGTCCGTTATGGTAAGCCTCAAGCACCTCTTCATAGGTGCAGAGCACCTGCGGAATCTCCTCAATGGGCTTCTTGATGTTGCGGCGCAGCATATCACGCTGGTCGTCGATGGCCTGTTGCATCAGCGCCACGCGCTCGGCTGTTGTGTTGGCGCCTTCCATCGGATAGTCGTGGATGCCACGAAGTCCAAGTGTATAAGTGTTCTCGTATCGTCCGTTGGTCTTGACGCGAGTCTCCCAATAGTTCTGCATCGTCTGGCGGTTGGTGATGTAGTTGAAGTCACCCAAAGTGCCGGGATGCTTCTGTTCCACAGCTTTGACCATAGGTCGAAGCTGTTCACGCTCGACAGAGTCCAAGCGAGCTTGACTCTTTGCTCGCTCATTCACAGCTTTCCACTCACCTTCGTTGTTCCGCAGCATCTGTTCGCAGTGCGAAGAGCCCATCACGATGGCATAGTCATCAGCCAGTCGGGCATTCTCCGGATTATCATTGAAAGCCTGTGTTCCAGGATGCATGGCGGGCCAGAGATAGTTGGCCTTCAGGCGCAAGAGCAACTCAAATACCCGCTTGTAGGTTTCAGGCCCTACTTTGCCGTGTTTCTGTTCTGCCCATCGTGCCCAGCCTCCAAAGCGCTCATCATTGATGAAGATACCTCGATATTGCACAGAAGGCTCCCCTTGAACGAATGTGCCAGGCTCTACATATATTGCTTTCTTGTGTTGAGGGGTCACGTCTGCCCACCAGTACCAGGGTGACACGCCGATGGCCTCACTCATTGTCATCAGGCCGAAAGCTGTTCCTCGTCGGTCGCTACCTGCAATGACAAGAAGTTGCCCTATTCTGGGCCGGTTGACGGTAGTGATGATATGCGATTCCCATTTGCCTTTGATGGCTGACACATCGATAGCCTTCTGTCTGACCAACTCGTCAATCAGACGGCTTTTCCCTACTGTACCCACTACCACAGTCACTCCTTTTGGAATACTCTTGACTGAAGCGGTAACAGCCACGTGAGGGCGCTTGCCTGTGACGCGCTCCACATCATCGGCAAACATGTTCGCAGTAATGCCGACCACATGATAGTCTCTTGGATCGGTATATATATCAGCGTCGCTTAAAGGGAAATAGCCGGGTTTACTAGCCTCAGACGATACGTTGGGAGTCACAGGTGTCTGGGCTTCCAGTGGAATGGCGGCTAAAGTTATTAACAGTAATATGACTATCGGTTTTAGTTTCATACGAAAGAATGATTATAGTTCTGTAATTCTGTTGCAAATATAACTATAATTTTTGAACCGAAAAAGGAAAAAACAATAAAGTGTCAAACTCTGCTAACATAGTATCAAGTAGCTTTTCGCATGTCAATTCATTACTTTTAAAAATCCTTTGCCGCAACGCTGATGGTAGCAGCATCTGGGCAAAGGATATTATTTGGTAAGGGATAGTTTCTTTAACTCCCGCCTTGAAGTACCATGCGGTTTATGCTTTGTTGAACTTTGTCTTCGGTTGCTTGCAGCGTGGACAACGCCAGTCATCTGGCAGGTCCTCGAAAGCCACGCCGTCGTGTTCAGCAGGGTCATAGACATAGCCGCAGATGGAGCAAACGTATTTGCCTGAAGCTTCCTGCTTGGAGAAATCAACCTCTGCAAGAATGGTAGGCACGGGATTGTCAGGATCCATCACGCGCTTGGTCTCCAGATTCTCATAGCCCTGGGGAGTATGGGTGCCACAATAGACAGTTGGATGATTTCGGATGAACTCACGTACGCGGTCCATTGTTTCGCGAGCTGCTGGCAGGTCGTCATAGACAACAGAAAGCTTATTCGCATAAAGAGCCTCGTCAACGTAGGTGATATCTCCCTCGAACATATAGAACAAGCCCTCGTTCTCTGCGATGATGAGGCTGTTACCGTTAGTATGCCCTTTGGCCTTGATAAAGTAAACACCATCGGCAATCTTCTGACTCTCTGGGAAGTTGCGATAAGCGCCGTCAGTAAAATCTACAGGCACGATGTTTGGAATGTCCTTGAGTTCGTCTGCTCCAATTTCTTCTGCATTCACATAAATCTTTGCATTGGGGAAGGAACGCAACTCTCCTGAATGGTCAGCATGCTTGTGGGTCAGCAGTATCTTTGTAACCTGCTCTGGTTTGTAGCCCAATGCCGCCAATGCATCCATATATTCGCAGATGCTCTTACCGATATAGATGGGCGCCGTCTCCTCTGGTGCACCATCGGGGAATCCTGCAGGCAGGCCGGTATCTACTAAGATGACTTCGTCGCCTGTGTCTATCAGATAGTTCTGCAGACTGCCACGATAGCGGATGTTCTTGTCAAACTTCTCTTGTCCTTCCTCGCCACCAAATGCGAATGGCTGAGAATAGAATCCGTCTTTTCTGAATTTTACTGCTTTGATGTCCATAGCTTTTTCTTTTTGGTGAATACTATTGTTGTTTGTTATCAATTTGCAAAGTTACAGATAATTACTCATATAATTGTAAACCTAAACGGAAGAAAAATTGATTGAAACGGAAATAACTCACATTTTCTTTGTATATTTGCACCCAGGAACCATTATTTATTGTGATATGTTCAGATTAGAAGCCACCTGGATGTGGCAATATGGCCACAACACCATCCCTGACTGGGACGGAAAACTGTTGATTGTCGATACCGATGCGCACAATTCTCTGGTAGAAACCAATGCGCTACCGGGAACCGTTGCCGCCTACGGCTATACCATCGTGCTGCATGGATGGATAACGATGCTATACAATGGTCGCGAGGTTCACTACACCAAGGATGACCTTATTATATATACCCCAGGGATGGTGGTAAGCGTCATCGATATTTCAGATGATTATCGCGGCATCTGCCTCGTTGCCGACAAGGACTTTGCCTTCGAGTCACCCACGATGCGTGATGCCATCCGTGCCGCCTACCTGCCTGTAGTAGAACTGAGTGAGCCGCGCTTGACTCTTGCGGAAGACGATAACCTCCACCTCATGGAACTGATGGGCATCATCCGCCGCTATCTCCTGTCGGCTGACCATCCCTTCCGTAGCGAGTGTCTTCGCACCACATACGGTCTCTTTCTGCTTGAACTGAACGCCATCCAGGAACGCACCATCCGCGACCGCCGGTTTCCCAAGCGCATCGAGGAACTGTTCTTCGATTTCCTTCGTCTTGTACCCATCCACTTCGCCGAGCATCACGACGTCGCCTTCTATGCCTCACAACTCTGCATAACGCCGCGCTATCTCTCACAGATTGTCCGAGAGGTCTCAGGCCGCACCGTCGTCGATTACATCAACCAGATGCTTCTCATGGAGGCCTCCTACCTGTTGCAGCAGACTTCACTCCCCATCGTCCAGATAGCCGACCGCCTGCACTTCTCAGAGACCGCCTCATTCACCCGTTTCTTCACAAGGATGAAAGGCATGACCCCAAGGGAGTTCAGAAGAGGGAAATAATCAATTAGAAAGATGAACAAAATCATTCATGTGGATATGGATCAGTTCTTTGCTGCTGTGGAGCAGCGAGAGGATCCTGAACTGAGGGGCAAACCTATCGCGGTCGGTCACGATGCCGAACGCGGTGTGGTGTCAACTGCCAGTTACGAGGCACGGCGGTATGGTGTACATTCTGCCCAGTCCATTCAGGTGGCTAAGCGTCTGTGTCCGCAACTGATTATCGTGGAGCCGCATTTTCAAAAGTATAAGGAGGTGTCGGCACAGTTGCATGAGATATTCCACGACTATACTGACCTGATAGAGCCTATATCCCTCGATGAGGCTTTCCTCGATGTGACGGAGAATAAGAAAGGTATAGAGTTGGGTGTGGATATTGCCCGTGAGATTAAGCAGCGCATCCGTGAGACGACGGGGCTGACGGCTTCGGCAGGCGTGAGCTACTGCAAGTTCTTGGCAAAGGTTGCCTCCGACTGGCGCAAACCCGACGGACTGACGGTGATCCATCCCGACAGGGCTCTGGACTTCATCGCACAACTGAAGATTGAGAAGATTTGGGGCATAGGCCAGAAGACTGCTGAGAAGATGCACCGCATGGGAATCTTCACGGGCCTTGACCTGAGAAACATGTCACTGAGCCGACTGACTCAGGAGTTCGGCAAGATGGGGCAGGTGTTCTATGACTTTTCGCGAGGCATCGACAACCGGCCTGTTATCAGCGAGTGGGAGAGGAAGAGTGTCAGTTGCGAGCAGACCTTTGAATCGGACATCAGCGAGAATGCCGCCGTCACCATTCACTTGTATCATACGGTGCTCGAACTGGTCAGGCGCATCGAGAAGAACAATTTCGAGGGGCGTACCCTGACACTGAAAGTCAAGTTTGCGCATAAGCGAGAGCAGACGGAAGCCCGCTTCCAGTCTGCCGAGCGTGAGCAAACTCGGCAGTATGCCAAGTATCAGGATTTTCATCAAATCACCCGCAGCATCACTGTTGACCATGTGCTTCGTACCAAAGACGAGATTCTGCCATTGGCCAAACAGCTGATGCAACAAGTGGAGTTTCATTCGCACCCCATCCGTCTGCTGGGTTTAGGTGTGTCAAATCCAGGAAGTCCCCCGTCGAACGAGGCACAGGCCTCTAGCCAGGGCGCATGGTGTGAGTTGGAACTGGAATTTGAGCCGTGGCCCGATACTATTCTTCCGTACATTTCTTAACCAGTCGCTTGCCCAGTTCGTAGGCTTTTTCGAGGTCGATGGGGAACTGCGTGTCGCGCACCTCTGCCTTGTGAGCCTCGCTGAATGTGGCAGCATCGTAGCGGTCATAGTTTGTGAACTGATAGGTGTCGTAGGAGCATAGTATCTCTGTAGGACCGAACACGCCGAGTTGTTGGGCAGAAGTGTCCATCAGGATAGGGTAGTTCATCTGGCGATACACCTCTTCGTTGGGACAGTTCATCGTATAGATCGTAGCCGAACAGATGCGTTTCAGTACGACGGGCTTGGAGTAGTCAGAATAGTTGACGGCAGGAAACTCCATTCGTTCCATGAAGGCACGAAGGGCTGCTGAGGGATAGCCGCAATAGTTGGGAGAACCGCACACCAGCACGTCGGCCTCCACCGCCTTCTGGAGTATGGGCTGCAGGTCATCCTTGAAAGAGCACACACCCTTCTTGCCTCCTTTCAATTTGCAGGCGAAACACGACATACAGCCCTTGTAGTTCAGACTGCGGTCGTAGAGATTCACCAATTCCACTTCGGCACCAGCCTCCCTAGCACCGTCCATAGCACGCTTCAGTAGCTGTGCCGTATTGCCGTTCTTTCGCGGACTTCCGTTGATAAATAATGCTTTTGTCATCTCTTTTGTTTTTGAATTATCTGGATTGAGATTTATAAAGTTATGCTTTCCAAATCATCAGGTACAAAGACGTGACCACTAAAAACCATCTTTGCTTCCATCGTATATCGTTCACGGCGAGTGTCGAGCGTTCGATCTTCCGTGTGATAGAGGATAAGATTCTTGACTCTCAGTTCCTCTGCCAAGCGTGCGGCATCAAGCACCGTGCTATGATGTTTCTCGTAGGGTTGGAAGCGGTCACGGTCTTCATACAGACAGAAGGCTTCACTCATCAGCCAGTCGGCACACCCGGCATATTGACGGCACTGAGTACTGAACGGCTCGTCGCCCAGACAGCACAGACGCCCACCGCCTGATAACTGGGCTTCAAATCCGAACTGACGTTCTTTCGTGGAATGAATGTCAAAACATTGCAGCGGAAAACCTCCTGCCTCGAATTGGTCACCATCTTCCAGGCAATTCATCGTAACAAGATTTCCAATACCATCTGCTTCTTTTTGAGGAAGAATCTGACGGCAGATGTCGGATAGTAGATTGAGGACTTTCTTGTGGCTCCATACACGGAGAGAGTATCGAAACTGAAGTGCCATCCGCATAATCCAGACGCAGCCCAGCAGATGGTCCGTGTGAGCATGGGTGACAAAGAGGTCGCTGATGTCCTCACGCCTGATTCCTGCCTTCTCCAGTTGGGTAAGAATACCATTACCTCCACCGGCATCTACAAGCAACACACCCTTCTCGCCATGAAGTGTGAAGCACGTGTTGTAGCATCGGGTGGCAAGTGCATTGCCTGTGCCGAGCATGGTGATGTAGTCGTTCTTGTTTTGCATTTCAATTTGCAGTTCTTATATTCATAACTTGCGGACAACTCGGCAAGGATTGCCTACAGCCATCCTCGCTTGTAAAGTCATAGAACTCCTCATTGCGCATCTTTTCAAATTCACTTAAACATTCTGTCATAGTTATATAATCATTAATCCCATTCTCCTAAAAGATGTTGCAAAAATAGTCAATTCTGATAAAATACGGAGAATAATGCGTAACTTTGTGCCATCTTTTGAGAATTATTAGTATTTATGGGCAATATCAAGATCATAGAGAAGTTGTAAAATGAATATAGGTCAGGCATTTGAGGTCGCTTTCAACCGAATGAAAGAGAAAAACTGGGAGAAGATCTATGTCCTGGTGGATATTCATGACACGGTCCAGCGGGCCTGCTAAGGCTTAAAGCCTGCCTGCCAGACGGCTTTGACGCCCTCGCAGAAGTCGTAGAGGATATGGCGACCCTGGATACGGCGACCGGCTGGGAGAAAACCGCAGACGATGCGGGTGATGTGGCGTCCGATGTTGAATTCCTTCGGATCATCCACACCGATACTCTCTACCCGAAGGCTGAAACGGCCGATTCCTGGGAGTATGACCGTCTGACCCTCGGAAAGTCGGTGCTTCAGGATATCCTGAAGTTCTGTTACCACACCATCCACAGTCCCCTTGGAAAATCCGCTGTTACGGCAAGCCTCAGCGGCTATCTCACCGAGCGTCACCTCGCCCTGACTGACTGTTTTCGCAAAAAATTTCCCATAAGAGCGACTGCTCTTAATGTTGTTCTTGATAAGTTTGATATGTACTGCCATTTTATTTTGTGTATTTTTTAATTATCTGTCACTTTTTGTTATAACTTATTTAATATCAATTTATTATATTGAGTGATAGATGTTTTGCATCTGTCACTACCATCACTCAAAGTAAAACAACTTGTTTTACCTTCTAAAGTGCTATCTCTTACTGTTGTAAAAACTATCAGCAACAAGGTAAAACAACTTGTTTTACTTTTTGAGATTATATCTCTTCAACCTTGAATACCGACCCTTTGTTAGAGCGCTTGTGCTGATACCCCATTTTGGTCAGCCTTCTTCCGAGTTCAACCTCCGTTCCTTTCGTAATCGTAAAGGTAGGGAATTGTTTCTCAAGTCGCTTCATAATCAGTTGGAGAGATACGAATGCCGCCTCCTCGGAAGTCTCCTCAGGAGCCAGATAGGTGAGGGCAATCATCTGCTCGTAGTTGTTGACCTGCTGAAACGGTTCGTTCTGCTGCATGATGCGGGCGTTCTCCTCGTCCTCGAACCAGTAGCGGCGACCCTGCTCAAGTTCTGCATAGAGTTGGGTGTACAGCATGTCGTGATTGATCAGGCCCGAGTTGTCGATCTCATCGGCATAGATGCAGATGAAACGACGAGAGCCAGTGGGGTCAACGAGCGGACGGCGGTTATTGGTGGTGGCGATGAACGAGGCAAACCTCTGGCGCTCCTCCATCGTCTTGCCGTATGGTGGGCGGAACTTGACGTCGTTCTTCGATATGAGGTACTTCAGGATGGGCTGCTGCGATTTCGACATGGCGTCGAACTCGTCGATGTTGATGAGCGCGTACGACGACATGGCGATGAAGATGTCGTTGTCGTTCTTCATCGAGATGCGGTCGTTATAGTATATCTGCAGATATTCAGGCAGCAGGCGGCGGCAGAAGGTGGTCTTGCCAGAACCCTGCGGGCCGATGAGCAGGGGCACGATGGCATTACCGTGCTGACGGTCCTTGCCGAGCCACTGAGCCACCATCGAGAGCATCCAGGTGTGGAAGTCGCTCTCCCAGTGCTTGTTGTCGGTCTTTACCCGTCGGGCCAGTTCGCCTACATAGTCGTGCTTGCCGTTCCATCGAGGCAGGTGGCGCAGATAGTCCTCCATAGGGTAGTATCTGGGGATGAGATTCGAGTCGATATAGCGGTTCAGATCCTTGTCCCACGATTCCACCCCCGCCTTCAGCGCCTTGATGGCCATCGTGTTGCGGGCGGCCTGGTCCAGTGGCTGGAAGCCATAGCCTACGGCGTTCATGCGATATTCGGGGGTGCCTGTCATCACGTTGAGGCGCAGGGTATAGTGCTCCTTCATGTAGGCTTCGGTCTTGAAGGCGAGTAGGGCAGAAGGGCGGGTATATTTCATCGGAATGGTCTTCAGGGTTTCCTTGAGGTAGGCGGTCTTGAAGGCGGACTCGATGGCATTGTTGTCAAGGCTATCGGAAAACAGCGGGATGAATGAAGCGACACGGGCACACCATGCCTGAGGCAGTCCTATCTGACGACAACCGTCTGCCAACTGTTCGAGTACGGCAATGGTATATTCCTCCTCATCGCTGATGTCGCGAAACTTCTCAATGGCAGTATCGAGACAATCGTGGAATCGGCGCATGCGACTGTTGCGCAGACTCAGGCCGGGAATCTCTTCGGGATAGTTATAGTCGCTGATATCCTCCTGCATAGGCCGGAACTCGGGCGACGTTTCCGGTTCTGACGAAACGGTTATGGCGATAGCCGATGGGTTATAGAATGGCTGCGGATCGTAACTCGCCTTGCAACTGGTTTCGAAGGTTGGCTCGTGCTCGGCCAAAGGCGTACCCAATTGCGACGAATAGATGTAATGCAGTTTGCGGAAGGCGTTGGTAAGGCTTTGAGCATTGAGCATGAAGCCTTGAGCTTTATGATTACCTTCTGGGACGGGGTCTGCGATGGTGTACTGGCAAACGATGTGGAGCGAATGGCCGTCGTGCCCCATAAAGCAGAGTAGGGTATAGGGTTGCAGGATGGCCAGTCGTTTATATTCCTCAACGGTACTCAGGTCGCGCAGATTTTCCAGCGAGAGTAGTGTCAGGCAGTTGTTGCTTTTTGCTTTTAACTCGCCATTCAGTTTCACCCATTCTGCCGCAAAACACACCTCTTTGTTAAAGTCGCATACATACTGCTGACGATAGGTGCCATCACTCAACTGCGCAACAAACTCCTCGAGTTCTACACGCGTGTACCTTTTTTCATTTCTGTCGGTATTGATAATAGTTATTCTCATTGTTTCTATTGATTAATTATAGGCTACAAAGTTACTAAATATTTTGAGAAAATGCAAACTTTTTACAGAAAATCTTGCATTTGGCCCCAAAAAAGTGACAGATAATTTCTATCTATCACTCATATTATATTGCTGATTATAAGATGATTATAACAAAAAGTGATACTTTTAAGAATTTCTATAGCTCATCATCACGTAGAATCATGTTGAAGCATTGCTTTTTCTTATTTATGCTACGTATGGCCTGTATGTCGGCATCTAGAGCCTTGCCACCCACGATACAGACATCCGTCCGCACGTGATAGAGTTGTTTGGCCGTGGCTGACGGAGTGACGTCATACAGGGGGATAAACTTTCCGGCTGCAAGGACAGTGCAAACCGAATGCCTGTTTCGTTCAAAAGTTCTTGCCTTACTTCGGTTGAAGACTCAGGCGATAATCGCTGGGTGACTGGCCGAGATGCTTGGTGCAGTAACGGCTGAAGTAAGAGAGCGACGTGAAGTTCATCAGATCGGCTATCTGGGTGAGCGACAGGCGTTCATCATTCAGATAGTCTTTTAATATAGGTATGGTATGGCGGTCGATGTATGAGGTTACACTGTGTCCCGTCACGCGCTTGATGGTGGCAGAGAGATACTTTGGCGATACATTCAGTCGCTCGGCATAGTAGCTCACATCACGCTCTGTTCGGCTGATGCCGGTGGAGAGTAATGTCATCAGTTGTTTCACGATGTAGGCTGTGCGGTCGGTATGGGTATCTGTGGATTCTCGTTGGGCATGGGCCTCGAAGATATCGTACATCATCGTCAGGCAGAGACTGCCCATCAGTTCGCGATAGAACTGCAGATGGCGGTCGTCCATGCGGTCGCGAAGACGATGGAAGTCATCAAGCAGATGTCGTGCCTGTTCGTCTGTCAGTTTGATGACAGGGTCTTGGTTCAGCGAGATACTGCCACCGATGCTGTAGTTGTTCGACGGCAGCAGGTTCTGCAGGAACTTGTAATCGGCAGCAAACCACTCCACCTGCAAGTCTGCATGTGCCGCAAGGTTCTTTACCCTATCGGGCATCGGTATCACAACCAGGTCGTTTTTGACTATGTGGTAGCAATGCTCGTTGAATACAAAACTTGCCTCGCCTGCCAAGCAAAGCAGATGCATGCAGGTGTGGTTCAACTCACGGGCATTCATCCCGTAGAAGTCTGTTGAATATAGAAAATCTTCCTTCATGGCTGCGAAAGTTGCGATTAAGCGAGCGCAGAAAGTTTGCTTTTTGCCGAGCATGAGCAAGTTCGCGCAGTTTACTGTGCAAAATTACACATTATTTTATATATAAAAGAACGATTTCGGCAAAAAGTGAAAATTGTGAGGTGATTTGTGAAACCGCAGTATCGAAAAATCGTCGTACCTTTGCACCCAGATTCAAAAGTATATTTAAAATGAATATTAAAAGTATCATCACAGCCGCCATAGCATTGCTGGCTTCCACGGCTTGCAGCGGTGGCGCAAAACAGGAGAAAGTTATGAACAAGGATGGTAAAAGTTTGGTAGTATTCTTCTCACATGCGGGAGACAACTACGCAGTAGGAAACATTGAGGTAGGTAACACGAAGATTGTGGCAGACTACATCACAGAAGTGACAGGTGCAGAGCAGTTTGAAATCGTTACGCATAAGTACGACGGGATGGCTTATACACCGCTCATTAATCTGGCAAAGGAAGAGACCAAGAACGGTGAACTGCCAGAGTATGAGGGCGACATCGATTTATCAAAGTACGACACCGTTTTCATAGGTGGTCCCGTATGGTGGGGAACCTATCCGCAAGTGATGTTCACCTTCTTCAAGAAGCATGCTAACGACCTGAAGGGCAAGACCGTCATCCCCTTCACCACTCACGAAGGCTCGGGATTGGCCAACTGTGTGGAGGATGTGAAGGATGCCTTCCCTGGTGCAAATGTCACAAAGGGCTTCAGCATCTACGGTCACGAGGTGCGCACGGAGAAAGCGAAAGTAGAAAAATGGATTAATGGATTGAAATAATATGGAGTACATTACATTATCAAACGGCGTCAAGATGCCGACATTGGGCTACGGTGTGTTTCTCGTAAGCCCTGACGAGTGTGAGCGTTGTGTGAGTGATGCTTTGAGCGTGGGCTATCGCCTGATTGATACGGCACAGGCCTATCAGAACGAGGAAGGCGTGGGTAATGCCTGGCGCAAGAGTGGACTGAAGCGCGAGGATCTATTCCTCGTGACAAAAATATGGATATCCAATGCTGGTGAGGAAAAGGCCGCCAAGAGTATCGACGAGAGCCTGCGTAAGTTGCAGACGGAGTATATCGACCTGCTGCTTATCCACCAGGCCTACGGCGACGTGTTCGGTACTTGGCGGGCGATGGAAAAGGCTTATCGTGCTGGCAAGGTTCGCGCCATCGGCGTCAGCAATTTCCAGGCAGGCCGTTTCTTCGACTTCGCCCACTATGTAGATGTGAAACCGATGGTGAACCAGTTGGAGTGCAACACCCTCTCTCAGCAGACGGGCATCGAGCCGATTCATGGCGAGTTCGACACCAAGATGATGGCTTGGTATCCACTTGGCGGACAAGGCACAGACGGCATCGTAAAGAGTGAGTTATTGGCTACTATCGGAGCCAAATATGGTAAGACAGCCGCACAGATAGCCCTCCGTTGGCTCACCCAACGTGGCATCGTGGCAATTCCCAAGTCGAGCCATAAGGAGCGCATGGCGCAGAATATCGACATCTTCGACTTCTCGCTGAGTGATGACGATATGGCTCAGATTGCCCAAATGAACCAGCACGATGCAGGAACCAGAAATTTCGGAGACCCACAGTTTGTGAAGTACCTCATTGAGACTTACGGATAGATAGGAGGATATACTATGATTTTCGACAGAAACGAGAAGAAACAGGTAGTGGCACTCTTGGGTGCCGGTAGTATGGGAACAGCCATTGTGCGTCGTATCGGCGCTGGTAAGAAGATCTTGTTGGGCGACATCAGCGAGAAGGCATTGGAGCGTGTCGGCGAGGATTTCCGCCGTTGTGGCTACGATGTGGAGACCATCCAGGTGAACGCCTTGCAGAAGGAGAGCGTGGAGGCATTTGCACGGAAGGCAGCAGAACTGGGCCCTGTGATGTACTTCATCGATACGGCAGGTGCATCACCCAATCAGGCCAATCCTGAGCACATCGTTGACCTCGATATGCTGGGTACGGGCTATGCCGTGGATGCCTTTGGTGAGGTGATGGCCGAGGGTGGCGCTGGACTCATCATCTCCAGTCAGGCCGCCTATATGTACCCCATCCCCAATGATATCGAACTGCAACTGGTGAACACCCCGACCGCTCTGCTGAAAGATGTGAAGTTCATTCAGGAGGTAGCCATGCAGAACTCAGGCTTTGCCTATATGATTGCCAAGCGTATGAACCATCTGCAGGCGCAGCGTGCTGCAGCCACCTCATGGCGCAAACGTCGTGCACGTATCAATACCATCTCTCCGGGAGTTATCGTTACCCCGCTGGCCTACGACGAGTTCAATGCCAATGGTGAGGGTTACCAGCGCATGATAGATGCCTCTGCCGCCCAGCGCACAGGTACCAGCGACGAGATTGCCGAGGCTGCAGCCTTCCTGCTGGGTGAGCATGCCCGTTTTATCACAGGCACCGATCTGCTCATCGATGGTGGTGTCATCGCCAGCATCCGTACAGGTGAGTATAAACTTGGATAAACAGAGACGAAACATGAAAAAGATTATATTGAGTATCATTGCATTATTAAGCGTAACGGTTATGGAAGCTCAGAAGAATCAGACTCATCTCACGCTGAATAATGGTATTGTCATTCCACAGTTCGGACTCGGCGTGTACAGCATTCCCGCAGGAGAAGTGACTTACAACTCGGTATTGACCGCTCTGAAGGCAGGCTACCGGCACATCAACACGGCTCATGCATTGAGTTCGCGTTCAGGGTAATCGGGTTGCTTGGCAATCTCCGATAGTGCAGTAAAAGTGTTACCACTGTTGTTTTTCAGATTCCAAATTATCATTCCATATTTATCAACTCATACTTCTTTGAGCCAAGGCCAATCTGGGCTGCATGGTCGATAGTGTGTGTGCCATGCTGCTTGTCGATGCGCTTCAGCAAATCGGTAGGGTCGTTCTTGGCCGTCACCTTCTGTTGGTTGATGATGTC
>JAEEGI010018406.1_pt1 | contig 14195 bp, 14 predicted proteins | sample 8958751 | NCBI WGS metagenome assembly JAEEGI01 (sample SAMN16246545, study PRJNA631951) | gut metagenome | biome: gut microbiome; feature: rumen; material: KS-attached | host: Bos | place: Iran: Karaj | collected 2018-10
CTCGGCGTCTTCCTTGGAGATGGCTTCCTTGATCTTCGCGTTCGGGGCGCTCTCGACGAGGGCCTTCGCCTCGGCCAGGCCGAGACCGGTGATCGCGCGGACTTCCTTGATGACCTTGATCTTCTCAGCACCGAAGCTGGTCATGACAACGTCAAACTCGGTCTTCTCTTCGACGACCGGGCCGGCAGCGGCGACGGCGGGGCCGGCGGCGACGGCGGCGGCGGAAACGCCGAAGGTTTCCTCGAGGGCGTGGACGAGCTCGCTGAGCTCAAGAACGGTGAGACCCTTGATCTCTTCGATCATGGCGGTGATTTTTTCGCTCATTTTAATTTTCCTCCAAATAAATGATGTTTGCTGCGATCATTCCGCAGCGGCTTCGGCAGCGGCCGGCTCGAGGGAGCCGCCCTTCTGCTCGAGGATCTGACCCAGGCAGACGGCCAGACCGGTGATGGGTGCGATCATGGTGCCCAGGACCTTGGCGTACAGCGCGTCCTTGGAAGGCAGCGCGGCGATCTCCGCGATCTCGGATTCGCTCAGGATCTGACCGTCCATAAAGGCGGCCTTGATGTTGAAGCGCTCCTTGAGCTTGTCGGAGTAGTCGCTGATGATACGGAAAGGCGCGATGGGGTCACCCGCGGTGGTAGCCAGAGAGGTCGTGCCGTTGAGCACCTCGTCCAGACCGCTCATTCCGAGCTGATCGAGAGCCTTTCTGGTCAGAGTGTTTTTGACGACCGTGTAGTCGATGCCTTCCTTGCGCATTTCGGCGCGCAGAGCGGTATCCTCGAGCACCGTGATGCCACGGTAGTCGACCAGGATGCCGGCGCCCGCGTTCTTGATACGCTCGGCCAGGGCGGCGACGATCGCCTGCTTTTCGCTGAGAACCTTTGCGTTCGGCATGTGTGTTTTTTCACCTCCACACGATTGATGGCGCCCAAAAAGAAAACCTCTGCATCCGGAAGGACGCAAAGGCACAATAACAATTAACAGCGTGAATTGTTGTTGTCCTCGGCAGGATTTACGGCGCGGGGGCCACCTGCTGTCTTCGGAGCGCTCGTATAATATACCCGATGGCGCGCGGAAAGTCAAGGCTTTTTTTCACAAAAAAGCCTGTTTTTCCAAAAAAGCGGGCCGTTTTCGTTGACAGGCGCAGGACGCGGTGCTACAATGGCCGCACTGACCGTCCCGGGCGCCCTGCGCCCGAGCTTTGATCTTTCGGAGGCGCGGAGCGTGAAACTCGGTTTTGCCTTTTTTCTGAACAGCGCGCTCTTCGGCGTGGGGCTTGCGATGGACGCCTTTTCCGTCTCGGTGGCCAACGCGCTCGCCGAGCCGGATATGAGGCACGGCCGCAGGCTCGGCATCGCGGGGACCTTTGCGCTCTTTCAGATCCTCATGCCGCTGATCGGCTGGCTCTGCGTCCGTTCGGTGGCCGAGCGCTTCACGGCCTTCCAGCGCTTCATCCCCTGGATCGCGCTCGTGCTGCTGCTGTACATCGGCGGCTCGATGCTGTTCGAGGGCCTGCGCGGCAGAGACAAGGAGGAAAACACGGCGGCGCGGCTGTCCCTCGGGGGGCTGATGCTGCAGGGCGTCGCCACGTCGATCGACGCGCTCTCCGTCGGCTTCACGATCGAAGAATACCCCTTCGGCGCGGCGCTGATCGAAGCGCTGATCATCGGCGCGGTCACGCTCGCGATCTGCCTCTTCGGCCTGTTTCTCGGCCGCAGGGCCGGCGCGCGGCTCTCGAGCAAGGCGCCGATCCTCGGCGGGGCGATCCTGATCTTCATCGGGCTCGAGATCTTCCTGCGCGGCGTACTGTGAAAAAAGAATGTTTTTCCGCATGTCGGGAAATACTAACTCCACTCTTGTTTTCGGGGGTGGAGCTTTTTCATGCAGGGAAAGGTCGAGATCTGCGGGGTCAACACGGCGCAGCTGCCGGTGCTCAAAAGCGCGGAGACGAGGACGCTTCTGGAACAGGCGCGCGCGGGCGACAAGGCCGCGCGGGAAAAGCTGATCGCGGGCAATCTTCGCCTTGTGCTCTCGGTCGTGCAGCGCTTTGCGAACCGCGGCGAGAGCATGGACGATCTCTTTCAGGTGGGCGTGATCGGCCTGATCAAGGCGGTCGACGCCTTCGACCTCGGCCAGCAGGTGCAGTTCTCCACCTACGGCGTCCCCATGATCGCCGGGGAGCTGCGGCGTTTTCTGCGCGACCACAGCGCGCTGCGCGTCTCGCGCTCGATGCGCGATACGGCCTACAAGGTGCTGCAGGCCAAGGAGAAGCTGACAGCGCAGAGCGGGCGGGAGCCGGGCGTGGACGAGCTCGCCGCGCAGACCGGCATCCCGCGCCGGGAGATCGTCTTTGCGCTCGACGCGATCTGCGAGCCGGTCTCGCTCTATGAGCCGGTGTTCAGCGACGGAGGCGAGAGCTCCTGCATCATGGACCAGATCGGCGACAGCCGCAACACCGACGAGCACTGGCTCGAGCAGATCGCGCTCGAGGAGGCGATCGGCCGCCTGACGCCGCGCGAGCGCCGCATCCTCGCGCTGCGCTTTTACGACGGCCGGACGCAGATGGAAGTCGCCCGCGAGATCGGCATTTCGCAAGCCCAGGTCTCGCGCCTCGAAAAGGGCGCGATCGACCGGATCAAAAAGAATATCAGCGCATGAAAAGGTCCGTCCCGGAAACCGGGACGGCCTTCCTGCGCCGTTTTTCAGGTTTTCAGGTCCACGCGCTTCACGATCAGCGCGGAGACCGCGCCGATGGCCACGCCCGCGACGGTGCCGCTCAAAACCAGCACCGGCAGATAGTAGACCACGTTCGGCCCCATCAGCAGCCAGGCCATCAGGATCTGGCCCGCGTTGTGCAGCACGCCGCCGATCACGCTGACGGCGACGCAGCCGAGCCGGTCCGTCCTCTTGAGCAGGATCATGCCCGCGAGGCTGAGCACCGCGCCCGAGGCGCTGTACATCAGACTGGCCGCGTGGCCGAAGAGCAGCGAGACGAGGAACACGCGCAGCAGCGAGATCCCCGCGGCCTCTTTCCAGCCGAGCTTGTAGAGGGCAAAGATGACCACGATGTTGGCAAGCCCCAGCTTGACGCCGGGGATGCCGGGCGAGGGGATCAGGCTCTCGACGTAGGAAAGGATCATCGCCAGTGCGACGCACATGGCCAGGACCGTAATTTTTTTCGTTTTCATATCAGCCCACCACAAAATCCACGCCGTCCGACTCGCCGCCCTCGACGGTGACGGTCAGGCGGTTCGGCAGACAGATGATCGACTGCCCGGTGTAGTGGATCTTGCCCTGCCTGACACAGAGCAGATCCGGGCAGTTCGCATCCGAAAGCCAGGCCTGGCCGTCCCCGATGACGAGGATGTTGCTGCCGCCGTTGAGCGGGTAGGTCCCGTCCGCCGAGAGCGCGTGGCGTTCGGTCTCGACGCCGTCCACGCGTACGACGGCGACGCCGCCCTCCGTGCGCGTCGCGCCGATCACAAGATACAGCACGAGCGCAAGGAGGAGCAGCGCGCCGATCACGAGCAGGTCCGCCCGCCGTTTCCGGTCGGCGAAAAAGTCCTTCATCAGAACTGGAAGGCGGTGAGCGCCAGCGCGACGATCGCCGCGGCCAGGATCTGGATCGGGAAGCCGCGGAAGGCCCTGGGCAGGTGCTCCGGCTCGATCCGCTTCTGCAGACCGGCAAAGAGGAACAGCCCGAAGAGGAAGCCGAGACCGACGCCGAGGGCGCTCGCGATCACGGTACCGACGCTCTCGGCTCCGGCGGTGTTCAGCGCCAGACCGAGCACCGCGCTGTTGAGCGCGATGAGCGGGAACCACAGACCGAGCTTTTTGCCGCAGACGAGCTGCAGCAGGTACACCAGCGCCAGCACGATCACCGCGGCGGCCAGGATCTGGAAGTGGGCCGGGATCACGCCGCGCAGCAGCCACAGCAGCAGCGCCGTGAGCAGCGTCACGCCCGTCACGCTCAGACCCAGCGTGAGGATCCTGCCGCGCTGCGAGGCAAAGCCGAGCAGCGGCACGAGGCCGAGGGCGGTGCTCAGGGCGTAGTTGTTGATCAGCACGAAGCCGAGGATCAGAAGGATCATTTCTTTCATGCCTGCGCCTCCTTCTCTTCACCGAGCCCGGCCGCGGCGCGGCTCAGCTCGCCGGCGCCGTCCTGCGCGGGGCAGACGGCGTTGACGACGGCCAGCAGGATCGCGTACACGACGAGCCCGCCGGAGACCTTCGTCAGCAGGGGGATCTTGTAGGCCGCGAGCGCCTCGACCGGATTGCCGGCCAGGGAGGCCGCGCCGAACAGCTCGCGGATCAGGGCGAGCGCCAGCACGAAGGCGGCGAAGATCAGACCGCTCGCCAGCGCGCTGCAGAGACCCTTGCCGAGCCCGAAGTCCACGGCGTCCTCCGCCGCGGCGAAGAGCATCAGGTCGACGGCGAGCACGGCGGCGTAGAAGCCGAGCATCTCCCAGACGGCGGGCAGCAGCGCGTGGAGCAGCAGCTGGGCCGCGGAGGCGCAGCCGGCCACGACCAGCACGGCCGCGGGGAGCTTGGCCTCGGCGGGGATCAGCTTGCGCAGCAGGCCCAGGATCAGCGCGGAGAGGAGCAGCACGCCGAGAACGGCGGCGCTCATGCCCAGCGCGCCGCGCAGATCCGCACTCGCGCCCAGAGCGGGCACGGCGCCGAGGAACAGCAGCGTCACGGGGCTGCGGAACAGAAGCTTTCTTTCGTTCATGCGCGCACCTCCTTAGCCTTTGAGAAGCCCGAAGGCCTCGAACACGTCGCGCGTCGCGGTATCGACCGCGTCGGTGCTCATCGTGGCGCCGGCGATCAGCGCCTGTTCGCCGTTGAAGCTCTCCGCGGTCAGACCGAGGAAGCCTTCCTTGTAGCTCGGCTCGTCAAGGGTGTAGTTGCTGAAATACTCGGAATAGAGGATCAGCTCCTTGGCGCGGAAGGCGGTGATCGCTCCGCTCTCGTCGAGCACGTAGTAGAGCTCCATCGGCTCGTTGGAATAGCCGTAGGGATGCGCGGCGAAGGCGTAAAGCGTGCCCTCCGCGGTCTCGACGGTATAGGCCCCGACGACCGTGCTGCACAGGCCGGGGATCTCCGCCGCCGTCAGCGCGGCGCCCTCTTCGAGCATCTTCGCGAGATTCTTTTCCGTCTCGGCGGAGAAGTCCTCGGCGTTTGCCTCGCTCAGGCTCCGGATCTCGTCGAGCAGCGCGGCGTCCGCGGAGGCGGTCACGTCCTCGCCCGCGGCGTCGTAGAGCTTCACGCCGCCGAGCGTCGTGCTGACGGCCAGCAGCTCCTTCTCACCGCCGACGAACCAGGCGAAGCCGCTGCCGTTGGCGGCCTTGTAGCCGCTCGTGACGCTGCCCGCGCCCGCGAGCTCCTCGCCCTGGACGACGCCGGCCTTGTTCACCAGTCCGGGATAGACGACGGCGAGGAGCTCGCGCAGGAGCTGCTCGTCGCTCTTCTCGGCGGCGGCGAAGAGGCCGTTTTCGATCAAGGCGTTGAAGCCGTCGTTGACGGCGTTCCGGATCGCGGAGGAGGAGAAGGTCACGCCCGCGACGAGCTCGACGCCCGCGAGGGTGGAATCCTGGCCGGCGAAGCTCGGCAGGAAGTCCTCGCTCAGTTCCTTGGTCTCGCCGCTGGACTCAACGGCGAGGGAGACGATCTTCCCCTCGAAGTCGACGACGAGCGTCAGCTCGATGGGCACGTCCTTGGTATAGCCTTCAAAGGTGGAGAGACGCAGCAGATAGCTCTGCTTGCTCTCGTCCCTGTAGACGGACTGGACCGTGTCGGCCGTGACCGTCAGCGTGGAGGCGGCGGGGTCGGCGCGGTCGTAGAGCATCACGGAGTCGCCGAGCAGCGCCTTTTCGGCGGCCGCCGCGGCCTCGGCCGCGAGACGTTCGTTCTCCGCCACGATGGGGGCGGCGACGCCGTTCGCGCCGTAGACGAGCCCGGCCATCAGCGCCAGCAGGAGCAGCAGGCAAAGCGCGCTGCGCATCAGAGTGTTCTTCATATCACACACCTCCCAGCGGCTTTCTGCGCGTCCACTTCTCCAGCCACGGCGCGAGGATGTTCATGCACAGGATGGAGTAGGACACGCCCTCGGGGAGCGCGCAGAAGCGGCGGATCACAAAGGTGAGCAGGCCGCAGCCGAGCGCGAAGAGCATCCGGCCCTCGGCCGTGATCGGCGTCGTGGTGTAGTCGGTGGCCATGAAGACCGCGCCGAGCACCAGGCCGCCGGCGAGCAGCTCGTAGAGCGCGACGGTGAAGCTGCCGCTCGAAACGAGGAAGCAGACGAAGACCGTGCCCATGAAGATCACGGGGATCTGCCAGGAGATGACCCTGCGTACGAGCAGGTAGCCGAAGCCGACGAGCAGCGCGAGGATGCAGCCCTCGCCGACGGCGCCGCCGCGCAGACCGAGGAACATCTGGCCCAGCGTAGGCAGCGCCGCGCCCTCCGTGCCGATCAGGCCGAGCGGCGTGGCGGAGCTGACGGCGTCGACCATCCGGGGCGCGGCGCCGCCGGCCACCGTGGAGGTGAAGGCCATCAGAAGGAACACGCGCGCGGTGATGGCGGGGTTGGCGAAGTTGTGGCCCATGCCGCCGAAGGCGCACTTGACGAGCACGATCGCGAACACGGAGCCCAGCGCGCACTGCCACAGCGGCACGCCGGTCGAGAGGTTGAGGGCCAGCAGCAGGCCGGTCACGACGGCGGAGAGGTCGCCGACGGACTGCTCGCGTTTGGCGATCAGGTTAAAGAGAAATTCCGAGACGACCGCGGCTGCGACGCAGACGCAGATCATCGCGGCCGCGCGCGGTCCGAAGAGGACGACGGCGGCGATCGAGGCGGGAAGCAGCGCGAGAATGACGTCGAGCATGATCCGCCTGGAGCTGTCGGCGCTGTGGATATGCGGGCCGGCGGCCATTACGGGCTTGTTGTCCATGCCTTACTTCCCTCCTTCCTTTGCTTTTTCCTTCTGGGCGGTCTCCCAGCCGCGGATGAAGCGCCGCGCGGCGCTGTTGTTCTCCGCGAGCGGGCGGTGGGCCGGGCAGACGTAGCTGCAGCAGCCGCACTCCATGCACAGCGAGACCTGCTCCTTCTGCAGGAGCGCGGCGCGCGCCGCCTCGTCCTCCAGCTCCATGGCGCGGGCGAAGGCCGTGGGGTTGAGGCCCAGGGGGCAGACCGCCACGCAGCGTCCGCAGTGGATGCAGGGCGAGGCCTTGGTCTTCTCCGCGTCCCTGCGGTTCATGATGACGACGGCGTTGGTCGCCTTGAGGACCGAGGCGTCGAGCGTGTCGACGGTCTTGCCCATCATCGCGCCGCCGTAGATGATCTTGCCCGGCTCCTCCTTCAGTCCGCCGCAGGCCTCGACGAGGTCGCGGATCGAGCAGCCGATCGGGACGATCAGGTTCTTCGGCTCCTTCACGGCCGAGCCCTCGACCGTGACGATGCGCTCGACGAGCGGCATGCCGGTCGTGAAATACTCCGCCGTTTTGACGAGCGAGGTGACGTTGATGATGATGACGCCGAGCGAGGCCAGACGCTGGCCCGGGCCGACGACCTTGCCGGTGGCGTTGTAGAGCAGCACCTGCTTGGCGCCCTGGGGGTACACGCTGTCGAGCGGCATGACCTTGACCGCCGGGTCGTCGCGGAAGCGCTCGGTCAGCGCCTCGATGGCGTCGGGCTTGTTCTTCTCGATGCCGATGATGTATTCCTCCGAGCCGAGGAACTGCTTGAGCAGCGCGATGCCCTTTTCGATGAGATCGCCGTGCTCGAGCATCACGCGGTGGTCGCTGGTGATGAAGGGCTCGCACTCCGCGCCGTTGATGAGCACGGTCTGGATGTGGCTCTTCTGCGCGGCGGCGAGCTTGGCCCACACGGGGAAGGCCGCGCCGCCGAGACCCACGACGCCGCTTTCGCGCACGCACTGCAGGAACTCGTCGAGATTCGTGGGCGCGGGGATCTTCAGATCGGGGCATTTTTCCATCTTGCCGTCGCTCTCGATGCGGATCGCCGTGGTCTTGCGGCCGCCGACGGCGTAAGGCTCGATGGCTTTGACCGTGCCGGAGACGCTGGCGTGGACGGGGGCGCTGTTGCGGCCCTCCTCGCGCGCGATGAGCTGACCGACGGTGACGTGCTGGCCCGCCTCGACGACGGGCTCGGCCGCCTGGCCGGAGTGCATGTTCATCGGCAGCAGCACCTCTTTGGGCACGGCCATGCGCACGGCCGCCATGCCGGCCGTGCTCTTGTAGTGGGGCAGTTTCAGGGATGAGATCGTTTTTTTCAGGCTCAAATCTCCCGCCTCCTCAGGATGGTGTTGGTTCTTCGATCAGCTCGGCAAAGCCGGGCGTGCTGCGCTGCTCCCCGTCCGGGAAGATCCACAGCAGCTCGACGCCGCCGATCGACTGCGCGAGCTTCGCTCCGTCCTCATACGGCATGCAGAACAGGGCGGTCGACAGGGCGTCGGCCAGCGCGCTGTCCCGCGTGACGACGGTGAGGGAAGCGTAATACGCCGCGGGGTACAGGGTATCCTTGTCGATGATATGGTGATAACGGACGCCGCCGACCGTGAAATAGCGCTCGTACACGCCGGAGGTCACGCAGGCGGTGTCGCGGATGCGCAGCGAGCAGGCGTAACCCTCCGCGGCGCGGTCCGGGTCGCGGATGGCCGTGACCCAGCCGCTGCCGTCCGGACGGTCGCCGATGCAGCGGATGTTGCCGCCGATGTTCAGCACGTAGCCCTGCGCGCCGTCCCGCTCGAGAAACTCCGCCGCGCGCTCCGCGGCGTAGCCCTTGCCGAGCGCGCCGACGTCGATCGAGGCCTCGCTGTCCGCGATGCGGGCGGTGCCTCTCTCCGCGTCGATCTCCAGCAGCTCGATGCCGGTGTGCCTGGCGGCCTCGCGCAGCGTCTCCTCATCGGGGATCGAGGCGCCCGCGGGGTCGCTCGCGGCGGCCTCGCGGCAGTCGTGCCAGGGGCGCAGCACCGCGCCGAGCATGACGTTCATCTCGCCGCCCGTCAGCTCGTACATCTCCTTTGCGTACAGCAGGAAATCGACGAGCCTTCCGTCGATCGCCAGCGCCTCGCCCCCGGCCGCCCTGTTGAGCGTGCAGAGATTGACGACGCCGCTGTACTCGTGATAGATGTCGAAGAGCTGATGGTATTCCGACAGGATATGTGAAACTTCGGCAGAACGCTCGTCAAAGCGTTCTGCCGAATCTCCCGCATAGTCGTATACATAGGAGACGGTGTCGAAATAGCTGTAATAGACCTTGCCCTTCGGTTCGATCTTCTGCGGCATGGGCGTTTCAGCCGCACTCTCCTGCGCCGCCGGGGCGGCGCAGGAGCTCAGTGTGAGCAGCGAGAGCAGCAGCGCGGCGGCGCAGAGCCGTCGAAACAGTTGCAGAGGACGCATCTCCTATGATTTTTCCGGATCCGATCAGGCGTTGTCGGCGGCCTTCGCCACAACGTCGATGATGCCGTCAACGCTGATGGAAACGCTGGCGTAGAGGGCCTCGTCGACAAAGACCATGTGGCCTTCGTCGTTGAGCTTCAGCTCGCTGGCGCGGAGCTCATCGGCGGTCTTGCCGGCAGCAAAGGCGGAGAAAGCGGCGGCCTGCTCGTACCACTCGTGAGCGGCGTCGGAGAACTTGACCATGTTGTAGTCTTCCTTCAGCTCGCGCTTGGTGCCCTTGAAGGTCACGTCGCCGATCTCGCCGGCCTTGTTGATCGCGATCTGGGGCTGGGTGGCGTCGGTCAGGGCGGCAAGGATCTTGCCGTCGGCGCCGACGACGGCCGCGCCGTAATCGGTGTACATCTTCACAACGCCGTCCTCATCGCCGGCAGCGACGGACTCGTCGGACTTGGTGTTCGCAGCGATGCCGAGCGTGAATTCGCCGGCAGCGGTGAATTCAACGCCCTGCTCGTCGCGGCAGGCCTTGACGACGGCTTCCTTGAAGTCGCCGATGGAGATGGAGCAGGAGGCGTACAGGGTCTCGTCGGTGGTGACCGTGTGGCCGGACTCGTTGACGACGGTCTCCATAGCCTCGACCTCGTCGGCGGTCATGCCGAGCACGTAGGCCTCGAACGCGGCGGCCTGGACGTACCACTCGGCCACGGCGTCGGAGAACTTGGCCATGTTGTAATCGTCGCCGAGCTCGACCTTGGTCTTGAATTCCTTGGCGGTGTCGACGGCGCCGTCGGTCACGTCCATCTTGCTCTGGGCAACGTCGAGCTTGACGGCGACGATCTTGCCCGCGTCGTCGAGCACGACGGCGGCATAGGTGGCGTCGACCTGGGCGTTGCCGGTCTTGGAGCTGTCGGTGTTCAGGCTCACGCCCATGCCGAGCTTGTACGCGGCCTCAGCGGGAGCGGCGGGTTCGGCGTCGGGATCGATGCCGAGCGTGTCATAGGTGTAGTAGCCGGAGTCGATGAGGAGCTCCTTGTAGTTTGCGACCGTGCAGGCCACGGGCTCGCACAGGAAGCTGGGAACGATGCGGACGCCGTCGCTGCTGTCGTTGTCGTAGGTCTCGGTGTCGTTGATCGGGGGCTCCTGGCCCTTCATGATGGCGTCGACCATCTCAACGACCTTCGCGGCGAGGGTACGGGTGTCCTTGAACACGCTCATGCCCTGCTTGCCCTCGATGAGGTTCTTCATGATGGCAATGTCGCAGTCCTGGCCGGTGATGACCGGGTAGACGGAGCCGCTGTAGGAGGACTCAAGCGCGTTCTCAACGCCGCAGGCGGTGGAGTCGTTGGAGGCGAGGACCGCATCCAGCTGCTTGTCCGCATAGTAGCTGCTGAGGATGTTCTCAAAACGGGCCTGAGCGGCGTCGGTCGCCCAGTTCGCGGTCGCAACCACAGCCTTCTCGGTCTGGCCGGACGGGCAGACCAGCTGGCCGTTGTCGAGGTACTTCTGCAGGATGCTCATCGCACCGTCAAAGAAGAAGTTGATGTTGTTGTCGCCCGGGTCGCCGGTGATGAACTCAATGTTGAACGGGCCCTTGCCGTCCTTCAGACCCAGCTGCTCTTCGATGAACTCGCCCTGCTTGGTGCCGACGAGCCAGTTGTCGAAGGTCGCGTAATAGGTGACGGCGTCGGAGTTCATGATCAGACGGTCATAGGCGATGACCGGGATGTTCTTCTCCTTGGCCTGGGCAAGCACGGTGCCGAGAGAATCGCCGTCGATGGAGGCGATGACCAGAACCTTGCAGCCGTTGGCGATCATGTTCTCGATCTGGGATACCTGCGTGGCGATGTCATTCGCACCGTACTGCAGGTCCACCGCGTAGCCGGCCGCCTCCAGCATGGTCTTCATGTTCTCGCCGTCCTGGTTCCAGCGCTGCAGGTCCTTCGTCGGCATCGCTACGCCCACCAGATTGTCCGCGGACGCGGCCGGCGCGGCGGCCTGGCCGCACGCGGCCAGCGCGAAGATCATGCAGAACGCCAGAAGCATTGCAAGAATTTTCTTCATTTTGTTTCCTCCTTATTATACTTTGAACGAATTGGAAACCGCACTCGCGGCTTCTATAAGCCGATTTTACAAATGTGAAATCCCTATGTCAAGGTTAATTTCACATACTTAACTACATTTGGGCGATATTGATGGTTTGATCTCCGTTAAAATGTGGAATATGTACTAAAATCGTTTTGTCATAAGTAAAACAGTTTTACGAAAGTTCTTGACCCTCCGCCGCTTTGTGTTACAATGGATTTACCGGAAGGAAAAAGGAGGGCGGATCATGCCGCGGGAGGACAGCAAACGTGCCGCGCTCGGCGCGCGAAGCCGGATCTACCGGCACCTGTACGAATCGCATGAGCACTGCACCAGGCAGCTGCTTGCGGAACAGTGCGGGATCAGTATGCCGACGCTCTATCAGAATCTCGGCGAGCTGGTCTCGGACGGGCTCGTGCGCTATACGGGCGAGCGGCCCTCCACCGGCGGGCGCCGCGCGCAGGGTCTGGACATCGTGCCGGATGCGCGCACGGCGATCGGCGTGTCGGTCACCGAGCACAACCTGCGCATCGTCGCGGCGGATCTGCGGCTGCGTGAGCTCGCCTACCGCTCGCTGCCCGTCGGGCCGATCTCCGGCGCGCCGGACGGCGCTTCCTTTTCGCGCGTCATCGAGGGCTTCATCGACGAGTTCTCGCTCGACCGCAGGAAGCTGCTGGGCGTCGGGGTCGCCATCCCGGGCCTGCTCACCGCCGACCACAGGCGGCTGCTCGTCGCGCCGACGCTCAACCAGCGGGACATCCCGCTCGACGGTCTGATCCACTCCCTCCCCTATCCCGTCCGTGTGGAAAACGACGGCTCGGCCAGCGGGCACGCCGAGTGCTTCGTGCGCGGCGGGCGCGGCAACATGGCCTACCTGTCGCTGGAAAACGGCGTGGGCGGCGCGGTCTTGATGAACGGCGAGCTCTGCGCCGGCGACAACGCACGCAGCGGCGAATTCGGCCATATCTGCGTCGAGCCCGGCGGACTGCCCTGCTCCTGCGGAAGGAACGGCTGTCTGGAGGCCTACTGCTCCGCCCTGCGGATCGAGCAGCGCCTCGGCGTCTCGCTCGGGGATTTCTTCCGCGGCGCGGAGGAGCACCGCCCGGACTACGAGGCGCTGCTCTACGATATGCTGCGGCATCTCGCCGTGGCGATCAACGCCATCCACATGACGCTCGACTGCGAGGTCGTGCTCGGCGGCTTCCTCTCGGAATACCTCCAGCCCTATCTGGGCGTGCTGCGCGGCTACGTGCACGCGCTCGACGCCTTTTCCGGGAACGCCGATTACGTGCAGCTCAGCCGTCTGCGGCGGCATATCACGCCGCTGGGCGCGGCGCTGTACTTCATCCGCGAATTCGTCGCGGGCGTGTAGCCGAAAAAAAAGGAAACCGGACAGGCCGGGAGGGCCTGTCCGGTTTTTTGTGCGCGGATCAGAAGAATTCGCCGGGGATCTCCAGCGTCAGATCGCTCGTGGGGAAGCTGCAGCAGGGGTGGATGTAGCCGTAGTGGACGTCCGCCCAGCGGCGCATCTCGTTCTCCTGCGGGATGAAGACCGTGCCGTCAAGCAGACGCGAGCGGCACCAGCCGCACTCGCCCGCGCGGCAGCGGGACGGGGCCTTGATGCCCGCGCGCTCGATCGCAACGAGCACCGGCTCGTCGGCCGAGGCGGGGATCGTCCATTCCTGCGGGCCCTGCTTCACGAGAATGCTGAACTCCTTGCCTTTGACCTCCTGCGGATAGCCCTCGCACTCCCACGGCGTCTTGGTGACGTCGATGAGCTTGCGGCGATAGAGCCGCGGGGGCAGACCGAGCTTCTCGATCTCGGGCCTGAGGAACTTGTACATGGCCTCCGGGCCGCAGAGGAACACGGAATACTCTTCGCCCTCGGGGGCGTACTTGCGGATCAGATCGGCGGTGATGAAGCCGTGCTCAAAGCCCTCCTTCTCCTCCTCGGAGAGGACGTGGATGACCTTGAACTTCGGGCAGCTGCGCGCGAGCTCGTCCAGCTCGCCGCGGAAGAGGATGTTGTCCTCGTCGCGCGAGCCGAAGAGCAGCGTCAGCGTGAAGTCCTCGACGCCGTCGGCCAACGCGCGGGCCATGGACAGGAAGGGCGTGATGCCCGAGCCGCCGGCGAGACCGACGACGTGCTTCGCGTCGCGCAGATCCTCGTAGTAGAAGAAGCCCAGCGGGCCGGAGGAAATGATCGTGTCGCCCGGCTTTTTCTCCGCGAGCAGACGGTCGGCCACAAAGCCGCCCGGATTGGCGCGCACGGTGATGTCGTACTCGCCGCGGAGCGCCTCCTTCGGGGAGGAGCACAGCGAGTAGGAGCGCGTGACGAAGCTGCCGTCCAGCGGGAGCTTGAGCGAAATGTACTGTCCGGCGCGGAAGTAGGGCAGCGGCGCGCCGTCGGGGCGCTTGAGGACAAAGGTCTTGGCCTGGGCGCCGCCGCGGTCGACGATGTGGTCGATCACGAGCTCGAGGAAGTCCGGATGCAGGGCCTTCGCGTTCTCGTTGACCGGGAACACGCCGCTGATCTCGTTCGCGGGAGCGGCCTGGATGGCCTTCTCGCGGACCTTCTTCATGTTCTTGAACTTGAGCATGTCGAACTTGCCGATCAGTCCGACTTTGACTTTCAGATCAGGCATTACTTCTTCCCTCCTTCCCAGGCTGCGAGGTCTCTCAGGGCGCTGCCT
>JAEEGI010018407.1_pt1 | contig 14195 bp, 10 predicted proteins | sample 8958751 | NCBI WGS metagenome assembly JAEEGI01 (sample SAMN16246545, study PRJNA631951) | gut metagenome | biome: gut microbiome; feature: rumen; material: KS-attached | host: Bos | place: Iran: Karaj | collected 2018-10
ATCTATCGTATCATGCCACCATAAGCATTTGTTTATATTGCTGTGGAGACTGTGGAAGAACGAAGAATTTTCATTGATCAAATCTTGCTGGAACTACAAATTCGCGAGATCATTCTGGTGTATTCTTAGTAAAACATGGAGTTTCAAAGTACGCAAAACCTTTATTATGAAAAAATGATACAGTATTGCAAAATATAGCATCTCTGACCATCATTGTATCACGTAGTGTCTTTCTACGAAGGTCTAGGTAACGATATTCTAATCTCAAATCTTCTCCTACCGCATTTTCATTATCAATAGTAAATGGTAATTCTGCACATGTAGAAAGAATTTTTACTTTAGAAGGATTTACTTCTACTTCTCATGTAGCCATATCTTTATTAATCATATTATCTGGTCTAGCTACTACTTTTCATGTTATCTGCAAAACGTATTCAGATTTTATATCTTCAATATTTCATCCTTCACAAACAAAATCTGATTTTGGATCTATTGTGATTTGTGTAATTCAATAACGATCACGAAGATCTATAAAAGTTAATCATCATAAATTTCTTACTCTATTAGCCCATCCAGCTAATGTAACTTCCTGTCCTACTGAAGATTTATTCAATTCTCCACAAGTGTGCGTACGATACATGATTATTTATTATTAAATATAAATTGTATATTTTCCGTCATTCTGAGGCTTTATGTGTTATCGTCATCTTGAGCGAAGCGAAAGATCCAGGAAACGTGATGTACATGGATTCTTCGGCATCGTTTCACTCGCCTCTGAATGACTATATTTTACTCTTCCCCGATTGCTGAATTTACCTGAATTGCATGATTTACCTGACGATCTGGAATTACATTAGTTTCCACTAAATCTAATCAATCAAAATCTTTCTGGTCTGTAAAACATGTAATAGGTTCATCATCTTCTACATCTATATCTCACTCTGGGAGTGGAAATGATGCAAAATCATCAAACATAGCTTTCATAGAATTAAAATAATCTAGAAAAGCTGGCTTTTGATCTTCTGGTAATTCAATCGCTGTAAGCTTCAATAATTTTTGTAATTCTTCTGGCTTCATAAAATTCAAAAAAATATAATAAATCTGAAATTTAGAATAATATTTTTTATCCAGCTTTCAAGTATATTTACAAAAAAAGAGCGGTATTTCTACCGCCCTCTTTATTTAGAGATAATTGATTTAAATTTAAGCTTCAACTACAGTTTCTTCAGATTTTGCTTGATATTTGTAGTTTCCTATTCCAAGAACTAGAAATGTAATTGGACAGAAAATCAAAACAGCATGTAATATTGAAGCGAAGATATTCCATCCATATCTTCTAGCTATGCGATAATTACAAACGATAAGCCAAAGCAAAGTGATTATACCGCATACTAGCATAACTATTCAATAAACATCTGCTGGAATTACTTTAACTAGGTAAGTACATATTACTCATAGCCAAGGCAATAATCATAGCCATTTACTCATTCCTGCAATTTCAGAGTATACCATAGTTCCCCAGAATGGCACCAAGAAAGCCCAACCTTTTTTACCAGCTTTTCTATAGACTTCCCAAAATGAAACAGGAACCAATGTGCAATAAACATACATAAGATAAGCTAGAGCTATTCAGAACAATCCCAATCATCAAGCCAAAATTCGTGCAAGTGGACCTGCATTATTAGAAGATCCTAGAGAAACGCTAGTTATTCCACTGAAATCTGATAAATCTAATTCAGGTATCAATTCTCAGTCTGCAGCATCTTCAAGAGTTGGCTCTTCTTCAACAGCCAATACTACGTCTTCAATCTCCTCAGCCACATCTTCTACTTCATCAGCAATAGCTTCCACCTCTTCTATAATTTCATCAGCAACGGCTACATCTTCTTCATCCACATTTTGAACAGTTGTATCCTCTGGTACAATGATGTAATTTTCATCGAAATATACATCCTGTGCATAAATAGGCATAGCAACAAATGCTAATAATCCAAACAAGCTAAATAAAGAAAGTTTTTTCATTAATTATTTATTTAAAAAATAAAAAATACAACTTTGTTGTACTATAAAGAAGCAATATTTCAATAGATTTTTTACAAAATATTCAATTATTAACTAATATTTTGAAATAGAAAAAAGCTGAACTGATAACTCAGCCAGCTTCTTCTCTGCCTTCCCTCTAAAATTGAAGGAAATAAACAGAATAAGAAGGGTAAATTATGCACACACGTAGCGTTTAATAGAACGAGTGTTCTTTACTACGACCTGAGAATGAATGTCAGGCAATCCTGAACCAATCTCTTTAGTGAATCATTAAACTTAACTTTTCAATTTCAAATGTACTTTTGAAAAGCATAACCGATCCCTTTATTTTTTCCAAAGCCATCGATGTCGAAAAAATGGAAATTCAGTAAGTGAACAATTGAATAATAGGCAAAGAATTTATCAACATTGAAACGAATTACTCAGATCCCAATAAAAAGCACAACTTATTGAAAGGGTTTTGATGACGTTTTGTTTGTGTTTTGTGTACTTTTTTTATCACTTGATGTATAAGATACATAAGGAGTCAAAATTTCACAATTCTGACAAGGAATAAAAGTAACACCTCCAATAAAACAAATTCCTCGATCCTCTGGCGATAGATTGAATCAATCCACGCAAAGAATCACCAATTATTCTGCATAATTTAAAGACCTCTTCTGCCAATAAAATACTCGATGTAAAAAAACAAAATATTTCACTGGCTGAATAAGTATAATCCAAACATCGTTTTTTGTCAAATTTTTTACGAGATTTTTAAATGATAGTTTTAACCTAGAATCTTTTATACAGAATAATCTATCCTTGCCTTTACCATAAGAATTAATATAAATTTTATGGTTTTTTACTGTATGTATTGGATATTTTGTATGAAACTTTTATATATGAGAAAAATTAAAATGACATTAAGGTGGATTTTCTGGATTTCAATGTTGATTATCGTATTTTGCGTTGGATTCTATAGGTGTTATTTTCTTCGCCAGCCATTACGTAAAGTACCAAATGATGAAAATATATTTGTTAGTCCTGCGAACGGAGAAATAATAGCAATTATAGAGAATCCAACTGACAATACGGTTATTTACAAGGATAATCATTATGTCCTAGATCATTTCATTGATTGAATATGAAGCTGAGCCACAATGGTTTCGATTATGATGACTTTTGCAGATGCTCACTATCAACGCTCCCCTAACAATGCAAGATTAATTGAACAAGTATATGTTCATGGAAAGAAACGTAATGCAATCAGACTCGACCCTACCATGAAATCTACTTTGCAAAATGAATATAATGCAATGCTCTTCGAGACAGAAAATGGAGTTCGTTACAGAATAGTACAAATTGCATGAATGGTCGCCAGAAGAATTGTTTCGTTAGTAGATATCGATGATGAGGTTATGCAATGAGAAGTAATATGACTAATAAAATTCTGATCACAAGTAACTATTATCTTTGACAAAAATGTGGAGGTAATTGCTAAAGTTTGAGATAAAGTGGTAGATTGAGAAACCGTATTAGCAAAGATGAAAAAATAGCAAATTTTAAATAATTTTATCAAAAAAATCTGACCATAAAAAAGTCGGATTTTTTTTGCTTTTTTTCGTGTTTTTGAGTATTATTGTATGGAGTATTTTATATTTTCATTCGATTATGGTAGAATCTTTAGGTAATAGAGAAATAGATGAGTTTGAAGCCTTTGGATGAGAATTGGAAAATCTAAAGAATGAATTTTTGGAAATTAAAAAAGAAAGCTTTAGAGCAAGTCCTAAATTGAAAGATGAGATCAAACGCTTATGATTTTATAATTGAGATGAAAATTGAGAGATAATTAATTTTAATGTAGATAATGTAAGGAAGCATTTAGAATCCATAAAAAATAAAAGCTGGTCAGAACTGGATGTTAAATCTTCTGAACTGGAAAAATGAGTACGAACTATTGCGATACAGATTGCGATAAATTATATCAACAGTTGAAAGACTAATAATATAGATTTGATTGATGGTATTCGCTGAAATCAAACATGGAAAGGCGTAAAAGAATTTCAAACCACACATTGACTAAAAAATAAAGATTGATTGCCATGACACGAGACTATAACTAAAATACTGGAGTTATTACCGACTAACGAATGAGTAAGTTATCATGATGAAGATTATATAGATCAAAACTCATGAGAAAATAGTACTGAAACTCGAGATGAAGGACTCTGAGAGAAACTTCAATGAATAGACAATTATACTGAAAACTCAGATTTTTCTGAAAGCTTATTGAATTATACCGATGTAGATAACAATAAATGTTTGACTATATTAAAAAAATTGAAAATCAATGGTATTAAAAATGAGTGACGTGGTAGGCGAAATAGACGTCGGGAAAATTTTGAAAAAAAATTAGAAAACACATTCTATAATGATTGAGGATTGGAATGAATTATACTCAAAAATCCGGAAATTATAAAGCTTTTAAGTGCTATTGTAAACCATCAAGCAAAAAAAATTGGTGATATGAAACATAGATACGCTAGGAAAGCACCTCTAGAAAAGTGAAATCCAACGGAAAAAATAGACGAAAATTCAGACGAAACTTATAAAGAAGGACAAACCTGGGAAGAATATAAATTTGAAAATTTTTCTGTAGATAGCTTTGAAGATTTTATACTTAGTGAAGAATGAATAGCTATCATAATAGATGAAATAAAATCCCATATCGATACTAGTCATGAAAATGAAAATGGGGAATATTATAAATTTAAAGAAAATTCTCCATTTTCTCTAGCAAACTTAGAAGTAAATCTACAAAATGCATGGGAAGATAAAATGCACCTGGATTATTATAAAAAAATGAGACCTGATGATTTGGAAGGATTGGTAAAAATGCATGTCATGTGTAATAAAATTACATGATATGTAAATAAACTTGTATGAGATTATAGAGAATTCAATAAAGATTCAATAACGTCATTAGAATGATTAGTAAAAAACTGAATTTACGGAGCTGGTCTTATTGAAATGATATCTGGAAAAGGTGATGATGAATTAAAAGATATATTTAAATCTGTTTTATCAGATAAGATTAAATATTACGAAAACTTAGTACGTAATGAAAATGATGAGTTTATCCTGAATACTGAAGACAAACTGGCAGATTTAAAACTAAAATCTTATTTATATCTTTACTGAAGAATCTTCTATTCTGAGCATTTCAAAGCTAACAAGGAACCAAAATATTATGAAGATATCCTACCTGAAATAATGAAAGTTATAATCTCAAATGATGACAAATCATTGTTAAATAAGATTAAACATAAAGAGTTCTTAGAGACTGAAAAAAAATTGGAAGAGCAAAGAAAGAAAAGAGATTTAAAAAGAGTTCGTGAAGCCGCAAAAAGAAATAGAGCAAGAAATGAAAGTCTTAAGTCTGCTTCAAATAGAAGTGATCATGTTGTTGAATTACATAAAACTTCTTCAAATCCAAATAATGCTACATGACCAGAAATTGCCGCAGAAGTATGACTACAAAAAGAACTTAAAGATTATAGTCTAAAGATAGAAGAATCAAAAGAAATAAAATTAGAAAGAAAAGAGAAGGCATTCTCAGATGCATATATAGAGTTTATTAAAAATAATGGTGTGATTAATGAAATTATTACGCAATGAAAAATGCGTGAACTTTTCGATATTATGAATGTAACTATTAGAGAATGAGATGAGAATGAGCAATGAAGAATTTGATGGGATTATTTTAAACAAACTAATCCAGCTTTAAATAACAAAACGCCAGAAGAAATTGAAAAAATACATGCTATAATATGAAAATTCCCTGATTATTTCAGGAGAGCTGAAAAAAAATTATCTACTCACTCTTCTGAAACGAAAGAAAGAATAAATGAAACTGCAAGGATTTATGCTATGTGATCTGTAATAGACAATATTAGAGATACTTTTAACTTGATTCCAAAATGAGAGAATCCAAACCTAGAATGATTTAAATTAAACGAAAACACTCCTATTTGAGTCGAAAAAACAATTGATAAGACCTCTGGTATAATAATTTATTGAACCTTTAATGGAACTGAAGTAAAAATACGTTACGATTTAGAAACTGGGGATCTATTTATGAATTCATTCCTAAAAAAATTAAGCACTAAAATTCGTATTTGAGCTACCTCCATACCCGACCAACGCATATGACACATAAAGCCATTTAATGACGTTCTAAATGATTACTATAAACCTTCTTCTGGCACAGAAAAAAATATGGGTATACTTGATTGAACACAGGTATATAGGTGACATTGAGTGCCTCCCATGCATCGTCACACTCAAAACAATAACGAACATGAAGATGATTTACATGTGCATGAAGCAAGACATCCCATACCTACGTCTGGACCGTTATGATCTTACATTCCTAAAATGGACAAAAAAAATACAGATTCTAGAATGCAGGAAATTGAAAATCTGTTAGGATCTCAATTGAGCCTAATTGGTGAAGCAATAAAAGATAATACAGAAAGTCAGACACAAAGGAATTCTGCAATAACCAAATTTTTGAAGACTTTTAATATCATGTCATCAGAATTAAATCCTAATGATTTACCTAAAAATTTGTATTTTGATAAAGAATCAAATCTTTATTCTATGATAGAAATTTTGAATGACACCTGAGACATTAAAAATGGGGATATTGAAGCATTGGAATATTTCAATAATGAATTTATGCCGAAAATAATGGAATATTTATGATTACTACGATGAAAAAATAATGATAATCAAAATACTGAAAATGAAAAATCTAAAATGCTATTTAATTATGAAGGTAACAATGAAGATATTATTTGTTTGATTAATAATGTTAAGAATTTTAATCCAGAACGGGTTCCAAAAGGTACTTCAGATTTTAAAAGTTCACATCAGCTTTGATTCGTAGAATTTATAAAAAAAGTTATCGCTACAGAAAAAGGACCAAATTGTTTGATTCTAAGTCACGAGAATATGATACGTTTTATAAAAAGTTTGGAAGCTATGGAAAAGGATCAAAAGAACGAAAATAATGATACCAAAGCATTAGATAAAGAATTGGATAATCAGTTAGCTAGCTTATAAAAATAATTTTATATAAAAAACATAATAAACAAAATGACAAATCATCAGGTAAACGAACAAGAAGATCATAAAGAAATCTTCAGTGCAAAAGTCATCAAATTCGATATTCAGAATTGAAATTGACACATAGTAATGCTAAATACCGAACAGGCTTCAAATTATGGAATCAAGGATGATGACAAGATTTCTTTGATTAGAAAATGAGAGGAATTCGTAGTGGATGTAGTACTTACTGATAGATATGTTCATGCTAACGAAATCTGAGTAACTAACGACTTCTTAGAGGAATACCCTATCATGGAGTGAGATACCGTTTTGGTAAGTTTTGTTAAAAGCAATCCCCTCTCTATGCAAGCAATTAGAAAAAAGCTTCTGTGAAAAAAAATTACTGAAGAGGAAATCGATGCTGTTATTGAGGATATTAAGAATAACAAAATTCATGATTTAGTATTGGCATATTATGTAGCAACCAGCTTTTTCTATAAATCTGATATACATGAACTAGCATATACAACCAAAGCTACAGCTTATACGTGAGACATGTATCGTTTCCCATGAATAGTAGCTGGAAAATATTGTATCTGATGAGTGCCTGGAAATGAAACTACAATGATTGTGGTGCCTATTTTAGCATCACTGTGAGTTACCGTTCCAAAATCATTTTCTAAAGCAATCACCTCTCCTGCTGCCACTGGAGAATGTGTAAATGTTTTGATGGATATAGAATTTGATAAACAGGAAGTAATTAGAATTACTGATAAAGTTTGAGCTTGTTTAGTATGGAATGAAAAGCTGAACCTAGCTCCAGTTAATGATAGAATTATCAAAGTCTCTGCTCCACTTGGAATGGAACCTTATGCCAGAATGATTTCGTCAATTATGGCTAAAAATTATGCAATGTGAATCAATCATTGCCTAATTGACATACCTATGTGACCTACTGCAAAAGTTGCGACTAGTAGAGATGCAAGAAGAGTGGCTAAACGTTTTAAAGAAATCTGAGAGTACCTATGAATCAAAATGGATGTCCAAATAACTGACTGAAAAGAACCAATTGGTAAATGAATCTGAGCCGCTTTGCAAGCCAGAGAAGCTCTCAGAATTTTACAGCAACACGAAGATAGATCTAAAGATCTAGAAGATAAAGCAATTTTCCTAGCAGCTAGAATACTACTATTGTGCGGTGTTGCAAATAGCATGAATAGTGCTACCAAAATGGTCACTACTCAATTAAAGAATTGAGAAGCTTGGAAAAAAATGCAGGAAATAATTAAAGCACAGAACTGAAATCCAAATGTGAAATCTGAGGATATCGAACTATGAAAAGTTTCATATGATGTTGTTGCTCAAAAAAATTGTGTGATAAATAAAGTAGATATGAGATTACTAAATACTATGGTAAGATGACTCTGAGCTCCAAAAGAATACAAAGCATGAATATATCTACATAAAAAGTTATGAGATAAAGTGAAAAAGTGAGAAGTAATATATACTATGTACTCACCATCCACTAACAAATTGAATCTTGTTAAAGATATGCAACAGAAAAAAGATTTCTACACATATAAGTAATTAAAAAAAGCTGACTTAATTCATGGTCAGCTTTTTTATTTGTTTTGAAAATTAACTTATAAATGGAATATTAACTCATCGGAATACTATCAAATCTTTCAGAATAATCACTACTCATAGCAACAATAATAGATAGAAAAAGAACATATTTACATATCACTCATACTTGAAATATTTTTCAGGTTTAATTTTGAATATTGATTGTAAAATCATTCAAACTGCCCTACCTCAATCTAGTGCTGGAATAGGCAATACGTTAAATATTGCAAGAGCCAATGAAATTATAGCTGCAAATGCGAAATATGCAGTCCGTCATCACATTTCATAGAATAATCATCATATTTTTACTGCTCAAACTGGTCATGATAAGTTATTGAGAGCGTCTTTCATTGCTCATTTATTAAATGAGAATAGTCCTTTTCAAAGGATTCATAATGCATCCATAGTTAAGTTCCATTCTGCTCAAATTTCATGAAACGCTGCAATCATGGATTTTCATAATCAGAATTTTATATCATTTAACTGCAAATCTCCGTTTTCTGAAATCAATATTCAGAATGTACATGTTCATTCACAATAAAATTCTTCTGTATCGAGTTGTATATCTCACCTTTGAATAGTCATAGTATGAGAAGCATCTGCAGATGATGCCATCAAATCTAAGAATGTGCTATATTCTACATCATTTCAATCAAATTTCATGATGACATCATCTGGTCTTAGGTCAATTTTCTCTCAGAGTCATCATTCATTAACTTCTTGAACCAATATTCAAGGCTCTACTTCTCATGTAAGGAATCACTGCTCTCTCAAAAATGTAGAACTTGCCATCAAATAGCTTGTAGATCATTTATCTTCTGCTATCTGTGAAATCGAAAGTGGTTGAACTCCATGCCAAAATATGCAAGTAAATATAATCCATGCTGTCAAAAAATTCATTGTGACTCACGCAAAAATTACGATTAATCTTTTCCATAACGGAGCTGTAAAAAGTGTGTTAGGATTTTCAAATGATTTCTTATCATTCGGATCATCTCATTCAATCTGGCAGAATCATCCAAGTGGAATCCAGTTCAATGTATACTGAGTTCATTTCTTATCTTTCCATAAATTACAAACTTTAGGTGGAAGTCAGATTCAGAACTCAGGAACTTTCATTCAGCATTTTCTAGCTGCCATAAAATGACCAGATTCGTGTAGAACTACTAATACCATAAATACTACAATTCATAATATGACTAATCGCCGCATAATTATTTAATTTTTAGGATATAAATTTAGTTACTTTCAACTCATGATTTTACTACTGCTTTGATATCTGCTAATTGATATCATCTTCTCATCAATTTCTGTATAATATCAAATCAATCTACTCACTTTTTCTTGTATATTTCTATTTCTTTTTGGATTGCCTTACGCATTCACTGAGTTAATTCTTCTTGCTGCTCTGAAATCTTTTTGGCTAATAATCATTTATCGATTCAACGTTGAATAAGTTTTTGCTTAATTATAAATAAAGGACGTCACTTTTTCTCTACTTCTGAATACAAAAAACTTTCAGTAAATTTTTTATCATTGATAAAATCATTCTTTTTGAGGACATCCATACAATGAGAAATATCTTCAGAATTATATCATTTCTTGTATAGAATTATACGTATTTCCTGCTCTGTCTTTGGATAACGAGATAGATATCATATTGCATAATCGATAGCAGATTTTGTCATTTATCGCAGTGTACTTTCAAAAATAAACTACGGTAAGATATACAAAAACTCGAATTAAAAGCAAGTATAAAACTAAATTTTCTTATCAGAAATTTGACAAAAATGGTAGAAATAAATATAATTAATCGTTTATTTAACTTATGGAATAATGAATAAACAAAAGATTATCAAAATTCTGAATAACTTAAAATCTCATCGAGATTTGGCAGAATGAATGATTGCACTAATTGAGGCTGGATTTATGGATAAAGAAACATACCAGAATATGCTATTCATGATTGCTTCAGCTATCAAAAAGATGCCAGAATGAGAAGAAAAAGAAAAATTAAAAGTAGAATTTGATGATATTAGAAAAAGTGAAAAAAAAGAAAAATCAGATTAAATTTGGTCTTTTTAAGTTTATTTTTGCGAGAATCATTTTCTCCCATAAAATTTGCATTTTAAAACGTTTCTGAGTATAATTAGACTGTGTTAGGTCTAATTTTTATTTAATGGATTAATCTACACATTATGCCAAATCAATTGATAAATACGATATTAGAAGTGGAAGACGTGCAGGCATTGCAAGTAGATTTTTCTCAATTAAAAAAGATTCCACGTGAGAATGCTGCATCTATGCAGATTATTCTCTACTACAAGGATGATGACAACTGCGTATATCTACTTACAACCAACAATCATCCTGATGATTTGAAAAAAATCATTAAGCAAATAGATAATAAATGATATAAAAACAAGGTTTTCTATACATCTATAGAATGATTCAATGAATGACTAAGACGATACGATAAATTGGAAGCTGAAGAACAGCAAAAAATAGAAGAACATGAAAAAAGAGAAAAAGCAGAATGAGATTCTGCTATTACATTGATGAAACAGTTTTTCACTCAAAAGGATTCAATGGACCCAGGTGAATTTATCCTAGAAATGGTTAGACTATGATTCCAGTCTGGAGCATCAGATATCCATTTCCAGCCAGAATGAAAAAATGTAACTCTTCGTTTGCGTTTGGATGGAATTTTACAGGATGTAGTGAATTTTGATGTGCAAGACTTCTGGAAGTATTTACAGAAATTGAAGTTTATATCATGAGTAAAAATGAATGTAGATTATGTCCCACAAGACGGTAGATTTTCATTCGAAGCAGCTAATCATGAATGAGTAAAAAAGAAAGTCGATGCCAGAGTGAACTTTATGCCTGGAATGGCTTCTGAATCAACTGTAATCAGATTCTTGGATTCTGAGAAATGAATTTCAACATTTGAAGAAATCTGATTTACAAATAAGAACTATGAAATACTAAAAAGACATATTTCCAAAACTACATGAATCATTATCGTTACAGGACCTACTGGATCATGAAAAACTACCACATTATATTCAATATTAAATGCATTAAATACTTGAACAAACAAAATCATTACACTTGAAGATCCTATCGAATATGAAATGCCATGAATTCAACAATCGCAGATTAATTACGCTAAAAATTATGATTATGAAACTGGTTTAAAAGCTATTCTGCGTCATGATCCTGATATTATATTGGTATGAGAAACAAGATCTAAAGAAACTGCTGATATCGCTGTAAATGCCGCCTTAACATGACACTTGGTATTTACTACATTGCATACAAATTCATCAATAGCATCTATTCCACGTTTGTTATCAATGGGAGTTGAACCGTATCTCTTAGCTCCAGCTGTTCAACTAATTCTCTGACAGCGTTTAGTTCGTAGAGTATGTAAAAATTGTGCCACCAAAAGGGATGCTACTTATGCTGAGCAGACTGAGATTGAACAGACATTAAAAAGAATGGCTGATTTATGAATATCTAATCTACCTGCTTTTGACTGAAGAGTAGTTCATGCTGAATGATGCTCTCAATGTAACGAAACAGGATATCAATGAAGATTAGCAATTCTTGAGATGCTTGAAATTACCGAAGATATTAGAAACTTAATCGTAGATAAATGAAATGAGCCAGATATCCTTACAAAAGCTCGTGAAAATGGATTCTTAACTCTTGCAGAAGATTGAATAATAAAAGTACTAAATTGAGAAACCACTATCGAAGAAATAAATAGAGTATTATAAAACTAGAACTTGCTTTTCGTTCTAGTTTTTTTATTTTGTTATTACTTTATTTGTAGATTGTAATGCAAAATAATAATCTGACTATATATTTCGATGAAGCTGGGAGGTGACCTTTAGCAGGTCCTCTTTTTGTTTGATTAATATGTCCAATTAAAAAGCTAACAAAGAAGGAGCTACTCCCCTTTTGTGATAGCAAACAGATTTCTGAGACAAAAAGAGAAGAACTTTTTGAATATATAAAAAAATTAGAATCTGAGTGAAAAATCATTTCAGCTCCTGCATGGATGACCGCTGTTGAAATTGATAAGTACTGAATGAGCAATGCGTTACATCTGGCAATTTTGAGAGGCTTAATTCAGATTTTTAATCAATTATTCCCAGAAATTAAGCTTGTGAATGAATTACCAAACCCTTTATCTACAAAAATCAAAACAAATCTGAGATATTCTGATGTTTTGAACTACTTTTCAGAGTTGAATTCAAAATGAACTAAAATCAAATTAGTACTAGACGGGAATCGCGATTTTTGACTAATGAAAATGTTCCCATTCTGGGGAATCGAAACAATAGTTTCCTGAGATGCAAAAGTAAAGGAAATCTGAATGGCTTCCATTGTGGCCAAGGTTTCACGTGATCGCATAATGGAATGTTTACCAAAAAAATATGCAAAATATAATTTTGATAAACATAAATGATACTGAACTAAAGAGCATAAAGAATTACTAGAAAAATATTGACCAAGCGATATTCATCGTAAACTATTTTTAAAGTGGATTTTTCCAAATCATAAATTTTCAAAGAAACTACCGGAGGAGTTTTAGGATGTTATATGAATATTTGTTAACTCTTTAGATTTTTCAATAAACTCATTTAGCTTCTTCGTTAATTTTTTTGGGAATGGGACAAAAAACAATTCAATTGCTTTTGTACCTTTTCATAAATCTCCTTCTGGATGTATTGATACTTTTCAAAAATTGAATAATGATCCCCAGAATCAACTGCTAGATTCTTGCACAATTTTAATAGTAGAAGTGGCGACGTTCAAACTTTCTGTTTTTAAAAATCAATGCTGACGGAAAATAATAAACTGATCTACTGTAAAAATATTAAAGTCCATTTCGTAATCGATAATTCTATCAAGTACCTTATAAAGTAAAAATAGAAATCAAATATTCACTATAACTCCCACTATATTCAACAGAATACTTGTTGTTGCATCTGTATCAACGACAAAGGAAACGATGGAGTTTGTTATCATAAGAAGTATCTGAAATCACATAGATATAAAGCTATGTTTTAGAAATTTCTCATATTTTCATTCTTTGAATGATTCTGTATCTATTCTATCAACATACCCCTCTCTTATACTAGACTGTGATTTAATATCGTATATTATCATAATTAAACTGTGTATACATCGAGCGAGAGTTACTCAAGAATATGCTACTGTAAGTATCCAGAAAATATATGCATATTCAGAATTATAAAACTGTCTATATGCAAACCAAATCAATAGTCAAAATGCCATAAATGCAAGAATCATTCGTACCATTGGTCGAAGCAAAAATACCCAATGTTTCTTGGTCATAATTGCGTTTCATTGACCATTTTTTTGAATAGCATCATAAAGTTCATGTTCATCCAACT
>JAEEGI010018411.1_pt1 | contig 14192 bp, 11 predicted proteins | sample 8958751 | NCBI WGS metagenome assembly JAEEGI01 (sample SAMN16246545, study PRJNA631951) | gut metagenome | biome: gut microbiome; feature: rumen; material: KS-attached | host: Bos | place: Iran: Karaj | collected 2018-10
ATTACAATTTGTAACATACTCACTCTTTCCATTATCTAATACTGCGTCTTTAGCCATTATCTTAGCTAATCCTTTTAGGCTGCCTGGTACTGTTGTATATGATATGTTATTACTACAATCAGTCGCCCCATTACATGCCTCAGTAGTATCACTTATATCAGACTTGAATGTTGAATTGAATATTGATGTTATAGTTGATCCACTTGCTAGATAATTAGATTGGATTGCATATCCATATAAGTCTAGTATTTGATCTGGATCAGAATCATTTGAATAATTATTTAAAGTAACTGTATTGAATAGTGTTGTAGTAGATGCATTGGGATTTAAAGCAGTATTGTAATAATATGTTGTTACTCTATAACCACATTGTTCTACTTGATCTAGTTGTGTCCATCCTGAATTAATTGTATATGAAAATAATGGTCCTTCTCCATTAGATAAATTTACTAATGGATTTAATACTTTAATATATACATAGGCAGAGTTTTTTCCTATATTAGTTATTTTAGGATCTTTTGCGATTTGATCTCCTGGTCTTACATCTTGAGCATTTGCTTCTACAAAGTTAGATTCAGTTAATTCAATTTTTACTCTTCCTAAAGTGAATACGTTAGTCTTTGTATCAGTATCTTGTAAGTATGCAAAAACACCACCTACAGCGATTAGTATTATTAATATTATTATAAAAGTTATAATATTTTTTCTTTTATTCTTCATATAATACTCCTAGATTAATTATATCAAATTATAAAGAAAAAGACATTATTTTTTTAATGTCTTACTTTTCAGTCATTTCTACTAAATATAGTTTCTTATCTTTATGTACTATTATTATTGTAGTAGATGATTGATAATCTGTGTGTGTTGAACCTTTATATGTCCATGTTGCTTCTACTTTGTATGCTTCATCATCTGTTACTTTTTTATTATTTTCTTTATATGAGAATGATGTTTTTTCACATAAAGTTATTTTTACTTTGTCTACTCTTGGTAGATCTTGTTTTCTATTACCATAGATATCATTTTCTATATACTTATAATATGTTTTTTCTGCTGCATTAACAAAGTTTTCTACGATTGCTGGATGGATGAAGTCTACTCCTCCAACATCTGTTTTTACTTTTTTATAATCTAGAGAAAAGAAATCATATATAAACATTTCACTTATTTTAGATGCATAATCCTCATAATTTACTGTTTCTTTAGATAGAATATCTTTTAGTTCTTGGAACATATTAATATATTCTTTTGGTTTATTAGAAGTTAATTTATATCCATATTCTGGTATTTCATCTACTGTTTTTACCTTGGTTGGTTTATTTGATAGCACTTTATCATATAGGACATATCCTCCTATTATTAGAGCTATTATTAATACTAGGATTAATAATTTAGTTATTTTTTTTGTTTTTCTTCTTGATTTAGCCATTATTATCCTCCTTTACTGCTTTATTCTTTAATAAATCAAATACTATTATATCATTAGATACATCTAATAATTTGTTTGTATATTCAGTATTTGCTTGTACTTCTTCTTGATTTATAGGATTTTTATTTAATTGATATGACTCTCTTTTTTGAGCATTATGATATACATTTTTATTTAACCAATTTCCATTAGCAAAACATACTATATTTTTATTTTTAATACTAAATATATCATGTCCTAGTGCATATTCATTTTTAAATCCAAACATATTTCCTAAAGTTGGTTGTACATCATACATACCCATTGGATAAGAAACCTTTTTATTTAGTTTTGTTCCTTCCATATCTTGTGTCCATATAATAAATGGTACTTTTCTTCCTAATTCATATTCATATTCATCATATTCATCATATTGTGGATCATCTTCATCATACTTTTTATTTGTTTCTGGATTATAGTTATATAATAAATCATATTCATTTCTTGATAATCTTGCATCATGATCTCCATATAAAACTATTACTGTATTATCTAGGAGTTTTGCTTCTTTTAATTCATTTATTAATTCTCCTAGTGCTTCATCTGCATAATGAACTGCTTTAAAGTAATTACCTAATTTAGTACCTTCCATATAGTCATATGTTTTTCCATTCTTAGTCATTGTGACTGGGAAATCTCCATAATGTTCTACATCACTAAATGGAGTATGATTAGATAACATTATCATTAATCCATACCAATTTTTATTATTTTGATTTATTTCTTGTAGGTATGGGATTGATTGTTTAAAGAATTCTTTATCTGATAGACCTAGTCCTACACTATTTTCTTTTGTTACTTCATATTTTTCTTTATCATAAAAATCTATATAACCTAATGCATCATACATTACCATTCTATTCCAGAAACTACCATTATTCGCATGCATACTGAATGTATAATATCCATTTTGACTTAATAATTTTGGTGTAGCATTATATGTTCTATTATAATATGAAACAAATGCTGTACCACTTTTTGTAGGCATTAGAGATGTAGTACTAGTTAATTCTGAATCTGATGAAGTACCTACACTAGTTTGAGAATAGAAATTATCAAAGAACATTCCTGTACTAGCTAATTTATTTAAATTTGGTGTTACTTCTTTACCTTCAAATTTTTGAGTCATAGCATTAACCATCATACTTTCACCATGAATTACTAGAATATTTTTTCCTTTGAAGATATTAGTATATTTATTTTTTTGATCATATTTTTCTCGTTCTTCAAAATATAATTCAAATTTCTTATTAGCTTCATCATAACCAAACATTGAATTTATTTGTGGTTTAAGTGATGTGACAACGTCTTCTCCTTGATAGATATATATACCAAATCTCATTACTATATATTCTTTATTCCATTGTTTAGCAAATCTAGATACATCTAGAGGTTTCATTGTTATTACAAATAATATGGCTAGTACTCCACCTATTGATAGAGCGGTGAAAAAGCCTTTTTTTCTTTTTTGCTTTATTTCTATTTTCTTAAAGACATTTCTTTTAGATTGTTTTTTATAAACATAAAATTGAAATACAGGGCCAATTAAGTATATTAAGTCTTTTAATTGTATAACATTTTCTACTACAGCATCTCCTACTTGTCCAACATATTTTATTAGACCTAACATAGATAGAGAAGCAAAGGATGAATAATAAGTAAAATATACTGAGTTAATTATACATATTAAAGTAAATAATATAGTAAAGCACATTAAATATAATGGCCTGTTTTTTGGCTTTAATAAGTATGAAAAAGCACCTAATATTACTACTACGATCATATCTGAGATGATTGCTCTTAATGATAGGTAATTAGACCATGAATGTATAGTAAAAAATCTTAATAAAGTAGCATTTAATACATTTACTAATATATATGCAACAAAAAGCATATTATTTTTTAAATATTTTAATAGAACTTTATTAGTATGTGCTTTTACTATGCTATCTTTTGTACTTTTTAATAATCTTTTTATTTTTACTTTTAATCTATTCATAATAGCCTCTATTTCTTTTCTTTTTCTATTATATCATTATTATCATAACTTGATGCATTTATAATTAGTCCTAGCGAGAATATATATGATAATAAATATACCCAGATTAATAATACTAACAACGAAGATAAACTTCCATAGAAGATATCGTATCTTACAAAATATGTAGTATAAAATGAATAAAATTCACTTGTGATTAACCAACCTACTGTTGTGAATAAAGCACCTTTTGTAGTAGTACTACTTTTAATCTTTTTATCTGGAGCAATAACATATATTAGTTTTATATTAAAATACAATATTATTAAAATTAGCGGATATTTTAATAATTTATACATTTTATAAAAGAAATTAACTGTTTGCCTATCCTGTACGCTTTCTTTTATTGTAGCAAAGATTTGATCACCAAATACTGGGACTATTATTAAGAATAAGAATATTACTACAATAATTACAGTCATAAATATTGCTTTTAATCTTCTAGATATTATATCTGAACCTTTTATTTTATATATTTCATTAGATGAGATAATCATTGAATGAGCACCATTTGATGCCATAAAGAAACCAAATAATAAGAAGAAAATCATATTATACTGTATTCCTGTAGAATGATATCCATTTATTACTTCTTCTACTGCTTTAGGAACTGAAGAACCTAAAGTTATTTCAGTTAATGGAATACCTAATCTAGTACATAATACTCTTACTAACGCTATTATTGGGATCAATGACATCACGATAAAAAAAGCAAGTTGTCCTGGTAAGACTCTTAATTCAGGTTTTGAAATCATATCAATCATTTTCCTTGCGAATTTCCTTGCTTTCATATTATCCCTTATCTATTCTCTTCTTTATTAGTTATCATTTCTAGAGTTGCTTCATTAATAGCATCATCTAGTGTTTTTATTTCATCTTCTATCATACTGAATCCAACAGCAGCACCAAATTCATATGGTAGAGATTTCATTTCTTTTGTTAATTTCTTAGTATATACAGCCATTTGTTTTTCACTATAACCTACTAAGTAAATTAAGAATTCATTTCCATCTGTTCTTATTATTTCACTATTCTCTAATTGAGTATTTACTAAAATACTTGCAGCTTTAATTATTAAATCGTCTCCTGCTTCGTGTCCATAGTTATCATTTATATATTTAACATTATTTAAATCTACAATAACTATAGATTGAGGGAATACTTTAGAATCTTCCCATTCAGGTAATTTTATATTTAAATAATTTCTATTTTTTAGAGAAGTTAACATATCAGTATATTTATGTCTATTATCAATCTTTATTCTCTTAACTTTATGTTTATGTTTATTAATTAGATAAATAATTAATATTATAATTGAAGGTATAAATATTATAGCTAGTACTATTAAGTATGCTTCTAACATAGTTGTATTAGCTAGAATAGATTGATTTAAATTATTTAGTCCTTCATTTCTATAGTTATAATAAGAATTAGTATTAATTATATAATTAAATAAATCATAGAAAGATTCATCATTCTTTTTAACCATAAATTTATAATCATTCATCATAGTATCTTTATATAATAATTTATATTTAGAGAATTTACTATTTTGATAATAATTATATGTTTCACTATCTACTACTAGTAATCTATTACTTTTATTTTTTGCTAATTCATTTATAGAAGAATATGTTTTTATTTTAGCTTTTGAATTATTAGAGAAATAATTATATAGTGAATCTTCTTGCATCATTGAGATTTCTTTTCCTCTTAATGATTCAAATGTAGTTACAATATTATTATTATTTTTCTTATCTAATACTACATAGTCTTCTATAAATGTAGATTTAGTTGGATTATACTTATTATTATTATAATTATAATAGTCAAAGTATATATCTACTTCTCCTTTATCAATAGCTTCTTTTAATTCTTTTTTAGTATTATATTTTTTATATTCAAAATTAATATCTGTTAAACGTTCTAATCTATTGATATATTCTCCTGCGATTCCCGCTAATGATCCATTTATTTTTGTTTCATATGGAAGATTTTCTACATAACCATATACATAGTTTTTACTTAGTAGTGATGATTTAGATTCAGCACTAATATTATTAGATTCCATATAATAGTTTAAATACTCTTTATTATATTCTTTAACAAATTTAGTATATTTCCATTTATTAAAGTATTTTTCTACTATAGTATTTAATTTATCATTATTCTTACTTGGAGATATTACTATTTTTTGTGTTAATTCAGTTAAGAAATAATTAATTTCATATTTACCTGTAGTAATTGTATAATCTAAATACATTATATTTGGTACACATATCATATTTACTGTACCTTTATCTAATGCTTTATATAATTCATCTATTGTTTTATATTCTTTAAATGAAATATTAGTAGCACTTTTCATATAGAATGATATATCAGCTACATCTTGTGGGAATACTCCTATTATAGAATTCTTTATATCTTCTACATGGTTTATTCTTTCATATTGTTTGCCTATAAATACATAGTAATCTTCTGCGATTATTAAATCATTCTTATCTAATTTTTCAGTACTTTTTACTACTCTAATATCAAATTCATCAGTAGATTTAGTATCTGTTTTAGAAATAGGATTTTGATTAAATTCTATACCTATATTCTCTTCAAAATCTTTTAAATAATCAAAGATTACTCCTCTACCTTCTAATCCATATAATGGATAATCATTTATTACATTTAAATCATATGTATTATCTTTGTTTTGTTCTACCCATCTCTTTTCTCCTACTGTTAGAGATGTATTTTTATCTTCATGATTAAAATACCTATATACAAATATAAAGGCTAAGAGTGCTAATATAAATGGTATTGATATATAGAATATTTTCTTCATAATTATCTATCCTTTGTCCATGAAAAACTCTTTTGATTATGTTGTAGATATCCAATTATTGGGAATGATGCATCTTCTTTATCTTTCTTTATGAAAACTTGAATATCATAGAATTTCTTATCATCTTGAGTAAATACCTTACTTACTTGATCAGCCATAGATTTAGCATCTTTTACTGATACATTATCATTAGCAGTAATAATTACTTGAATTATTCTACCTTGTACTCTGGCAGTTACTTTTTTTGCATTAGAAACAGATGATTCAACCTTAGCTAGTTTATCATCAGATATTTCTTTTCCTTTAATAACATCTTTTCTTTCTCCATAAATGGCTTTTGTTTCAGTACTACTCATAATATTCTTTGTATAATATACTGCGAATAAAGATAATATTATTATTAAACAGAATAATACTAAGTTTTTATGTTGTTTCATAAACTTTTTCATATCCATCACTTCCTATTGTAATAATTATACACTATCAAAATAGTATTTTCAATTTACAACTTACTTGTCTAATTGACTTTTTAATACTTCCATTGCGATAGCTGGATTTACTGTTCCTTTAGTCTCTTTCATTACTTGTCCCATTAAATATTTAATTGCTCTATCATGTCCAGCTTTATAGTCATTAACACTTTCAGTATTAGCATCTATTACTTTATTAACAATCTCATCAATATACTTTTCATCTGTAATATTTTCTATATTAGATGAAGATATTATTTCTTTTATTGATTTATCTGTTCCTAGAACATCATCTAGAATATCTTTTATATTTTTACTACTTAAAGTTTTATTAGATACATTGTTTACTAATTCTATAAATTTATTATTAGTTAATTTTGTTTCATAAATAGATTTTTCATTCTTATTTAAGTATCCAGATATATCTCCTAATAGAAGATTAGATGCTTGTTGGAAATCTATTTTCTCTTCTAATAAACTATTTAAATAATCTGATAATTCTCTATTTTGTATTAATTTCTTTATATTTATATCAGATATTCCTAATTCTTTATATATTCTTTTTCTTTCTTCTGGCATCATTGGAAGAGTAGATTTAACATTTTCTATCTTTTCATCTGTTAATACAACAAATGGAATATCTGGTTCTGGGAAATAACGATAATCATTTCCTGTTTCTTTTACTCTCATTAGAACTGTATCATTGTTTTTAGAATCAAAACGACGTGTTTGTTCCTTGAATGGTGTATTTGTATCTAATAGTTCTGTCTGTCTTAATATTTCTTTTTCTATTGCGATTTTAACACTTGAGATTGAACCCATATTTTTTACTTCTACTTTTGTACCTAATGGATCAGATTCATTTTTTCTTAAAGAGATATTAGCATCTGCTCTCATTGAACCTTCTTCCATCTTACAATCTGATATATCAGCATAGAATAATAATTCTCTTAATTTTTCTAAATATAATCTTGCTTCTTCAGCAGTATTAATACATGGTTTAGTTACTATTTCTATTAGAGGTACACCTGCTCTATTAAAGTCTAGGAGAGTCGAATCTTCTCTATGAGTACTCTTGCATGTATCTTCTTCGATATGCATTTCTTCAATATATATTTTTTTCTTTACTCCATTGTCTTCTATTTCTACATAACCATCATATCCAATAGGTGTCTCATTTTGAGTAATTTGAAAATTCTTTGGATTATCTGGATAGAAATAATTCTTTCTATCGAAATGCATTTCGCGTCTTATTTTACAATTAGTTATTGCACAAGCTTTTATTCCTAAATTAATTACTTCTTCATTTAGAGTTGGTAGAGTACCAGGATATCCTAAATCCACTACATTAGTTAGAGAATTAGCTTGTTTACCATAACCATTTATTGAATTAGAAAAGATTTTAGTATTTGTTTTTAATTCAACATGTACTTCGATACCAATGGTTGGGATATACTTACTCATTAGTATCACCTCCAAAGTTAATTTCTTTTTCTAAGAAACTGGCTATTTGATATAATTTAGCTTCTTCTTTTCTATTACCAATTATATGCATACCTACTGGCATACCTTCACTTTTACCTATTGGGATATTTATACCAGGTAATCCTGCCATATTTACTGGGATTACTAAGACATCATCCATAAATGATTTAGATGGATCATCCATAGGATCATCTAAATTATAGGCAGTTGTTGTGGTAGTTGGTCCTATTACATAGTCATATTTTTCAAATATTTTATCAAATTCTTTAGTTATATCATCTCTTACTGATAGGGCTTTATTATAATAAGTTTTAGCATTTTCTCCACTTAATATGTATGAACCTACCATTATTCTTCTTTTTACTTCTTCTCCAAATCCTTCACTTCTTGTTTTTACATATAAATCATATATATTTTCTGGATTTTCATAAGAGTGACCATATCTAATTCCATCAAATCTAGCTAAATTAGATGATGCTTCTCCCATAGCAATAATTTGATATAGATTAACAGCATTATCTAAATATTTCATATCTACATAGTTTACTTCTACATCATTTTTCTTTAATAATTCTATTACTTTTTCTATTTCTTTTCTAATATCAGATGAGACAATATCACTCATAAAATAATTAGGTACAGCTACTTTCATTCCTTTTACTGGTTTTCCTATTAATCTAGTGAAATCTTCATCTGTTTCAAAACTAGTCAAATCTTTATCATCTTTACCTGATATTACATTTAATAATAAAGCATTGTTCAAAACATTTTTAGTCATTGGGCCTAATTGGTCTAATGATGAAGCAAAGGCAACTACTCCGAATCTTGAAACTCTTCCATATGTTGGTTTCATTCCTACAATTCCTGTATATGAGGCTGGTTGTCTAATTGATCCACCTGTATCTGATCCTAGCGCAAATGGTACATCTCCTAGAGCAATAGTTGTAGCACTACCTCCACTAGATCCACCTGATATTTTATTATTATCCCAAGGATTTTTAGGAGCACCAAAATAAGAGGTTCTAGAGGAAGAACCCATTGCGAATTCATCCATATTTGTTTTACCAATAATAATCATATGTTTTTCTTTAATTTTTTCTATTACAGTGGCATCATATATAGGAATAAAATTATCTAATATATGAGAAGCACATGTAGTTCTTAAATTATTAGTACATATATTGTCTTTTATTGCTATTGGTAGACCAAATAATAAGTTATCTACTTCAATTTTCTCTAATTCTTTAGCTTGTTTAATAGCCTCTTCTTTATTAAGAGTAATATAAGCATTATACTCTTTATTTTTTTCAATATTATTAAATGCTTCTTCTACTAAATCTATTGGTTTGATCTTTTTAGATTTTAGAAGTTCATTTATTTCTTTTATAGATTTATCTAAATACATATTATGCACCACCTTCATTATCATTGATTACTGTAGGTACACTTATATAATTACCTCTATGATGAGGGGCATTATTTAATACTTTTTCTGTATCTAACATTTCTCCTTGAATATCTTCTCTTAGATTTGTATTACTATTCCATGGAGCAATCATTCTTTCATCATCATAACCTTTTACTTCTTTTATTTTATCTATATCATTCATCAATTGTTTTAATTGTACTTGATACTTTTCTATTTCTTCTTCACTTAATTCTATACGTGCTAAATCTGCGACATGTAACACTTCTTCTTTAGTTAATTTATCCATAAAATAATGCTCCTTCCAACTTAGAATATTATATCATTTTATAAATAATAAGAAAAGACTGCTTTTGCAGTCTTATTATTATTCTGACTCTGAATGACATTTGCCTTCTTCACATTTAGTTGGTTCATAAACAGATCCCATAAACCATACTTCTCCACTATCTTTATCACGAATAATATACATATATGGTTTATTAAATGTTATATCTATTTTTTCTACAGGTACTTTAAAGTTATAGTCATAAGAGCAGACTTGAGTAGCACCCATTCCAGCTATAGCAGTTGCAGCAGCTGCTTTAATTCCATCATTTGAGAATTCTATATCTGCTTTATGAATTGTTTTATCTATGAATTGCTTTTCTTCAGATATCATATTAGATAAATCTGCTTTATTAATATCAAATATATTCTTAATACCTAAAGATTTAAGATCTTTATCTAATTCTAATTCATAATCATATTTGAATAATGGAATATTACCATTTATTTGTGTTATTACATCTTCTTTGAAGTTTTCATATTTAACTTCTTTCATAGTATCAATAACTTTAGTTAATTTATCAGCATCAGTATTTTTAATATAATCAGTTAATTTATCCTTTTTAGGCATAATTCCGATGTATTGTAGAGTCATACCATCATATGTTTGTAGGTCTTTGGCAAATACTTTTTCATTTTCATTATCACTTATATAGAAATCTGTTGATATATCCGCTTTCTTATAATTTGTCTTTATTTCTTTAACAAATTGATTTAGATATTCATCAACTCCAGGACAAACTTCTTTTTGATCAGGATTTTCTTTTAGGAATTTTTCATAATCTGCTTTAACAGTTTTTCTAATATTTTCTTCTCCCTTATCCTTTATAATGTCATAGTGATTAAAACTAGCAGCCACTTCTACTGATTTAATATCATCTGTACCATTAAATTTCATACCAGGATAGTTTTCATCTTCTATCATTTCAACGTAATCACTATAATCTTCATGTACATAGTTAACTGAATAATGGATTTGATCCATACCTTCTGGTAAATCTGATATAGCAGCTTGAATTCTATTTTTCCAATTCATATCAATAGCTAAAGCATTGATTAAGACAAAATTATTTTGACTTACATCATCTACTAAATCATTAATTAATTTAAATGTTTTATTACTTACCCAACTATTAATATTCTTTGGACTATCAAATGGATCTTGAATAACTTCTGCATTATATTTATCTTTTAATGTTTTTGTATATTCTTCTTTTACTGATTTTTGGAATGAATTTCTAATAAACATAGCATTAGCAAAACTCATATGTTTATTATTAGGATAACTTTTTGCTTTATATTCTCCAATTATGTTATCTATTTGTTTTTTTGTTTCTCCTTTTGCTCCTTCACTTAACATAGCTAAAGCATATTTAATAGATAATGGACTATAAACTATATTTTTTTCTTTATTTTCTAATTGTATGAATTTTAAATCAAAGTTTTCTAAAGAATTACCTTTCATTGTATATTCATATTTTTGTTCTTTATCTGTTTTTATAGTTTTAGCTTCTTTTTTATAGATATTAAAATAATAATATGCTCCTGCAGCAATTAGTAATATTAGGATAATTAAAAATATAATTAGTCCTTTCTTACTCTTTTTAGGTTTTTCTTCTTGTGGTTTATTTTCTTCTTGTGGTTTATTTTCTTCTGGATTATATCCTGCTGGATATGCTTTTATTGTTTCTACAGGTTGTTCTTCTTTTATTTCTTCTTTAATTTCTTCATTTTTTTCTTCCATATTCTACTCTCCTTACAATAAAAGTATAACACTATAGTAATAAAAAATGTAGACTTTTTTGTCTACATTTTATTGTCTTTCTGAGAAACAATCACTTATATAAATTGTATTAGGTACACTTTCTGAATGTATTGCATATTTTCTTACTGTACCTATTATTCTTACATAATCTCCTTTTTTATAAGAAGATAATTCATTTACTTTTTCAGCCATAGAACAATCTATATCTAATGTATATTTGTCTCCTTCATCATTGAATTCTAAGGTCATCTTATTATTCTTAGTATCTACTTTTTTAACTGTACTACTTATTCTTAAGAACTTTTTATAATATCTATTAAATGCTTTTTCACCATTCTCTTCAAATTCAATAGCTAAATCTAGATCAGATACATCTATTGGTTCAGTATAATAGTTCATTGACCATAATCCTATTTCACTATCACGTCTACCTTGTACTTGATGATATCTTATTACTTTGTATCCTAATCCTAGATATACTTTTGTACCACCATCATCATATGTTTTAGTGTGTATAGCAAATATTGGTCTTTTTTCATATTTATTTACTAGAACAGTATCTATTGTGATAAAACATATTATTGCGATTATTATTATAAAAGTAATATTAATTATCTTTTTAAAATTCTTTTGACGAAGCATTTTAAATTTAAATTTCTTCTCTAACTTCATTTTATTAATATCTTGTTCTGAATTTTTAATTGGAGTTAGAGTTGGATTTAAATTAAAATTATTTTCCTCAATAACTTTTTTCTTTCTAGGCATACTAGTCCACCCCTTTGAACGTGATATATTATATCAAAAATTCTTTATTTTGTAAAGATAAAGCTATGTTTATCAAATTTTTTAAGATTATTTTTTTATTAATCTTTTTACGTATTCATTATATTCTTCTTCTCGCATATCTTTTAATAATTCTTGATACTCATTGGCATTTTCTTTATTTATATTTTTATAATAATTTAATAATTCTATAAATAAATCAAATCCTTTATCTGTATATATATCCATAATATTATCTAGAGTATTTTCTATATAATTAATATCTTTATTATTAGTTTTAATAATCATTTTAACTATTGGTTCATAATAATTGTATGATTCATTATATGAATCCATTAATAGACGAACTGATTGATTTAAATAATCATTTATTTGATTATTGACATCTATATATTCATTATATTTATCTAATATTTCCTCTATATTACGACAATTATTAATGATATTTTCTGTGTATGTAATAGATTCTTCTAAAGTATTAAAATTTAATAATATTGTTCCTTGATTACTATCATATACTTTCATTTTAAATTTATTATCTTTTATATTAATTTCTACATAAAATCTCATTAGTGATATATCTAATTTATTATCTTTTATAAACCAATGATTTAATTCTAGTTTTTTCATATTAACATCCTTTTTTATAGCTTTTCTCTAAATTCTTCTTCTGTCCAGATAGGTATATTTAAAGATTTTGCTTTGTCATATTTACTACCTGGATTAGTACCTACAATTACTGCGGTTGTTTTACTAGATACAGAACTTGAAGTCTTACCACCATTTTTTTCTATTAATTCTTCTATTTCATCTCTAGTATAGTTTTCTAAAGTACCTGTAATTACAAAAGTACCTCCTTCAAAATTTGAATTAGATATTGTTTCTTCTCCTAGATAAGTCATATTGATTCCTAATTCTTTTAATTCTTCTATTATTGAGATATTTTGATCATTGTTAAAATAATCTTTTATACTTTTAGCAATTATATTTCCTATATCTGGAATATTTACTAATTCTTCATATGAAGCATTTATTAAATTATCTATATTTTTATATTTATTAGATAAAATTCTAGCTGTTTTTTCTCCTACATGAGGAATACCTAAACCAAATAATAATCTTTCTAGAGAGTTATTCTTACTTTGTTCTATTGCCTCTAATAAATTATTAATTGATTTATCTCCATATCCTTCTAATCTAGTTAAATCTTTTATATGATTGTTTAATCCATAAATATCAGGTATTGTAGCGATAAAATGGAAATTATATAAATCTTCCATAATACTATCCCCTAGACCTGTAATATTCATAGCATTACGAGATGTAAAATGTATTAACTTTTCAACACTTCTAGCTGGACATTTTTCATTAGGACAATAATAGTCTACTCCTCCTTTTTTAATTAGATTAGTATTACACATAGGACAAGTAGTTATCATTTCAAACTCTTTTAAATCTTTTTTTCTTCTCTCTAACTTAGCTTCTACTACTTCAGGAATTACATCCCCTGCTTTTCTTATTGAGACTATATCTCCTACTCTTAGATCTTTTTGTTTAATATAATCATAATTATGTAGAGTAGCTCTTG
>JAEEGI010018414.1_pt1 | contig 14191 bp, 10 predicted proteins | sample 8958751 | NCBI WGS metagenome assembly JAEEGI01 (sample SAMN16246545, study PRJNA631951) | gut metagenome | biome: gut microbiome; feature: rumen; material: KS-attached | host: Bos | place: Iran: Karaj | collected 2018-10
ATATATTATTTGGATTTAAAGAAGTTTGATATTGGTTTATTTGATATGGATTATTCATTCCAAAAATATTCTGATTAAAAAAACTAGGATTATAAAAATTAGGAATGTTATTAAAATTATTAATGTTTAAATTTGTAAAGTTAATATTCATATTATTATTTGAAATTATATTATTATTATCATTAGGGAGTATATTGATATTATTATGAGAACTTATCTTATTATTGTCTTTATTGTTATTCTCATAATTTTGTTTTGATTCTTTATTTATATTATTATTATTAGTGTTATTAAGATTAATATTATTATTATTTGATACATTTAAATCATTTATTTTATTTTTAATAGTATTATTAATATTATCATTCTTATTTAAAGATTGCTTTTCATTTTTATTATCTTCTTCATCTTTTATTTTCTGAGACAACCTTTGATTTTGTTTTTGTATAGCTTTATTAATAGCTGATTGAATAGGTAAATTAAAACTTTCATTATCTTTATTATCACAAATATTATTATCATCATTTTTATCTTTATCATCACTATTAAAAGATAATCTATATAAATCTTCATTTTTTTCAGGATCATCATCATCACTTTCAATAGCAAAATTATCATTCTCTTCTATTTTTTCTTGTAAACTTCTCTTAATCATTCCATTAATTAAATAAGGAGTACTACTTTGACTTAATAAAGGAGTATTATTATTCATTCCAATCAAAGGAGTATTTGGATTACTTTTATTATTAAAAATATTAGAAGGTGAATAATTAAAATTTTGCGAATTTGTACTGAAATTACTTTCTCTATTTTTCATATAAATATTTGGATTATTATCAAGAACTAAATTATTATCTGAAGAAGTGGAAAATCTTTCAAAATTTGAATTTGAATAATATTGAACTATAGGACTGTTTTGTTGATTTAAATTTATTGATTTTGAAGAAGTTTTTCCTCTACATACTGTTTCTTTTGAAGGAAAGAATTTATGATTTAATTCTTTTTTCTCTAAATAATTTTTGTATTTTAATTGAGGAGTTAATGGCGATATTTTCCCTTGAATATTATTACTTAATTGTGTTTGACTCTCAAAATTTTTTTGCGGTGTTAATACTATTGTTGTTTGAGTTTTAACTCTTTGAATTTGAATTTGATGATTTATTGGAGAATCAATTTCCTTATTTTGGAAAATGGTTTTTTCATTGTTTGACATTTAAAATTAATTAATATTTTTTTTCTTAATTATTTAAATACAAATTAATGAGTTTTAACAAAAGAAGCAGAAATTATTCAAGTTATTTAGGAACAATTCGTTATACATTTAATGATTTAATAAAGTATAATCCAACAATTTTTAGAACAGAATATAAAAAAATGAAAAGTTATTCAAGAATTAATCAAAATAAAACGTTAAATAACTTTCATAAATATGTAATAAAAAAAAAATTTAATTCTTTAACTTTACCTAAATTAAATTTAGAAGATTATAATAATTTATATACAATAACATCAAGTGATTTTTTTTTAACTAAAACAGAAAACGACAAAAAATTTTATCAAACAACAACGAACTTTACGGATAAAACAAATAAAGAATCTAAAAAAATAAATAACTTAAAAAAAGTGTCAATTCCTAAAATAAAAAATTTCGAAACGATTTATTATAAAAAGCCATTATCTTTTAATAAATTATTGTCGGATTGTTTAAATAATTTTGGAGGAAAAAGATATAATGATAAATTCATTAGTCAATTTTCAGAAAGAACAAAAGTTACAAGGAAATTAAATATAAATAAACAAACCTTAAGTACAAGATTAAAAATTTTTAAAGAAAATAGACAAACTGAAATTAGAGATCTTGAAAGAAAACAATTTATTCTCCAAGAAGCAAAAAGAAAATTAGAATTATTTACTGATTTTTTAGGACAATATGTTTTATACTTATATGGAATAATAAACAAAGAAAGATTAATATTAAATGAATTATTTAATACTCAAAGTGATTTACAATTAATAACAATAGGTTTAAAAAATAAAATAACAAAAAATCAAATAAAATTAGAATTATATAAGCAATATAAAATCTTTTTACTTTTAGTAAAATATAAAAAGACTAAATTAATAGATATTCCTGAAATTGAATTAAAAAAATATGGAATTGAATTAGAAAAAGAAGAACCAAAACCAAATATTTTACCTCGAAAAAGTGCAAAAAGAATGTCAAATTTAAAAAATCCTCTTTCAAGAAGAGGAAGTACTTTTGATAGTACAAAGAATTTATTTAAAAAAAATACACCAAAAAATAGTATTACAAGGAAAACTATAGTAAGAAGGAAAAGTAAATTTGATACTTTGGGATTTATTTTTGGAAGTAAAAGTTCAATTCCTTTAAATTTTAATATTCCGATTTTTGAAAGTGTTGATGAGTTTATTGAGAAATTTAATTTTTTAGAAAATACTGTTAGAGAATTATTTAATATTTTTAGTGATCAGCAGTTTTATTCAATTGAATTATTAAAAGAAAAAGATAATGAAAGTTATAAAGAAAAAGCATTGGAAAAGTTAAATCAAGAAATTATGAATAATTCAATGACTGAACTTAATACTTTAAAAGAAAAAAATTTAATTTTAAGAAATAAATATAATCAAATTATGAAAAATTATAAAGTTGTCATTAATGAAAAGCTTTATAATAAAATTAAAAAAATATTAATTTCATTGCCAATTAATATTGAAATTGATTTTAATATTATTAATTTTTATACTAAAATAAATAATGTTAATAATTCAACAGATGTTATTATGATTAAAGGAAAAAAATATAATAAATATTTGTATTGTTTAAGTGTTTTAGAAAGAATTATGATTCATTATTTAAGTTTAATTAGAAAAAGTACTTTTTTAAATCCTAAAACACAAAAATTATTTTATACAATATCAAATGATATTGATAGAAAAAAAAGAGTTGAGAATAATAAAAATAGAATAATGAAACAAAGAAGAAGAATAGAAGAAATTGGAGAGAAAGTATTAGAAAAGAATAAAAAAATAATTATTCCAATGAAGAAAAAATATGATATTTATGAAGATTTATTTATAAAAAGAAAAAAAGAAAAAGAAGAAAAGAAACATGGCAAAAATAATAATAAAGAATCAATAAATATATATGAAAATTGGATTATATATAAATAAAAATAAATATATTATGCTTTAAATAATGTAAATATAATAAAAATAAATAAATAATTTTAAAAATAAAATTACCATTAGGAGTGCTATATTTAGGGTGAATGTGTATTCTAAATCTCACAAAATATCTCAGATACAATAGCACTAATATCGCATTCCCAATAACAACTTTCTCTATATTCTTTTTTCTTGAACATTTATTTCTATATTTCTTTTTTTTTATTCATTTTTTTCTTTTTTTTACCCTTTTTTAATTCATTTAATATTATTCTTTTTTTTTTTAATTTTAAAAATTTGTAATTTCTAATTTTAAAATGGATAATACTGACTTATCTAATAATCCTAATTCTAATAATACTGAAGATAATTCAATTGGTAATTTATTTACTAATATAGTAACTACTATAGAGCATTTTATTGATAATAATATTGACTCTGAAGAAAAAGTATTAAATTTAGAAAAATCATTAAAATATATGTTAATTTCTATTAAAAATATTATAAAAGGAAATTATTATAATTTCTCAAAATCTCAATATTCAAATATAATAAATGAACTAGAATATAAAATAAAGGAATTATATGAAAAAGAAAGAGAATATAAAGATGAAATATCTAATCTTCAATATGAATTAATTTCAAGTCAAAAATTTTTTGAAATAAACAAACCAATAAAACAAGAAACATATGAATCAATAATTAAAAAATTAAAAAAAAAATTTAGAGATGAAAAAGACTTATATAAATTAAATGAAATAAGATATATTGATAAAATAGAAGATTTATCAAAAGTGAATAGAGATTTAAGTAAAAAAATAGAAGATTTAGAAATTGAAAAATCAGATTTATCACAATCTTTAAATTCAACAACAATTAAAATAGGAAAAAGAATTAATTCTGCTTATTATAAAAGAAATCAAATGTTAAAAGGAAAATCCACATTAAATGTTTTTAAGAATAAAACTCCTATTAGTGTTTCTCCTGATGTTAATAAAAAAAATGAAAATATATTATATAATAATTTTCGTTCTAAAAAATTTATTGATTTTAAAAAAAAAAACGCAATGGATAATAGATTTAGATTATATAAATTATATCAAAAGAATAAAAACACAGATTTACAAAATAAATTTTTAATTAATCAAAATTATGATAATTTTAATTTTATTATTAATACTAATAATAAAAATATTAAACATCTTTTGCCTAGAAATCCATTTGAAAGGAAAGAAAAACATTATTATAGTGCTTTTTTAAAATATTAAAAATTATTATAATTATTTTAATTTCTTTAATATTTTAAAAATAATTTTTTGTAAATGGAAATAAATGAAATAGAAAATTATTTTAAAAATGCAAATGAAATAAATATAAAAAAGGATTTTTCAACAATAAATATAGAAGATATAAATAATATTGAGTAAATTAATAAAATTATAAATCAATTAGGTTTTCTAAAAAATATTTGTTTCCTATTTTTGTTAAAAAAATTCCCTTTTATTCTAATATAAATAAAAAAAATCAAGTTTCTAATTATGAATATCACATTTCTATTTGTGTTAATAAAAATTCTAATGAAATATTAAAAAAAATTAAAAAAAAAATGAAAAATAAAAGAGAAGAAGGAATTAATTATTTACAATTTCAATTATTTAAAACTATTTCTATTTTAATATTATTAAATTTAAATAGTAAAATAAAGGATAATATAGAAGAAGAAGAATTTAAAGAAAATAATTTAATAAGAAAAATAGGAAAATACTTTAAAAAATTTTATGATTATGATATGGAAACTTTAAAAAATTTTATAAAAGATAATATAATGTTATTACCTTCATTAAATATAATAAAAAAAAAAATAATATTATTATTAAGAGTTGAAAATATAAATGATTTTATAATTGAAAATTTTAGAGAAGATCAAGTAATTTTAAATGAAAATAAATCTGATATTTCAATAACTAAATCAATTAATTATTTAGATTTTTTTAAAAATGTTATTCGTTCTAATGAAATGAAATCTATTAGTGATATTAATACTATTAGTAATAATAGTTCAAATAAAAATGATAATGAATCTCATTTTTTTAATGTTTTAAAAAATGAAAATAATAATCTAAACAATGTTAAAAATACTTCTTCCTTAAATGAAAATAAAAATGAAATGGATGATGAAAATGATTTAAATGATAATTCAAATCTTTTTTTTCAAGATGAAAAGTTAAATTATAGTTCTAATCTTTTTTTTGGGAATGAAAACTTAAAATATAATTCAAATCTTGTTTTTCAAAAAGATAATTTAAAAAATAATACTAATGATATTAATCAAAAAGATAATGATATAAATATTTTTAATAATGTTTTAAATAATAAATCAAGTATTTTTATTCATCAAAATGACAATTTAAATAATAACATAAATATTATTAATCCAAAAGTAAATAATGATAATAATAATTTAAGCAGTCAAACAAATTATTTTATTTTTAATGAAAAATTAAATAATTTAAATTATATTAATCAAAAAGAAAATTTAAATGATGAATTAAAAAAGAAAAATAATAATAAAAATTCAAAAAAAGAGAAAGTCAATAATGTAAATAATATTAATGTTGATAATGTTATTGAAAATAACAGTTTTATTACTCCAATAAAAACAAAGATAAAAATTCAGGTTTATTCTCCAAATAAATCAGAGAAGAACAATAATTTAAATATTGAATCAAATAATAATAGTCTAAGTGATTTATATAAACCTGATTATAATATAAATAATTATGCAGAAAGCCAAAAGAATTCAAATATAAATATCTTAAAAAATAATGATATTCCAAATTCAAATAATTATTTAGGAAAAAAAACTAATTTAATTAAACAAAATATTCAACCGGAAAAGAAAGAATCACTTTATAATATAATAAATGACCCTAATGCTCAATTAATGTTAGATAATAATAATTCATTCATAAAAAACAATTATTTTCAAAATGATGTTAAAAAAGAAATAAATAATTCGATTCTTGATTTTATTATATTGGAAAATGAAAAAATTTTAAAAGAAAAAAAATTAATAAATGAAGAAAAAGATCATTTAATATTTGAAATAACTTCATTTGATAATATACATAATATAAATTCTTTAAATAATAATAAAAAATTTGAACCAATTCTTAAACCACAATATCATAAACCTCATTTTTACAAACCAAATATAAATAATGAAATATATAAAAAGCCTTTAATTGAAAATGGATGTTTTAAAAAACAAAATTTAAAAAAACCAATAAAGAATGAAGATTATGAAAAAGATAAAACGAAAATAATGAAAATAATAAATAATAAAGAAGTATTAGATAATAATGATGAAAATAAAAATCAAAAATCAAATATTTCAGTTATTACTGAAGATGAATCTTCTGAAAATAATTTATAATTTATTTAAATTTTATTAAAATAATAAATTTGTAAATATTTTATAACAATATAAAATTAATTTATTTATTCATAAAGAATCCAAATAAAAATTTTTTATTCCTTTTAATATGAAATAAAAAATAATTTAAATCTTAATTAAAAAATTCTTTTTTAAAAGTAATGTCAAGAAACATAAAAAAAAATTATAAAACATTAAAATCAAAACTGACAAAATCATTATCAAAATCAAAATATGATGTAATAAACACATCAGAATCACAACAGAATAATTCAATAAATATTCATCCTCAATTTAATAATCATCATTCAATAAATACTTCAACTTCTCAAAATAATATTAAATTAAATACTTCAGAAAATAATAATAAACCTTCAACAATAACAATAAGTAATTTATCAACAATAAATCATTTAAATACAATAAATAATACTCATAATAAAAATATTATATATAATAATAGTAAAGTTATTAATCATAAGAAATATAAAAGTCTTCCTCATAATAATAATAATAAGAATTATTCTTTATCTAAAAATAAAAAGACTAAAAATTTTTCTTTTTCTAAAAATGAAAATAGTAGAAATATATATTTAGAGAAATCATATAAAAATTCAATAAGTGAAAAGCCTAAAATTCATAATTATAATATTAGAACAAGTATTAATTCTCCTTTAAGTTCAACAAGTAAGAATGAACAAATAATAAAATTAAAAAAAGAAATTGAATTAAAAAATAATGAAATAAATATATTAAAAATAGAAATAAGTGAAAAAAATAAAATAATTAAAACTTTAAATGATGAAAATATAAGTTTAAAAAATGATAAAAGTGAAGAAGAAGAATATGAACAATATTCTAAAAAAATAATGATAAGAAATGTTAAATTATTAACAAGTGAAAATCAACAATTAAGAAATGAAATTGAACAATATAAAAGAAAAATAATGACAATGATGAAAATATTATATAATATGAAAAATAAAGGAATTCCAATAGATGAATTTGTTGAAAATGTTGAAAATAATATTAGTTCAAATAATAGTAAATTAAATTCTCAAAAAAGTGATATTACAAATCATTCTTTTATTCCTTTATATATTGAAAATAATGATGATTTAAATGAAAATATAAGTGTTAAAAATCAAATGAAAATTCCTTCGTTAAATTTAGAAGAATTAAATAATAAATATAATTTCGAATATTTATCTCCTAATAATAATAATATAAAACCTAATAATAATAATAATAGTAATAATGTAGTTAATAATGAAAAAGTAAATGAAAATGAAATGAGATTTGGTAATTTAAAGATTCATTTTAATAATGATAATAGTTGTAATATTACTCAAAGTCCAATTTCTTCAAATTTTAATAATATGAATTATAATATTAATAATAAAAGTGTTAATAGCAATAGTACAAATGTACAATTTGAAAAAGGAAATAGTTATTCACAAGAAATTTTACCTAATAATGAAAGTAATAATAATAATAAAAATAAATTAATTGAATCTAATTTTAAGAATTTAAATAATAGAATTATTAATAAAAAAAATAAAGGGAATAATATTTTATTAAATAATAAATTTAAAATGCTTAAAATGGAAAAAAAGAATAATTAAATAAAAGAATTCAAATTCAATCATATAAATTAAATATGAAAAGGTCTTATCTTGTAAATAAATTTTTACAAATATTTAAAATAAATATAATTTTACTTTTAAATAATTAATTTTTAATATATTAAATTATTTTTTCTTTTTTTTATTCCCACTAGATTTATCATTTAATAAATTTTCTAAATCTTCAACATTTTGATTAGAATAATCCTTAAAAGTAAAAAAAGAAGAATCACTTTTAAAATCAAATTGTTCAAAACATCTTTTATGATTTAAAATACTTGTTGTTATAATAATAAATTTAAAATCATTATTAATCATATTTAAAAACCTAATTCCTTCAATTTCAGCATAAGTAATTCCACCAATGAAAACAACAAAGACAAAATTTTTTTCTTTTTTTTCATTAAATAATTCTTTTTCATTTTTTGGAATATCTACAAAACCTCTTTTTTTAATTATTTCATAAATATTATTCCATCCTCCTTGAATAAACTTTTCAATTAATTTTAAAAAAATAGGACAAAATTCTCCAAAAACATAAGAGCAATCAGTTATTTTTTCCATAGTAAAATTTGGTTTTATTAATTGTAATTTATTTGATAATGCAATGAAATCAACACCGACTAATTTTCTTACGCTTTTAAAAAAATCTTTATCTTGAAGCCATAATAATTTTTCTAAATTTTCTATTAAAAATATCTTTTGAAAACCATAAATATTTAAAAGATCTCTTTTTAATTTATTATATTTATTTATTCCATTTCTTGTAAAATTTTCAATTACCATTAATCTTAATATTTCATAGAAATCTACTTTTTCTCCTATTAATTCGTCATAAATGTTTTGTATATTTTCTACTTTAAATCCATTTAATAATATTCTTTCTGTTTGAATTGTGTTTATATTTTTATAATTATTTTGATTGTCTGAAATGTATTTTGCAAGATTATAGTTTTTAAATAAATCATCTTTTTTATTTAAGTATTCTTTAAATTCTTTTAATGTTTGTTTCAATTGTCCTAAATCACTTTCATTTTTTGCTTTTTGATTAATTTCTGAAAATCTTAATAGTTCATTTGATAAATATTTATTAGCATGTAAATAATGCATACTTCTAATTTTTTCATAAAAATTATTATTATATAATTTATAAATAACATTTCTATCTTCTAATTCATTACTTCTTTTAAGATCAATATTAATTAAATTATCTTTAACACTAATTTTATTAAAATTTATACCAAAATATTTATCAATTAATCCTTCATAAGTATAATTAGTACACATTGGTGTAATAAAATCATAACTTCTATCAAAAACTAATAAAGAAAACGTTTCTTCTTTTGTTTCTTCTAAAATTTGATTATCATATTCTTCTCTATCTAAACACTTTTTAAGTAATATAGTAAAATTACCACAAAAATATTTTGACTTAAATTTCCCAAAAATTGCTTCTAATTTAATAATAGCCTTTGCTAAATAGGTTATAATTGTATAATTATTTTCTAAATATATTTTTCTTAAATCCTCATTAAAATTTAATGTTAATATATCTTTGTCAATTGGAATTAAATCAATATTATAATTTTTATAATGAATAGAATCATTAAAATTATTTTTATTAAGATATTCTAAAATTTCATATGATTCACCAGGAACGAAAATAACTTCAGTTTTAATATTCAAATCTAAATAATTTTTATATTTAGAATTATGAAAATTCATTATTATATCTAAATTTTCTTTTGTAGGATAAACCATAAAAATTGGAAAATCAATGTTTGGAGAAATATTTCCTCTAATTATTCTAATTTCAACATTTAAAGAATGTGTAATGTCATTTGTTAAAAGATAAGACATAAATTGAGAAATATTTGAATCAATAATTAAAGTCTTTTTCTTATCCAATCCATATGAATTCATTATTTGCTCAAATGAAGATAAATAATATTGTTTTAATACATATACATCAATTGGCGCATAATCATCACTTGAAAGATTATTTGTTGGAAATATTGAAGAAAAATCCATAAATAATTTAAATATATTTTTATTTAAAATAATGTTATAATTAATTATTTATTAATCATTACAAAGTAATAATTTGTTTTTTGATAAAAAAGAAACTAAATTATTTTATTTGCAAATTTAACTAAAATTATAATATATAAGAAATATTCTATCAAGGAAAGAGCTTTTAAATATAAATATTTAAAACCAAAGATACCCTTTTAATAAATATATAAAATAAAATAAAAAGCTCAAAATTTTTTTTTCATACTGTGAAAAATATATCATTTATTGTAATATAATATAATAATTTATTAATAACTACCATCCTTACAATCACATTTACATTAATATCAAATCAAATTAAAACTTAATTTTTTTCAAAACAAGCAATAAAATTATTATATTTGATTTTATCTTTCAAAGAAAGATTATCTGTTTTCATATTTAATAAATGTTTATATACATTATCTTTTTCTTTTTCATCTAAAATTTTAACAGCTTTTTGTAATACATATCTTCCATATTTATTTTTTAAAACATTCATAATTTGATCAGTGAAAAATAATTGATGAGAAAGCATTTTTTTTTCATTATTATCAATTAAACTAAGAATTCTTTCAGAAACATTAGAAGAAAATTTTTGAATAGATAACATACAAATATTTTTAATAATAATATTTACAATTGGTAAACAATCATTAACACCCCATTCTTCTAAAATATATTGAATAACATAATTTCCAAAAGGACTTTGACATATTTCTATACAATTATCAGTTAAAGCATTTATAATTCTTTTCTTATTATTAGTACTAACACAATTACCAATAAACTTCTTAATTAAACAAATTCCATTAGCATCTAAGCAAAGAGGTCTTATATATCTTAAAATATTTTCATTAATTGAACTTCTTCTTTTTTCATTAATAATAACAATCATTTTTTGTAAAACATGAGTAGCATTAATATCATAAGACATTTTAATTTCATTTCCTAAAACAGCATTTATTAAAATATTTTCTTCTTCAGGTGAAGATAACATATCTAATAAAACTTGCAAAACATGTGTCCCACTATAATCAAAAGCAATTTGAACATATGAATTTTTAATATATTTAATAATTAAATCTATTTGATTTTGATTGGATTTTTTTATTAAATCTTGGCAAAAATAATTACCATAAACATCCATCATTACTTTAGGTAAATTATAATTTAAAGAATTAATTAATATAGTTTTACACTCATTAGGACATTTATTAATATATTTCTGAACTTCTCTAACTCCTTTTTGTGAACAAAGAAAATCAGATAAGTTTGTATTTAAAGAGTTTAAATAAGTTTGAAATTCTTCTATTTCATATTTTTCTATATTTATTTCAAACTTTTGAGATGGTATTTTCTTATTATAAATTAATGAATCTGCTGAAGTCTTTTTATTTGAAATATTTGATTTTTTTTTTTTTTTATTTTCATAATTTTTATTCTGATTTTGAAAACTGTGATTATATGTTGTTTTTCTTGTTTGAGGAATATTTTGAAAAGTATTATTAAATAAAGGAAAATATATATTTGTTAAATTATTAACAGAAATATTATTTGTAAATGGGATTTGATTGGGATTATTATAAAAAAAATTATTTGGATAATTATTATTAAATAAATTATTAAAATTTGATACTGTTTGATTGGGAAAATTATTTTCAAAAAAATTATTTTGTTGCATTTGTTTTTGTTTTAAATAATTTTGGTAATTATTATACATTTGAGTATTTCCATCAGAAAGAAATTTTGGTCTTTGAAAATCTTCTTTTTTTTTTAATTCTATTTCTTTTTTTGATGGTTTTACAAAATACGCTAATTCCTAAAAAAAAAATTTAAAAAAAATTTACATCAACTCCTTCTTCATTATTAGAAAAATCAGAATCTTCTTTTTTTGGTTTTTCATTCATTTCACATTCAAATTCAGAAACTAAATTTGAGGGAAGAAGTTCATTTAAATTTTTTTCTGTATTATCTTTTTGTTCAGAGTTCATTTTTTTATTTGATATTAAGTTTTTAATATTTATCTTATATATAGTTTTTATTCAAACAAATTTATTTTTTTATTATGATTTATTTTTCAAGTTTTTTATTTCCTTTTAAATAAAAGATTTATTACAAGTTTCTTTAAGATTAATTTTAGTTTTTTTTTTCTTTAGTTTTTTATTATGGTTTTATAAAATTATTATATAAAAATGAATTAACATTTTTTATTTATTTTTACGCCGAAGTAGCAAAAGTCACCAAAAAAAATAATTTTATAGGATAAAATATAGATTTAAGAGATTTAAAGAAAAAAAAATTTTGAGATATTTTAAAAAATTATATACAAAAATAAATTTAAAAGATTTGGGATTATATTATAATGAATTATAATTTAAAGATAAAAACTTTAAAACGATTAATTTATTTTATTTTATTTTTCTTTATTTTTCAAAGAAAGTTATAATGTTTAATTGTATTTTTTTCTTTATACTTCTTTTTTTTGTTTTTAGATTTAATTATTATAACTTTAAGATTTTTTATTACATTAAATTATGGAAATAATATATAAATAACATGTGGACAATGATAAATACAATAATAATTATTTATTAATTTTAATATTTTATAAGTTATAAAACAAAATCTTTTTTAAATCAATAATTTATGGAATGAAATTTTTTCTTTTTTTTAAGAGGAAATTTCATTTTTCAAAACAAATTATAAATTAATCTTTTTTCAAAAATATCTAATTCTATAATTAAAAAATAAAAATTTGAAATTATTTTTTTAAATATTAATCAAAATAATACTCATCCATAATTTTAAGAAAATCTTCTTTAGTAATATAACCATCACCATTAGTATCAAATTCTTCAATAATAGTTTTTAATTCATTATCACTTAAATTTTCATTAATTTCTTTAACAGCTTTTTTTAGGTTTTTCATATTTATTTTTCCTTTCTTTTCTTCATCAAAAAGATCAAAAGCTAAAATTGCTTCTTCTTTAGGATTTCTTTCTGAAAATTTTTCAGTCATAAAATCAATAAATTCATCAAATGATATTTTATTATTTGAATTAGGATCTAATTTTTCTTTTATTAAATACATTTCTTCTTTTGTTACTTTAAATCCAAATGCTTTTAAAGTTAATTTTAATTCATGATAATCTATTTTCCCTGTTTTTTCCATATCAAATAAATCAAAGGCTTCTTTTAATAAATTTATTTGCTCGTCTGATAATACAAATTTCTTATTTTTTAATTTTTGATTTAATGATGACATTAATTATTTTTTAAATTTAATAAAATAAATTAAAAGAAAGTGGACATAAACCTACAACGCATGTAAACTATTCTCATCACTAAAATATTCTTTAGATGAACATTTCAAAAAATATTATATCTTGATATAACAAACACCTTAAACGAGCAGAGAATAGTTAAGACATTCTTCAGTTCGGAGATAATCAGATAGAAGTTTAGGTATAAAACTACCTTTCCCTTCAAATGTGTTAGGGTCATATTCTATTTCTAATTCATAAATATGTTCCAAATAGATAAGTAAATCATTATAATCTTGGGAAATCATCTGATATTTTGGATTTATGAATTTCATTTAATTAATAGATTTAGAAATTATGCAGATAAGTTAAAAAATGATGAAAGATTTAATAAAAATAATATAAAGAATTTTGAAGAAAATTCTGATTCTTTAGTATTAATTATTAGTGAAGTTTTAGATAAATGAGGAATAATATTATATAGTAAATAATTTATTAAATTCAATAATTGAATAGGATAAAAAAGAATCAATTAGATTTTCAAAAATAAAATTATTCCAAAAACAATAAGTGATATTCATAATAATTTAATATTAAATTTTTATAGAACAGAAAAAAGAAAA